>OUWB010400511.1_pt1 | contig 19957 bp, 11 predicted proteins | sample 1779821 | NCBI WGS metagenome assembly OUWB01 (sample SAMEA3914806, study PRJEB12502) | metagenome | biome: forest; material: soil | place: Canada | collected 2011-08-03 | depth 0.1 m
GCTTCGGCAAAGCTCGATTGTTTCATTGTCGGTACGAGAAAAAGGGGATGTGTATTATTGTGCCAGACCTGTTCCACACATTGGCGCGTCGGCTGATTAAATCAGCACTTCCTTAGTTACGTTTCTCAAATCTTAGAAAAGAAGTTGCGGCCATACCATTTCGCGTATCAAGTCACGTATAATTACCCATCAAAGTAACGAATTGTTACTTTGATTTTCGCTTAATTGTTAAACCAGATAAGGCGGTCGATTGGCAATACGCATACGACCGCTGGGTAAGCCAAGCGGCAAAATCGTAGACGCCCTGCGCGATCGCACGCGGGGCGTTTTCATGTGTATTTCTCCAAACGCCCATTAATCACAAAACTCTTCCATGACTACCGCATCCAGCTACAGCACATTGGTACAAGAACTCTATGTTGCCTATTTCGGCCGCCCTGCAGATGCTGTGGGCCTGGTCAATTTTAAAAACGCCTTGCTGGCTGACGGCGCGCCGACCGATATTGCGAGCCTGGCAAACGCTTATGCAACCAATGCCGCGGTCAAGGGATTGATCGACAGTTTCGGGACCAGCGCGGAATCCACCAAACTGTATGGCACGGTCGACAGCAGCTTGAGCAGTGCGGAAGCCTTCGTTACGGCCGTATTCGAGCATGTGCTCAATCGCGCGCCTGCGGCCTCCGGGTTGGCGTTCTGGGCCAATGCGATTGTGACCGGCAGCCTCTCCATCGGCAATGCCGCATTGTCGATCGCAGTCGGTGCGCAGACCAATCCGACGGCGCAGGGGAAACTCGATGCCGAAACGATTGCCAACAAGCTCGCTGTTGCATCGGAATTCACCACAGCGGTGGCGAATCCCGCCGGTTTGGATGAGTATCAGGGAACGGCAGCGGCCAATATCGGCCGCACATTGCTGTCCAATGTCGACAACACGACCGATCCCATTGCCTATCTGGCCAGCGTGCAAAGTGCAGTCGCCAGCCTGCTCGGCACGGGCACGCCCTACAACCTGACGACCGGCGTGGACAACCTCACGGGCGCCACCAGCAATAACCTGTTCAATGCCGTGCTCGACAATGCGGCAGGCGTTGCCGCCGGCGGCGCTGCGGCGACCCTCAATACGGGCGATACCATCGTCGGCGGTTCCGGCGTGAATACGCTCGCCATCAACGACGAAGGCGTCGGATCTTCGATGGCGCTGCCGAAGGGCATCAACCTGACCAATATCACCGATTTGAGCATCACCACGGCCGAAAGTCTTGGCGTGCAGGATTTCAGCACCTGGTCGGGTTTGAATGCGGTCATCGTCAACAAGTCTATCGGCAGCGCCGCCCTTACTTTGGGCAGCGCCACCAGCTTGACGCTGAGCGATGTCGGCATGGCGGGTTCCATCTCCACCACCGGCGGCTCCACCATCGGCATCCAGACCGATGCCGCGCATGTAGTGAGCGTCAAGGGTGGTTCGGGGACCACCTCGGTCGCAATCACGGGCGGCTCGACTATCCAAATCACGGACGGCAGCTACGGAACCGCCACCGCCAATACGATTGCCAGCGTGAGCCTCGTCAACCCCGGGGGAGCAACGGCTATCGAGAGCGGCGCGTTGACGTCGTTGTCCGTAAGCGGCGACACGGGTGAGCCCGTGTCGGTTCTGACGACGGCCGGCAATGCCCTGAGCCTCAATCTGAGCGGCGACAGCGGTGGGATGATCAGCGAAAACGCGCAGTCGCTGGCGCTGACAACAAGTGGCACCGCGTCGACCGGAATCAACCTGCAAGCCTCGTCTGCTACGGCGCTGAACCTGACGCTCGGCGCCAACCTGACGATGGCTGCCCTGAATGCGCCCGACGTTACTAGCATGACGATTTCCGGAGCGGGCACGTTCAGCGCCGATCTGCGGAGCCTGGGCTTGGCGGCGGCAATCAATGCCGCCGATTCGAGCGGCGCCATCACGGTTACGGTCGGCGGGCAGGAGTCGTTCGTCGGCGGCACCGGCCAGGTGCAATTGACCACCACCGGCGCCCCCGCGGCCACGCTCGACGGCGGCAGCGCGACAAATAACACCATTGATTTCCAGAACGTCGTTTCGTCTTCCAGCACCGCGTTTGCCACCGTCAAGGATTTTGCGACTTGGGAAATCTCGGGCAGCAGCTCGGGCACGTTCAACATGGCAAACGCGAGCGGCCTGCAGGCGCTCGACGTGCAGGGCATGGGCGGCAACCTTACGATCTCTCACGTCAGCGCAACGATGCCGCTGACGATCGACTTGGCCAGCAGCAACGCCTATGGCGTCACGCTGGCGACGTCCGATAGCACGGGAACGTCCGACGCCGTGACCATCAATCTCGGATCGACCGGCGACGGCGCGCAAAGCCTCGCCCAACTGACGCTGCAAGACAATCTCGGAAACGGCACGGGCACCCTGAACCTCGTTTCCGATTCCAAGGGCGGCGCCGCCAATGCCATCGCGACGGTGACCGATATCAACCTGCATGCATTGAATATTTCGGGCAATGCGGCGCTGGAGATCACCAACACGCTCGCCGAAGCCGCAGTGATGCTGGCAATCGACGACACTGCAGGCAGCACGGCCACGACCTTGACAGGATTGAACGACAGCACCCTGGCTGTCCTCAACATCGCCGGAACGCAAGCCGTGCAACTGGGTGCAGTCAGCAGCAGCTCGACGTCCCTGACCATGACCGACAGCGGATCGGGCGCGGCAAGCATTGGCGCCTTCAGCGATGCGGCGCTGACCAGCCTCTCCGTCAGCAGCACGGGCGGCGCCGTAGTCACGCTGACGGACGCCTCGGCACCGGTCCTGCGCACCTTGACTTTGACGGCGGGCGCGCAAATGACGATAGGCGGCGACGCCGTCACCAACGGCATCACGCTCAGCGGTGCGAACGACAATGCCGTCGTGTCCTTCACATCGACCGGCGCGACTGCATCCGGCGCGACCGATTCCGTCACGCTGGGTAACGGCAGCGACTTCGTCACCCTTGGCGCCGGCGCGGCCAATTCGACCCAGAGCGTCACGCTCGGCAGCGGCAGCAACGACACCGTTCATACCAGCACCCAAGGCAAGCTCAATGTCACGCTGGGCAGTCCCACCTCGGGCAGCGACGCCGTCATCGCCGGCGGCAATGGCGAGACCGACACCATCACCGTCGGCAACGGCAGCAATCTCGTCACCTTGAGCGGCAGCGGCGACACCGTCGACGTGACAGCCGGCAGCGGCGCCAACACCATCACCACGGGTGCTGGGGCAGGCGGCGCGGTGTCGTTTGCCGCGCATACCGCGGCCGATAAACTCGACGTCGGCACCATCGGCCAGGGTAGCGGCGCGGCGACTATCGCCGTCGTGCCTGCGGCGTCGGGTGTCCCGGCCCACCTGGCCGGCTCGCTGGTCGTGACGGGCATGAATGCGGCGGCGGCCGACTCCATCGTTTTCGCCGCCGGCGCCGTGAGCTCGGTGCAGGAAGTCACGTTGACCGAAGTGCAGAGCGCGGGCACCAGCTCCACCAGCCTCGCCGGCTGGATCGAGGCAGCGGTCGGCCAGAACGGCGTCGTGCCGCAAGGTGCCGGCGACGTCCTGTGGTTCCAGGAAGGCGGCAATACTTACCTGGTCGATACCGCGTCGGCAAGCGACGCCGGCGTCCTCAAGAACGCCGATACCGTCGTCGAGTTGAGCGGCACCAGCTATAGCTTCGGCACCACGTCCATCGGCACGGGCGGCGTCTTGCTGCTCAATGGCGGAACAGGCAATAGCACACCCGCGACGGCAACCTTCACGCTGACCACAGGCACGGACAGCTTCACCGGCAATGCCTCAACCAACACCTTCAACGCCACGCTCGGCAGCGGCGCGACGCTCAATGCCGGCGATGTGCTGACCGGCGGCGCAAGCGGCAGCGTCAATATCCTGAACATCGTTGACTCGGGCACGGGCGGCACCATGGCGATTCCGGGCGGCGCAACGATTACCGGGATGACAGTGCTCAACATCCAGTCGACCGAAGCGGTAGGCGGCAATTACTCCAGCTGGAGCGGTTTGGGCACGCTGAATGTGACGGCATCGAGCGGCATCGACAATCTCACGACGGGAAGCAATACCCTCGTGACCATCGTCGATTCCGGCACGACCGTCGACCTCACCGGCGGCGAGAGCGCGCTGATCAAGGATGCCAACTACGGCACGGCCACGGCAAATACCTTGACCACGGTTGCGCTGACCGATCTCTCCGGTGCGGCAACGATAGACAGCAACGCGCTGACTTCGCTGACCGTGGATGGCGCAGGTTTCGGCGCGACGGTCAATGCCGCGGCCGGCACCCGCACGCTGGGCATCACCATCGACGGCGCCGGCAGCGGTGCCACCATCGGCGACGCCACAGCCACCACAGTCAATATCGGCGTTTCGACGGCCGAATCGAGCCAGTCCTGGTTCTCGTTTGCGGCTGCGACCAGCATCGCCGTCACCGATGCGGCCGGCCTGAACGATTCGCAAACACCCTGGACGGCGCAAGCGGCCTTCAGCGCCGCCGCTGCAACCAGCTTCACCATCAGCGGCGCCGGCCTGTTCGCGGCCAACTTGACCGGACTCAATGCGGCAGCCTCGATCAACGCTTCCAGCTCGACCGGCACGATCGACGTCGCATTGTCCGCCGGCCAAAGCTTCACCGGCGGCCAAGGCACGGACCTGGTCGCGGTGAGCGGAGCGCCTACCGGCACCATCAGCGGCGGTTCGGCAGCGGACAACGAAATCGTGCTCGTCAACGACGGCGCGACCAGCGTCAGCGACGTGACCTCAGTCACGCACTTTGACGTTCTCGGCGTCTCCGGCAACACCAGCGGAACCTTCGATATGAGCCTTGTGAACGGGTTCTACTCTTTCGACGTGAACCAGGATACGGCGAGCGCGGCGATTGACTTCACCAATGCCGAGACGGGCAGCAGCTTGAGCATTGAATCGAACTTCGCCAACATGGTTACCCTGCAATCGATCGATGCGAATGGCCCCACCGATTCGGTGAACGTGACACTCGGCACGGCCGGCGGCAGCGCCATCACGGTCAGTGGAATCGAGGTGATGGACCGCGATTTTGTCGGTATGGCAACGGTTTCGGTCAACGCCTTGTCCGGCGCCACGATCTCCACTCTGTTCGACAATAACATCGAATCGCTCTATCTCTCCGGCAGTGCGATCACGATCACCACGTTGAACACGGACTCCAGCGCATTCACGGTAGGCAACGATGGCTCGGCAGCGATCATCACGCATTTGACCGCCAACGATCTGACCGGTGCCGTGACTCTGGAAGGCCAGGCCAGCTTGGATGTCGGTACACTCTCCAGCAACGCGGCTTCGCTCGATATCGTCGACAACAACGTTGCCGGCAGCGTGATCGGCACGCTGTCGGACAACTCGCTGGCGACGCTGACGCTGGAAAACAACGTCAACACCGCCGACGGCACGTTCTCGCTGACCTCGACGCTTGATGCGCCGGTCCTGACGTTGAACCTGGACGGCAACGTCGGTTTGACGGTCGTCGATACGGCAGTGCCTACGGGCGCCACCGGCATCACCGTGTCCGGCTCGACCGACGATGCCAACGTGTCGTTCTCTTCGTCGGATGCCACGCCTTCCGGCGTGACCGACATCGTTACCCTGGGCAATGGCAACGACACGGTGATCATGAGCGGCGGTCTGGCCGGCTCGATTCATACCACGACCTTGGGCACAGGTGCCGATACGGTCACCGACGGTACCGCCGGAACGTCGAACATCAGCGTAACCGGTGCAAGCGGCGTGGCGGAAAGCGTAACGGCCAATGCGGCTGCGAGCGTCACGTTCAGCCTTGGCGATAGCAACAATACCGTCTCCGCGCTCGCTGCCACCACGGTCTCGATCACGGCAGGCAACGGCACCAACAGCATTACCGCGACGGCAGCTGGCGCCGCCGGCAGCATCACGGTCGGAACCGGGCAGAACACCATCGTCACGGGTGCTTCGGGTGCGTTGTCGATCAGCCTGGGCAGCCATACCGCCGTCGACGCCATCACGGTCGGGGCGAATGCCAGCAGCAGCGCGATCAGCTCGATCACGGGCATCGCCGCCGGCGACACGATCAGCTTCGCCGGCGATGCCGGCATGTCTGGAAGCTCCGGCGTCGTGGGGATTACCTCGGGCGAAGTGACGGCCAATTCGGGCGACACTTCGTTGCTCGCGGACTGGGTCAGTGCGAGTTTGGCCAATCTGGCGCAACACCAGGTGGGAACCTTCGTGTTCGGTGGCAACACTTTCCTGGTCGAGCAATCTGCGTCGGGCAATGCGCAAACCTTGGCCGGCGATACCGTGATTGAACTGATCGGCACGCATAGCGAGACTGGGGCGGCCGTTTTGAGCCACGCATTGACCGTTGCTTAAACGACCTGGCAACGATTCGCCGGCTTGACGCCGGTGGATCGTTGCGCAATGTCGGCCAGGCATCGAGCTCGGCGGGAAGTTGCCGCCAAGCGGCTTTTCACCGTATGGCAGCGAAGATAAAAAACGCCCCGCGTAGCACTACGCGGGGCGTTTCTTTTTGGCGCAGCCGGGTATTTATTTCAAGGCATTGCCGTCCGCATCGATCTTGTGCACCTCGCCCAGGTTGAGTTCGCGTATGCCGGCCTCCACCTTGCTCATGTCCCCCACAATCACCCAAACCAGGTGGTCCGGCAAAATCGCCTTCTTGGCCTCGGCATTGACCTGTTCCGGCGTCAGCGCCAGCACCTTGGACGTGTAGGTGTTGTAGTAGTCCGCCGGCAGCTTGTATTGCAGGATGGTGCCGTAGGAACGCGCCACGGCGCCGTCGGTTTCCATCGAGCCGGGCAGGCCCAGCGTGTCGTTGCTTTGCGCGTCTTTCAGCTCGTCGGCGGTGATCGGCCGGGTGCTGACTATGCCGCGGTATTCCTTGACCAGTTCGGCGAGCGCGTCCTTGGTCTTGTCGGTTTGCACCGGCGAAAAGCTGGCGAAGGCGCGCTGGTTCACGCCGTTGACCAGTTGCGAACGCACGCCGTACGACCAGTGTTTATCTTCGCGCAGGTTCATGTTGATGCGCGCACTGAAGTTGCCGCCGAAGATTTCATTGACGAGTTCAAGCGGCAGGGCATCGGCGTCGTTGCGCGGCGGCGCGAGCTGGGCCGCGACGATCACGCTTTGCAGCGAGCCGGGGCGGTCGAGCAGGTAGACCACGCTTTTTTCCGGCTGCGCCACCGGCGCGATGTTTTTCTTCGGTACGTCGCCTGCGGTCCAGCCGGCAAAGGCCTTTTCCACCAGCGGCTTGACTTCGGCCAGTGTGGTGTCGCCAACCACGAGCAGCGTCGCGTTGTTCGGCTTGAACCAGGTTTGGTGATAGTTGGCGAGGTCTTCTCGGGTCATCCTGGCGACGGCGGCTTCGGTGCCGCTGCCAGACAACGGGAAGCTGTAGGGGTGGTCCTTGCCGAACAGCAGTTCAGGCAACACGCGCGTGGCCATGGCTTGCGGCACGGTTTTCTCGCGCGCGATGGCGGCCAGGCGATCCTTTTGGCGGCGCACGAAATCGCCTTGCGGGAAAGCCGGATGCAGGATCACGTCGGCATAGATGTCGAGCGCCTGCGGCATGGTCGCCTTCAGGGTATCGAGGTTGACGAAGTTGCCGTCAAGGTTGACGTAGGTGTTGATCTCGGCGCCGAGCGCTTCGAATTCTTCGCCGATCTTGAGCGAATCGCGCTTGGCCGTGCCGTCGTCGACCATGTTGGTGGCCATGCTGGCCAAGCCCGGCATGGCGGGCGAGTCGGATGCATAGCCGCCGTCGATCCTGAGCGAAAAATCGACGATGGGCGCGCCATGGCGCTCGGCGACGACGAGCTTCATGCCATTGCCAAGTGTGACCGTTTGCATGGGCGGCAGGTTCAACGATTCAGCATGGCCCTCGTTCGGCCCCTTGCTGCGGTCGAGCTTGGCCGTGGTGGTGAAGTTGGTCGGATACGGCGTAACGGTGAGCACGTAGTCGCCGTCGGACAGCCATTCGTTCATGGCCTTCTTGACCATGGCCGGCGTGGCCGCCTTGACGGTCTTCAGGTAATCCTTGTAGCACGCGGGATTGCCGGTGTAGGTGGTGCAGCGCGCCAGCAGATCGCTCTTGCCGCCGAAGCCGCCGATGCGTTCGACGATGCGCGTGTATTGGGCCAGGATCGCAGTCTTGGCGGTCTGCAGCTCCGTTTCGCTGACGCCGTCTTTCAGCATCTTTTGCAACTCTTCGTCGCCTTCCTTTTCCACCTTGCCGAGGTCGCCGCCCGGTTGCGCGGTCAGGACCATGGTGAAGAGACCGGCGATTTCGCGCGGTTCATAGTAGGCCGATATATTGGTGGCAACCTGATCCTTGTACACCAGGCGCTTATAGAGCCGCGAGGTCTTGCCGTCACCGAGGATGTGGCTCGCCAGTTCGAGCAGCGCTTCCTCCTGTGTGCCGACGCCCGGCACATTCCAGGTGCGGTAGACGCGGCCCTGCGGTACGCGGTCGGCCACGGTGCCGCGATGCGTGCCGGTGCGCTTGGCGATCCAGGCTTCCTGATGCGCCAGGGGCGGGCCGGCCGGGATGTCGCCGTAGTATTTCTCGACCTTTTCCTTGGCCTGTTCGGGCGTGATGTCGCCGGCCAGCACCAGCACCACGTTGTTCGGGCCGTAGTTGGTCTTGAACCATTCCTGCACGTCGGCCATCGACGCGACGTCGAGATCGGCCATCGAGCCGATGGTGGTCCACGAATAGGGATGGCCGACGGGGAAGGTGTTTTCGGTCAGCAGTTGGCGTGTTACGCCGTAGGGCTGGTTCTCGCCCTGGCGCTTTTCGTTTTGCACCACGCCGCGCTGCAGGTCGAGCTTCTTTTGATCGAGCACCGGCAAGAGATGGCCCATGCGGTCGCTTTCGGCGAATAGCGCGGTGTCGAGCATCGAGGTCGGCACATCTTCGAAGTAATTGGTGCGGTCGGTGTTGGTGGTGCCGTTGAGGTCGGTCGCGCCGATGCGCTCCATCGCCGTGATGTAGGTGGTGTTGAAATTCTCGCTGCCCGAGAACATCAGGTGTTCAAACAGATGGGCGAAGCCGGTCTTGCCGGGCTTTTCGTTCTTCGAGCCGACGTGATACCAGGTGTTGACCGCCACCACCGGCGTCTTGTGATCTTCGTGCACCAGCACGGTCAAGCCGTTCTTCAGCTTGAACATCGTGAAGGGAATGTCTGGGATGGGAATATCGACTTGCGGCTTGGCTTCGGGGTTCGGTTTTGCGGCGGCATGGACGGCCAGGGGAAGCAAGGGAAGGGCAAGGCCGACGGCGACAGCGATAGCCACGGAAAGCGGGCGTCTGACAGACATGGAAGTCTCCTGAATGCGCGGAACAGGGTTGGGGTGTTCTAGTTATGGAAATGCCTGGACTCGCCAGGCACTCGTGCTACGCAGGTGATTATAAAGCGATCAGGCCGGAACAATGGCGTCCGGCCTGACTGGGAAGAGGGGCAAGAAAGGAGCGAGCCGTTCAGCAATTCGTCGTGTTGAGGGTATAGGTCGGTGCCGAGGTCGCCGAGCCCGGCTCGGCATACATGACGTAACAGCTGGCGCCGTTGGGCGTGCCCGATACCGAGATGGGAATGAAGGCTTCCGAGGTGGCAGTCGTTGCGGGAGAATTGGCGGTTGCGCCCGACCCCGCAGGAATGATGAGGTAATCGTTGGAGCCGTTGACGTTGATGCCGGAGGCTGCCGCGAAGCCGGCATCGGCCTTGGGGTAGCCTGACGCGAAGACGGTCGAATAGGTGACGACGGCGCCTTCCACCGTGATCGAGGTCGGCGGCGGCGACGTAACGAGATACTTGCCGTGCGCCATGACGGCGGAAGCGGCCAGCGAACCTTTTACGCCATTCAACGAAGCAACGCGGGCGTCCGAACTGAGGCTGACGAACTTCGGCAACGCGGTCGCGGCCAAAATACCGAGGATGAGAACGACGACGATCAGTTCGATCAGAGTGAAGCCGGCTTGCAGGCGAATGGCGCGCTTTTGCATAAATATTCCCGTCAACAAGTGGAATGGGCCGCTTCGCCTATGTCGGGAATGGCGGCATGCTTCAGGGTAACATCCAATTTGCCGGGCATCAAAATTTGATACACGCCCATGTCGCCGCACGCAACAATGTTTCCGTGCGGATATGAAACTTCGATCGGGTTTGGGGCAAGCCTCAGGCCTCGGGTTTCAAGCCCTGCCACCGCGGCGCCAGTTCGTGTTCCAGATCGAACAGGTCAAGTACGCGGCCCACGGTGTGATCAACCATCTCGGCGATGGTCTGTGGTTGGTGATAAAAGCCCGGCAGCGGTGGGAAGATGATGCCGCCCATTTCGGTCACGGCGGTCATGTTGCGCAGGTGGGCCAGGTTGAACGGGGTTTCGCGCACCATCAACACCAGCTTGCGTCGTTCCTTCAGCACCACGTCGGCGGCGCGCGCGATCAGGTTGTCGGACAACCCATGCGCGACCGAACCCAGCGTCTTCATCGAACAGGGGGCGACAATCATGCCGCTTGACAGGAAGGAGCCGCTGGCGATTGCCGCACCGATGTCGCGCGGGTTGTGGGCGTGATGCGCCAGCGCTTCGGCATCCTTGCGGCCCATGCCGAGTTCCTGGTGCAGGTTCAGCACCCCGGCATCGGAAACCACCACGTGGGTTTCGACGCCGGGCATGGCAGAGAGCACCTGCAACAGGCGTATGCCGTGGATGGCGCCCGTTGCGCCGGTGATGGCGACAATCAGGCGCCGCGGTGAAGGCATATCAGGCAGCGATCAGCGACTGCAATTCGCCCGATTCGTACATCTCGTTCAGGATATCCGAGCCGCCGACGAATTCGCCCTTGATGTAAAGCTGGGGAATCGTGGGCCAGTTCGAATAATCCTTGATGCCCTGGCGCACTTCGGGGTCGTCCAGCACGTTGACCGTGACCAGGTTTTGCGCACCCGCCGCCTTCAACAACTGGACGGCGCGGCCGGAAAAGCCGCATTGGGGGAATTGGGCAGTGCCCTTCATGAACAAGACGACCGGGTTGTTGGTCACGGTCTCTTTGATCCAGGTTTGTACGTCGCTCATTACATTCTCGCTAAAAATGGTACTGTCGGCCTCTGCTCCGTCATTCCCGCGAAAGCGGGAATCCAGCGCGCCACGAACACAGGCTTTAATTGTGGATCCCCGCTTTCGCGAGAATGACGGATTAAAGGCGTGGCGTGGAAGATTCCATCATTATAGGTAATTCCGACTGAAACCGTCGGAATTAACAACTTGCTATCGCTTGAGCTTGGCAAATGCCGCGGCTATGGCGTTGTTGGCCGGTGGGGCTTGTCGTGATTCATGTGACTGCCGCGACTGATGCTGTGCCAGACGCTTGGCATCGTTGCGGTCGCCGCGTTGTTCCGGTTTCGATCCCGGCACCGGCGCCGCGTCGTTCAATCGCATGGTCAACGCGATGCGCTTGCGCTTCTCGTCGACTTCCAGCACCTTCACCTTCACCACCTGGCCGGCCTTCACGACGGTATGCGGGTCCTTGACGAAGGTGTTCGACAACGCCGAGATATGCACCAAGCCGTCCTGGTGCACGCCGATGTCGACGAAAGCGCCGAAGGCCGCCACGTTGGTGACCACGCCTTCCAAAATCATGTCGGGACGCAAGTCACGGATCTCTTCCACGCCATCCTTGAAGGTCGCGGTCTTGAACTCGGGGCGCGGATCGCGGCCCGGTTTTTCCAGTTCCTTCAGGATGTCGGTCACGGTCGGCACACCGAACTTCTCGTCGGCATACTTGGCAGGCGAAAGGGTCTTCAGCAGGCGCTCGTCGCCGATCACGCTTTTGACATCCTTCTTGATGTCGGCCAGGATCTTTTCCACCACCGGGTAGGATTCCGGGTGAACCGCCGAGGCGTCGAGCGGATTGGCGCCGTTCATTACGCGCAAGAAGCCTGCCGCCTGCTCGAAGGTCTTGTCGCCCAGGCGCGGCACCTCGCGCAAGCCCGCGCGCGAAGTGAACATCCCCTTCATGTCGCGGAAGCTGACGATTGCCTGCGCCACGCTCGCGTTCAAGCCCGAAACGCGCGCCAACAGCGGCGCTGAAGCCGTGTTCACATCCACACCCACGGCATTGACGCAATCCTCCACCACCGCATCGAGCGAGCGCGCCAATTGCGTCTGGCTTACGTCATGCTGGTATTGCCCGACGCCGATCGATTTCGGATCGATCTTGACCAGTTCCGCCAGCGGGTCTTGCAGGCGGCGCGCGATCGAGACCGCGCCGCGGATCGAGACGTCGAGCTCGGGCAATTCGCGCGAGGCGAATTCGGAAGCCGAATAGACCGAAGCACCGGCTTCGGACACCACGATCTTGGTCAATTTCAATTCGGGCGCCTGCTTGATCAAGTCCTGCGCCAGCTTGTCGGTTTCGCGGCTGGCAGTGCCGTTGCCGATCGAAATCAGCGCCACATTGTGCTTGGCCGCCAGGAGAGCCAACGTGTGCAGCGAACCGTCCCAGTCATTGCGCGGCTGATGCGGATAGATCGTGCTGGTATCGACCACCTTGCCCGTGGCATCGACCACGGCTACCTTCACGCCGGTGCGCAAACCCGGGTCCAGGCCCATCGTCGCGCGCGGGCCGGCCGGTGCGGCCAGCAGCAAAGCCTTCAGGTTGCGCGCGAACACGTTGATCGCCTCGATCTCGGCCTTTTCGCGCAACGTGGTCATCAATTCGGTTTCTAGGTGCATGAACACCTTGACGCGCCAGGTCCAGCGTACCGTGTCGGCCAGCCACTTGTCAGCCGGCCGGCCTTTGTTCGACACGCCAAAGCGCGCGGCGATGCGGCCTTCGCAGGGGTTATGCGGCGCGTCCCATTTCGGCTTTTCTTCTTCGCTATCCAGGCGCAAGGTCACCGTCAGCATTTCTTCGCGGCGACCGCGGAACAAGGCCAGCGCGCGGTGCGAGGGAATGGTGGAGAGCGTTTCGGAATAATCGAAATAATCGGCGAACTTTTCGCCGGCTTCCTGCTTGCCTTCGACCACCTTCGATTCGACCACGCCGTGTTCGTTGATGTAGCTGCGCAAGTCCTGCAAGAGCGCGGCGTCTTCGGCGAAGCGCTCCATCAGGATCTGGCGCGCGCCGTCCAATGCGGCCTTGGTGTCGGCGACACCGGGATTGTCGCCGTTGTCGGTCGTGAAGGCGGGCATGAGGTACTTGGCAGCCTCTTCTTCGGGGTTCAACATCGGGTTGCCCAGCAAGGCATCGGCCAAGGGCGCCAAGCCCGCCTCGGCGGCAATCTGCGCCTTGGTGCGGCGCTTAGGCTTGTAGGGCAGGTAAAGATCTTCCAGGCGCGTCTTGTCGTCGGCGTGCGTGACGGCATCGAGCAGCACGGGCGTCATCTTGCCCTGCTCGCTGATCGAGGCGATGATGGCGGCGCGCCGCTCTTCGAGTTCGCGCAAATAGCGCAGCCGCTCTTCGAGCAGGCGCAACTGGATGTCGTCGAGGCCGCCGGTGGCTTCCTTGCGGTAACGCGCGATGAAGGGCACGGTGGCGCCCTCGTCCAGCAGGGCGATGGCGGCGGCGACTTGCGCCGGCTTGGCGGCGAGTTCGACCGCGAGACGTTGTTCTATGGTGGGGAGCATGAAGGTAGGACGGTTGAGCTGAAAACGTAAGGCGTGATGATACGGCAAATCAGGCCACACTTGCTCCGCTGACGCGTTCAATGCCCGCCAAATCGCGCCAACTTTGCACGTTGGCAAAACCATGTCGGGAAAGCAAGCCGCGCACCGCCTCGGCCTGGTCGTAGCCGTGTTCGATGTGGATGCTGCCGCCTGGCTCCAGGTGGTCACGGGCGAGCGCACAAAGCTGGCGTATGGCCGACAAGCCGTCGGCATGGTCGGTCAAGGCGCCGATCGGCTCGAAGCGCAAATCGCCTTGCGCCAAGTGTACGTCTCCCGTCACGATGTAAGGCGGATTGGACACGATGACGTTGAAACGGCGACCCGCCACGGCGCCGTACCAGTCGCTATGCAGGAATTCCACTTCGGCGCCGTTGTGCCTTGCGTTGCCTTGGGCGACGGCCAATGCTTCAGGACTGACGTCCAGCGCTGTGACTACCGCATCGGGCCGCGCATGCGCGATGGCAACGGCGATTGCGCCCGAGCCGGTGCCGAGATCGAGCACACGGCCAAGCTGCGGCAGGCGTTCGATGGCCAATTCGACCAGCAACTCGGTTTCGGGCCTCGGGATCAGCACGGCCGGCGTGACGTGGAACGGCAAGCCGTAGAATTCGCGAACGCCGACGATGTAGGCAATCGGCTCGCCCGCGATGCGGCGATTGATCAGCGCGCTCAAGCTGGTGATTTCGCCAGGAGTCAGCAGACGCTCGGATTGCGTGATCAACTGGGTGCGCGACAGCCCCAGCGCATGCATCACGAGAATGCGGGCCTCCAGCGCATCGAGCGGCGTGGCCTTGAGGAAGGCGCCAAGCGTTGCCGTCAGCATGGGAGGGCGTTGCTCAAGCCTTCTTGCCGCGCCAGGCCAATACGGCCAGTACGACGACAAAGCCCACGAACCAGATCAGCGACCAGCTCGGCAATTGCAGGCCGAAGAACGGATCGAGTTCATCGGTACACATGCCGTTGGCCCGGAACAGCACCGGCGCCAGCTTGGCCGTGAAGATGTGGTTGAGCGAGGTTTCCATCGGATCGAGCCCGCAGGAAATCTCGGGATGCGCCTTGATCCAGACGTGCCAGCCTGCCGCGCCGACCCCGCCCAGCGCAAACAGCAGCGCCAGCCAGGTGCCGCGCTGCGTGCCCTTGGGCGACAGGAAGACTGAAGCCAGGCAGGTGATCCCCGTCGCGATGAACAGGTAGCGCTGGATCACGCACCACGGGCAAGGCTCCATGTATTGCACGATCTGGAAGTACAGCGCGCCGCCGATCAGGCCGAACGAGGCGAGTGCGATGGCGAAAAGGATCGGTTTGGTCGATTTCATGTCTCGTGTTGGTGTTGTTGGATCTGCCTATGGATTAACCGTGGGCAAAAAAGTTCAGCATAGCATTGCCAGATAAAGCTTGAATTGATCAGAACGCTTCATTTCAACAAAACGGCATACTCATTCCTGGTAATTGGCCTATCAGCTCCATGGAAAAATCGAGCAGGAAGGAGTAGGCAGTGCCAACAAAAATGGCGGCGGTTATCAACTGTGGTCGTTGGCGAAATCCGTAAAAAATCGATGCAGCGATAGTCCAGGCGAGGAGCCGGAATGGAATAAATCCCGCGTAAATTGCTAAACCTGAATGCGAATATGACTGCATCTCAGGAAGTACCAAGAATAGGTAAATCAACCCTCCACAGAGCCCGAGGCCGGTCTTGACAACACCGAATCGGAGCAAAGGCACCTGCCTGCCCAGTACTTTGTTCATGCCATGGGCGAACGCGACGTAACCTGCTACCTTGATTGCAGTATATGCAGCGAATGCTAGCGGACTTGGTCCCATTGGCATGGTTGTTTCTTTTCAGCTTTAGGTGAATGTGTCAGCGCTTGTTGCGGAATTCTTCTTCCAGCCCACGGCAATTTTTCTGAATGCAGTTGTACCACTGGACGTCATTGAAGGAGCAATCGCCGTTGAGATTGTCCTTGATAAATTCGCAATCGTGAAATTCGCATTCGACGAACTTGCAGCTTCCAAAAGACGTGCCGCGGAATTTGCATTTTTCGAATTTCACATTGACCAGAACGGCGCAGGTGAAGAGACTACAATACCATTCGCATTCCTCAAAAGTACAGCCGACAAAAATAGAATCGACAAGCGCCCCTTCCAGGTCCATGTGACGGAATTGGCAGAATTGGAAAACGTTATCGGACCAGTCGTCCCGGCTTTCCAATCGCGTCTCAAATTGTTCGGCTTCGAAATGCATGACTGCGATTATGCCGCATCACCCAATTCAGCCAACAATTCCGCCTGATGCTCGGCAATCAACGAATCAGTCAATTCCTGCAAATCCCCATCCATGATGAAGTCAAGTTTGTACAGCGTCAGGTTGATGCGGTGGTCCGTCATGCGCCCTTGCGGGAAGTTGTAGGTGCGGATGCGTTCGCTGCGGTCGCCCGAGCCGATCAGGGATTTGCGCGTGGCCGCTTCCTTGGCCTGGATCTCGCGCGTTTGCACGTCCTTGATGCGCGCGGCCAGCACCTTCATCGCCTGCGCCTTGTTCTTGTGTTGGCTGCGGTCGTCCTGGCATTCGACCACGATCCCCGTGGGCAGGTGGGTCAGGCGCACGGCCGAATCGGTCTTGTTGATATGCTGGCCGCCGGCGCCGGAGGCACGGAAAGTGTCGATGCGCAAATCGGCGGGGTTGATGTTGACGTCTTCCACCTCGTCGGCTTCGGGCATGATCGCCACGGTGCAGGCCGAGGTATGGATGCGGCCCTGCGTTTCGGTGGCCGGCACGCGCTGTACACGGTGCCCGCCAGATTCGAATTTCAGGCGCGAATAGGCGCCGAAGCCGACGATACGCACAATCACTTCCTTGTAGCCGCCCAGTTCCGACTGCGATTCGGAAATCATTTCGGTTTGCCAGCGGTTGCGTTCGGCATAGCGCATGTACATGCGCAACAGGTCGCCGGCGAACAGGCCCGCTTCGTCGCCGCCGGTGCCGGCGCGGATTTCGAGGAAGATGTTGCGCTCGTCGTTCGGGTCTTTCGGCAACAGCATCTTTTGCAGGTCGAGTTCCAGCTGGCTCATGCGCGCCTTGGCCGTCTGGATTTCTTCCTGGGCAAACTCTTTCATGTCCGGGTCGGATAGCAAATCCTGCGCCGTTTGCACGTCTTTTGTGGCCTGGGTATAGGCGCCATACAGTTCGACCAGCGGGCCCAATTCGGCGTGCTCGCGGTTGAGCTTGCGGTAGCTGTCCATGTTGGCCGTGGCCTCAGGCTGTTGCAGCAGGTGGCCGACTTCGTCCAGCCTTTCGGTGAGCTGGTCGAGCTTGGCGAGCATTGATGGTTTCATCGCGTGGTTTCTTCTGACGGTTTCTTTTATTGCCAGGGATGGCTCCAGTATTGGAGCGAGGACGCCGGGCGGCGCGGATAAAGCAGGAAATACCGAGTGACGCCAGCTACCGTTTGGTGCGGAACAGTTGCGGCAAGAGGGCAGCCAGGCGCGCGCGTTCGTCGCCCTGTGCCTGGTGCAGGGCCTGTTGCGGGCCGTGCAGGAATTTCGCGGTCAGGCCGCGCGACAGCGCTTCGAGCACGGCGTCGATGTCTTCGCCCTTGGCCAACAGTTTGCGCGCGCGCTCCAGTTCGGCTACGCGCATCGACTCGCCCGAATCCTGCAGGGTCTGGATCAAGGGCACGACCGAGCGCGTGTCGATCCAGTGCATGAACGATTGCACGCGCGTCTCGATGATGGTTTCGGCCTGCGCCACGGCGGCCTGGCGGTTTTCCACGCCGGATTGCACCACCTTGCCCAGATCGTCGACGGTGTAGAGGAATACGTCGTCCAGGCGCGCGACTTCGGCTTCGATATCGCGCGGCACGGCGAGATCAACCATGAACATCGGCTTGTGGCGGCGCGCCTTGACGGCGGACTCGACCATGCCCAGCCCGATGATGGGCAATGACGACGCGGTGCACGACACCACGATGTCGAACGAAGACAGCATGTGCGGCAATTCGGCCAGGCGGATCGCTTTGCCGTTGAAGCGCTTGGCTAGCGCCTCGCCGCGCTCCAGCGTGCGGTTGGCGATAGTCAGCGACTTGGGATTTTGCGCCGCGAAGTGGGTGGCGCACAGTTCGATCATTTCACCGGCGCCGATGAACAGCACGTGCTGATTGGCGAGCTTGTCGAAGATGCGCTGCGACAATCGCACGGCCGCTGCGGCCATCGAGACGCTGTGCGCGCCGATTTCGGTTGTCGTGCGCACTTCCTTGGCCACGGCGAAGGTGCGCTGGAACATCTGGTGCAAACAGGTGCCCATGCCACCGGCGGCTTCGGCCTGGCGTACGGCTTCCTTCATCTGGCCCAGAATCTGCGCCTCGCCCAGGACCATCGAATCGAGCCCGGAGGCGACGCGGAAGGCATGGCGCACGGCGTCAACCTGCGGCAGCGTGTAGAGATGGGGACGCAGCTCAGCGTAAGGCAGGTGATGGTAATCGGCCAGGAACTGCGCCGTGGCGTCGATGGCGGCCGAAACACTGGTGCCTTCGTGCGGCTCGGTGTTGGCGGCGTACAGCTCGGTGCGGTTGCAGGTTGAGAGGATGGCCGTTTCGTGATCGACCGTCGCATTGGAACGGCCAAACCAGGCACGCGCCGCCGCCACCGCCTGGCTGATCTGGTCAGCCGGGAATGCCACCTTCTCGCGCAGCGACAGCGGCGCGGTAGTGTGGTTGAGGCCGACGGCGAGCAGTTGCATGGTGACGGGCGTGAGGGACGGACGTAGGAACGGCGTAAGTAAATCGGAATGCCGACATTATAGTCCCTGAGCCTGGGCTTCGCCTTGACGGGGATTAATTGTTGTCATAGAGAATTGCTAATGTGCCATGTCTGTCCCGCATCGGGCATCGAGGCGTTCCCGGCACCATCCACCGTATATCCCGCCGGCCCGGGCCCGGTTCATTCCCCGGCGTCGCGCCTGGCGTTTTCATACACCGGCAGCGCCAGCGTAAAGGTCGTGCCTGAATTGACCAGACTGGAGAAATTGATCGACCCCAGGTGGCGTTCGACCACGGTTTTGACGAACACCAGCCCCAGGCCGATGCCGTCATGGCGCGCGCGCTCGACTTGCGTCAGGCGCTGGAAGCGGCGGAACAGGCGCGACTGGTCGGCTTCGGGAATGCCCGAACCCTGGTCGATCACGTGGCACAGGATCTGGTTGCTTGCGGTGGCCAGCCGCAGCACGCAGCGTATCGTGGTGTTCGGCTGGCTATAGTTGATGGCGTTCGTGACGAGGTTGACCAGCGCGCGCGTCATCAGGCCGCGGTCGACCCAGACCGGATATTCGCCCTCGGGAACGTCTGTCACGAGCTTGATCTGCTTGCCGTTGGCCTGGGTCCACATCTCGTCGGTGGCGTCGAGCAGGATGTCCTGGAATTCGATTTCCTCGAAGCGGTACTCGTGCGATTCGGCGCGCGCCAATTGCACGAAGTTGTCGGCCAGGCCGAGCGTGCGGCGCGAGGCCTTCTCAATCCGGGCGAACAGTTCGCCCTCCGGCAGCGCCGATTCCGGCACATTCTGCAATTCAAGCAGCGCCAGGATCGAGGCTTGCGGCGAACGCATGTCGTGCGACAGGAAGCGCAGCGTCTCGTCGCGGCTGCGCTCGGCTTCGCGCAGGGTGGAAATATCGATGATGCTGACGATCCAGCCGATCAGCACGTTGTCGGCTGAGTGGAACGGCGCGCTCTTGAGCAACAGGTCGCGTTCCAATTGGTCGCGCACCGACACGCCGTCGACCAGGCGTTTTACGTGGGTCAGGTCGAGCAGTTGGGCCCATTCGAACGGACCGATGGTCGATTGGTCGAGCGGTTCGCCCGAATGCAATTGCGACAGCAGATCGAGCAGCATGGCGCTTTCGAGCTGCTCGACACCGTGCGCGGCGAAGTAGCTTGCCGCCTTGCGGTTGGGCAGCAGGATGCGGCCGTCGGTGCGTGTGATCAGCGTGGCGTCGGGCAGGTTGTCGAGACTGTCCGAAACGAACTGGCGCAAATCGCGCACGCGGCGCGCGGCGTTTTTCATGGCATTGATGCGGCGCTCGAGCACGTCTTCGATCTGGTCGTCGGGCGAGGCGGTGCTGTTCTCGGGCAGCAGGTGCGGTTCGTGGTCGAGGCGGATGAATTCCTGGCCCAGGTAAGTGATTGCCGCCTCGAGCCGGCGCCAGCTCCATAGCGGGTAAGACAGCAC
>OUWB011209500.1_pt1 | contig 19923 bp, 14 predicted proteins | sample 1779821 | NCBI WGS metagenome assembly OUWB01 (sample SAMEA3914806, study PRJEB12502) | metagenome | biome: forest; material: soil | place: Canada | collected 2011-08-03 | depth 0.1 m
CCGCCCATCTGGAACATCACCCATTGCAGGGTTTCGTAGTGGCCCGCCATATCTTTGGGCATCAGTTTGCCGGTTTTGCCGGCCAGATAGACCAGAATCGCGCCCGATTCGAACAGCGCGAAAGGCTTGCCGTCCGAGCCGTCGGGGTCGAGGATCGCGGGAATCTTGTTGTTCGGATTCAGCGACAGGAATTCGGGCGACATCTGGTCTTGCTTGTCGAAGCTGACCAGATGCGCTTCGTAGGGCAAACCGATTTCCTCCAACATGATCGAGACCTTGACGCCGTTGGGGGTCGGCAGCGAATACAGCTGCAGCCGGTCCGGCTGGGTCGCCGGCCATTTGCGGGTGATCGGAAAGGCGGCCAGCGCGGAGGCGGCGGATTGGGACAGGGGCGGAGAAGCGGACATAAAAAATCCTTGACGATGGACGTAGCGACGGCGGTTTGACTGACAGGCCGATCAATATACCGGCTCGCGCGCGACTTGTCTTGGCGCCCCGGCGGGGGACGCGCTATTGCCTCAACCCAGCCCGAGCAGATGCCGGCAACCCAGCGCCAGTTGGAGCGCACCCAGCAGCGCTACCACCCCAGCCGAAAGCCAGGATACGCGACGTATCCAGTCCAGCGACAAGCGGGTGCGCAGCAGCGCGGCGGTACCGCTGAGTATCAGCCACCAGGCCGCCGAACCCGCGAACACGCCCGTTACCATGAAGGCCGGCGCCAGCATCGCCGATCTGCCGTGTGGCAGAGCGGCGCCGAGGGCGGCGAAGATCGCGACGAAGGACAGGATGGTCATCGGATTCGACAGCGTCAGCGCGAAGGTGGAGAGAAAGGCGCGCGATCTCGATGCGGCGGGCCGGGTGCCGGTGCCATTGCTGGTACTGCGCGCTTGCGCATCGCGTGCGATGTGCGACGCAAGATAGAGCAGGAAGGCGCCGCCCGCCGCCTGGATGGCGGACGTCGCGTGCGGAAAGGCGGCCACGGCGCCGGCAATGCCCAATGCGCCGAGCAGGCCGTATACCGCATCGGCGCAAGCGGCGCCCAGCCCGGTTGCGATGCCGGGGGCGAAGCCGTACGCGAGGCTGCGCTGGATGCACAGCACGCCGATCGGACCGACCGGCGCGGCGATGCAAAAGCCTATCAATAGCGCTTGCAGGAACAGCATGAATCGCCTCCTCGACGATGGACTCCTGCCAGGGCATTGCTAGTGGCCCTGATATAAGAGATTTAAGGCGTAAAGTGGGATTGCCTTAATACTTAAGCCGCTGCCGCACGATACCAGGCTATTCGTCGTCGGGCGGCGCGAAAGGGTCGGCCGGCTTGCGCGGCTTCGAGGTGGCCGCGCCGCTGAACGGATCCTGCCGCCCCCGCGCGTCTGCCGCTGTGGCGTCGTGACCGGCGGGTTCCGTTGGCTCTTCCGCCAGGTTGAATTCACGTTGCACGGCGGCCAGCACCGCCGCGATTTCTTGCTTGAACCCCACCGCATTGCCGAATTCCGGCATCTCCCAATTGCAGCCGCCGGCATCGGGTGCGCGCAGGCGCGGGCGCGGCACTTGTATTTTGACGCCATCCTCCTGGATCGCCTGCATGCGTTGCAGGCGGCGTGCGCACTCTTCTTGCAGGCGGCTGGCATTGACGGTCTTGCGTAACATGGCGACTCCTGCGGTGATCTCCGGCTTGATGCGGACCTAGCCATGTTTTAACGCGTTGCGCGTTATTCTGTAAAGACATTGTTGCTTGCGAAGGTTCGAGCCAAAATGTCAGCGCAAGCACAAAGCGTATCGACGAATATATGGTGGAGATCCTTGGATGACGCGCAGCCCAAACGCCGACAACACATTGCCCAACCCTTTTCTCACGCGCATCGGCCGGGTGTGGACCGGGCCGACTTTGCTTCCGCGCACGCTGCGTGGCATTGTCGGGACGGTGACATTTACTCTGTTGACCGGTCTGATCGCCGCGGCGGGCGCGTTTGTTTTGACTCGGCTTCCGGATGGTTTGCACGCGCCTTCGAAAGTGACGCAAACGCTAGACTTTGGGATGGTCTATCTGTTTGAAGGGTGCACGGCCGTGGGGGCGTTGCTCGCCACCGTTCTGATGAGTCGCTTGGCGCGGCGCTCATGGCTGGATTATGGCTTGCGCGAGACCCATGCAATACGGCGCCTGTTGCATGGTGCCGTCTGCGGCCTGGTTTTCATCTTGATACTGATGACGTCTATCGTGGCCCTCCATGGCGTGCGCTTCGCGTCGACCCATGTGTCGTCGGCTGTACTGCTGCGCAATGCGGTGCTATGGGCTGGTGCCTTTGCCTTCGTCGCTTTGGCCGAAGAATTGTTGTTTCGCGGCTATGCGTTCTTTACGTTGGCGCGCAATGTCCATCCCGTTTTCGCTGCGCTGCTGCTGTCGTTCGTATTTGGTGCGGCGCATCTGTATAACGGCGGCGAAACCCTGCGGGGCGCGCTATTTCCCGCGGCCTTCGGTTTGATCGCCAGTCTCGCCGTCTGGCGCACGGGGTCGCTGTGGTGGATGTTCGGCCTGCATCTGGCGATCGACTGGAGCGAAACCTGTTTGTTCGGTGTCGCCGATAGCGGACTGAAGGCGACGCACACGCTGCTTAAAACCACCTTGACTGGACCTGCGTGGCTGACGGGGGGGCACGTCGGCATAGAAGGCAGCCTGCTGAACATACCACTGATGTGCGTGCTCGCCTGGTTCGTTTGGCGCCGTCTGCCGGCAAGTACGTTGGGGCAAGCCCGGGAGAGTCAACAACTTGCCGCGGGATTGGGCCAGGGCCCAATCCCGCGCTGATGCGGAACAACTGCTCAGGCACCGCGTGTGGAGAGGCGTGCATTTGCCATGAAGCGGGCGCGCAACGGTTTCAATACGAACCATGCCAGCACGGCCGTGCACAAGTCGAGCGCAATCGCCGTGCTGAAGACCGGCATCCAGCTGCCGGTGTACTGGTGCAAGAGCGCCGCGAGCGGACCGCCGAATACCGAGCCCAGGCCGAACGACAGATACAGGCAGCCGTAGTTGGCGGTGGCGAAGCGCGTACCGAAGGTATCCGTCAGCGTCGACGGGAACAACGAGAAGATCTCGCCCCAGCCCAAGAACACCACCCCGGACAGCAAAACAAATAGCACGGCATCGGAGCGGGTCAGCAGCCACAATGCCATCGCGATGCCTTCGAGCGCGAAGGCGATGGTCATGGTGCTCTCGCGCCCGATAAGATCGGAGATCCAGCCGAAGAAAGGTCGTGTCAGGCCATTGGTCAGTCGATCCAGCGTCAAGGCGAGCGGCAATGCGGTCAGACCGAACACCATGACCTTGCTGACGCCGAAGTCGCCGGCGAAGATCGCCATTTGCGAGGTGACCATCAAGCCGGAAGTCGCCATCATCGTCATCATGACGAACATCAGCCAGAACAGGGGCGTGCGCAGCATGCGCGACGGCCGGTAGTCGACGGTGGAAAGCGTACCGGCCGACGCGGGCTGGAGGCTGGCCGCGGCAGGCGGCGTGCGCAGGCCTTGCGAGGCGATAAGGCCGACCACCGCGAAGATGATGCCGTAGAGCCACAAGGTCGAATCGATACCGTGCGCCGCCAGCGAGTCGGCGATCGGGAAGGTGGTCAGGATGGCGCCCATGCCATAGCCGGCCGCCACGACGCCGGCGGCGAATCCCCTGCGGTCCGGAAACCAGCGCACCATCAGTCCGACCACACCGACATAGACGATGCCGGTTCCCAATCCACCTAATCCGCCGTAGGTCAGGTACAGCATCGTGATATTGCTGGAGTAGGAGGCGAGCACCCAGCTGATGCCGGCCAGCACGGTACCCAGCGAGATCAGCATGCGCGGTCCGAAGCGGTCTATCAGCGCGCCCTGGAACGGTGAGAAGAAGGCTTGCAGCAGTACCAGGATGGAGAAAGTGACCTGTAGTTCCGGCAGTGGAATGCCGAGCTTGGCCATCAACGGTTTGGTCATCAAGGTCCAAACATACTGGGGGCTCGAGATCGTCATCATGCAGATCAGGCCCAGGCCTAGCTGTAGCCAGCGCGTTGATGCCGCGCCGGCCGAGGCGTCGTCCAGTGCCAGCGACTTGGAAGAGGTGTTCATCGGAATTCTCCTTGATTAAAGACGAAATGCAGCGTGCGTGGCACATCTACCGCAACCATGGCCGCAACGTTCGCTTTGGTTGGCACTCAGCTAACACCGACACAACTAGATGGCGACGCGACGGCCGACAGCTGGCATCGCGAGGGATGGGTTCGGGTCAAACTCGGCACGTATGGCGGTTGCGCGGAGTGACTCACGTTATCGCCGACTTCTTAAGCTAGAAACGTGCCATGTAGCGACTGTGCGCGGAAAATTCGTTCTATCCCCCGTGTGCGTATGCGACTCGGCGATTAGAAAAAGGGGCGGACGAGAATTCGGAGGGATGCAGTTGGCATCTCGCAAGTGCGAGCTTGGTGCGCGTTAGGCGCGCGTTTGGTGCGTATTGCGCGTGACGCGTGTGCGCATGGTCCGTGCTGGTGCGTGATTGTACGTAATTGTACTTAAATGTACGTAGTTATACGTAGTTGTAAGTAGTTATACGTAGTTGTGCACGGTAGCGAAGCGGGGTCAAAACGGATCGTTGATTGAATGCGGTCACGTGGGAAGGTGACCGCGTGCCGCGGAACTCAGGCCAAATGCAAGGCGAAGATCAAGGCCAGACTGATGGCGGCCAGGGCGACGATGGACAACACCACGGCGGCGGTCACACGCGGCCCCGCCTTGGCGACGGTGCGTACGTCCACGCCCAGGCCCAGTGCGGCCATGGAAATCACGGTCAGCAGGTTGGCAGTTTGGCTGGCCGGTTGCAGCAACTCACTCGGGATCAGATTGGCCGAGCGGGCTGCCATCAGCACCAGAAAGCCGACGATAAACCAGGGCAGCAGCTTGTGCCAGGCCAGGCCGCCCGATGTCCTGGTTTGCTCGGCGGTGCCGGATGCGGTATCGCGCGCGTTTGCGGCAGTTGCGGCGGTTGCGTTATGGTCGGCCCCGGTACCGCGCATCAGGATGGACAGTACCAGGATGACAGGGCCGAGCATCAGTACCCGCACCAGTTTGACGAGGGTGCCCAGGTGCGCGCTCAGCGCCGATACCGGCACGGTTGCCGCCAAAACCTGAGGCACTGCGTAGACGGTAAGGCCGGCCAGCGCGCCGTATTGGATCTGGCTCAAATGCAATGCCGGGATCAGGAGCGGCAGACCGAGCACTACCAGCACCCCGAGCACGGCGGTGAAGGCGATCGATGAGGCGACGTCGTCGCTGTAAGCATGGATGACCGGCGCTACCGCGGCAATCGCCGAATTGCCGCAGATCGAATTGCCGCAAGCCACCAGCAAGGCCATCCGGTGATGCAGGCCCAAGGCGCGGCTGATACCGTAGCTGATCGAGATGGCCAGCACGACCACGGCGACAATGCCGGCCAGCAGGGCGGGACCGGCGGCTTTCAGGGCCGTTGCGCTGAGCGAGGCGCCTAATAGGACCACTGCGACCTCAAGCAGGATCTTGGCGCTGAAATCGATGCCGCGCTGCCACCGCGTGCCGGGCGTCCACAGGCTGCGCACCGCGGTGCCCAGCAGGATGGCAAGTACCAGCGTCTCTAGCCAGACATGGCCGAATACACGCGCTTCGACATCCTGCAGGACCCAGGCGCCTAGCGTGACCGCCGCACATAGGACGATACCCGGCACGACGGCGGCGAGCCAGCCGCTCGGACTGAAGGCGGATGCCGTCGGTACGGCGGCCTGGGATGAAGCGGGGTGATTGATGGTAGCCATGACAATGCATTCCAGTAGGGATGTGCGAAGCATAGTGGCTGGCGATGTATATTAAAAATACAAAATATTCAGTCTAAGTATCTATTTTATTCATGCAAGCTTTTATCCCAGGCATGTTCCTATGCCGCTGGCAGTCACCGCGCTCAGCGTGCTGCCGCCTGCGTCAGGGGTGCGTCCGGTTTATAGCCGTCCGTCAGCGTCTGCATAAAGGCGATGATGTCGCGCATATCCTGCTCGCTCATCGCCGGCTGGTCGCCAAGCTTGCGGTCGAACGGCGGGTCGGTGACGTCCACGTTGGCGAGATACCGCCGGGGTATGTCGTTGTACTTGGCCGGCTTACCGTTGGCGCCGCGCGGATAGACCTTGTCCGGGCGGGTGTCGCGGTAGTCGTAAAAGTCCAAGACCGCCTGCAGCGAGTGGAATACCCCGTTGTGGAAGAACACTTTGCGCGTCGCCACATTCCGCAGCGTCGGGGTCAGGAACATCGAGCAGTACGGCTCTTGTGTTTTCATGTCGGTGCGGTCGGGGCCGCAGATTCCGATATCGTAGAACTTGGGGTTACGGTTTTCCGGAATGTCCATATTACGCGGCGCGCCCAGCGCTTCGTACTGGTAGTCCGTAAACATCGGCGGCATGCCGTCCTTGGTGGGCTGTGACAAGTGGCAGCCGGCGCAATTGGCTTTGTCCTGGTCGTTGAAGAGCCGATAGCCGCGCATTTCGGTCGGTGTCAGGCGGGCGCGGCCTTCGAGCCAATAGTCGTACTTGCTGCTGTAGGGGTGGAAATCGGGCGCTTCAATCTGGTAGCGTGCCACCGCGAACATCGCCTCGGATACCAGCAGATCGGGCGATTTCAGCACACTGGGGCCGAAGTATTGCGCCAGATCCTTGGCGTACGGCTTGCTCAGTAGCTTGGCGGCGACGCTCTTGACGTCGTGATTGGCCATCTCGACCGGATTCAGGAGGGGGCCGAACGCCTGTATTTGCAAGGTATCGGCGCGCCCATCCCAGAACATCCCGCCCTGCGGCACCATGGCGAGCGCCGAGGTGGCCGCGCCCACGGTTTTTTCCGGATGGGGAATGCCGGCCGCGGAGGCGGCTGCCTGTGCCGCTGCGGCGGTCTGGGCGATGGTGACGGCGCCTTCGGTGTCGGATGTGTCGGGTCCAATGCTGAAATTCGGCTGGCGATACAAATACATCAACGAAGGGGGCGGACGATGGCCGACCAGATTCATGTGGGGGCCGCCCAACTGCAGTTCGCGATCGTTCGCGGGGCCATAGGCATGATCGGGGCTATGGCAGGAGGCGCAGGATTCGGTGCCGGATGCCGACAACGAGGTGTCGTAGAAGATCTGCTTGCCGATTTGCGCAACGCCGCTCAGCGGTGCGACGGGCGGGCGCAGCAGATGCACCGGATGCGGGTTCATGCCGGCGCTGTCCGGTTCCATCATGGTATCGCTTGCCGCGGCGCCCGCAGACGCTGGCGTATCGGGTGCGGCGGTGGCGGTGGCGGTTCCTGCCGCATAGGCGGATTCCCAGGTGGTGTAGCCGAGCGCGGCGACCACGCCCAAGGTGCTTGCCGCAATTGCGATGCGTGCGCGCCAGGCGCGTGCGGTTTCTGCCTGAGCCGCGCTTCGACGCGCAGCCTTGGCGAATTTTGGTTCGGTCATGCTTAACGATAAGTGGAGCTTGGAGCCGCTACTTGGGTTCAAATGCAAAGCCAGATGGCGGTTGCTTACGCAACCGCCATCTGGCAGGTACCGGACTGCTATACCTGCATGCCTGAATCAAGTGCAGCGATCACTTGGACGACGTTCAGCTCGAGGACGGGGCGCTCGACAGGCGTTCGCCCGTCGTCGGGTCGATATAGACCACCGGGTTGTTGCCGCTGCCCGAGAAGTTGAACATATTCATGAAGCTGCCTGCCTTCGCATCGAATGAGCCGCCGCCCAGGCGTTGACCGCCCAGCCAGTTGTCTTCGATGAAGCGCACCACGGAAGCCTGCGTGAGCAGCGTTTTGTCGACGTAGTTGACCTTGGCCCACGGCGAAATCACCAGGAAGGGGATACGCGTACCCGGGCCGCAACGACCGTTCACCGGCGAACCGCCGACACCGCTTTGCTGGGTGCCGCTGCCGCACACGCCCGGACCGTTCAACTGGTCGACCGCGTTGAACGAGGCGCTGGTCGGAGCGGTATAGCGGTGGTCATACCAGCCGTCCGAGTCGTCGTAGGTGATGATGACGGCGGTGCTCGACCAATCCGGTTGCTGCTGCAGGAAGTTCACCACTTCGGCGATGAAGGCCTGCTCGTCGAGCGGGTCCGAATAGCCGGCGTGGGCGTCCTGGTAGGCGGGGGCCTTCAGGAAGCTGACCGACGGATAATTGCCTGCCTTGACTGCTGCGTAGAAGTCGTCGATGTCGTACTGGTGGTTTGCCGGATCTGCCGTCACACCGTCAGATTGCGTGCTATAGCCGATGCGGGCGGTGCTGCTCGGACGCAAATGCCGCGGGTTGGAGGTCGAGGCGTAGTACTGGAACCAGTTGTGGTGCTGTATATAGTCGGCCGAGGTCACATTGGTGACGGTCGACGTCGTGGTGCGATGGCAGCCGGTGGTACCGTTGGGGTTGATCAGGCTCAGGTTGAAGCCGGCCATGAAGCCGCCCCACGTCAAGCCAGCCGAATTCAGAAGGTCGCCGATATTCTTGCCGCTCATCATGCCGGTGTCGGTCTTGCTCGAGCAGACGTCGTAGGCCGGATCCACATCGTTGATCATTGTATAGCCACCCTGGCCGTCGTTGACGTAGTACGAGGAACTCGCCAGCGTGGACGGCCGCTTCGACGTCAATACGACCTTGTAGCCGTTGGTTTGGCCTGACACCACTTCCAGTGCGCCCGGGCTGGACGGACCGTACGTGTCGGTATACGTATTGTCGTTCAGTGCGTAGTGCTGCGCCAGCGTCCACAGACCGGTCACGGTATTGCCGTCGAAGTAGCCCGTCACCTGGCCCTTCGTGCCGAACGCGCCGGAACCGCCCGAGGTGCTGGCGCCCGTATAAGTCGGGAACAGGTCGGCCGCGCCGTTGTCGTAGGCCTGCTCTTCCGGTGTGTAGTTGTGGTTCTGGTCGGCCGTCGCTGCCTGCGTACGGTCGAGGCGGAACGGGTTGGCCGCATTCGCGCCGTTGGTGGTGTTGGTGTAGTTGGGATTCGCCGTCAGCAGCGAGCCGCTCAAGCCATTCACGCCGGGCGTACCGGCGGTCGCGGTGAACACCGGCTCGCCGCTCGGGTTGGCCGCATTCGGATAGGTTGCGAAGTAGTGGTCGAACGAAACGTTTTCGCCGTAGATCACGACCAAGTGCTTGATCGGGGTAGCTGTCGGGGTCGTGTCTTGATGGGTACCGCCGGAGGCGCCGATGCTGTTGGACATACTGCCGCCGCAAGCGGTCAGCGCGAGTGCCAGTGCCGACAGAGGCAGGGCGTATAGAACTTTACGATGCATGTGTTGTTATCCAGCGAATTGTTGCTGAAAGATAGTGGGCACGATCGCGCCACGCACGACCGCGCCGTCGAGGCCTGTGCCGAGGCAGCGGCTTATGGCCGATATTATCAGGGCTATATGACGCTAATAAGGCGGACTGGCATGGCGCGCCGCGCGGCCGCTCATGGCGAGCTTTTGCGAAATGGTGTTTGTTCCTCGCGATATTTTTCCTTGATCTCGAGGATGGCCGGCATGACTTTCAGAAAGATATTGAAAAGATCGGGGTCGAAATGCTTGCCCGTCTGCGCCACCATATGGGCCAGCGCTTCCTCGACGCTCCATTCGGGCTTGTACGGCCGTTCGGTCGTCAGTGCATCGAATACGTCGGCAATGGCGACGATGCGCGCCGACAATGGAATCTCGGTACCCCTGCGACCGCTCGGATAGCCGCTGCCATCCCACTTTTCGTGGTGGCCGAGCGCGATCTCGCGCGACATGCGCATGACCTCGGAATCCTGTCCGCCTATGATGTCGGCGCCGATCACCGGGTGTTGCTTCATGATCTCCCACTCCGCGGCATCCAGCGGCCCGGGTTTGAGCAGGATCGCATCGGGGATGCCGATCTTGCCGATGTCATGCATGGGCGCTGCGTTCAGCAGGCAGTCGCACCAGCCATCCTCGATACCGTAGGCGCGCGCGATCAAGTGAGCGTAGTGGCTCATGCGGATCACATGCAAGCCGGTTTCGTTGTCGCGGTACTCGGCTGCCCGGCCCAGGCGCCGAATGATTTCCAGCTGGCTGCGGGTCAGTTCGTCGGTACGCTGCCGGACCTTGCTCTCCAGCTCCTGGTTCTGGCGTGCCAATGCCAGGTGGGTCTTGACGCGCGCGAGCACAATGGGCGGACTGATCGGTTTGGTCAGGTAATCGACCGCGCCGAGCGAAAGACCGATTTCCTCGTGCGGACCATAGGCCAGCGCAATGACGAATATGACCGGAATCGAAGCAGTGTTGGGATCGGCTTTGAGGCGTCGGCAGACTTCCAGTCCGTCCATATCGGCCATCATGATGTCGAGCAGGATCATGTCGGGCTTGGGACTGCCGCGGGCGATCGCCAGCGCGCGTTCGCCGTTCAACGCCGCCTTGACACGATATAAGGGGCGCAGCGTGTCGCTGAGAACGTCGATATTCTCGGGCGTGTCGTCGATCACCAGGATCGTTGCAAGGCCGTCGTCGGTCATGGCAAGAAGTATGGATAGAGGTTGGGGTTTTGTCGAGATACCTTATTAACCGGCGAGCTCGTCGAGCAAGGAGCGCGCGCTCGTAAAGTCGTAACCGCGCACGGCCTGCGCCAATTCGCGTGCCTTGGCGGCGAGCGGTGTCAGGCCCAGCGTGGCGCTCAAGGTTTCGGCGATATCCATGGCCGCGGTATCGTCGGCTTCGACCAGTGGACGCAGTTCGGCCAGCAGGCGCGGCACGTCGCCGATGAGCGCAGGCTCGACGCTCGGTGCCGGCAACGTCGGCAGACCGGCGATGGTCTGGCCCAGTAAAGCGTCGAGAGCCGCCAGATCGTCGCCGGGATCGTAGGAAGCGGGCGCGTCGCGCCAGATTCGCTCGAGTTCGCGGGCATGCGAGGCCAGCGTATAAGCCTGCAGCGTGCCGGCCAGGGTGTGTACCTCGCGGCGCGCCTGGTCGCGATGTCCGGCGGCCCATAGCGCCGCCGCGCGCTGCGGTAGATCGGCTTCGCGTTCACGCATGGTTTGCGCGACGCGCTGGTAGACCTGGTTGTTGAGGGTGCGCAATTGTTCGCCCTGAGGTCGACCTTGAGGTCCATCCTGAAGCCCTGCACCGTTCGGCGCAAGGGCGCGGGTATTTTCGGTTGGGTAAGGGGGGGGCAGGTAATGTAACGTAACTTGTGGGTATCCGATTGCCAGCTACGCGCCATGCTGGGGTCAGCTTCTTGCGACTAATATGTCAGACAACCCAACAGATGCCGACAAGTGGGGCGCGCGATCGAATGTCGGTCGGCGTAAGGCCCTTATGGCAGTGGAGTACCACCCGATGAATCCTATCCCTCCATCCACTCAAGCCGACGCGCAGGACGAGCCGGAATCTATAGAACGCATCAGCCGCCGCGGCTTCCTGTCGCGCGTAGGTATAGCGGGAGCCGCAGTCGGTGCGGGTGGCCTGCCGCTGGGCGTGCATGCGGCCGACAGCTCGACTCAAACCGATGCGGCGGCCGCCTCGGACTCGGCTGGCGGCAGCCTGCGGGTCCAGCTCCAGGTGAACGGACAGCTGCACGCGCTTGAACTCGATCCCCGCACGACGCTGCTCGATTGCCTGCGTGAACGGCTGCAATTGACCGGCACCAAGAAAGGTTGCGATCACGGCCAGTGCGGTGCCTGCACGGTGCACGTCAATGGGCGCAGGGTCAACTCCTGCTTGAGTTTCGCCGCAGCCCACGAGGGCGATGCTATTACCACGATCGAAGGGCTCGGCCATCCGGGCGCACTGCACCCGATGCAGCAGGCCTTCGTCGACCATGACGGCTATCAATGCGGCTACTGTACGTCGGGTCAGATCATGTCGGCGGTGGCCATGGTGCACGAACCATGGGGACACGATGACGCCTCGGTGAAGGAGGCGATGAGTGGCAACATTTGCCGATGCGGCGCGTATTCGAATATCGTCGCCGCGATCCGCCAAGTACGTAATACATAAGGGAGTACGCGATGGAACATTTCGATCTGACGCGTGCCCAGGATGTGGCCAGCGCGATTGCCGCCGCTAGCGCCGGTGCCGCGCAGGACGCGCCCGTGCGCTTCCTGGCCGGCGGTACCACGTTGGTGGATTTGATGAAATTGAACGTCGAGCGGCCGGCGCGGGTCATCGATATCAACCGCTTGCCGCTGGATCAGGTCGAGTCCCTGCCTGGCGGCGGCGTACGCATCGGGGCACTGGTGCGCAATGCCGATCTTGCCCATCATCCGCTGATCGCATCGGCCTACCCGGTACTGTCGCAGGCGCTGCTGTCCGGCGCATCGGCGCAGTTGCGCAATATGGCGACCACGGGCGGCAATTTATTACAACGCACCCGTTGCGTTTATTTCCGGGACATTACCTCGTCCTGCAACAAACGCACACCGGGCAGCGGCTGCGCGGCCTTGGGCGGGATGAACCGCAATCTTGCGATCCTGGGTACCAGCAGTCACTGCATCGCCACCAATCCTTCGGATATGAATGTGGCCTTGACGGCGCTCGACGCGACGATACACATCATGGGCGAGCACGGTCAACGCAGCGTGGCGATCGATGATTTTTTCCTGTTGCCGGGCGACACACCGCAACGTGAAACGGTACTCGATCCGGGCGAATTGATCACCCACGTCACCTTGCCGCCGCCCTGGCCGGATAGCCGCTCGCTCTATCTGAAACTGCGCGATCGCGCGTCCTACGAATTCGCCTTGGCGTCGGCGGCGGTCGTGGTGCGTCAGGCCGCTGGCCGTATCGTGGCGGTGCGGGTGGCCCTGGGTGGGGTCGGTACCAAGCCGTGGCGGGCCAGGGCCGCGGAAGCGGCGCTGCAAAGTCACGCGCCCGACGCTGAGCGTTTGCGCGCGGCGAGCGAGGCGGCGCTGGCCGGTGCGCAGCCGCAAAGCGAGAATGGTTTCAAGATCGAACTGGCGCGCCGATGCCTTGCGCACGCGCTGACGCAGGCGACCACCGGCGCGGCCGCCTAGACGGTCGAACCGGCAAGAACACAGGAGTGGCAGCATGGCTGACAGCACGCAGACGCAAGCGGCAGTAATGAATGGTGGGCAAGGCGCGGGCATCGCATCGGCGCCGGCAGCGATAGGTAGGACCGCCGCCGTCGAGGCACCGATCGGGCGCCCGGAGCCGCGCATCGACGGTCCCCTGAAAGTCAGTGGCGGCGCACACTACACATCCGACCGCGCGCTGCCGGGGATGCTGTATGCGGTGCCGCTTGGCGCAACTATCGCGCGCGGCCGTATCCGCAGTATCGATACCCGCGCGGCGGAGGGCATGCCGGGTGTGCGCGCGATCTTCACGCGCGCCAATATCGGTAGCTTCTACCGGATCAATCCGGCGACCCATGTTGTGTCGGACGAAAAACGGCCGCCGCTTGAGGACGACGTGATCCGCTATTACGGCCAGTATGTCGCCCTGGTGGTGGCACAGACGCTGGAGCAGGCCACGGCCGCGGCGGAGGCGATCGAGGTCGACTATGAGGCTCAGCGGCCGGACGTCGACCTGCATCTCGTCGCCGAAAGTCCTCCGAGTGTGGACACCGAACGCGGCGATGCGGCGGCGGCCTTCGCCCAGGCGCCGGCAGCCAATAAGCTCGACTACGTCTATACGACGCCGATCGAAACCCACAATCCGATCGAATTGCATGCGACGGTCGCGCACTACGATGGCACCGGGTTCACGCTGTACGAAACCTCGCAGGCCATTGTTAACCAGCGCGCCGCGATGGCGCAGATGTTGGGCGTGCCGACCGAGAAAGTCCGCGTGATCACCGAATATCTGGGCTCGGGCTTCGGCGGCAAGCTCTGGCCGTGGGGACATTCGCTGCTGGCCGCGGCGGCGGCGCGGCAATTGCGCCAGCCGATCAAGCTGGTGGTCACGCGCCAGATGATGTTCCAGACGGTCGGGCATCGCACGAATACCCAGCAGCGCATCCGCCTGGCCGCCGATGCAAACGGTCGTTTTTTGTCCTTCCAGCACGACTACCTGAACCATACGGCGCCGGGGGAAGTACATAAGGAAAACTGCGGCGAGGTGAGCGGCTATATGTACAGCGTGCCCAATGTGCGCGTTGCCTGGTCGTATCAGACAAAGAATATCGCGCCCTGCACCTCGATGCGTGGTCCGGGCGCGGTGCCTGGGCTGTTCGCGCTGGAATCGGCGATCGACGAACTCGCGGTGCAGTTGGGCATGGACCCGGTGGCGCTGCGTCTGTTGAATGAGCCGACTTACGACGAAAGCCGCGACTTGCCGTTTTCCTCTCGGCACCTGATCGAATGCCTGACGCGCGGCGCCGACCGTTTCGGTTGGTCACAGCGCAATCCGGCGGTCGGTTCGATGCGGCGCGACGGCATGGTGCTCGGGTGGGGCATGGCATCGTGCGCCTGGAACGCGCGCCGCGCCGCGGCGCAGGTGTCGGCGCACTTGAATGCCGACGGTACGATACGCCTGGCTAGTGCCACGCAGGATATCGGTACCGGAACGTACACGGTCATGGCGCAGATGGCGGCCGGCGCAACGGGTTTGCCGCTCGAGCGCATCGAGGTCGTGCTGGGCGATACCAATTTGCCGCCGGGCCCGTTTTCCGGCGGCTCGGTCGTGACGGGGTCCATGGTCCCCGCGGTATTCGGCGCATTGCAGGATGCGGTTGATCAACTGCTGCAGGTCGCGAGCAGCGCACGCGGGCCGTTTGCCGGCGTTCAGGCCAGCGACCTGGCGCTTGCCGACGGCATGGTCCATCGCAAAGGCACGCCGCCTTCGATCGGCGTGCCGTTCGAGCAGGTGTTGCAGCGTGCGCAACTCGGCTACGTCGGCGGTAACGCACAGACCCAGGCGAGCGGCACCGAGCCTGGCGAACCCCAGCTTTCGACCCATTCGTTCGGCGCCCAGTTCGTGGAAGTAACATGGCAGCCGGAAATTGCGCGGCTGCGGGTGAGCCGCGTGGTGACCGCGATCGACGGCGGCCGCATCATCAATCCGCGTACCGGCCGCAATCAGATCGAAGGCGCAGTGATCATGGGCGTGGGCATGGCCCTGCTGGAGCAGACGCATTACGATGCGCGCAGCGGAGCGCCGCTGAACAGCAATCTGGCCGATTACATGATGACCACCAACGCCGATGCGCCTGAAATCGACGTGATCTTCGTCGAACATCCCGACCTCGCGCTCAATGCCTTGGGTGCGCGCGGTATCGGCGAGATCGGACTGGCCGGGTTCGCGCCGGCGGTCGCGGCCGCGGTCTATCACGCCACCGGCGTGCGGGTACGCGATCTGCCGATCAAGATCGAAGATCTGCTGGCCTCCTCGGTGGCCGCATGAACCGTTAGACGTCCGTGAGCCGGGTTTGCCCCGGCCGCTTCCCGAAACCGCGATCCGGTGCTACTGCCGGCTCGCGGTTTTTATTTTTTATAGACCAGCGGCCGAGACGCCATCGTGCCCCATCAGCACGGCGGGATAGCAAAGCTGAAATGATTGGTTGGGACAAGCGGGTTGCTTTGTTAGCATAATGTAAACTTTTTTCTATTAGTAGAGCCATGTCTGTTTCTTATATTGATACTGCGGCATCCAACGCCGCGTTAGAATCCGCAGCCGAATCCGTAGCGAGCCCGCCCGAGGCGGTGGCCGCGCGTCCCCTGGTGCGCAATGCATACGACGTATCGCGTCTGGTCGACGCCGGTGCGCGTACGGGCAGCAATGCCCGTATCGTGATCGCGCTTGCACTGGGCGGGGTGTTTCTCGATGCCTATGATCTGACCTCGCTTGCCTACGGCATCAAGGATATTTCGCATCAATTCGGCTTGACGCCAACGCAGACCGGGTTGGTGTCGTCGGCGATCGCCTTCGGCGCGGTGATCGGGGCCTTGATCGGCGGCTATCTGACCGACCGCATTGGCCGTTATCGGGTCTTCATGGCCGATATGCTGTTTTTCGTGGTCGCGGCGATCGCGGCGGGATTGGCGCCGAACGCCTGGGTGCTGGGCGGTGCGCGTTTTTTCATGGGCGTCGGCGTGGGGCTGGATCTGCCGGTCGCGATGGCCTTTCTGGCCGAGTTCTCGCGCCGCAGCGGCACGGGCAACAAGGCTGCCAATGTAGCGGCCTGGTGCCCGGCCTGGTATGCGGCGACCACCGCCTGCTATTTGTTTATACTGGGGCTCTATGCGGTATTGCCGCAGTCGCATCACGACTGGCTGTGGCGGCTGGCCTTGGGCTTCGGCGCGGTGCCGGCGCTGGTGATCATTCTGGTACGCAGCCGCTATATCAGCGAATCGCCGGTATGGGCGGCGAATCAGGGCGACCTTGAAGGTGCGGTTCAGATCTTGCGTCGTTCATACGGCATCGACGCGGTGCTCGCACCGGCCGATGCGGCCCAGGCGCCGGGGTTGTCACCTGTCTTGCCACGTAAAGCCGCATGGCGCAACTACGGCGAGTTGTTTTCGCCCACGTACCGGAGTCGGACGATACTCGCGTTAGTGCTCGGCGCGGCCTCGTCGTTCGGCTATAACGCGATCGTCTTCGGTCTGCCGGTGATCATCGCGAGCTTCTTCAAGCAAGGGCCGTTGACCACCATCGTCGCCGCGCTCGCGCTCAACCTGCTGTTCGCCTTTGTGGGCGGCTTGATCGGCGTGCGTACCGCAGCCACGGTCGGCGCCTGGAAAATGACGGTGCTGGGCGTGTCGCTGCAATTCGCGGCACTGATTGGACTTGCGCTGATCGGCAAGCCGAGCGCCGCGATCCTGGTGGTGCCGGCGATCCTGTTGCTGGGTGCCTATCTGCTCGGCCAGGGCTTCGGCCCGGGCGCGCACTCGATGACTTATGCGTCGCTGAGCTACCCGACCTCGCTGCGCGGGATCGGCGTCGGCTTCAATCAGACCGCGGTGCGCAGCTCTTCCATGATCTCGCTGTTTCTGTTCCCGGTACTGGCTGCCGCACTGGGCACCAAGGTGTTCTGGGTCATCGCGTTCGCCCCGCTGATCTCGTTGAGTGCCTTGTTGATTTTGCGCTGGGAACCGTCCGGCTACGACGTGGATGCGGAGGACTACACGCTGGTCGCAACGTCGCAGGGGGAGCGTGCGCAAGCTGTCGGCAGTACACTGGCCGCTGGTTGAGCACTGCGCCAACGCAATACGACGCAACGCGCAACACAACACGACACACTCTTAGCCCTGGAGCGCACCATGCAAGTCACGAACAACACGATCTTGATCACCGGCGGCGGTTCCGGCATCGGCCGCGCACTGGCGGAAGCCTTTCACCGCCTGGGTAACCAGGTCATAATCGCGGGTCGTCGGCGCGAAGTTCTCGAGGCCACCGCGCAGGCCAATCCGGGCATGCAGACCGCACTGCTAGACGTGCAGGATGCGGCCGATATCGCACGCTTTGCCGCGGAAATGGAGACCCGATTCCCGGCGCTGAATGCGGTGATCCATAACGCCGGCATCATGAAGGTCGAGAACTGGCAAGCCGACGCGGTGGAAACGGCGAGCGCCGACGCCATCGTGATGACCAACCTGCTGGCCCCGATCCGCCTGACGGCGGCCTTGCTGCCGCAATTGAAACGTCAGACGCGAGCGACTGTGATCACCGTGTCGTCGGGGCTGGCGTTCCTGACGCTGGCGCCGACGCCGACCTATTGCGCGACCAAGGCCGCGATTCACGCGTTCACCGATGCCTTGCGTTATCAACTACAAGACACGGCTATCGATGTGATCGAGATCGCGCCGCCCTATGTGCAGACCGAACTAATGGGGACGCAGCAGGCCCAGGATCCGCGCGCGATGCCGCTCGCCGAATTCATTGCCGAAGTGATGGAGATTCTGCAGGCGCAGCCGGACGTGCAGGAAGTCCTGGTCAAGCGCGTGCTGCCGCTGCGTTTTGCGGGCGGGCAGGATTACGCCAAGTATCAGGAACAGTTCATCGGCTTTAATCGCGCCTTCGCGGCTGATCCGCACGGCGAATGAGCGCGCATATCGGAGGTATTGGCCGTATGCGTTAGATCCGTGATGCCGCGGCGGCCCGGGACCGTCCGGCACCATCGTGCGCGGAACTAGGGGATTCCCTTATCTCGACCTATTTCACGCGCAGGCGTACCATGTGGTGATAGCGCCAGCGGCCTTCTGTCATCTGCCGCGGCTCGCAAATCGGCGCCGCCCGGCGTGCGCCCACCATCCGGCCGCGCCTCGATCACATTCCTCCGCCTCAGCGCCCACTCCACCATCCTGACTTTTCCAGTGCACCGAGCTTGCCAAACCTGCGGCGTGAAGTATCGATTGTGCGTATGCCGGCCTCCGCTACACTGCGGCCGGCCTTGCTGCAGTCGAATTTGCCCGCCAGTGGATAGGAAGCACGTTGCCGATAGCTGTCCATCGCGATAACGCCTAACCTTCAGCGCTCTTCTCCAGACCATGAATACTCAATACCGCAAGGCTCTTCCCGGCACCCAGCTTGACTACTTCGACGCGCGTGCCGCAGTGGAAGCCATCGCTCCCGGTGCCTACGACGGCTTGCCCTACACCTCGCGCGTATTGGCCGAAAACCTGGTGCGGCGCTGCGATCCGGCTACGCTGGTGGCTTCGCTCAAGCAGATTATCGAGCGCAAGCGGGAACTCGATTTCCCCTGGTTCCCGGCGCGCGTCGTCTGCCACGACATTCTGGGCCAGACCGCGCTGGTCGATCTGGCCGGCCTGCGTGATGCGATCGCAGCGCAAGGCGGCGACCCGGCGCTGGTCAACCCGGTGGTGCCGACGCAGCTGGTGGTCGATCATTCTCTCGCCGTCGAGTGCGGCGGTTTCGATCCGGACGCGTTCGAGAAAAATCGTGCGATCGAGGATCGCCGCAACGAAGACCGTTTCGATTTCATCAACTGGACCAAGAAGGCGTTCAAGAACGTCGACGTGATTCCGCCGGGTAACGGCATCCTGCACCAGATCAATCTGGAGCGCATGAGCCCTGTGGTGCAGGTCAAGGACGACGTGGCCTTTCCCGACACGCTGGTCGGTACCGATTCGCATACGCCCATGGTCGATGCGCTCGGGGTGATCGCAGTCGGCGTGGGTGGTCTGGAAGCCGAAAGCGTGATGCTGGGTCGGGCTTCCTATATGCGCCTGCCGGACATCGTTGGTGTCGAGCTGAGCGGCAAGCCCGGTCCCGGCATCACCGCGACCGACGTAGTGCTGACGCTGACCGAATTCTTGCGTAAGGAAAAAGTGGTCGGCGCCTATCTCGAGTTCTACGGCAGCGGCACGGCGAACCTGACGCTGGGCGACCGCGCGACGATTGCCAATATGGCGCCCGAATTCGGCGCGACGGCCGCGATGTTCTCGATCGACGAACAGACCCTGAAGTATCTGCGCCTGACGGGGCGCGACGACGCGCTGGTGCAACTGGTCGAGACCTATGCCAAGGAGGCCGGCTTGTGGGCCGACAGTTTGCGCCATGTGCAGTACGAGCGTGTGCTGAAATTCGATCTGTCCAGCGTGGTGCGTACGCTGGCCGGTCCGTCGAATCCGCATCGCCGCTTGCCGGTGTCCGATCTGGCCGCGCGCGGTATCTCCGGCGTGGTGGAGAACGAGCCCGGCAAGATGCCGGACGGCGCGGTGATCATCGCGGCCATCACCAGCTGCACCAACACCAATAATCCGCGCAATATGATCGCGGCGGGCCTGCTCGCCCGCAATGCGAACCGCCTGGGCCTGACCCGCAAGCCGTGGGTGAAGTCCTCGCTCGCGCCCGGCTCGAAGACGGTCGCGCTCTATCTGGAAGAAGCCGGCCTGCTGCCCGAATTGGAAACCCTGGGTTTCGGCGTGGTCGCGTTTGCGTGCACCACCTGCAACGGCATGTCCGGCGCGCTCGATCCGGCGATTCA
>OUWB010001472.1_pt2 | contig 19887 bp, 14 predicted proteins | sample 1779821 | NCBI WGS metagenome assembly OUWB01 (sample SAMEA3914806, study PRJEB12502) | metagenome | biome: forest; material: soil | place: Canada | collected 2011-08-03 | depth 0.1 m
TGATGTTGGGCAGCGTCACGTAGCGTGGCTCGTTCAGTCGCAGATCCGTGGTGATCACAGCCGGCAGCGTGAGCGACAGAGTTTCCGTGCCGCCATCCACTTCACGTGCGACGGTGGCCCGGCCGTCGACCACCGTGACCTTCGCGGCGAAGGTGGCCTGCGGCAGGTCGGCCAGCGCGGCCAGCATCTGGCCGGTCTGGTTCGAATCGTCGTCGATCGCCTGTTTGCCGAGGATGATCAGCGAAGGCTGCTCCTTGTCGACCAGTGCCTTGAGCAGCTTGGCGACCGCGAGCGGCTGGAGATCGTCGGCCGATTCGACCAGGATAGCGCGGTCCGCACCGATCGCCAGCGCCGTGCGTAGCGTCTCCTGGGCCTTTGTGTCGCCAGCCGATACCACCACGATCTCGCTGACGATACCTTGTTCCTTCAGACGCACGGCTTCCTCTACCGCAATTTCGTCGAACGGATTCATGCTCATCTTGACGTTCGCGATGTCCACGCCCGAGCCATCTGATTTCACGCGGACTTTCACGTTGTAGTCCACGACCTTTTTGACTGCGACCAATGCTTTCATCAAAATGATTCCTTAGATTGCGCCTTCCTTGCGCATGGCGTCGATTGCGTCCGATTGCCAGCCTAGCTCCCGCAAGATCGTATCGGTATGCTCTCCAAGACCGGGCACGGCGTCCATGCGTGGCGTGTAAGCATCTGTCTTGCCAGGAGGCAGTAACGCAGGAATGGCGCCCTTGGGGGTGGACACTTGGGTCCAGCGACCGCGTGCCTGGAGCTGAGGGTGGGCCCAGACGTCGTGCATGTCGTTGACGCGAGCGTTTGCAATCTGTGCCTCATCCAGACGGTGCACCACCTCGTCAGCGGTCAGGGCGGAGAACGACTCGACGATCACGGCGCGCAAGGCATCACGGTTCGCCGCGCGGACGGAATTGGATGAAAACCGTTCATCCTTCGCCAGTTCAGGCTGCTGCAGCACCGTCTGGCAGAAAGTGGCCCATTCACGCTCATTCTGCAGCCCCAACATCACCGTGCGGCCATCACCGGCCGGAAACGGGCCATAGGGGTAAATAGTGGCATGCGCTGCACCGGCACGGGGCGGCGGTGCGGCGCCTTCGAACGCGTAGTAGAGGGGGTAATTCATCCACTCGACCATGCTTTCCAGCATTGAAACGTCGATGTGGCTACCTCGTCCCGTCTGGCCGCGCTGGAGGAGGGCCGCGAGGATATTCGAGTAAGCGTACATGCCCGCGGAGATGTCCGCGATGGAACAACCGGCCTTGGCCGGCCCGTCTTGCGAGCCGGTAACCGACAGAAAGCCTGATTCGCTCTGGATCAACAGATCGTAGGCTTTCTTGTCGCGATAGGGGCCGTCATCGCCATAGCCGGAGATGTCGCATACGATGAGCCGTGGGTGTTTTTCACGCAATGTTTCATACGACAGCCCCAGCCGAGCGGCTGCGCCCGGCGCGAGATTCTGTACCAGCACATCAGCCCCTTCCAGCAGTTGGGCCAGGACCTTCTGTGCCTCGGGGTGCTTGACATCAAGCGTCAGGCTTTCCTTGGAGCGGTTGGTCCATACGAAATGCGAGGCCAGCCCCTTGACGCGCTCGTCATAGGCACGGGCGAAATCGCCGGTGCCTGGGCGTTCGATCTTGATTACCCGCGCGCCCAGGTCGGCGAGCTGACGGGTGCAGAATGGGGCCGCGATAGCATGTTCAAGCGTGACGACGGTCACGCCATCGAGAGGTCGTGCCATGATGTTCTCTCCTGTTTAGAACGACCGGGGCAGGCCGAGGACGTGTTCGGCTATGTAAGCGTAGATCAGATTCGTGGAGATCGGCGCCACCTGGTATAGACGCGTCTCGCGGAACTTGCGCTCGATGTCGTATTCATTGGCGAAACCGAATCCCCCGTGCGTCTGCAGGCATACGTTGGCGGCTTCCCATGATGCCTTGGCAGCCAGGTATTTGGCCATGTTGGCCTGTGCTCCGCAGGGTTGGTGTGCATCGAATCGGCGCGCAGCTTCGAAGCGCATCAGATTGGCCGCTTCCACCTCGATGAAGGCGTCGGCAATCGGAAACTGCACGCCCTGGTTCTGGCCGATGGGCCGATCGAACACGATGCGCTCGTTGGCATATTTGCGCGCTCGCTCGATAAACCAATAGCCGTCGCCGATGCACTCGGCGGCGATGAGCGTGCGCTCTGCGTTCAGGCCGTCGAGTATGTACTTGAAGCCCTTGCCTTCCTCACCGATCAGGTTTTCCTCGGGAATCTCCAGGTTGTCGAAAAAGAGCTCGTTGGTCTCGTGGTTGACGAGGTTGGGAATCGGACGAACCTCGAGCCCGTTGCCCACCGCGTGATGCAGGTCGACGATGAAGATCGACATGCCTTCGGACTTCTTCTTTACCTCGGACAAGGGGGTGGTACGGGCCAGCAGGATCATGAGATCCGAATGTTGCACACGCGAAATCCAGACTTTCTGACCGTTGACCACGTAACGACCGTCCTTCTTGACGGCGGTGGTCTTGATTTTGGTGGTGTCGGTGCCCGTGGTGGGCTCGGTCACGGCCATCGACTGGATGCGCAGCTTGCCGGCCGCGATGGCGGGCAGATATTTCTGCTTCTGCTCCGCGCTGCCATTGCGCAGCAGCGTGCCCATGTTGTACATCTGCCCATGTACGGCGCCCGCATTACCGCCCGACCGGTTGATTTCTTCCATGATCACCGTGGCCGCCGTGAGGCCCAGGCCCGTACCACCGTATTCTTCCGGGATCATCGCCGCAAGCCAGCCGGCCTCGATGAGTGCATCCACGAATTTTTCGGGGTAGGCCTTCTGCTCATCGACCTTGCGGAAGTATTCATCGGGAAACCCGCGGCAGAGTCCGCGTATGCCATCACGGATTTCCTGAAATTCGTCGTTTTCGTTGAACATATACGTCTCCTGTCTTTTAGTACAAGGTCGCGGTGGCTTCCATCGCGAGATGTCCATCCGCCGTGCGCGCCCACAGCTTCACGGTCGCGGCGTCCTCTTGAAATCCGCACACGGTAAACGGAGCCACGTCGAATAGCGGTTTGACTGCGCGGAAGGCGAAGGTCTTGACCTCCGCGTCTGGAAGTTCGCGCCGCAGCAGGTCCAGCAGCAGCGTGGCGATCAATGGCCCGTGCACGACGAGACCAGGATAGCCTTCCACTTCGGTGACGTAGCGGCGGTCATAATGAATGCGATGGCCGTTGAAGGTAAGCGCGGAGTAGCGGAACAGCAGCACGCCATCCGCCTCGATGGGACGGGACCATTGTGTACGTTCTGGCGCGGGCACGGGTGCCGGCGGCGCTTCGTTGGGCTGTGGGAAGTCGCGATAGACGATGTCGTGGCGTTCCGTAATCGCCAGTTCACCGTCTGCCCGGACTTCATGGTCCACGTTTACGAAGACCAGCGGTCCCGTGCGCCCCTGCTTCAGCTGCACATCGGCAATGCGCGACGTGCGCGATAGCGCCTGCCCGGCACGCAGGGAAGTGTGGAACTGCAGCTGACTACCAGCCCACATGCGGCGCGGTAGCGGGATGGGAGGCAGAAATCCTCCCCGCTTCGGGTGACCATCCGGTCCGATTTCCGATTGGCGCGCCATGGGGAGGAAATACAGCCAGTGCCAGCAGGGCGGAACCGGGTCTCCAGGGTTTCCGGGCGGATCGTCCCGATCCAACGTGGCTGTCAGGGCACGCAGAGGCGCTAATGTAGCGATGTCCTCGATTGTTTCGGTGCGGCCGACCCAGCTCCGCAGAAGCTCGATGTCTAGCGTCATATGTTGTCTCCTGATATCAGGCATTCTGTGATTTGTACGGGTATTTGTGAAATACTTATTGGACTTATCCGCTAAACATAAAACGTATACCTTCGGGAGGGTGACAGATGGAAATTCGTCAACTTCGCTATTTCGTCGGCGTCAGTGAAGCTGGCAGTCTACTCAAGGCGTCCGGCCGGCTGCATGTAGCCCAGCCGGCGCTGGGGCAGCAGATTGCGGCGCTGGAGGCCGAGGTCGGCGTGCGTCTGTTCGACCGTTCCAGCCGCGGCATGACGCTGACGGATGCAGGCAAGGTGTTCCTGGACCATGCCCGGGTGGTGCTGGCCGATGTCGAACGGGCACGGACGGCCGTGCATGACTCGGCCGCCGTGCCCTGCGGCGAGGTGGCACTCGGTCTCACCACTACCGTGGCACTGGTGGCCACCATGCCTATTTTGAGAGCCTGTCGAGCCGAGTTGCCGCAGGTACGACTGAAGCTGGTCGAAGCCTATAGTGGTTTTCTCGGCGAGCGGCTGCAGTCGGGGCGCCTGGACCTGGCTTTGCTGTATGGCGAAGCGGTGGAAGCGGGGCTATCCAAGCGTCCATTGCTGGACGATGAACTTGTGTTCATTACTTGTGCCAAGAATTCCCGCTTGCCGAAGGCGCTGCCATTGACAGAACTGGCTCGCTGGCCGCTGGTTCTGCCAGGACATGAACACGGTCTGCGGCGCATCATCGACGATGCCTGTGCACCGCTCAAACTGGAACTGGACGTTGTCGCAGAGATCGAGTCGTTGAGCAGCGTCAAGCGAGCCGTAGAGGAAGGGATCGGCAGCACAATCCTGCCGTTCGGTTCGGTCGCGCAAGAGGTGGCCGAGGGACGCTTACGCATCGCCACGATCGATAACCCGCGCATGGTGCGACGCGTGGTGTGCGCGACCCATGGCGCGAGACCTGTATCCGCGGCCTGCGCTGCGGTAACCGGCCTGGTTCAGCGCGTGCTCCACGAAATGGTGGAATCTGGCTCGTGGCCGGCGCGCTGGGTTGGAGGGGCGAATACGCTAACGGCGTTGCATGGGCGCTGAGTATTTGAACGTGCCTTGTGCGGTCGCGATCAATAGCGTCTCGTCCACCCATGCTTCGGCTCGGGCGAAATAAATCGATTTCCCTTTCCGATCAAGTATGCCTTTGGCCATGACTTGCTGCCCGACGCCTTTGTCGAGAAAATTGGTCGTAAGCGACAGTGTGAAAGCATGCAAGGCAGGTTGATCAGGTTCCGAGAAGATGCCGGCGTAACCGGCCGCGGCATCCAGCAATGTCGCGACAGCGCCGCCTTGCAGAACACCTTGCCGGTTGAGTTTACTGGCATTGATCGGCATGATCAGCTCGATGTAACCAGTACGCCATGCGGATATACGTACATCCAGCGATTCAAGAAAGGGATTGTCGAGTGCATGCGTGATCATGAGGAACTCCATACTGGGCGAACAACTTCGACCAGCTTCGATAAGACTGGCGGCCGGTGCGCGGCGTCGACGTTTGATACGTAGAGCCAGGCATGTGCTCGCCTCTCGCCTGGTTTCATACCTTGACGCTGAACGGCGTGAAATTCGTGCCGCGATCGTAGTGATCCTTCTGCTCGGCGCGCTTCAGCCAGTTGACGATCAGATAGGTGAACGGGGTGGCCACGACCTCCCAGCCGGTTTTCAGCACATATTGGACCATTGCTACATGAATCACCTGCTCGGTCGGCCAGATCGCATAGAAGGCAATCATATAGAACAGCGAGGAGTCGACCGCTTCGCCGACGGCGGTCGAACCGATGGTGCGTAACCACAGATTGCGGCCCTGGCTCCAGATTTTCAGCTTGGCGAGCACATAGCTGTTCACCAGGCTACCGGCCCAGAACGCGGTAATCGAGCCGAGCACGATGCGCGGCGTATTGCCGAATACCCCTTCCAGATGTGCCTGGTAATTCGCCATGAAAGGCCCGCTTGCCGTGGGCAAGCGCAGCACCACCACCGACATCACCGCCGCAAAAATCAATGCTGCAAAGCCGGCCCATACGGCGCGCCGGTCATACGCATAGCCATAGACCTCCGTGAGAATGTCGCCGAAGAGGTAGGCGAATGGGAAGAACAGCACCCCCGCGCCGTACACCATGTCGCCGACACCGGGGATATGGATGACCGCGGCCTTGCCTGCGCCGATCAAGTTAGCGCACAGCAGCACCGTGACAAAGGCGCCGACGATCAGGTCGTAATAACGGTAGGTCGTGCGTTGAGCAACGGGGATGGCTTGCATCGTTCTTTCTCGCGGACTCTGGGTTAGTCTGGGCAGAAGGCTAACATAATGTAATAACTTCTTCCGCCCGAGCGTATTCCGGAGATTCAAGAATGAGAATTGCCCGAGTTATCGGGCAATTGATGAGCCTGGCATCTGGCACGAGGGTGAGAGCAGAACATTCCATGTGCCCTGCAAGGATGGCGCAACGACGCCGCGAGCCCCCATCAAGGGGCCCGGCCATGCCTTATCCGCAGAACGTTCTCATCGGATCAGTGCCCATGCCTGACTTGCGAAACCGCTGCCGGCGCCGCCTTTTTACGACTCAGCAGCAGCGTCACAACGGCGGACAATGCAAGTGTTACGGCAACGACATACAAGCCCGCGGCATAACTCCCAGTGACGCCTTTCAACCAGCCAATCGCAAACGGCCCGACGAATCCACCTAGATTGCCCAGGGAATTGATCATCGCAATACCGGCCGCGGCACCGGTTCCCGAAAGAAATTTGCTGGGTATTGCCCACAGCGGTGCCTTGGCTGCGCTGATCCCGATGTTGACGATGACGAGGGCGAGGATGACGAGTAGTGCGGTGCTGGCACGTCCAGCGAAGATAAAGCCGACACATGCAAGCGCACAGGGAATGACCACGTGCCACGTGCGTTCTTTCGTACGGTCGGAGTGCATCGCCCAGAGGATCATTGCAACGACAGCCAGAATGCTCGGAATTGCATTAAGCAGACCTGTTTCGTAAGCACTGAAGCCGAACTGGTGAATGATCAGGGGGGCCCATAAGCCCAATGTATAAAGACCGGCCGACGTGCCGAAATAGATCAGCGCGAGAGCCAGGACTCGAGGGTCGCGCAGAGCACGCCACGCTCCTGTGGTGTGTCCACTGTCCGTCTTGCGTGCATTTGACTCTTCCGCCAGCGTGGCGATAAGCCAGTCACGCTCGTCGGCCTTGAGCCAGAGGGCTTTCGACGGGGTATCCGTGAGATATTTGAGCACCACGAAGCCGAGCAGAATTGCCGGAATGGCTTCGACGATGTACAGCAATTGCCAGTCTGCAAGCCCGAACACCGATCCCAACTGCATTATCGCACCGGAAATGGGCGACCCGATGGCCGTGGAAATTGGCGCTGCCGCCATGAACCACGCCGCCGCGGCTGCCCGTTGCTTGACCGGAAACCACAGAGTCAGATAAAGGATGATGCCGGGGAAGAAACCCGCTTCGGCGACTCCCAATATGAAGCGCATGGCGTAAAAGCTCGTCGGGCCGACGACGAAAGCCGATAGCGCGGAAACGATACCCCAGGTGACCATGACGCGTGCGATCCAGATCCTCGCGCCGACCTTATTGAGTATCAGGTTGGAAGGTACCTCGAAAAGCAAATAGCCGACGAAGAAAAGACCGCCACCGAGCCCGTAAGCAGCGGGTGACAATCCGATGGCCTTGTTCATGCTTATGGCGCCAAATCCAACGTTGACACGGTCCAGGAAGCTGACGAAGTAAAGCAGCATGACGAATGGGAGGATTCGCCACATCAGTTTCCGAGACACTCGGGATTCTAGATTAGAGTGCATAGTCTCCTCCTTGGAGGTTGGTCGGCGCTTTACCCGGATTGGGAGCGCCTGTAAGTATTGAAAGAGGTGCTGTGCTATCGTCTACGCACCGAACATAGTTGGGTCAGCGCATATGCGCCGGACCCGACAGCATTACAGGCAATCGATAATCTCGAAATCCTGAACATCCCTGATTCCTGCCATTTTCACCTTCATTGAATTTGCGCAATACGCAAAAGGTTAGTGGTGCCCGGGGTTCCAAATGGCATGCCGGCGGAAATCACGACGGTTTGTCCCGAAGCGCCCAACCCTTCTTTACGGACTGTGTCGCAGGCGAGCTCACTGACTTCGAGCCAATCGACGACCTCGTGGCAAAGTACCGGGTACACCCCCCACACGAGTGCAAGGCGCCGAGCGACAGTTCGTCGTGGCGTCATGCCGACGATGGGCACGCACGGCCTCTCGCGTGCCATACGAATGGCCGAGTAGCCGGAACTGGTATATGCGACCGTCGCGACTGCATGAAGCAAGGCAGTGACATGGCGCATCGCATAGCCAATCGCATCAGCACTTTCCGAGCGCGGCGCTGCATGTGAGGCGGCGATCATTTCCTGGTAGTACGGATCGCTTTCTGTTTGTGCAATGATGCGATCCATCATCCGGACAGATTCAACAGGGAACTTTCCACTTGCCGATTCGGCGGATAACATCACAGCGTCGGCACCATCGTAGATCGCGGTCGCAACGTCCGAGGCCTCTGCCCGCGTGGGCACGGGGGCGGCAATCATGGATTCCAGCATCTGTGTTGCGACGATGACGGGCTTGCCGGCCTTGCGACATGCGCGCACGATTTGCTTCTGGATTGCGGGAATCTGTTCAGCAGGCATTTCGACGCCCAGATCGCCACGCGCGACCATCACAGCATCGGCAGCCTCGACGATCTCGTCAAGATTGCTGATCGCCGCAGGCTTTTCCAGTTTCGCCAGAATACCGGCTTTGTCCTTGATGATGTCACGAGCTTCCAGAATGTCCTCGACGCGCTGTACGAACGACAAGGCTACCCAGTCCACGCCAAGCGAGAGACCGAACTCCAGATCGCGCCTATCCTTGTCCGTCATGGCTGACAATGGCAATACGACGTCGGGTACGTTGACACCCTTGCGTTCCGAAAGCACGCCACCGACGACGACCGTCGTTTGAGCGAAATCCGGACCACAACGCTCGACTTTGAGCTGGATGCGGCCATCGTCCAGAAGCAGGGACGTGCCGACTTTCAGTGCCGCGAAAATTTCGGGGTGCGGCAACGCAACGCGGGTCAAGTCACCGGCAACCTTTGCGTCCAGGTCCAGACCGAAGGTGGCGCCTTTCTCGAGCGTGATCGGCCCATCGGCGAAAGTGCCGATACGCAACTTAGGCCCCTGCAAATCGAGCAGCACACCGATGGGGCGGCCCACGTCTCTTTCGATTGCCCGTATCGTTTCCAGCCGCTGTTGATGATCGGCATGACTACCGTGACTGAAATTGAGCCGAAAGACATCCGCGCCAGCGTGGTACAGAGCTTCAATGGTTTCCCGGCTGGTGCTCGCGGGGCCCAGCGTGGCGACAATCTTGGCGTTGCGTTTGCGGCTCATTCGTTATTCTCCTGCTCCGTTGGAACTACCCGCGATGTAAATCGCGCGAAAGTCATTGACGTTGGTGAGTGTCGGCCCAGTGACGATCGAATCGCCAAGCGCCTGGAAGAAGCCATGGCCGTCGTTGGCCTTGAGGCGATCCGACGCAACTATGCCTAGTTGTCGAGCCCGGGCTAGCGTATCGGGACGGAGTATCGCTCCGGCGATTTCTTCCTGTCCGTCGACGCCATCGGTATCGCCGGCGATAGCGAAGACATCAGTCTCGCCATTGAGTGCCAGCGCCAGGGACAGCAAGAACTCCACGTTGCGACCGCCGCGTCCCGTACCTTTGACGGTCACGGTGGTCTCGCCTCCCGAAAGCAGGATGCAGGGTGCGCGAAACGGCTGACCGCGACGACGAATCTGTCGGACAATGCCGGCCATCACGATGCCGACGTCGCGCGACTCACCTTCGATCGAGTCACCGAGGATGTGTACGTGGATGCCGGTTTCGCGCGCGAGTGCCGCAGCGGCCTCCAGTGCTATTTGCGGCGTTGCGATGAAATGTGTGTCGATTTGCGGAAGCCGGGCGTCGCCAGGCTTGAGTGTTTCCGTTCGACCGCTTTCAAGCAGTTCCATCACAATCGGTGGAACGCTGATTTCGTAGCGGCGCAGAATGGCCAGGGCGTCGGCACAGCTGGTCGGATCGGGTACGCTAGGCCCGGAAGCCACGTCGCTTGCGGTATCGGCCGGTACGTCCGAGATGATCAGATTCACGACTCTGGCGGGATGGCATGCGGCCGCGAGACGACCGCCCTTGATCGCCGACAAGTGCCTGCGCACGCAATTCATTTCGGAGATCGTCGCTCCGCTTGCAAGCAAAGCTCGATTGATGTCCTGCTTGATTGTCAGGTCAAGGCCGTCGGCGGGCAACGGCAGCAAAGACGATCCGCCACCGGAAATCAGGCAAATTACGAGGTCGTCCGCGCTCAGTCCCGATACGAGTTGCAGCATCCGCTTAGCAGCCCGCAGGCCATTCGCATCGGGCACTGGATGCGCTGCTTCGACGATCTCGATTCGCTCGCAGGGGACCTTATAGCCATAACGCGTGACCACGAGTCCTTCCAGGGCGGTGGGCCAGTGATCTTCGACAGCACGGGCCATGGCTGCCGATGCCTTGCCTGCTCCGATAACGATAGTCCGACCACGAGGCGGCGAGGGTAGAAAAGCGGGTATGCGTAATGCCGGTTGTGCGACAGCGATCGCCGCGTGAAACATATCTTGGAGCAGGCCTTGGATGGCAGCCGGGTTGACCGCATCCGGACTTTCCGCTCCGACAGACTCGTGCATTTCAAGCCTCGATTTATCTCACCAAGCCGGCCTGGGCCTAAGACTGGCTTGGTGACGTAAGTGCTTTCCCAGCGTTAAGCGGCCACTGCCACTTTCTTCTCGACCAGGGCACAGACTGCAGCCGTTACCTGTGCCGTGGTGGCCTTGCCGCCAAGGTCGCCAGTATGCAGCGAGGGGGTAGCCGTCACCGTTTCGATCGCCCGCATGACGCTCGCCGCGGCCTCCGTTTCGCCCAGATGCTCGAGCAGCATCACGACCGACCAGAATGTGCCGATCGGGTTGGCGAGACCCTTGCCCATGATGTCGAAAGCAGAACCGTGGATAGGCTCGAACATGGACGGGTAGCGGCGCTCGGGATCGATGTTGCCGGTCGGCGCAATGCCAAGACTGCCCGCGAGTGCCGCAGCCAGATCGCTGAGTATATCGGCGTGAAGGTTGGTCGCGACGATAGTGTCCAACGTGGCAGGGCGGTTGACCATGCGTGCCGTCGCAGCGTCGACGAGTTCCTTGTCCCATTTGACGTCCGGAAACTCTTTGGAAATCTGGAGTGCGATCTCATCCCACATCACCATCGCGTGACGCTGCGCGTTGCTCTTCGTGATAACCGTAAGGAACTTGCGGGGACGCGACTGCGCGAGGCGAAAGGCAAAGCGCATAATGCGCTCGACGCCGGCACGCGTGACCATCGAAACATCCGTTGCCACTTCGATCGGGTGACCTTGATGCACGCGGCCGCCTACACCTGCGTACTCACCCTCCGAGTTTTCGCGCACGATCACCCAGTTCAGATCTTCCTGCGAGCAACGCTTAAGCGGCGCATCGATGCCGGGCAGAATTCGCGTCGGGCGCACATTGGCATATTGGTCGAAGCCCTGGCAGATCTTCAGGCGCAGGCCCCATAGCGTGATGTGGTCGGGCACGTCCGGGTCGCCCGCCGATCCGAACAGAATGGCATCCTTGTGTCGAATCGCGTCGAGGCCATCCGCCGGCATCATCACGCCATGCGCGCGATAGTAATCAGCGCCCCAATCGAAATCCTCGAACTCGAACGTGAAGCGATCCGTCGTTCGGGCAAGAGCCTCCAGAAGCTGCTTGCCGGCCGGAACTACTTCCTTGCCGATACCGTCACCCGGAATGGTCGCGATGCGATAGGTCTTCATGTCTCCGTCCTTTGAATGTTGTTGGGCTATACGTACTTTACCTAACATGAAGCGAAGAAAATGGCGCTAAAATCAAGGCATATTTAACTTGAATTTACAAATGAGGAACCATGGCGGATGCCGTTCAACCCGGAGATTTGGCCTTTTTCTCGACGCTCTCCGCTGCCGGAAGCCTCAGTTCTGCCGCCCGTGAATTGGGGTTGACCCCGGCAGCCGTCAGTAAGCGGCTCACGCAGATGGAAAAACGGGCGGGCGTGATGCTGGTCAATCGGACAACACGCCGGATGATGCTCACGCCGGAGGGCGATATCTATCTCGAGCATGCGCGGCGGATACTCGACGAAATCGATGAACTGGGTGAACTGCTCGGCAGCGCAAAGAAAAGCCCGAAAGGGTTGTTGCGCGTCAACGCGACACTCGGATTTGGGCGCGGACATGTGGGGCCTGCGATTTCGCGTTTCGTGGCCCGATATCCCCAGGTTTCCGTACAGCTACAGTTGTCGGTCACGCCACCACCGCTCACAGACGATGCGTTTGATGTCTGCGTCCGTTTCGGAGAGCCTCCGGATACTCGCGTCATCGCGCGGCGTCTTGCGCCGAACCGTCGTTTGCTGTGCGCGTCACCCTCGTACATCGCCGCACATGGCATGCCGACAACGCCACATGACTTGAGTCGGCACAACTGCATCGGGATCCGGCAAGGGGATGAAGCCTATGGTGTATGGCGACTCACCAACGGGCGCGGCGCGTCTCGAACGGCGGAGGCCATACGCATCAATGGAAATCTGACGACAAACGATGGCGAGATCGCAGTCAAGTGGGCGTTGGATGGGCATGGCATATTGATGCGCGCCGAGTGGGACATCAGTGAATACCTTGCTGATGGACGTCTCGTCGTGGTGCTGCCAGATTACAAAACACCAAGCGCCGATATCTATGCCGTCTACGCCCAACGTCATCATATGTCCGCACGTATTCGGACATTTGTTGACTTCCTCGCGGCGGAGCTCGGCCAGTCGGAGAAGTGATGACCATCGAATTCACAACCTATCCGTTCACAGCCAAGCACTATCAGGCCCGCATGCCGGAATTGCGGAGCGGCGTCGAGGCAAAGCGCCATGCCGTCACCATCGTCGGCGGCGGCCCGGTCGGCCTCACGCTCGCGCTCGGTCTGGCCAATCACGGCGTGCCCACCGTGCTGATCGAAGCCGACGACTCGGTCTGCTTTGGCAGTCGCGCGATCTGCATCTCGCGCCGCAGTCTCGAGATCATCGAACGCTGTGATGCGCTCGATAAATTCCTCGAGGTCGGCTTGCCTTGGGCCGGCGGCCGCAGCTTCTATCGCAACGAAGAAGTCCTGCACTTCACGATGCCCCAGGACCATAACCAGAAGCTGCCGCCGATGATCAATCTCGCGCAATACCACATCGAACAGTACCTGCTCGATGCGGCCGAGCGCCGACCCGATTTGATCGATATCCGCTGGCAGACCCGAGTCGCGGCGATCGAGCACCGTACCGACGGCGTCACACTGAGCCTGACGACGCCTACCGGCAACTATCGGCTCGAGACGGACTGGGTGGTGGCAAGCGATGGCGGCCGCAGCACAATTCGCGAAGAGCTCGGCTTCAAACTGCAGGGTACGAGCTATGAAGGCCGCTATGTGATCGTCGACATTTTCCTGGAAAGCGATCGCCCGACTGAACGCCTGGCGTATTTCGACCCCTCGTCCAACCCCGGGTCGACCGTGCTCGTGCACAGGCAGCCCGACAACGTCTGGCGCATCGACTATCAACTGCGCGACGGCGAGGACGCCGAAGCGGCCGTGAAGCCCGAGAATGTGATGCCACGCGTGCAGAGCCTGCTCGACATGATGGGCGAAAAAGGCATATGGAAGCCGATCTGGATCACGATCTACAAAGCGAATGCACTCACACTCGATCGCTATCGCCACGGCCGTGTGATGTTCGCCGGCGACGCGGCGCACCTGGTGCCTATCTTCGGTGTGCGCGGTGCAAATTCAGGCATTGACGATGCGGACAACCTGGCCTGGAAGTTGGCCTATGTGGTGAAGAACCTGGCAGACGACACACTGCTCGACAGCTATTCGGACGAGCGAGTATTCGCGGCCCACGAGAATCTGAATTACGGAACCAAGAGCACCGAGTTCATGGCACCGCCGTCCTTCGCGTTCGACTTGATGCGCCGCGCGGTGCTGAGCCTGGCGGTCAAGCATCCTAGCGTGCGTACGCTGATCAACCCGCGCCAGACTTCGGCCATCATTTATAGAGATTCGCCCCTCAACTCAGCAGGCAAGGAGGACTTCGCGGCCGGCCCTGTGCCGGGCGCGGTACTGCCCGAGTGTCCACTGATGATCGTGCGCGGTGGCCAGCTGCGGGAAGGCCATCTAACCGATCTCATACAGCCCTGTTTCACCGCCTTCGTGTTCGGCCAGCAAGGGACGGTACCCATGGAATTCGCCGCGCTGTCCGAGATGCTGCAGGGCAGAGGCCTGTGCCTGCGCTGCATCCCGATCGCCACGCAGCGCCATCCGGCGTGTACGGCCGAGCACGCATGGGACCATACGGGCCGCCTGTTCGAGATGTATGGTGCGCAGCCTGGTAGCGTGTATCTCGTCCGTCCGGACGGCCATGTGCTCGGGCGCTGGCATGCGGCCGGCGCGGCCGATCTTGCCGCCGCGATCGATCACGCGCTCCACATCTGAACCTTTTCCGCCCGATTAAGGAGAACACCATGACCGACAGCGAACTCGATACCGTCTATACACGATTGTGCAAGACCATGACCCAGGTGGGCGAGCAGCATGCATCCCTGTTCCTGGCCCGCATCACCATGCTCGCGATCACGCGACTGGACGATGCCAATGTGGCCCTCACGCTGATCGACGAGGCCGGCGAAGGGATGGCCGATGGTAGCGGGGCCTGAGTCCGTTACGCTTCGGCTCTGTCTACCGGGGGCAGGTCAGGGCGCAGAAAGCACCGTCGCCCCGCTAATCTGGTGACGCTCGAGCGACTCGGCGATGAAGCCTGTACTGATCATTTCAGCGAGGAACGCCCTGATCGCCGAACGCGCCGCCGCGCTGCTCTTGCTCGGCAACACCATGGCCTGCTGGATGGCCAGAAAGCAGCCGTCGAGCAGGCGAAACCCGGAAGCACCCTGGATTTCCGCGAGCAGCGCTTGCTTGATACCTGCCGCGACACGGCGCCCGGTCCGGTCTTCGCGCAACGCGGGAAAAACCTCCTCGGCGGGAAGCCTGACCAGCGTCGCGTGTTGCAAATGGCGCGTGAGAAACAGGTCATAGGCGCTTGTATCCATCACGAGTACCTCCGTGCCCGGCTGATCCACCTGCGACTGATGCGTCAGTGCGCTCTCCTGCTTGGCCAGGTAGCAGGCCTCGATCTGAACATAGGGGAAGGTGAAATAGACTTCCTGCGCGCGCTTGGGATCCACCGCAAGGTAACCCACATCGCCAGCACCATCGGCCAGCGCGCGGAGCGACTCCCCGGGCGCATCCCATTCCAGGAACTCCACCGCAACCCCCAGCCTGCGCGCGAGTTCCCTCGACAGATCGATAGTCACCCCCGCAGGTTTGGCGGCCTCTGTGTTGCTGTGCGCCAAAATGGTATTCGCGATATTGAGAGAAGCACGCAGGTGGCCCGTGGGAGCGAGCTCGGGAAGCAGGAGAGGAGTGATAGTCACAGGGAGCAATGTGTTGGTTTTGAGTGTGAGCGGGCCGACCGATGCGAGGCCTTGGCCTGAATGCGCATCACGAATGACCTTGCTCCACTTCGGTAATCTGCATGGATCACGGCCTAGATTTGATGCGTGCCCAAAGCGTACCGGATACGGCTTGTCGCAGTCAATGGGGGTCAGGTTTTCGTTGAAACCACCGATCGAAGGAGGGCCCAATTCAGGGTCTTCCTTTCGTCTGACAACCGCCCAAACACGTGTAAACTCTCGCCCTCGGTCGTGACGACCACCGACAGAACGAGGATTTAAATGCCGACAACGCCGCGAGAGCTTCTGCACCGACTGTTCGAATACATAGAGGAGCAGCTCAAGCAGGCGGACCCTCGGGGCTTTCTGATCGGCAAATCCCTCGCTCCACGATTCTTTCAGAAGGATTTGGCCGCTCTACCGGGAGTGACGTTTGACGTCACTGAGCCTGGTGACCACATTTGGCTTAAAGTGGACCGGCTGGAGGCGATTCATCCGCCGGCCGTCGTGGCGGAATACGCCCACCTTATTCGCTTGTCGGAGGAACCGGTGGGCTCCGTGCCGCATCTGGATGAGTTGGAATTTGCTCGCGTCCTCGGCGAAGCAAAAGCTGAAAAGGATGAGGCGCTGCACGAGGACATCGAAAACGAGTTCCGCTCGCGCGTGGATGCCGTACTCGTCGGTTACACGAACCAGTGGCAGGAGTGGGCAGCCATAGAGGCGCCCCGACGCCGGTCGATTTCACTTTACGGCGACCTATTTGCGCTGAAGCACCAACTGCAGGCCGGGCAGACCTCCAATCCAATTGAGTTCGTCTGGGGCCTCGGAATCGGATCATGGACGTTGTCCTTTGAGGGCAAGCCATTTGATTTCCAGTATCCGTTGCTCAACCAGCCTTTGGAAATTGCACTTGACGACGACTCCATGGCGCTGGAGGTTCGTCCCCGCGCGACTGACCCACGTTGCGAGATGGATGCCTTTGTCGGCGTCGGCATACCGGGCGCGGCCGATTGCGAAAAAGCCATGCGTGAGCATATCGCACGGCATAGTGACACGCCAGTCTCGCCATTCAGCGCCTCGAGCTACGCGGATGTCCTCAAGCTAGCGGCTCGGAACCTGGACAGCCGGGGCAGCTACGTCGAAGTTCTGAGCGCCGGCCAGGATGCGCCCGCCGCTGGCGAGCATCTGGTGGTGAGTGACGCATGGGTGTTGTTTGCAAGGCCTAAGTCGAACAATTTTCTGGTTGAAGACCTGAAAAACATCCGCCATAAGCTCGATAAGGGGTGTGATATTCCTGCCGGGCCGCTGGCGTTGGTGTCCCCGCCATCGGACGTCCCGATTTCCTACGAAGCAGTCAATTTCCGGGGGCTGTCCGGCAGGGGAGCCAACGCTGGCTCGGCTAGTTCAAGCTCCGCAAGCGCGACGCAAGAGCTCTATTTCCCGCTACCTTACAACCAGGAACAGGTCACCATCGTCCAGCGCCTTGAGCGTGCAGCTGGGGTCACCGTACAAGGGCCGCCGGGAACCGGCAAGACGCACACGATTGCGAACATCATCTGTCACTACCTGGCAAGCGGAAAGCGCATTCTAGTGACTTCGCGCGGAGAACCGGCTCTCGGGGTTCTGCAATCGAAGATTCCCGAGGAAGTTCGGCCGTTGACCGTTGCCCTGCTCGCCGGGGACCGGGACGGTATTCGCCAGTTTCAGGCATCCATCGAGGCCATCCAACATCAGGTGTCGCAGCTCAACCCGGAGCAGACTCGCGAAGAGATAGACCGTCTGCACCAGGCTATCGACCGCACGCACACCGAACTGACCCACATCGACCGGAAAGTGGACGAGATTGCGCTGGAGCAGCTGGCCGACATTCAGGTTGAGGGCGCCTCGTTCCGGGCCCAGCAGCTCGCGGAATTGGTCGTCAATGGGGCTTCGTACTACAGCTGGTTCGACGATGAACTGTCGCTGGCGCCGGAACATGCACCGCCACTGTCGACGGAAGAGGGCGGGCGCTTGCGTGACGACCGTCGTAGCTTGGGCGAGGACTTGGCGTACGTCACGGCAGGCGTACCGAGTGCGGACGAGTTACCGCTTGCGCCAAGCATCGGGCAGCTTCATACCAGTCTGTGCAAGCTCAAATCATTGGACGCGGCAGTGGCGGCCGGCGACATCCTGCCGCTTCGAGCGATTACGTCGGACGTTCTGCAAATCGCGCGAGAGCTGCTGTCGCTGCTGGAAGCAGCCCAGTCAGACCTCAAGGCGTTGTCGGAAGTCGACGAAAAGTGGCCAGACACATTGCGACGCAGATGCGCGCAGCCCTCCTATGCCACTGAAGTGAGTGCGCTTGTTGCGCTATTTGATGATGCACGGCGCCTGGGCGAGGCCCGGGCGGCATTCCTCAAGCGCCCAGTAGACTTTCCTCATGAAGGGTTGTCCAACCCGAAAACGATAGAAGCCGTCGGTCGAGGGGCGATGACTGGCAAGCCCTTTGGCTTTGTTGCATTCGGTGCGGCAGAGGCCAAAGACCATATCGCCAGGACCAGAGTGAATGGGCTCACCCCGGCTTCTGCCGAAGATTGGGCGCATGTCCAGACCTACCTGAAGCTGCATGAACAGGTTGTTTCATTTTCAAGTCGCTGGAATCCAGTCGCCGAGCTGCTTGAGTTGCCGGAGCTGACCGGCGGAGTCAGCCAATTGCGTCGCTTTGAACTCGTGACTGGCGTGGCGCGTAGCGTTCATCAAATGGCGACGCGCTATGACGCCGTTTTACCGAAAAAGGCTGAGTTGGTTTTCTCAACAGCGCCAGCGAGCCTAGCGTGTGGCTCAAGTGACGACTACGAAGCCGTTCGTCAACATATCCGTCTGCATTTGACGCGCGCCGAACTCGCGGACGCTGCGACTGCCGTTAGCCAGTTGCGGGAAAAACTTGCGGGCAATTCTGGCGCGATCACGCAGGCGCTTCATTCATTCGTCGATACGACGCTTGGCAATCAGCAGGTAGAGGCGGCCCGGGTGGCCGCCGACTATACGGAGCTCATGGTTGAGCTGCGTCGGGTGACGGGCCTCGCCCCTATGCTCGGACGAATGCGCGAGTATTCCGCGCGACTCGCCCAAGCTGGTACCGAAAATCTGGCCCGACGTATCCTCGAAGTGCCGGTGGCCAATGGTGGAGAGGATTCCGTTTTTCCGGTCAGTTGGCGTGAGGCCTGGGCGTGGGCCCGCATGCGCTCACATCTCAATAAGATAGAGGCTCGCCGGGAGTTGGTGGCGTTGAATGAACTGCGCTCTCACCTCGAAGCAGGCCTCGCCAAGATGTATCGGGACGTGGTGGGGAAGGCTGCCTGGCTTGCGACCAAGCGCAATGCAAGCCCCAAGGTCCTGCAGGCACTTGCGGGCTATGCGACGGCCATCCGTCGTATTGGACGGGGAACCGGCCCGAATGCCGTGCGCTACCGCCGAGACGCTCAGCAGTCCATGCTGGATGCCGCCGGCGCGGTACCGTGCTGGATCATGAGCCACGCGAAGATTTCCGAGTCGATGCCAGCGGACATCGGAGCCTTCGACCTGGTCATTGTGGACGAGGCCAGCCAGTCCGACCTGTGGGCGCTGCCCGCCATTGTGCGCGCCAAGAAAATCCTTGTCGTTGGTGACGACAAGCAGGTGTCACCAGATGGCGGGTTCATGTCGAGCGCGCGCATCGGCGAGTTGCGCGACCGCTATCTGCGTGACCAGCCTTATGGCTCGGATATGACACCTGAGAAATCGCTCTATGACCTGGCCGCGCGCGTGTTTGCCGCCGAGCAGGTGATGTTGCGGGAGCATTTCCGCTGCGTTCCATCCATCATTGCCTACTCGAACGCGCAGTTCTATAAAGGCGGAATTCAGCCCCTACGTATCCCACGCGCGTCGGAGCGCCTTGACCCACCATTGGTGGACATCTACGTACCGGGCGGCGTGCGCGACCGCAAGGACTGTAACAAGCTCGAAGCTGAGGCCATTGCCGACGAAATCAACGCTATTCTGGCTAACGAAGCATTTTCTGGCCGGACCATAGGTGTGGTTTCCCTGCTGGGTATGGAGCAAGCGAAGTATATCGACGCTCTCGTACGAGAACGGTGCCCGGCCGCTGAGCTTGTCCGTCGGGAATTTGATTGTGGGGATGCCCGAACCTTCCAGGGTAGCGAGCGGGATATCATGTTCCTATCGATGGTCGTTGACCCGGAGCATTGCCACGCGCTCTCGGGCAATGCTTACGACCAGCGCTTTAATGTGGCGGCGAGCCGCGCGCGGGACCGCATGTACCTGGTGCGGTCGGTGACCGGCGAGCATCTCTCGGAAAAGGATGTGCGACTTTCGCTGCTTTCGCATTTCAACAAACCGTCCGTGGGCCAGCCCA
>OUWB010000374.1_pt3 | contig 19882 bp, 11 predicted proteins | sample 1779821 | NCBI WGS metagenome assembly OUWB01 (sample SAMEA3914806, study PRJEB12502) | metagenome | biome: forest; material: soil | place: Canada | collected 2011-08-03 | depth 0.1 m
ACCGTCGACGACGGCAATAGCGGCGGCAACTACACCGTCAGCACCCAGACTGCGACCGGCACCATCAATAAGGCGGCGCTCACCCTGGCCGCCGTCACCGATACCAAGACCTACGACGCCACGGCCACTTCGACCGGCGCGGTCGAAGTCACTGGCCTGCAAGGTTCGGACACCGTGACCGGCGACACCCAATCCTTCACTTCGAAGAACGTCCTGGGCACGGGCGGCAGCACCCTGGCTGTGAACAGCGGCTACAGCGTCAATGACGGCAATAGCGGCGGCAACTACACCGTCACCACCCAGGCCGCGACCGGCACCATCAACAAGGCCACCCTGACCCTGGCCGCGGTCACCGACACCAAGACCTACGACGCCACGGCCAACTCAGCGGGCACCGTCTCGGTTAGCGGCCTTCTAGGCTCCGATACCGTCACCGGCGAAACCCAGTCGTTCGGTTCCAAGAATGTCCTGGGGGCGGACGGCAGCACTCTGGCGGTCAATGGCGGCTACACCGTCGACGACGGCAATAGCGGCGGCAACTACACCGTCACGACCCAGACCGCGACCGGCACCATCAATAAGGCCACCCTGACCCTGGCCGCGGTCACCGACACCAAGACTTATGACGCCACGGCCACTTCGACCGGCGCGGTCGATGTCATAGGCTTGCAAGGCTCGGACACCGTGACCGGCGACACCCAGTCGTTCGGCTCCAAGAATGTTCTGGGCGCGGGCGGCAGCACCTTGGCCGTCAACGGCGGCTACAGCGTCAATGACGGCAACAGCGGCGGCAATTACACGGTCACGACCCAGACGGCTTCGGGCACCATCAACAAGGCGGCGCTCACCCTGGCGGCGGTCACCGACACCAAGACCTACGACGCCACGGCCAACTCAGCGGGCATCGTGTCGGTTAGCGGCCTGCTCGGCTCCGATACCGTGACCGGCGACACCCAATCCTTCACTTCGAAGAACGTCCTGGGCACGGGCGGCAGTACGCTGGCGGTCAATGGCGGCTATACCGTCAATGACGGCAATAGCGGCGGCAACTACACCGTCACCACCCAGACCGCTTCGGGCACCATCATCAAGGCAGCCCTGATCCTGGCGGCGGTCACCGACACCAAGACCTACGATGCCACGACCAATTCGGCAGGCACGGTCTCGGTCACCGGCCTGCAGGGCTCCGACACTATCACCGGCGACACCCAGTCCTTCACCTCGAAGAACGTGATGGGCGCTGGCGGCAGTACCTTGGCGATCAATGGCGGCTATACCGTCAGCGACGGCAATAGCGGCGGCAATTACACTGTCACGACACAGACCGCGACCGGCACCATCGACAAGGCGACCTTGACCGCCGGCCTGACCGGGACCGCATCCAAGACCTACGACGCCACGATCTCGGCGACGCTCACCGCCGGAAATTACGCCTTGTCGGGTGTGCTGGGCTCGGATGCGGTCGATCTCAACGATCCAACTTCGGGCACCTATGCCGACAAGAACGCCGGCACCGGCAAGATCGTCTCGGTCGCCGGCCTGGCGATCTTCGGCACCGATGCCGGCAACTATACGCTTGCCTCGAGCTCGGCCTCTGGCGCCATCGGCACGATCAACAAGGCGGCCCTGACCCTGGCGGCCACCAGCAACACCAAGACCTATGACGCCACCACGGCCTCGACCGGCTCGGTCGATATCACCGGCCTCAAGGGCTCGGATACCGTCACCGGTACTTCGGAGAGCTTTGCATCGAAGAACGTGCTGGGCACGGGCGGCAGCACCCTTGCGGTCAATGGCGGCTATACCGTCAATGACGGCAATGGCGGCGGCAATTACACCCTCACCACCCAGACGGCTTCCGGCACCATCACCCCGGCAACCCTGGTCGCCGGTCTGACCGGATCGGTGTCGAAGACTTACGACGCCACGGTCTCGGCCACGCTCACCGCCGGAAATTACGCCTTGTCGGGCATCCTGGGTTCCGACTCGGTCAGCCTGAACGATCCGACCGCGGGCACCTATGCCGACAAGAACGCCGGCGCCGGCAAGACGGTTTCCGTCACCGGCCTCGCAATCTCGGGCACGGATGCCGGCAATTATACACTCAACGGTTCGGCCTCCGCCGCCATCGGCACCATCGACAAGGCGGCGCTCACCCTGGCGGCGGTGACCGACACCAAGACCTACGACGCCACCACAGCATCGACAGGCGCGGTCGACGTCACCGGCCTGCAAGGCAGCGACACCGTCACCGGCGCGTCGGAATCCTTCGACAGCAAAAACGCGGGCAGCCGTACGCTCTCCGTCAACGCCGTCTACGTCGTTAATGACGGCAATGGTGGCGGCAACTACGCCGTCACCACCCAGACGGCCTTCGGGACCATCGACCCGGCGGCGCTGATCGCCGGCCTGACGGGCACGACGTCGAAGACCTATGACGCCACCCTCACCGCGACCCTGACCGCCGGCAACTACACCCTGACCGGCCTCAAGGGCAGCGACAGCGTGGCCCTCAACGATCCGGCGACCGGCGCCTATGCCGACCCCAATGCGGGCACGGGCAAGGCGGTCACGGTTACGGGCCTGGCGCTTTCCGGCGCCGATGCCGGAAACTATACGGTCAACGGTCAGGCTTCGGCTAATATCGGCACCATTCTCCTGCGCGACCTGACGATCACCGCCGGCGATCCCGGCAAGGACGTCGGCGCGACCGATCCGGCCCTGACCTATGCCATCACCTCCGGCAGCCTGGCCGGAAGCGACAATCTGAGCGGCGGCCTGACGCGCGACACCGGCGAAAACCCCGGGGCCTATGCCATCACCCAAGGCTCGCTGGCGGCGTCGTCGAACTACGACGTCACCTTCGTCCCGGGCGTCTTTACGATCACCGCCGTGGCGATGCAAAACGATCCCGTCGTCAATCCGGTCAGCACCGCATCCGGCGGCACGAGCCAGCCCAGCGTCCAGTCGGCGCCGATCGGCCTCAGCAGCGGCAGCGGTCCGACCTCATCCGACGCCTCGAGCACCACCTCGTCGTCCTCCGGCAGCGGCGCGAAAGATGCCGGCTCGGCCTCCGGCGGCGATGAAAAAGCCAGTGGCCCGAATATCCAGACGGCGGGTCAGAGCAACAATACCTGCGCCGGCGACGGCTGTTCCAACACGCCCTATCCGACGAATCAGGTCATCTCATCCTCCATAAGCTTCAGTCAGTAAGTCAGCCCCCGAAGGCGCGTCCATGCCCCCCACGTTTCGTATCTCCCGGCTGACGCAGGCCCAAACCTTGCGCGTCATGGCCCTGCTGCCGCTGCTGGCCGCGGCCCAGGCGCATGGCCAGGCGGTCGAGCGCCACTTGCCGGAAGTCCCGCAGAACGCCCCCACGCAATTGGCGGCGCCCAATGCCGTGCCCGCCGACCAGGATGCGACGCCGATCGGTCCCGCGCTGCGCGGCATCGTGCTGCTCGGCGCGCCGGAAGCCGTCCACACCGATGCCGGCGACGGCGTTGCGGTCGGCGACATCGCGCGGTTGAAGGGCGACAACGCCATCGCCGGCCTGTTGCGTCCCTATCTCGGCCAGCCCCTGTCGCGCCGCCTGATCGCCGAGATCGAAGCCGCCATCGCCAAACATTATCGCGACCTGAATTATCCCTTCGTATCGCTGTCGACGCCCGAGCAGGAAATCACCGGCGGCGTTCTGCAGGTCCGCGTGGTTGAATTCCGGACCGGCAAGGTCGCGGTCGAGGGCGCGAAATCCGCCGCCGAAGCCGCGCGCCTGCGCCGCGCCGTCGCGCTCGATACCGGCGACGCCATCGACGCCCGCACGCTGACCTACGATCTCGACTGGATCAATCGCTATCCGTTCCGCAACGTCCAGGCGGTGTTCGCGCCGGGCGGCACACTCGGCATCTCCGACCTGACGCTCGAGGCGCGCGAAGCCAAGCCGTGGCAGGCCTATGCCGGCTACAGCAATGACGGTTCGCCCTCGACGGGCTTCGACCGCTATTTCGCCGGCGGCGCCGTAGGCAACCTGCTGGGCGCCGACAGCGTGCTGTCGCTCCAGACCACGGTGTCGCGCGACGTGCTGGAGAGCAAGGCCGATCCGCATTACAAGTCGACCGCCCTCGCCTACAGCCTGCCCTTCGGCCATGACGGCCAGATCGAGGCCAGCGCGGACGTCGTGGACACCTTCAGTCCGGGCAATCCGTTCGATGTGCGGCTGAAGGCCGGCGAAGGCGCGCTGGGTTACCGCTTCGCCGTTTCCGACCTCTATGGCGACACCGGCGAGACCGATATGCGCGTCGGCGTCGAAGCCAAGCACCAGACCGGGATCACCTATTTCGGCGGCCTCGCCATCTATGACGTCTCGGTGGAGATCTATCAGCTCTATCTCGGCTATCACCATAACGACAAGGACGCGCTTGGCTCGTCGGTCTTCGACTTCGCCGTGCACTTGAGCCCGGGCGGCCTCGATCACGGCAATAGCGACGCCCAGGCGCTGATCTATTCGCAGGGCCGTCAAGCCGGTGAGACCTACGGCTACGCCACCGCCACCTATGACCGGCTCACCATGCTGCCGGCCGGCCTGTTCCTGAAGACCGACGCCATCGGCCAGTTCGCCGCCGTCGCCGTGCCCCGCACCGAACAGGCGGGCCTGGGCGGGTCGAGCCTGGTGCGCGGCTATACGCTGGACGACGGCGCCTTCGATACGGCGCTGGTGGTGCGCAACGAACTGCACATGCCGGGCGTGACGTGGAACGCCGCCGGCTCGCAGATCGGCCCGTTCGTCTTCACCGACCTCGGCTATGGCCGCGACAATGCGGCCCGCACGACCAGCGGCCTGGCCTCGGCGGGCGCCGGCGCCGAAAGCCATTTGACGCGCTACGTCTCGCTCAATCTCAGCGCCGCCTGCACCCTGGCGCCGGATCACGCCACCCGGGCCGGAACCTGGCTGGCCCACACCAATCTGAGCGTGGCCTTTTAAACCAAAAGACTTGCCCGACAAAAGCGCAACCCCGCGGTGCGCGAATCCGCCTTGTTCCCACCCATTGCCGCCCCTTGCGCATTTTTGCCGTGGCAGGGGCTTGGATTTGTCAGACCTTTGATATAGGTTTTGGTCTGAAGGTTCTGAAAATGGGCCTTACCAATATAAAAAACGGCCAATACAAAAACGGATCACCCGGCGGAAAACCGTACCGCGGGGCATCATCAGGGTTTCGGGAAGCCAATGACGGGGCCGGATCAGCCAAACCGTTCCGCACTTTTAGCCTTCGTGGGCACGCGCATCCTGCCGCACGAAGCGGAGGTGCGCCAGCGATTGACGCGGCTGGGCGTGACCGCCGAGGACCGCGACGACATCCTTCAGGAAGTCTATTGCCGGCTGCTGACCGTGGGCAGCACCGACCATATACTCGACCCGCGCGCCTATCTGTTCAAGGCGGCCCGGCGCGTTTTGCTGCAGAAGATCCGCAAGACACGTGTGGTGCCGATCACCACGATGCAGAACCTCGACGACCTGGCCGTGCCCGACCGGCGCGGCGACCCGGAGGTGGCGTTGTCGGCACGGACCGAGTTGAACCACGTGCTCGATCTCATTCGCGGCCTGCCCGAGCGCTGCCGCCAGGTGTTCATCCTGCGCAAGGTCCACGGCTGTTCGCAGGCGGAGACCGCGGAAAAGCTGAAGATCAGCGAGAACATCGTGGAAAAGGACACGGCCAAGGGATTGACGCTTATCCTTGACGATCTGGCGCGCAACCGGTTTATGGGCGAGCCGCCGCGCGGACCGCGGCGCAAGCCTCTTAGGGTAGTCAATGCCATCGATTGACGATCAGGCGGCCGAATGGGTGGCCCGGCGCAGTGCCGGCCGTTCCCCCGAGGCCGAAGCCGCCTTCCAGACCTGGTATGCGGCCGACCGCCGCCACCAGGGCGCCTTTCTGCGCGCCGAAGCGGCCTGGGCGCTGCTCGATCGCGCCCAAATCCTGACTCACGGCGCGCCGGCCCACGGCGTCGATCAAACACACCTCTCGCCGGCCACCCTCCTGACCGACCGCCGGCCGGCGGCACGGCCGCACGGCACCCGCCGCGCCGTGATCGGCGGGGCCCTGGCGGCCTCGGTCGCGGCCGGGGCCATCGCCACGGCCTACGCCCTGAAAAACCGCCTGTCGCTGACGACCGAACACGGCGAGTTGCGCAAGGTGCCCCTGTCCGACCATTCCGTCGCCACCCTCAATACGGACAGCCATATCGAGGTCGACATGTCGGCGCACCTGCGCCACGTGCAACTGATCAAGGGCGAGGCCTGGTTCGAGGTCGCCAAGAACCCCGACGCGCCGTTCGTCGTCTCCGCCGGCGATGTCCGCGTGCGCGCCGTCGGCACCGCCTTCGCGGTGCGCCGCCGCGACTCAGGCGCCGATGTCCTCGTCACCGAAGGCGTGGTCGAGGCGTGGAACGTCAAGGCTCGAGGCGAGCGGGTAACCCTGCCGGCCGGCGCCCGGACCTTCATGACCAACACGCCGGCTCCCGCCACAGTCGCCTTTCAGCCCGAGGAGATAAGCCGCAAGCTGGCCTGGCGCGATCGCCAGATCATCCTGCGGCGCGACAGCCTGAGCGACGCCGTCCGCGAATTCAACCGCTATAACGACCGCCAGATCGTCATCGCCGACCCGGCGCTCGACGGCGCCCAACTGGTCGGCGGCTTCGCGGTCGACCAACCGGAAATCTTTGCCCGCGCCGTCCACGCCACGCTCAACGTCCCGGTCACGCTCGAAGACAAACGCATCATCATAGGGATATCCCCGGCACACGGTTAAGTCCGGGACCACGGCACATCAATCGAGAGGGCGAAAAGCCCCCAGGGAACGAACGGATGCCACGACCGCGCCTCACCGCGTTGCGCATCGCCATGACCGCTTTGAGCTGGGCGAGCCTCGCCACGGCCGGCGTCGCGGCGTGGCCGTGTGTCGCTCAAGTGGGCGCTCAGAACAGGTCATTCGACATCCCCGCCGAAGACGCGGTGACGGCGCTGCCGACCTTCGTGCAGCAGTCCGGACTTCAGGTCCTGGCCAATGCCCAGGACCTGAGCGGCATACGCACCAATGCGGTGCATGGCCAACTCGACGTCAATGTCGCGCTGGACCGCCTGCTGGCCGGCACCGGCCTGGTGATCAAGGCGCGCGGCTTTTCGCCGGGCGACCACAGCCTGGCCATCGGCCGCACGGCCGCGGCCTCCAGCCTGGTGCGAACCGGACCGTCATCGCCCCCGCCGGCGCCGGCCCATCCGACCCTGGTCGTCGTCACCGGCTATCGCCATAGCCTGGAAAGCGCGATCGACGAACAGCGCAAGGCGGTCAATTTTACCTCGGCCGTCTATGCCGAAGACATCGGCAAGTTCCCCGATCTGAACCTGGCCGAGTCGCTCCAGCGCGTGCCCGGCATCCAGTTGACGCGCGACCAGCTCACCGGCGAGGGCATCCAGGTCGCCATCCGGGCGCTCGATCCCAGCTTCACCAATGTCCTGATGAACGGCGAACGCATCGAAGTCGCCTCCGACGGCGGACTCGACGGCGGATCGGCCAATCGCGAGACCGACCTGGATCTGTTTCCGTCGGAGCTGTTCAGCCGGATCATCGTCAGCAAGACTCCGCGCGCCGAGCAACTCGAGGGCGGCATCGCCGGCACGGTCGACCTCACGCCCATGCACCCGTTCGATTTCGCCGGCCGCCAGGTCGTGGTCTCGGTCAGCGACGGTTACAGCCAGTCCTCTCGGCACGGGTCGCCGCGCGCCTCCGCCATCTATTCCAATACCTGGGACCGTTGGGGCGTGCTGTTCGGCATTGCCGGCGAGACCAAGCGCTTCGAAACCGACGGCTTCGAAAGCCTCGGCTGGTCGAACGCCAACCTCGCCTGCCCGGGCTGCAACAACAGCGCCGGCAATAATTTTGCCTTGGCCTCGGTCGTGCCCCCCAATGCCGGCAATGGCCTGGTCGCGGGCGCGCCGGTCAACTACGCCCAGCTCAATCCGAACATCACCCTGAACCAGCTGACCAATGCCCTGCTGCCGCGCCTCGGCCGCAACATCCTCGTCGACGGCCAGCGCACCCGGATCACCGCGATCGGCTCGCTGCAATACAAGATTTCCGATACGGCGCGCTGGACACTCGACCTCATGTGGGGACGTTCCTGGCGCCTATACGATCGCGACGACGCCGACTGGTACGTGCGCAATTCGGCGCCCTCGACCACCGGCGGCATGGTGCCGATCGATGTTCAGGTCGATGCCAACGACGTCGTCACCTCGGGCACCTTCGCCAATTCGGCCTTTTTTGACGAGTCGACCCTGCGCAACGAAAAGCTCGACTACAAAAGCGCCCAGTCCCGCCTGACGTGGTTCCCGAATAGCCAATGGCGCATCGACCTCGACGCCGGGATCACCCGCAGCACCTTCCTGCGGGATTCGACCAGTTTCCTGTTCGACACGCCGTTCAATTCGGGCATTACGGTGCGTTTCGTCAATGCGGGCGGCATGCCGTCGATCCAGTCCAACGCCAATCTGAACGATCCGTCGCTGGGCTGGACGCTCGACCGCGTCAATATCCAGAACATGAGCCGCACCACCGATACGTCGGGAGCCCACATCAACATTCTGTGGCAAGCATCGCCCGACGTCGCCGTCACGGCCGGCCTGGCCTGGGACCATGCCAGCCGCACTATCGTCGCCTGGGACAATTCGCCGGCCTACCAGGCCGCCTTCGCCACCCAGGTCCCCGCGTCGCTCTTCGCGTCCTTCCTCCAGTCCAATAACGATCCCCACTATCTGGACCTGGTCACCACGGCAAACAGCGGCTTCCGCAATTTCGTCACCGCCAATATCCCCGCGCTCATGGCGGCGTCGAACTACGGTTATTATGACGCGACGGCGCCGCTGACCACCACCACGGTCCAGGGCACGCCGGCCGGATCGATCGACGAGACCTATACCGGCGCCTACATCCAGGCCGACGCCCATACCACTTTTCTCGGCCACCCGCTGCTGCTCGACGCCGGCATCCGCGCCGTCGAGACCGGCCAGTCCATCTCCGGCCCGGTCATCACCAACGGCCAGGTCAGCTATCCGTCGTCCGCGCGGACCTACGGGCATATCCTGCCCGCGGCCAACGCGGTGTGGCGCCTGACCGACAGCCTCGACCTGCGCGCCGCCCTGTCGCGCACCCTATCGCGGCCCAATCCGACCAGCCTTCTGCCCGGCACTGCCTTCAGCGATCCCTCGGCCCAGACCGCCACGCGCGGCAATCCGGAGCTCAAGCCCTATTTTTCCGACAATATCGACGTCGGGGTCGACGTGCGCACGGGCCAGGCCGGCTATCTCAGCCTGGCCACATTCCAGAAGCGGATCACCGGGTTCACCTATTCGTCGGAGGTCACCGAGACCTTCAACCAACTCGGCATCGCCTATAACGGCCTGAGCTTGCCGCAGCAGCAGGCGATCGCCGCCAATGGCGGCCCCAACGCGGCCCAGGTCGTCGTCGATACCCCGGTCAACGCCCAGAGCCTTCTGACGCTGCGCGGCCTGGAACTGACCTGGGTGCAGCCGCTCGATCCCCTCCGCCCGGGGCTTGGCCTGTCGGCGACCTATACGCGCCTGGTCACTCACTATTCGGGTACGACCAATCTCGCCACGGGCATTGCGCCCTACTCATACAACGTCACCGCCTATTACGAGCGCGGCCCGGTTTCGACCCGTATCAGCTATGTTTTCCAGGCGACGCGCGAGACGCAAAGCGCGCCGCAGAACGGGCTTCCGGTCGGCCTCTACGCGCTGGCCCGCGGCCAGATCGACCTGTCGGCGGCGCTGCGCGTGCATTGGTTCGACCGGTCCGGCAAGATCACGCTCGACGCCACCAACCTGACCAATGCGCCTTACCGCACCACCTTCGGTCCCCGCGATGCGACCTACAGCGTCTATAATCCGGGCTATCAGGTGCTGATCGGCTGGCAGGGCCGATTCTGAGGCAGGGCCCGGCGTCTATCGACGGCTCCATAAGGTCTAACCAATTCACTGCCCGGCAAGCACACCGTGCGGCGTCTTATGGCCGGAGAGTCGAGGCAATCGGGAGTGATTGCGGAATCTTTTCACGCATGAAGCGTGTACTTATCACTCTGTTTTCAAGAATAGAATCATACATACTGATATTATTTCAGATAATATATGAATATTAAGCTTTATACAATGGTCTAAATTTAATAAATCTAGCGCGTATCGCTTATTTTAACTCTACGTGTTTTTCCGCCAAGAAATATCAAAAATATTCCCGAAAAATGCGCCGACATTATCGCGGAAATATATTTCCACGCTTTTTCAAATCGTTAACTACAAACGCACATTCGAAAGCCCCCCGCTCTCCTGCCGTTTGTGTAAAATTTGCCACATCGAATATTCAATGGTCTGACCTAATTGACTAGACACGAACTGACAAAATATCCTGTCGGGATGTGAGCGGTACCACCCTAATCGCCGCCCGCACGTCTGAAAGATACCAGAACAAGAGGCCTGAGGTCAGGCCCCCACAGGAGGAGTTCCAATGCTGCACACGTCACGACGTGGCCTTACCATGAAGCTGGCCTTGCTCGGCGCCACCATGCTGGCCGGTCTGTCGCCCGCCCTTGCCCAAGCGCAAACGCAAGCGCAAGCGCAAGCGGCCCCAGCCCAATCCGCCCCTCCGGCCAAGGACGACTCGACCGTCGTCGTCGTTACCGGCTATCGCGCCTCGCTGACCAGCGCGACCACCGCCAAAAAGAACTCGACGAACTTCACCGAATCCATCTTCGCCGAAGACCTCGGCAAGTTTCCCGACCTGAACCTGGCCGAATCGCTGCAGCGCGTTCCCGGCATGGTCGTCCAGCGTGACCCCCTGACCGGCGACGGCACGCAGATCTCGGTGCGCGCCCTGCCGTCGTCCTTCACCCTGGTGACGATGAACGGCAACCGCGTCGCCACCGCTTCGGACTTCGGCTTCACCGGCTCCTCGTCGCCGAACCGCCAGGTCGATCTCGACATGTTCCCGACGGAACTGTTCAACCGCATCGATGTCCAAAAGACGCCGAGCGCCGACACCATGGAAGGCGGCATCGCCGGTACCGTGAACATTCAGAACGCCCGGCCCTTCGATCACAAGGGTCCGCACCTCGTTCTCTCCGTGCAGGATAGCTATAACGTGAACGCCCGTGCGTCCTCGCCGCGCGAAACCTTCCTCGCTTCCGATACCTGGGGCAAGTTCGGCGCCTTGGTCGGCGTCAGTTCGTCGCAGAAGAAGATCTTCTCCGACGGCTTCGAAACGGTCGGTTGGGGCGATCCGAACCTCAGCGACTACTGCACCGGTTGCGACCCCGCCGCACAGTTCGGTGGCCCCAACGGCACGCTCAGCGCCAATAAATCCGGGTCGAACCAGTTCATTTTCGGCAATACGGTCTATCCCTATACCGGTAACGGCCTGACGCCGGGAACCTTGACCGAAGCGCAGTTGCTGGCCCTCAACCCCGGTATGACCGAAGCGACGCTCAAGGGCGCGCTCATGCCTCGCCTCGGCCGCGAATATATCCTCGACGGGACGACCAAAAACACCATGGGCCTGATCGCCCTGGAATATCACGCGTCCGATACGCTGAAGTTCCACCTCGACATCCTGGGGGGCGGCGCCGAACGCGATGCCCTGCGCTCCGACATGAACTGGGCGGTCCGCAGCACGGGTCCGGGCGACAGCTATAACGGCGGTATGATCCCGCTGAACATGACGGTCGATTCCAACGACGTCGTCACCGGCGGCACCTTCGCCAACTCGGCCTTCCTCGACGAAAACAACGAGTATCACGACAAAACCGGCATGGGCAGCGTCGACTTCGGCTTCAATTGGCAGCCGACCGACACGCTGACCTGGAACGGCGAAGTGGCGACCATGCACTCGACCTACGAGCGCGACGTCACCTTCATGAAATTCCTGACGCCGTTCCAGACGACGGACACGGTCACCTACACGGACAAGTCGGGCAACGACATCCCGACCATCAGCCCCAGCGTCAATCTGGACAACCCCAACCTTGGCTGGCGTCCGTTCCAATTCATCCTGCAGCGCGACCGCCGTTCCGTCACCTCCAAGTCGGCCCATACCGACCTGACCTGGAATCTGGCCGACGACTTCCAGATCAAGGGCGGCTACGACTACGACGCCTATAGCCGCACCATCAATGTCTACGACAACTCCACCGCCTTCAACACAGCGTGGAACGCGGCCATTCCGGCGGCGAACGTCGGCCAGTACCTCGAGCCGATGAACGTCAGCAACTATATGAGCGGCGTGTCGGGCGCCGGCTATACGGCTTTCGTGCTGCCGAACTGGAGCAAGATTCAGCAGGCGATCAACTACAGCGCCCTGATCTCCGAAAAGGGTGCAGTGACGACCGGCACCACCTATAACGGCGCCGGCGCCAGCGACATTTCGGAAACCGTCAATGACGCCTATCTGATGGCTTACGACCGGGCGATGGTCGGCAATATTCCGGTGAAGTCGAACTTCGGCTTCCGCTTCCAGAACACCGACCAGACGGTCACCTCGCCCAACAACCTCAACGGCCAGATCGTGACGATCACGACCGAGCACAAGTACCACGACGTTCTGCCGTCGTTCAACGCGGTGGCCAATGCCACCGACAATATCAACCTGCGCTTCGCCCTGTCGAAGACGATGACCCGCGCCAATCCGTCGCAAATGTCGTCGCAACTGGGCTATAGCGATCCGGGCGGCCAGAACGCCAGCGAAGGCAATCCGAACCTCAAGCCGTACTACTCGAACAATATCGATGTCGGCGGCGAATACTATACCAGCAAGACCGGCTATGTCGGCCTGACCCTGTTCTCGAAGGACATCAAGAACTTCACCTTCAACCAGGCCAGCGTCGTGCCGTTCACCGCGCTGGGCATTCCCTTCGCGTCGATCACCACGCAACAGCAGTGCGCCATTGAGACCCAGATGGGCATTGCCTGCAACAGCGGTATTACGCCCTCCCAAGCTCAACTCCAGAGCTTCGGTGTCAACCTGACCCAGCCCGTTAACGCCGCCACCCGGCTTAAGCTGACCGGTCAGGAGTTCATGTGGGTGCAGCCGCTGGACTTCGCGCTGAAGGGCCTGGGCTATACATTCAACTATACCCACTTCGCATACAACAATCTCTACCTGCAGACGGGGATTCCGGCCTATACCTACAACTTCACCGCCTTCTATGAGCGCGGCGGCTTCTCGACCCACATCAGCTATGTCGACGTGGGCAAGACGACGATCGGCACCATGCCGTCGCCGAACAGCATTCCGTACAACTGGTACCAGGATCAGCGTCACCAGATCGACCTGCAGGCGTCGTACAAGTTCAAGGCGTACGGCCTCGACCAAAGCGTCACGCTGGATGGAGTCAACCTGGATAAGCAGGGCTTCCTGAGCTATCTCGGCTTCAAGAACGTGCCCTACCAGTACAACAACCCGGGCATGACGATCCTGGTGGGCTGGCGCGCCCAGTACTAATTGACGTCCCTACCCCGCAGCGGCGTTGCAGCGCCGCCGCGGACCTTTCTCTCCCTCGCCATGCATTCCTCTCCCTGGTGGTGCGCCCCCCTTGCGCACCACCCCTTTTTTCTCCGAATATGCGCCGGTCGCGCTCCAGTGACCCGCCGCTAGAGCATTTTTCGATCAAATTGATTCGAAAAACCGCTCTAGATCTTTGTTTTGTCGCACTTCTTATCCGAAAAGTGGCGTCCACTTTATCGGGAAGTGCTCTAGGTCCGCCATGCTCAAATCGCTCCCCGTCCTCGCTAGTCTATCCCTGCTCGCCGCTGCGCCGGCCGTCGCGGCGGATATCCCGCACCTGGCGCCACACGGCTCGACCCAACAACTGATCGTCGACGGCAAGCCTTTCCTGGTCCTCGGCGGCGAACTCACCAATTCCGCGGCCTCCAGCGCCGACTATCTGGCCACCACCTGGCCGCCCTTGAAGGCCGCCGGCCTGAATACCGTCATCGCGCCGGTCGAATGGGACCAGATCGAGCCGCAACAAGGCCATTTCGATTTCAGCGTCGCCGACGCCCTGATCAAGCAGGCCCACCAGAACAACATGCACGTGGTGCTGTTGTGGTTCGGCGCCTGGAAGAATTCGATGTCGACCTATGTGCCCCCCTTCGTCAAACACGACTATGCGCGCTACGTCCGCGCCCAGGACGACAAGGGCCGGCCGCAGGACATCTTGAGCCCCTTCGATCCCGAGACGCTCAAGGCCGACCGGACGGCGTTCGCGGCCCTGATGACGCACCTGAAACAGGCCGACACCGACCACACGGTGATCCTGGTCCAGGTCGAAAACGAGATCGGCATGTTGCCGGTGGTGCGCGATTACGGCCCGCAGGCGCAGGCCGCATGGAACGGTCAGGTCGCCCCGACGCTGATCGCCTATCTTCAGGCGCACCGCGATACGCTCAACTCCTATGTCCGCGATCTGTGGGCGGCCCAGGGCTTCAAGACCGGCGGCACCTGGGCGGAGGTCTTCGGCGGCTCCATCCCGGCGCAGGAAGTCTTCCAGGCCTGGTATTTCGCCACCTTCGCCAATGCCCTGGCCCAGGCCGGCAAGGCCGCCTATCCGCTGCCGATGTACATCAATGTCGCGCTCAACCGGCCGGGCAAGGCGCCCGGCGAATATCCGTCCGCCGGTCCGCTGCCGCACCTGTTCGACGTGTGGAAGGCCGCGGGCCCGGACATCGACATGATCAGCATCGACATGTATTTCCCGGACTTCATAGATTGGGCCAGCAAATTCAAGCGGCCGGACAATCCGTTCTTCTCGCCCGAGGACAACCAGGCCGGCTTGCCGGATGCCGGCGCCAATGCTTTTTACGCCTTCGGCGAGCTCGATTCGATGAGCTTCTCGCCCTTTGCCGTCGATACGCTGAAACCCGCCAACAGCGGCAACCTGACCGGCGCCTATGACGTGCTGCGGCAATTGACACCGCAGATCCTGGCCGCTCAGGGCACCGGCCGCATGCGCGGCTTCCGCGCGCTGGTGTCGTACGACGGCGTCGCGTCCGATCATCCGACCGTCTTCGAGCTGGGCGGCTATCGCTTCACGGCCAGCTATAGCGACAAGAACCACCCGGATCAGGCCATCGGCAATAATGGCGGCCTGATCATCCAGACCGGCGACAACGAATTCCTGGTCGCCGGCCAGGGCGTCACCCTGACCTTCGAGGACTCAACGGATGCTCATATGACGGTCGGCATCGAGCAGGATATCGAGGGCAAATATGTCGACGGCGTGTGGAAGCCCGGCCGCTGGCTCAATGGCGACGAGACCCTGGAAGGCCGCCACCTGCACCTGCCCGGCGACGGCTTCACCGTGCAAAAGCTGACCCTCTACAAGTTCCAGTAAATTTTGGCTTTTACGCACTTTTCCAAAAGTGCGTTACACGTCCTGGAAAGGGCTGGGCCCTATGCCGCGCAGAAAACACGAAGGCCCGAACCGCTTCAGCCCCCTCGGCGTGTCGGGCGCGCACGCCCGCAAGCTTTATGTCCGCATCGCCGAGTCTATCAGCGAGACCCTGATGGCCGGCCGCTACGGCCCGGGCGACCGTCTGCCGGCCGAGCGCGACCTGGCCCAGCATTTCGGCGTCAGCCGGCCGACCATGCGCGAGGCGCTTCTGGCACTCGAGGTCCAGGGGCTGGTGGAATTGCGCCGCTCGACCGGCATCACGGTCACCCGGAAGGGACCACGCGACGCCCTCGTATCCGATTGTGACGCCGGCGCCCTGGCCCTGCTGCAATCGCGCCGCCTGTTCGAGGGCGAGGTGGCGGCGCTGGCCGCGGTCAATGCCACCGAAAGCAGCGTGGCCGAACTGGCCCGGGCCTTGCGCGCCCTGGACCGTCCCTTGGGCGACGACGCCGAGGCGCCCTTTCGCGCGTTTCACGAGCGAGTCGCGCAACTCTGCGCCAACAATGTCACCACAGCCTGCGTCAGCAATCTATGGCCGGCGCCCGGCGCGGACCTGCATCTGCACCGCTGGCTGGACGCTGCCGCGCGCCTCGTTCCCGGCGCCTGGGCGGCCAGCCACGAACCGGTCTTCGCCGCCGTCGCCGCGCGCGATCCGCACGCCGCGCGCAATGCCATGAACGGCTTCGGCGACCTGGCGATCGCTCACCTGCGCCAGGCGATCCAGGCAGCAGCCACCGAGCCGGCGATGCCGCCAGCGCAACGGGCGGCGCGCTACGGCGCCGCCACAACCTCCTGGTGAGCTAAAGGGTTTATGCGGCGAACCTGGTTTCGGCCAGGACCTCGGCGACCGTGCCGCCGCTTTCGACGCCCAGCACGTGGTGCGAATGCCAGAGCGCGTAAAACAGAAGATTCCACCCGGCCTGCGCCTTCTTGGGGTCGTCGAAGACCTCGGCGATCCTGCCGGCCAGCCCCATCTCGACGATCGCCGGGTGACGCACCAGCAAAGGCTCGATCGACTGACGGTACTGCGTCAGCCACTTGCCGGCGGGCACGACGAAGCCCTGTTTCTTGGCCCACGGATCGGCCGAAGGCAGATGCTTGGCCAGCCACGCGCGCAGCAGCCACTTGCCATAGCGCCCCTTGACCTTGAGGCTGTTGGGCAGGGCATAGGCGAAGGGCGACAGACGATTGTCGAGATAGGGTGTGCGCCCCTCGATACCGTGCGCCATCAGGCAGCGGTCGAGCTTGAGCAAAAGATCGTTGGGCAACCACGCCTGGCAGTCTATGTCCTGCAGGCGCTGCATCGCCGTGCGCCCGGCCGCGGCTTCCACGCGCTCGACCGCGGCAATGCCGTCGCGCCAATGGGCGAAAGGCGCCGCACTGGCCGGCGAGCGTTCGATAATGCCGCGCGTCCGCGTCCGTTCGCGCCACAGGCCGCCGAACCAGGTGCTGCGCCGATAGCGCTTGTAGCCGCCGAACAGTTCGTCCGCCCCCTCGCCGCTCAGCGCCACCTTGAGGCCCAGCTTGCGCGCCTCGCGGGCCAGCATGAACAGGGGCAAGGCCGAGGCATCGGTCGTCGGATCGTCGAGCGCCGCGGCCAGCGCCGGCATATCCTTGAAGAAGTCTTCGGCCCGCAGTTCGACGATATGATGATCGGCCTTCAGCCTGCCGGCGACGTGGCGCGCCTTGGCCGATTCGTCCTTGGTCGGCGCGTCGGGAAAGGCCGCGGTCAGGGCGACGATCGGTTGCGACGTCACTTCCGTCATGGCGACCATAAGCGCGGCGGAATCGATGCCGCCCGACAGGAACAGGCCGTAGGGCACGTCCGAGCGCATATGCGCCAGGGTCGTCTCCTTGAGCAGGACGCCCAGTTGCTCCAGCGCGGTGTCCGCGTCGACGTCCTTGCCGATAAGCGACGGACGCGGCGCCATGATGTCCGAGCTCAGCCGGCGGACGAGACGCCCGTCCTCGACGACCAGGGTCTCGCCGGGCAACACGCGCCGTATGCCCGGAAAGATCGTCGTCTCGCCGGTGGTGAACTGCATCTGCAGCAGTTCGGCGCGGTGCGTCGCATCGACGCCGGCCGGCACCAGTCCCGCCGCCACCAGGGCCTGCGGCTCCGAGGCGAAGGCAAAGCCGGCAGCCGTCTCGGCATAATAGATCTGTTTGATGCCGAAGCGGTCGCGGCTGACGATCAGGCGGTCGGCCACGGCGTCATGGATGGCGATGGCGTACATGCCGCGCAGCTTATGCGCATAGGCCTCGCCGAACCGTTCATAGAGGTAGAGCGGCGGTTCGCAGTCCGACGCCGTCTTGAAGGGCGTCCCCTCCAGTTCGCGGCGCAGGTCGAGATCGTTGTAGATTTCGCCATTGGCGATCAGGACATTGCCGGCCGGCGAGACGAACGGCTGGTGCCCGTGCTGGACGTCGATGATCGACAGCCGCGTATGGGCCAAGCCGATCCGGCCCTTGCGGAAATGCCCCTGCTCGTCGGGCCCGCGATGCGCCAGCGCCTGGGCCAGTTTGTCGAGCACATCGAGGCTCGCTTCGCCCTCGCGCATGAAAACGCCGGCTATGCCGCACATGGATCGTCCCCAAATCCTACGAAAAAAAATGTCCAAAAGAAAATGCGCTGCACTATCGCCATACCCGGTCCCGCGGATCAAGAGCGCAATCACGCAACGGCGATCGATTCCAGGGCGTCGCGCAGCCGGTCGGCGCCGGCGTCGAAGCTATAGGTCGAGACGGCCTGCGCCTGGGCGTCGCGCGCCACGGCGCGCAGCGCGTCGGGCGCCTGCATCGCCTCGGCCATCGCCCGCGCCAAGGCATCCGGATCCTCGCTCGGAAACAGCCGGCCGAACCGTCCCTCGGCCAGAATCTCCTGCGGTCCCTCCAGCGCCGAGGCCAGGATCGGCACACCGGCGGCCATGGCCTCGACGACCACCAGGCCGAAGGGCTCGTAGCGCGACGGCATGACGAACAGGTCGAGATCGGCCAGGAACGGTCCGGGCGGCGAGATCCAGCCGGCCAGCTCGACACGATCGCCCAGGGCGAAATCGCGGATCAGCCCCTCCAGCAAGGGCCTATCCTCGCCCTCCCCGCCGATCCTGAGGCGAAACGATGCGCCCTGATCGCGCAGCACCGCGGCGGCGCGGATGAGAATGTCGAAGCCCTTCTGTTCGTGCAGCCGCCCGAGCGCGCCGATCACCGGCGGGTCGCGCCAGGCGCTGCGCGGGGCAAAGACCTCGAGCTCGGCGAAGTTCGGCACGGCGCGCAGCGGCAGGCCGGGAAAGGCCTTTTTCGTTTCCGCTGCGACGCTGGCGCTGACGCAGACGCCGGCGCGCGCGCGGGCCAGGTGCCGCTTGAAGAAGGCATTGTGCAGCACGACCACGGTTCGGTTTGCCGAGCGCATGCCGGGAAACAGGGCCAGGCCGGCGGCGCGGTTGCCATGGGTCAGCACCACATCCGGGCGAAATTCGCGCAGATAGCGGTCCAGCCTGAAAAGGGCCAGCGGATCATGATTGAAACGCGCATTCAGCGGACGAAAGGCGTCCGCGGCCAAGCCGCCGGCCAGCACGCCGTCGGGATGGCCGACGCTCAGCACCTCGAAGCCGCGGGCCTGCAGGGCGCGATGATACAGTAGCGCCATGGTTTCGACGCCGCCCTTGACCTTCGCCAGCATGATGTTCAGGACGCGCACATATCCATCCGTGCGGGCGGAACGCGCGCCCAATTCGGCCGCTCTCTATCCGGACCGGCCGAATTGGGCTATTTCGCCTTGCGCTTCGCGTCAAGAGCGGCGCGCAAAGATCGGCTTGTTCAGGAGCTCATGCCCATGAAGACGCTCGCCCTCTCCTGGCCGTTTTGGGCCCTCCTGTCGGCGGGTTTCGCCGCCCTGACGGCGATCTTCGCCAAGGTCGGGGTCGAAGGGGTCAACCCGAATCTGGCGACCTTTGTCCGCACCGTGGTCATCGTCGCGGCGGCGGCGATCATGGTGGTGGTCACGCGCAGCTGGCAAGCGCCGTCGAGCATTTCGGCCAATAGCTGGCTGTTCCTGGTGCTGTCGGGACTCGCGACGGGCGCCTCGTGGTTTTGCTATTTCCGCGCGCTGAAACTCGGCGATGCGGCGCGCGTGGCGCCGATCGACAAGCTGAGCGTCGTCTTCGTCGCGGTGTTCTCGGTATTGTTTCTCGGCGAACGCCTGTCGTTGCCCAACTGGCTGGGCGTCGGCCTGATTGCCGTGGGCGCCATACTGATCGCCTGGCGCTAGAGCGCAATCCAATAAAGTGGACACCACTTTTTGGATAAATTGCGCGACAAAACAAAGACCTAGAGCGGTGTTTTGATTCCATCAAAACACATCCCGCTCTAG
>OUWB010003779.1_pt1 | contig 19869 bp, 13 predicted proteins | sample 1779821 | NCBI WGS metagenome assembly OUWB01 (sample SAMEA3914806, study PRJEB12502) | metagenome | biome: forest; material: soil | place: Canada | collected 2011-08-03 | depth 0.1 m
TCCATCAGGATCACGTCCCAGTCCTGGGTCTCCCAGGCGTCCAGCGCCGCCTGGCCGTCCTCCACCGTCTCCACCTCCAGGCCCGCCTGGCCTAGCAGGGTCTTCAGCACCAGCAGGTTGGTGGGGTTGTCGTCGGCGGCCAGGATGCGCATCGCGCCCATCTCGGCCTGGGCCGCCTCGGCGGGCGCCGGCTCCGGCGCGGGGACGACGGCGGCGGTGCGCTCCAGGGGCAGGGTGACGATGAAGGTCGAGCCGACGCCCGGCTGGCTCTCCACCGTGACCTCGCCGCCCAGGCGCTCGACCAGTTCGCGGCAGATGGTCAAGCCCAGGCCTGTGCCGCCGAAGCGGCGGGTGGTGGAGACGTCGGCCTGCTCGAACTTCTGGAACAGGCGGCGCTGCTGCTCGGGCGAGATGCCGATGCCGCTGTCGGTGACCCGGATCGCCAGGCCGGGCGAGGCGGCGGCCACCTCCAGGCGCACCGCGCCCTGCTCCGTGAACTTCAGGGCATTGGACAGCAGATTGTGCAGCACCTGGCGCAGGCGCACCGGGTCGCCCAGATAGGACCCCTCGGCGGCGGGCTCGATGCTCAGCACGAACTCGACGCCCTTCTGCCGCGCCAGAGGCTGGAAGATGGCGCAGGCGCTGCCGGCGACCTCGGCGATGTCGAAGGCCACCCATTCCAGCTCCAGCTTGCCCGCCTCGATCTTGGACAGGTCCAGCACGTCGTTGAGCAGGGTCAGCAGGGCGCGGCCGGAATCGCGGATCACGTCCAGGCGCTCGCGCTGGCTGGCGGGCAGTGGATCGGCGGCCATGGCCTGGGCCATGCCCAGCACGCCATTCAGGGGAGTGCGGATCTCGTGGCTGACATTGGCCAGAAACTGCGACTTGGCGGTGTTGGCCGCCTCGGCCGCCGCGCGGGCGCGGCGGGCGGCGGCGTGGGCGCGCTGCAGGCGCTGGGCGGCGCGGTTGCGCTCGCCCAAGGCCGTGGTGGCGGGCAGGGCGCTGAGGAACACCGACAGGTCGAAGAACTGGATCAGCAGCTGGGCGCGGGTGGGGTCGCCATGCGCGGCCCGGGCGATGGGGCCGAAGCCGTGCACGGTCATGGCCGCGGCCTCGAACGAGGCGGTCAGCACCGCCGCCGACACCCAGGCCGGCCCGGCGCGGAAGGCGATCAGCACCATCAGCGGATAGATGGCCAGGAACAGCAGGTCGTCGGACTGGCCGAAGGTCCAGGCTCCCAGCACGATCAGCCCGGCCAGCAGGGCGACACGCTCGGCCAGGCCGGAGTCGGATGAATAGTGCGCCCGGCGGCGCTTGAGCGGCAGCAGCACGGCCGGGGTGGCGATCAGCAGGCCCAGGGCGTCCTCGCCCACCCATTGCAGCCAGGCGCTGAAGCCCTGGTCCAGCAGCGGATGCATGAACCGCTCGAGGGTCTGGCCGATCAGGGCTTCGACGCCGGCGGCGACCAGGGTGATCCCCGCGAAGGTGATCAATCGGCGGAAACGATAGAGATCGGTGGCCGCCCCGCAGAAGGCGCGGATCATCAGCGCCGCGCTCAGCGCCACCTCGATGTTCAACGTCGTGTAGAGCAGGTTGTGGCCCAGGTCGTTGGCCGTGGCGATATTCTCGACCAGGTTGATCGCGAAGCAGCCGAGGCAGAACAGCGGCGTCAGGCGTCCGGACAGCACCAGCAGGCCGGCGACGATGACGCCGTTGGGGATGTAGAAGGCCGAGTCGAAATCGGAATCTTTACAGATGTGGCTCAGCCAGAAGGCTGGCCCGGCATAGATGGCCAGCAGGGCTGCGGCCGTCCAGACACCCCGCGGCGTCTCCGCGGGGCGGCTGAGGCGCCATCTGCGGGGTCGCCATCTGAAGCCCATAACCCAGCCCGATCTAGCGGATGTGGAAAGCCATCCTCGGACAAATAGACGGTCTGGCTTAAGAAAAGGCTGAGGTGGCGCAGGGTTTTTCAGTGCATTCGGCAAGCCTGCGCAGGTCCGGTTTCATCGCGCGCGCCAGCTTCGCCGGTCCGGTCCGGCAGCTCCAGGCCGCAGGCGCTGAGCAGGTCGGCGACGCCCTGGACGACCAGGATCAGGGACTCGTCCTGGCGCTCGCCGATCAGGTCGCCCAGGGCGCGGCGCAGCGCGATTTCGCTGCGGTCGTGCAGCGACCGCTGACCGGCGGCCAGGATGGCCAGGGCCGCCGCTTCGTCCGAGGCTACGCAGATGCAGCCGGGCACGTGCACCTGCAGTCGGCGGGGCGAGGCCATGGCCAGGTATTTGATGAACACGGCGTAGGTCTGCAGCATCTGGTCGCCGCGCGCCCCGCAGGCGGCGCGAAAGGCGCGCACCACGGCCGGGCACTCCTCGTGACCCAGGGCGATGGCCCGCATGGACCAGACCAGCAGGTGCTCGGGCCGGCTCAGCCGCCGCACCGTGTCAGGCTCGTCAGGCCATAGATCAATCATGGGTCCGCTCCCGCTGGTGGGTGACCATGATATGCTAATGATAATCGTTCGCAAGTAGATGGAGTCGGAAACCTGTGGCGATCGCCATAGGCCCGCTTAAGGTCGGCTGTGCGTCCGTCCAGGAAAACTTTCTGGAGCCGGCCTGTCCATATCCTATAAAGCCGCTATGGATTTGCGCCGCGCCGTTTGGTGAGTCTTTGGGGAAGTGGAATGAACGACCGCGTGGCGTCGAGCGCAGGCCGAGCCCTGGTGGGCCGGGGGCGGCGGGTCTCCGTCCCTGACAGGGCGACCATCCTGCGCGACCTGGGCCTGAGCGGGACCGAGGCGCGGCGCGTGTTGGGGCGCATCGTCGGGCTGGTGCTGCGCTATCCCTGGAGCTTCGGCCTGGCCACCGCGACCAGCCTGGGGGCGACGGTGTTCAACCTGCTGGTCCCGCGCCTGCTGGGCCGTGCGGTGGACCAGGCCCACGCCCTGGCCGGCCATGCGGCCAGGCCGGGCGCGGCCCTGGCGGCCCTGGGCGTCACCGCCGGCCTGGTGGTGGCGGCGCAGAGCCTGCGCGGCGTGATGCAGATGATCTCGGGCTATCAGAGCGAGCGGCTGGGCCAGTGCGTGGCCCGCGACCTGCGCCTGGCCTTCTTCGAGGCGCTGCAGCGCCTGGGCTTCGACTATCACGATCGGATCCATTCGGGCGACCTGATCAGCCGCGGCATGCTCGACCTGGAGGGCATGCGCGGCTTCATCGAGAACGGCCTGCAGCGGGTGATCGCCCTGGTGCTGCTGCTGGGCGTGGGCGCGGTGATGCTGCTGGGCCGCGACCCGCTGATGGGCGCCCTGGCGCTGAGCTTCACGCCCTTCGTCGCCTGGCGCGCGGCGCGCATGGGCCTGCGCCTGCGCTGGGCCTGGACCCGGCTGCAGGAGCGCATGGCGGTGCTGACCCGGGTGATGGAGGAGAACCTGCAGGGCGCGCGGGTGGTGCGCGCCCACGCCGCCCACGAACACGAACTGGCCCGCTTCGACCAGGTGGGCGACGAGGCCCTGGCCCTGTCGAACCAGCGCATCGCCATCCGCTCCAGCTCCCTGGCCAGCATCAACTTCGGCTACTACGCCGCCATGGGCCTGGTGCTGTGGGTCGGCGGCTACCGCATCGCCGCCGGCACGCTCACGGTCGGCGGCCTGACCGAGGTGCTGGCCTTCATGACCATCCTGCAGTTGCCGGTTCGCCAGATCAGCATGATCATGAACTCCTCGGCGCGCGCGGTCTCGTCCGGGCGGCGGGTGTTCGAGGTGCTGGACCTGGAGCCTGTCATCCGCGACGCGCCCGGCGCGGCCGACCTGGTGGTGGAGCGCGGGGTGCTGCGCTTCGAGGACGTCAGCTTCGCCTATGGCGGCCCCGATGCGCCGCGCGCCCTGGAGCATGTCTCGTTCAGCGTCGGCCCTGGCCGAACCCTGGGCATCGTCGGCCCCTCGGGCTCGGGCAAGACCACCATCGCCCAGCTGATCCCCCGCTTCTACGACGTCACCGGCGGCAAGGTGACCATAGACGGCCAGGACGTGCGCCAGGTAACGCTGGATTCCCTGCGTGGGGCGGTGGCGGTGATCCAGCAGGACGTGTTCCTGTTCGACGACAGCGCCGCCAACAACATCGCCTATGCCGATCCCGAGGCCGAGGACGCGGCCCTTGTCGAGGCGGCGGATGTGGCCCAGATCCACGAGCACGTCGCCGCCTTGCCCAGGGGTTATGACAGCCCGGTGGGCGAGCGCGGCTCCAACCTGTCGGGCGGCCAGCGCCAGCGCATGGCCATCGCCCGCGGCCTGACCCCCGACCCGGCGATCCTGGTGTTCGACGACGCCACCTCGGCGGTCGACGCCGCCACCGAGCACCGCCTGCGCCACGCCCTGCGCGAGGCCACCCGCCACCGGGCCACGGTGATCATCTCCCACCGCCTGGGCTCGCTGATGCACGCCGACGAGATCCTGGTCCTGGACCGCGGCCGGGTGATCGAGCGCGGCGACCATCAGAGCCTGCTGGCCCGGGGCGGCTACTATGCCGAGCTCTATCGCCTGCAGAGCGACGGCGCCGTGAAGGAGGCCGTGGCGTGAGCGCGATCGATCCCGTCGTCACCCCCCGCCGCGTCTCCGCCCGCGTGGGCGGCGCCCTGACCGAGGAGGCGTTCAGCGCCGTGGACACCGGCGCCTTGGCGCGCCTGTCCGGCTTCCTGCGTCCCTACCGGCTGCAGCTGGCCAAGGCCCTGGGCGCGGTGCTGGCCTTCGTCACCATACAGATCAGCATCCCCTATGTGATCCGCTTCGCCATCGACACGGTGGCTGGCCGCCATGCCCATGGCCAAGGTTCCCTGGACGGGGTCATGGCCCTGTTCGTCGGGCTGATCATCGCCAACGCCGGGGTCAGCTACCTGAACGAGACCAGCGCCGCCAACCTGGCCCAGTGGGTGATCTTCGACATGCGCCGGGCCATGTTCGCCCACCTGCAGGCGGTGTCGATGTCGTTCATGGACCGCACCCATGTGGGCCGGATCATGTCGCGCCTGCAGGGGGACGTGAACGCCCTGCAGGAGTTCTTCGAGACCTCGGTCTCTGCTCTGGGCGACCTGGTGCTGATCCTGGGCATCACCGTGGTGCTGCTGGTCATGGAATGGCGCCTGGCCCTGGCCAGCCTGGCGGTGCTGGTGGTGCTGGCCCTGATCCGCGCCGCCTGGCTGCCCTACGCCAAGAAGACCTTCGCCTATGCGCGCGACACCTCGTCGATCGTCAACGGCGCCCTGGCCGAGAATATCGGCGGGGTACGGGTGGTGCAGGGCGCGCGGCGCGAGCGGGTCAATCTGGGCGACTTCACCGCCAAGGCGCAGGAGAACTTCCGCGCCCAGACCGCCGCCTCGTGGTCGGGCCAGATCATGACCCCGGCGGTGGACGTGCTGACCGGCCTGGCCATGGCCGCGGTGGTGGTGGCCGGCGGCCAGATGGTGGCCGGCGGGCGCATCGAGGTGGGGGTGATGGTCGCCTTCATCTTCTATGTGCAGCGCTTCTTCGACCCGATCCGCACCGTCTCGCAGCAATACACCCTGATGCAGCGGGCCACGGCGGCGGCCAAGCGCATCTTTGAGGTGCTGGACGTGCCGGTGGACATCCAGGACCGGCCCGGCGCGCCGACCCTGGTCGCCGACCATCCCTCGATCGAGTTCCGCGACGTCACCTTCAGCTATCGCCCCGGCCAGCCGGTGCTGAACCGCCTCAGCTTCCGCATCGAGCCGCAGCAGGTGGTGGCGGTGGTCGGACCCACCGGCTCGGGCAAGACCAGCGTGGCCTCGCTGATCCACCGCTTCTACGACGTCGACAGCGGCCAGGTGCTGATCGCCGGCCAGGACGTGCGCGAGGTGACCCAGGACAGTCTGGGCCGGGCCATAGCCATGGTGCTGCAGGAGCCGTTCCTGTTCACCGGTACGGTGCTGGAGAACATCCGCTATTCCACCCCCGAGGTCAGCCTGGAGGCGGTGATCGCCGCGGCCAAGGCGGTCAAGGCGCACGACTTCATCATCCGCCTGCCCCAGGGCTACGACACCCTGCTGGACCAGCGCGGCCAGAACCTGTCGATCGGCCAGCGCCAGCTGATCAGCTTCGCCCGCGCCCTGGTGGCCGATCCGCGCATCCTGATCCTGGACGAGGCCACCGCCAGCATCGACAGCTTCGTCGAACAGGACATCCAGGCCGCCCTGCGCGTGCTGCGGACCGGCCGCACCACCCTGATCATCGCTCACCGCCTGGCCACGGTGCGCGACGCCGACCAGGTGATCGTGCTGCGCGCCGGGGAGATCCTGGAGCAGGGCACATTCCAGGGCCTGCTGGCCTCGGGCGGCCTGTTCGCCCAGCTCTATCGCAAGAACTTCTCCTCGTTCGACGACGAGGCGGCCGGATAGGGGAAGCCTGCGATTCTTTGCTCCCTTGCGAAGCGGGGGAGCTGTCAGGGCGCAGCCCTGACTGAGGGGCCGCCGGGGCAAGCCCGGCGGTGACGGGGCGTTTCTGACTCAAGCAGATATGATCCCGCTCTGAGATCGGCGCCTGGTCTAAGACCGCGGATCCGCCGGCCAGACACCCTTGGCCCCAGGATTCGCGAGCGGGCCCGCCACCCTGGTCGCACCCGTCGCCACGCCCAGCATGTCGCTCTGGATGTGATTAGCCGCGGGCGCCTGCGGCAGCGGCTGGCTGCTGGCGAAGGTCAGCTGCAGCGTGTCCGCATCGAACGCGATCTGAGCGTCGGCCACGACCGAGTCCTTGTCCCAGCCGTGGGCGTCGCGCCAGGCGGCCAGGCCCATATACTGCTTTGAATCGCCTTGGTAATAGCCCTGGAAATTGTCCGGCAGGCCGACATAGACGTTGTTGTCGGCCTGGTTGTTGGGGCTGAGGAAGACGATCGCCGACTTGCCGCACTGGGCGAAGATATTGCCCGCGACGGTGTTGCCCGTGGCCGTGCCGGCGCCGATGCGGTCAGGGCGCAGGATGGCGAAGACGCCGGAATTGTCGCAGCGGCCGATCAGGTTCTGGGCGATGATCAGGTTGTCGGTGGCGTTGTCGAACACGCCCGATCCCGCGCAGCCCCTCTGGCCGGGCGTGCCGGGCTCGGCGTTGCGCACGTCCCAGATGATGTTGTTGTCGATCTGGTTCGGCGCGCGGTTCATCTCCATGTGCACGGCGGCGCTGACCGTGAGGATGTCTGCGAACACGTTGCCGGTGATGCGGCAGTTGGCGTTTTCGCTGTCCCACCAGGCGCCGTTCCCATGGCGGATGTGCCGGATCACGTTGTGGCGGAACATCATGTCGCGGGCGCGGTGGAACTTGGCGCCGGCCGCCTCCCAGCCGCGCTCGGCGTCGGCCCAGCCGCACCACTCGATCAGATTGTCCTCGACCAGGGCGCCGGTGGTCCCCATGCCGCCGATCCCCTCGACGCCGCAGTAGCGGATGGCGTTGCGGCGGATGATCTGCGAGGCCCCGATGTGCGATGCGCCGGCGCTGTCAGCGTCGAAGCCGATGTCGAGCCCCACGCCATTGGCCCATTCGATCGTGTTGTCCTCGAGGATCCAGTGATCGCCGCCGGCCAGCGAAACCAGGCCATGTTGCGGGAACGGATAGACGTTCCCGGCGTGCTGGAAGGTGATCCCCTTCACCCGGATGAAGCCCAGTCCGCCCTGCGCGGGAATGAAGACGTGCTGGCGGGTGGTGACCTCGATCAGGTGGTCGGCGGGCGTTCCTGAAGCCAGGCGCACGTGGATCGCATTTCCGGCGTCCTCGATCCAGAACCGCGCGTCGGGCGAGCCGCCGACCTCCTGCATGACCGGACCGCCGCGCCGCCGCGCCGGCAACCCGTTCTGCGGCGTGGCAGGAACCGTGAAGTCGGGGATCGGGTGCAGATGCGGCGCGGCCAACTCGCCCAGCTGCTCCATCGGCTCCAGCGGCTTGCCGTCGACGAACACCAATCCGCGCCGGCGCAGATAGGGACCCATGTCGACCTTGGTCGGGTCGAGCCATTCCCACTGGCTCATGACGCTGGGCAGGGCGAAGGGATTGTAGGTGTCGGAAAACAGGTCGCTGGTCAGGTCATGACGCCAGGCGGTGACGCTGGCTCCCGGCGCGGTCGGGCCGCCCCAGCCGCGCAGGCCGACCGGGATGGCCTCCTGCCTCCAGCCGTCCTTCAGCACCTCGGAGCCCCTGATATAGACCTTGGCGCCGGGGGCGGCCTCATAGCTGATCATCTGGGTCGGGCCAGTCCCGCCCCGCGCGGGACGGACGCACTCGCGATAGACGCCCGCGGCGATCACCACCCGTTCGCCGGGCTGCAGCACCTGGGCGGCCTGGCTGATGGTGCGGAAGGGGCGCGAGCGATCGCCGGGGCCGGCGTCGTCGGCCGCGGGCGCGGTGTTGTCCACATAATAGGTCTTGGAGAAGCTCAGGGGCTGCTCCCAGCGGGCGAACTCGGTTCCGTCGGGCAGGCGGTTGTCGGCGGAGGCGGCGTCCGCTCGGGCCGGCGACCCGGCGCCCAGGCTCAGGAGCGCGCCGACGCCGGCGGCGGCTTCCAGGAAGCGCCGGCGGTCGATCGGGCGGCTGGCGAGGGTATCGTCGGACAAGGACGAGGCGGAGGACTGGTGTTCCGTTTCCATGCGCGTTCGAACCGCCCCGAAGTTTTTATCTGATGTCGACCAGAGTTCGGCCTCAGCTACGTCCGGCTTGGCGGCCGCAAGAGACCGTTGCGCGAGCGCGGCTTCGGATTAACTCAGACCTTTGTCCATCACCCCGTGGTGGATTGCCAGCCCTCGCGGCACGAAATTGCGCCCTGCAATGACCAGACAGCGCAGTCTTCCAACCACGGCCGCGCCGCCTGCAAGACGCGGACGTCTTCCTCATGTTCGGCGGGGTGATTCTTGAATCGAATCAGGTGTCAGCGCGCAGGCGCCATCCTCTCTCCGTCACCGCCGGCTGGAGCGCGCAGCACGGAATGCCGATAGCCCATACGCTCCGGCCTCCCGGGCCTTCTACCGCCGTTCGAGTTTATGGGCCGCGGGGACAAGCCGGCGGTGACGGGGAGTTTCGGATCGAACTCATTCCCGCCAAAACATCGACCGCCGCCGGCCGAGCCCGCCAGGGGAAGCTCAGGCCAGGCCGGCGGCGGTCCGGCTGAAACGGTGGGGCGAGGACCGGGCGGCGAAACGGGGCCCTCGCCGCGCCGGCTCAGCCTAGGGTGTTGAACAGCTCGCCCACCAGCGGGCGGGAGACGAAGCCGTCCGGTCCCTTGGGCAGGTCGCCTTCCACCGTGGTGCGGTGGACGATGCGCTCGCCCTCGATCAGCTTGCCGTCGATCGGCCCGGCATGGGCCACGGCGCGGTTGTCCCACACCACCAGGGTGTCGGGCTCCCAGCGCACGCGGGCCTGCAGGTCGGCGCGGCCGGCCAGCTCTTCATTGAGATAGTTGAGCAGCGCCGTGCTTTCGCCGGCCTTCAGCCCGTCGATGGCCTTGATGAAGCCGCTGGCCAGGAACAGGTGCTTCTTGCCCGTCTCCGGATGGATGCGCACCAGCGGGTGCAGGGCGGCGAAGGGGCCCGGCTCGCGGCCGTCGAAGCGCGGCGGCGGCGGGCGGCCCACCGCGGCGTCGTCGCGCACGTGGATCGCCTTGAGGCCGTCCAGATAGCCGCGCAGCGAGGGCGACAAGCTCTCGTAGAGCGCCTCCAGATTGGCGAACAGGGTGTCGCCGCCCACCGGCGGGATCTGCACCCCGCGCAGGAAGGTGATCGAGGTGGGGTTGGCCACGAAGGTGATGTCGATATGCCAGCCGGCCCGGCCGCGCGGGCGGGTCGCCGGGCGCAGGGGATGGTCGACGCTGACGTCGTAGGGGGCGTATTCGTCGCGGTCGCGGCTGAGGATGTTCTGCTTGATCTCCGGCTGCTCGCGCAGGCCGTTGGTGATCGGGTGGGCGGGGGTCACCGAGCCGAAATAGCGCGAGAAGCGCACCTGCTGGGCGTCATCAATCGGCTGGTCGCGGAACACCAGCACCTTGTATTTCAGCAGGGCGTTGCGCAGCGCGGTCACGGTCTGCTTGTCCAGGTCCTGGCGCAGGTCGAGGCCGGATACTTCCGCGCCAGTAATCGGCGTGAAGGGTCGGAAGCCGAGTTTGGTCTGAATGCTTGGGCGTTCGAGGACGTCGGTCATTTTTGCTCTCCGATGTGGGGTCAGAACTGTCCGGCCCGATCGAATACTGCCAATTCATACTAACTTGGTATAGTTAGAAAAGCTGATGCAGCTTTCAGTTGATTTGGGCTGATCCGTCATCCCGGCCGGAAGCCCGCTTGCGGGCTGTAGCGCCGGGATCCAGGAGGGCGTGCGCTGGCTCCTGGGTCCCGGATCGGTCCTGCGGACCGTCCGGGATGACGAAAAAGGATGTTCACGTCCTCCGCTTCAGCGTTCCGTCCAGCAGGTCGAACAGGGCGCGCCAGTGGCGCTCCGAGGCCGCCTCGTCGTGCGCGGGGGTGTCGGGCGAAGCGTAGCCGTGGCGGGCGCCGGCATAGATCTCGACGGTGTTGTCGACGCCGGCGGCGGTGAGCGCTTCGCGCAGGCGCTCGGCCTGCTCGGGCGGGAAGCTGGCGTCCTGGTCGGCGCCGCCCACATAGACCTTGGCCTTGATCTGCGGCGCCAGCAGGTGTGGGCTGTCCGGCGCGTCGGTGGCCACGCGGCCGGCGTGGAAGGCGCCGGCGGCGGCGATGCGGCCCGGATAGGCGCCGGCCGCGCGCAGGGCGAGGCCTCCGCCCATGCAATAGCCGGTCACGCCCACCGGACCGGGCGCGGCCTGGGCCTGGGTCTCCAGCCAGTCCAGCGCCGCGCCGATGTCGGCCACAGAGCGCTGCGGGTCGGTGGACGAGGTCAGCGGCTCGATCAGCCGCTTGCGCGCCTCCGGGTCGCCGAACACCTCGCGCGGATTGATCGGCGGATAGGGCCCGGCGCGCCAGAACAGGTCCGGCAGCAGGACGAAATAGCCGCGGTCGGCCAGGCGCTGGCTCATCTGGAACAGGGCTGGGCGGATGGCCGGCGCGTCCAGCAGGAAGATCACCGCCGGCCATGGGCCTTCGCCTGCGGAAGGCGCGCCAGAGGGCGTGAAGGTGAAGGCGCGCGCCGGGCCGTCGGCGGTGGGGATCTGGACTTCGGTCTGGCTCATGGGTCGGGAAGGCTCCGGTTAGAACTGGGCGCGCAGGGTCACGCCATAGGTTTGCGGGACGCCGGGCTGACCGCTGATGCCGAACACGCCGGCGCCGACGATCGAGGCGGTGGAGACGTTGAGGTAGTAGGTCTGGTTGGTGACGTTGTTGGCCCACAGGGAGACGTCGTAACGCCCGTCGCCGAACCGGGTCCCCAGCCGCAGGTTCAAAAGGCCGTAGGCGGGGATGCGCGCCAGGGGGCCGTCGTCCACCGTGCCATAGGCGTCCGAGCGGAAGGCGTACTGGGCCTGGACGTAGGACTTCTGGCCCGCGATCTCGAACTGGTAGGCGGCCAGGGCGCTGGCGATCCAGCGCGGCGCCTCATAGACCGGCTTGCCGGTCAGGCTGCACACCCCGGTCACGCCCAGCGGGCAGGGCGCATTGGGGTAGGAGGTGTAGTGGGCGTCGTCATAGGAGCCGGTCAGGGTCAGCTCCAGGCCCTCGAGCGGGTCGATGGTCGCCTCGGCCTCGACCCCGCGCGACAGGATGGTCCCCACATTGGCCAGGTAGGAGCGCGCGCCGTTGGTCGGCACGATATTGGCCTGCAGCCCGCTGAGATTGGTCCAGAATCCGTCGAGGTTCAGAGTCAGGCTGTGGTCGAACAGGGTCTGCTTCACCCCCGCCTCCCAGTCGCCCACATGCTCGGGCTGCAGCACCAGCGGCGAGCCGGCGGTGACCGCGGAATTGAGGTTCAGACCCGCCGACTGGTAGCCGGTGGAGTAGGACAGATAGGCCAGGGCGTCCTTGCTGAACTTGTAGGACAGACTGGCCAGGTACGACAGGTCGCCGCCATTGACGTCGACGTCGTAGTTGAACGGGATCGCCGACGGCCCATAGACCGTGCCGACGTCCGAGGTATGGGCCACGCCCTTCTTGTCGTCATAGGTGTAGCGCAGGCCGCCGGTCAGGGTCAGCTTGTCGGTCAGCTGGTAATTGGCCTGGGCGAAGGCGGCGGCGCTGTCGGTCACCGCCCGGTCGTCCTCGTTATATTGCGAGTGGGGCGTGACGGTGATGGCCGCGGCGGCCGGGTTCGCGGTGCGGGCGTAGGCGGTGTAGAAGGCGCTGGCGTCGGTCCCCCACTGGTCCAGGATGAAGTGGTCCTGGAGGTTCTGGTTGAAGAAATAGACCCCCGCCTGCCAGGTGAAGCGGCCGGGCTTGGAGGCCAGGCGCAGCTCCTGCGAGACCTGCCAGTCATGGGTCTGGGCCACCGACACCTCGTTGATGTCCAGCGCGGTGCTGTCGCCCTCCTGCAGGGGATGGAAGTGCCAGTAGCGCTCGGCGCTGACCGAGGTCAGGTCGGCCCAGCCCAGATCGGCCTTGACCTCCACCGAGGTGGCGTTCTGGTCGGTCAGCATGTCCTGCGGCGAGTTGTAGGGCACGCTGGTGGTGCTGGCCGTGGGCGTCACGCCCAGTTCGGCCAGGGCGGTCAGGGTGCGCGCGGTGGTCGAGGCCAGGGCGCCCGGCAGGGTGCTCTTCAGCACGCTGACGCAGCAGGTGTCGTTCTCCTGCGAATATTCGCCGATCACCCGCACCGAGACCTTGTCGTTCGGTTGGGCCAGCAGCTGCAGCCGCGCGCCGCTGCGCCCGACGCCGTTGCCGGGAATGCCGGTCACGGTGTTGGACACATAGCCGTCGCGCTCGGTGTTGAAGGCGGTGAAGCGGAAGGCCAGCACGTCGTCCAGCAGCGGGCCGGTGAGGCTGACGCGCTCCTGGTTGTAGCCCAGGTTGCCGAACGAGGCCTCGCCGACCACGCCATATTGGAAGCTGGGCTGCTTGGTGGTGATGTTGACCACGCCGGCGGCGGTGTTGCGTCCGAACAGCGTGCCTTGGGGGCCGCGCAGCACCTCCAGCTGGTCGACGTCGATCAGGTCCTCCAGCGCCATGCCCGGCCGGCCCAGATAGACGTCGTCCACATAGACCCCCACCGTGGTGTCCAGCCCGTCAGACGCTGAGGAGACGCCGATGCCGCGGATGCCGATGGACGAGTTGCGGGCGTTGGACTGATAGGCGGTGAAGCTGGGCGTCTGGCTCTGCAAGTCGTTCAGGGTGAAGGCGCCGGTGCGCTCCAGCTTCTTGGCGGTGACCACCGACAGGGCGATGGGCACGTCCTGCGCCTTCTCCGACTGGCGGCGGGCGGTGACCACGATCTCCTCGGCCGGCGTGGCCGCGGCCGCGGCGAGGGCGGTGACGACCGGGCCGCCGGCGCCCGCCAGGTCGGCGGTCTGGGCCAGGGCGGGCGCGGCGGCGGTGGCCGCGACGACGGCCAGGGATGCGGACGCCAGCAGGCGCCGGTGATAGGTCTTGGACATGACTGAAGCCCCTCGATCTCGGACCGGGGACATCGCTCCCTGGCCGCAGGCGGCTCAACTCCTATCAATTTGATATGATATGAAAGCCAATCAATCTGAACGGCGATTTAGATTTGCTGGGTGCGCGGCTTCAGGCTTTCCATAGGTCGGCCTGGCGGGCCGCCAAAGGCGCGTTTGAAGCGGGCGTCTATAATATACTGATATAAAAGGATACTTTTTGAGATACCCAGACGCGTGTCGCGCGGTTCGCGCGATGAGCCTATTCGGCCGCCGGCGCCGGCGCGGCGGCGCCTCCGGGCTGGCGAAGAATTCCTTGTGGTGCGGTCAGGAATTCTGTGCGGCGTAGCTGGCCTCATATTCCTATTAAGTAGATGTGGATATGGAGGGCTCGCCTATGGCGGAGTCGATCGCATTGAGCCGCCGCCGCTTCGGTCAAGCGGCGCTCGGCTGGGCTGCGGCCCTGGGCCTGGACGCCTGCGCGCCGCACGGCGCCGCCGGCGCGCGCCTGGCGCTGGACGCGCCCTTGCCCGACGAGGTGCCCCCGGGAACCCAGCTGTCGATCGGCGATCCCACCACCCAATGGGTGCTGGAGCACACCGGCTGGATCAAGGACCTGCCGTTCGAGGTCAAATGGGAGCGGGTCACCGGCGGGCCCGAGGTCACCGAAGCCTTCAACGCCAAGGCGCTGGATGTGGGCCTGGGCGCCAATGTGCCGCCGATCCATGCGGTCTGGGTCGGCATACCGGTGAAGATCATCACCTTCCGCACGCGCCAGGATCCGTTCAACCACCCGGTCTATGTGATCGGCGTCTCGCCCAAGGCCCAGATCGCCAGCCTGGCCGACCTGCGCGGCAAGAAGATCGCCTACAGCCCCAGCCAGATCCAGAGCGAGGTGGTGATCCGCACCCTGAGGGGCGTGGGCCTGGACGCCCGGGACGTGCAGCTGGTCGAGCTGCCCTCCACCGGCGAGGTCTACACCAACGCCCTGGCCGCGGGCCTGGTCGACGCCGCGCCCATCGGCGCCGGCATCGTCGCGGAGCGCTATCTGAGGAAGTTCGGTCCCGACGGGGCCAAGACGCTCAAGCATCCGCCGTTCCGCGACGACGCCGGCAACGCCTTCGTGCGGGTGGAGACGCTGCAGGACCCGGCCAAGGCCGCCGCGCTCAAGCACTACGCCCGCGCCTGGGGCCGCGCCCTGGCCTGGACCCAGACCCACCGCCAGGACTGGCTGCAGGGCTATTATGTGGGAAACCAGGGCGTCAGCCCGGCCGACGCGGCCCTGATCCTCGACGCCGCCGGGACGCCGGACGTGCCGGTGAACTGGGACGGGGCGGCGGCCTATCAGCAATCGACCATCGACCTGATGGCGGCCGAGGGCGGGCAGAAGCCGTTCCAGGCCGAGACCCTGTTCGATCGCCGCTTCCAGACCCTGGCCGGCGAGGCCTACGCCGCCGGGCTGAAGGCCGGCGCCTGAACGCCATGACCACCCTCGACCCCCGTCGGCGCGTGCGCTGCCTGCTCATCCGCCACGCCCAGAGCCAGCCCGAGATCGACGTCGATCCGGACGACTGGCTGCTCAGCGACCTGGGCCGGCGCCAGGCCAAGGCGTTGCGCGACGCCTTGCGCGGCGAGGGGATAGGCGAAATCTACGCCAGTCCCCTGCCGCGGGCGGTGGCCACGGTGCGTCCTCTGGCCGAGGTCCTGGGCCTGGACATCGCCGCCCATGACGGCCTGCGCGAGCGGCGGCTGAGCGGGGCGCTGATCGACGACTGGCGCGAGCAGCACCAACGCTCGTGGACCGACTTCGACCGGGTGCTGCCCGGCGGCGAATCCAGCCGCGAGGCCCAGGCGCGCATGCTGGCCGGTCTGCAGGAGATCCTGTCCGAAGCCAGGAGCCAGACCGTGGCGGTCTGCTCGCACGGGAACGTCATCAGCCTGGCGCTCAATGCGCTCGATCCGTCGTTCGGCTTCAGCCAGTGGCAGGCGATGCGCAATCCGCACGTGTTCCGGCTGGCCTGGACTCCGGCCGGCCTGGAGCTGGACGCGCCCCTGGCGGATGTGGAGCGGCGCGCGTGAGCGCCGACCGGCGCGGCTTCCTCAAATGGGGACTGCTGGGCGGGCTGAGCGCCGCCACGCGGCCGGCCGGAGCGCAGGAAACCGCCGCGGCGCCCGCAGTTCCCGCCCTCGACGACGACGCGGCGCCGGCCTGGATGCGCAAGCCTGGCGCGCCGATCCTGTCGCCGCCCTATGGCCAGCCCTCGCCGTTCGAGGCCGGGGTGGTGCGCAAGGCCCGCCGCCGGCCGCCCTTCGCCACCGCCGCCTCCAGCGGAACGCCCCTGCAGTCGCTGCACGGGATCATCACCCCCAGCGGCCTGCACTTCGAGCGCCACCATGCGGGCGTGCCGGCGATCGATCCGGAAAAGCACCGGCTGATGATCCACGGCCTGGTGGAGCGGCCGCTGATCTTCACCTTGGGCGAGCTGATGCGCTTCCCATCGGTGTCGCGGCTGCACTTCATCGAATGCTCGGGCAATACGCCCTGGACCGGCGGCCAGGAGAGCTGGACCGCCCAGGACACCCACGGCCTGCTCAGCTGCTCGGAATGGACCGGCGTGCCCCTGGCCACCCTGCTGGCCGAGACGGGGCTGAGGCCCCAGGCGCGCTGGCTGCTGGCCGAGGGGGCGGACGCCGCCGCCATGAGCCGCAGCGTGCCGCTGGACAAGGCCCTGGACGACGCCCTGGTCGCCTACGCCCAGAACGGCGAGCGGCTGAGGCCGGAGCAGGGCTATCCCCTGCGCCTGGTCTTGCCCGGCTTCGAAGGCAATATGAACATCAAGTGGCTGCGGCGGATCAAGGTCGGCGACCAGCCCTTCCAGACCCGCGAGGAGACCTCGCGCTATACCGACCTGCTGCCCGACGGGCGGGCGCGGCAGTTCACCTTCCAGATGGCCGCCAAGTCGGTGATCACCCGGCCCTCGGGCGGCCAGAGCCTGCCGGCGCCGGGCTTCTACGAGATCTCCGGCCTGGCCTGGTCGGGGCATGGCAAGGTGCGGCGGGTGGAGGTCTCCACCGACGGCGGCGTCCGCTGGCGCGAGGCGGCGCTGCAGACCCCCGTGCTGGCCAAGTGCCTGACGCGGTTCCGCGCGCCCTGGACCTGGGATGGCGGGCCGGCGGTGCTGCAGAGCCGGGTCACCGACGAGACCGGCTATGTGCAGCCCAGCCGCGAGGCTCTGATCGCCGAGGTCGGGCTCAATTCCGGCTATCATTGCAACGCCATCCACAGCTGGCGCGTGGCGGCCGGCGGGGCGGTGACCAATGCGGTTTGAGCTTCTCGCCCTGGCGGCCGCCGCCGCGGTCGTGATCGCCTCGGCCGGGCGCGCGGAGACGGGAAGCTCGGCGCCGCTGGGCCTGGGCCATACGCCGCCGGCGTCGCAGATCACCGCCTGGGACATCGACGTGCGCGCCGACGGCGCGGGCCTGCCGGCCGGCTCGGGCACGGCGATCGAGGGCGAGCCCCTGTTCGCCGACCGCTGCTCGGCCTGCCACGGCGACCACGGGGAAGGCCAGCCGGCCGATGCCCTGGTGGGCGGCAAGGGAACCCTGGCCAGCGCCAAGCCGCTGCGCACCGTGGGCAGCTACTGGCCCTACGCCACCACCCTGTTCGACTATGTGCGCCGGGCCATGCCCTATGACGCGCCCCGATCCCTGACCCCGGACCAGGTCTATGCGCTCAGCGCCTATGTGCTGTGGATGAACGGGATCGTGGCCAAGGACGCGCGCCTGGACCGCGAGAGCCTGCCCAGGATCGTCATGCCCAACCGCCACGGCTTCATCGACGCCAGCGGCGAACCCCATTCCCAAGGAGCCAAGCCATGAACCTGCGACGCCTCGGCGACAGCGGCCTGAAGGTCAGCGAGATCGGCCTCGGCTGCAACAATTTCGGCGTCCGCGTCGACCAGGCCGGAACCCAGGCGGTGGTCGACGCCGCCCTGGAGGCGGGGATCAATCTCTTCGACACCGCCGACGTCTATGGCGAGCAGCGCTCGGAGGTGTTCCTGGGCGCGGCCCTGGCCGGGCGGCGCCAGCAGGCGATCATCGCCACCAAGTTCGGCAATCCCACGGGCGCCTCGCCCTATCAGCGCGGGGCCTCGCGCCGCTACGTCGTCGAGGCGGCCGAGGCCAGCCTGCGCCGGCTGGGGACCGACTATATCGACCTCTACCAGCTGCACCGGCCCGATCCCGACACGCCGATCGACGAGACCCTGGCCGCCCTGGACGACCTGGTCCGCGCCGGCAAGGTCCGCTATGTGGGCGCGTCCAATTTCGAGGGCTGGCGCATCGCCGACGCCGACTGGGCGGCGCGCACGGCGCATCGCACACGCTTCGTCTCGGCCCAGAACCATTACAATTTGCTGCGCCGCGAGGCCGAGGTCGAGGTGATCCCGGCCGCCGAGCGGTTCGGCCTGGGCCTGTTGCCCTATTTCCCCCTGGCCTCGGGCCTGCTCACCGGCAAATACCGCCGCGGCGAGGCGCCGCCGGAGGGCACGCGCCTGGCCGCCAACGGCCGGCGCGCGGAGGAGGCGCTGACCCCGGCCAATTTCGACCGGCTGGATCGGCTGCAGGCCTTCGCCTCGGCGCGGGGCAAGACCCTGCTCGACCTGGCCTTCGCCTGGCTGCTGGCCCGGCCGGTGGTCTCGTCGGTCATCGCCGGCGCCACCCGGCCCGAACAGGCGCGCGCCAATGTCGCCGCCGCCGAATGGCGACTGTCCGCCGAGGAAGCGGCCGAGATCGAACGGCTGGCGGCGTAGGGGCTGGACCCGATCGCGGGCTTTGAGGGGGCTTGGATTTGAACGCTGCAGTCAACGTCATCCCGGCCGTAGCGAAGCGGAGCGCCGGGACCCTGGGGCCGCGGGCGCCGGCGCACGCCCCCTGGATCCCGGCTCTACAGCCCGCCAGCGGGCTTCCAGCCGGGATGATGGGATTTGAAGCCCGCTTCGGTTCAGGCCCGATCTAGGAGCGGAAGGTCACATCCTTCCATACTTGTCCTGTGGGAATTATAGAGTATAGCTGCGCCAGGCGCGATATCCTGGGTCTGCGGCCCTGGTCGCCCCGGCCCGGCGCACGGATCGCTCAACGCCGGTCGCGCCTGAAGCCGGCTCCATCTCGATCAAGAAGACTGACCCATCGCATGACCGCCCAATCCGAATACCTGTGGTACATCCCCAACCAGATCAAATCCGGCCATCGCGGCGATGACGACAACGCCCCGAACCACAACAGCCTGGAGACCCTGACCAGCCACGCCAAGGCGCTGGAGGACCACGGCTGGAACGGCGCGCTGATCGGCGCCGGCTGGGGCCGGCCGGACACCTTCACCGTGGCCACGGCCCTGACCGCGCGCACCACCACCTTCGAGCCCTTGATCGCCATCCGCCCGGGCTATTGGCGGCCGGCCAACTTCGCCTCCGCCGCCGCGACCCTGGACCATCTCAGTGGCGGCCGGGTGCGGATCAACATCGTCTCGGGCAAGGACAACCTGGCCGCCTATGGCGACAGCGAGGGCGAGCAGGCCCACCGCTACGCCCGCACCAAGGAATTCATGCGCCTGATCCGCCGGCTGTGGACGGAGGAGAACGTCACCTTCGCCGGCGAGCATTTCAGCGTCACCGACTCCACCGTGCAGCCGCGCCTGCAGGCCCGTGGCGCGCGCAAGCATCCCCGGCTCTATTTCGGCGGCGCCTCCGAGGCGGCCGAGCGGGTCTCGGCCACCGAGGCCGACGTGCAGCTGTTCTGGGGCGAGCCGCTGGAAGGCGTGCGCGAACGCATCGAACGGCTGAGGGGCCTGGCCCGCGACCTGGACCGCGACCTGCCGCCGCTGGAGTTCGGCCTGCGCATCACCACCTTCGTGCGCGACACCACCGAGCAGGCCTGGGCCGAGGCCGAGGCCAAGGTGGCCGAAATGGCCCGCAAGCAGAACGAGGGCGTGGACGAGCACCGGCGCACCATCGCCGTGGGCCAGCAGCGCCTGCTGGACCTGCATGCGCGCGGCGAGGTGCTGGACGACAACCTCTACACCGCCCCCGGCAAGTTCGGCGGCGGCGGCGCCGGCACCACCTGGCTGGTCGGCTCGGCCGAGGACGTGGCCCGCTCGCTGAACAAGTATCGCGACCTGGGCATCACCCATTTCGTGCTGTCCGACACGCCCTACCTGCGCGAGATCGAGAGGCAGGGCGACCAGCTGCTGCCGCTGCTGAAGGGCTAAGACTACAGCTTCGGAGACTGGGACCTTTAGTTCGTCATCCCGGACGGTCTGGAGGACCGATCCGGGACCCAGGGCCGGCGC
>OUWB010013784.1_pt1 | contig 19850 bp, 19 predicted proteins | sample 1779821 | NCBI WGS metagenome assembly OUWB01 (sample SAMEA3914806, study PRJEB12502) | metagenome | biome: forest; material: soil | place: Canada | collected 2011-08-03 | depth 0.1 m
ACCGGCGGCGGCGAAACAGGCGGCGAATGCCAGGGCCGGGACCATAGCCAAGGCCACAAACGCGGCGATCGGCCGCCACGCCCTCATCTTCCACACCAGGATCGTCAGCAGGGCCAGGGCTTCGAACGCCGCCGTCTGCTTGACGGTAATCGCGAGACCGATCATCAACCCCGCCAATGCGGCATCGCGCGCGCGCCGGGTCGCTATCGCGTCGAGGACAAAGGCGAAGGCCCAGATCGTCAGCGCGGCTTGAACGATCTGGCACGGCGACGATACGCCGAGCAGGATCAAGGAATAGACCGGATAAAGACCCGAGGCGCATAGGGCCGCGCGCGGCGACACCTGCCGCGCCACGAGCCTGTAGAGCCCCCAGGCGCCGGCGGCGGTGAAAGCGATCTCCAGGCCCTTGATGACCCCGAGGCTGGCACCGAACACCGCCTGCACGGCGGCGAACAGGGCGAACAGGCCGGGCGCCTTGATGTCGAAGCTTGAGATATAGGGCCACTCGCCGCGCAGCCAGCGCGACGCGACAACGCTATAGAAGGCTTCATCGTCGTGGACGACGTGCAGGAACGGCAGGCGCACGGCGCACGTCCAGACCACGAGCAGCACGGCGGCGCACAGCTGCGGCCGCTGACGGCAAAAGGCGATGAGAGGCGAGGACAGGCCGGACGGCATGGCGCAAGCCTAGGCCAAAACGGTAAATTTTCGCCGTACCCTCCAGGTATTAACCGGCATTAACCATTTAAATACCTGATCCGGCGTAAAATTGGCGCATGGTCACGCCGATTCGCCCCTCTCTCGCCCAAATGCTGAACGGGACAACGCCCGGCGCCGCGTCCGCGGCGAAGCCGGCGCAACAGCCCGCGACGCAAGCGGGCAGCTTCAGCCAGGCCCTGGCGGCGCAAAAAACGTTCTTCCAGCAGGTCGCCAGCGGTCAGGTCGCCTCCGGCCAAGCGGCGGCAACCGCGCCCAAAATAACGCCGGCGACCTTTACCGCCGCCGATATCGCCCGCGGCACGCCCGCGCCGGCGGCCGACCCGAGCGCCCCACCCAGGCGCCCTGGCTCGTTCGTAAATATCGTAGTCTAGATCAGGCCTAGCTTTCCTTGGCCAGTTCGGCGGCCTCCGGGACCACGCCTTCGGACAGTTGCGGCATCGGCAGTTTGCGGAGCTTGCGCGCGAACTTGTCCTCTTTCTTGTGGCCCTTCTTCTTTTTCTCGGGCTTATCGGCTTTTTCCGCCTTCTCCGCCTTCGCCTTCTTTTTGCGCAAGACCTCACCGCCGGCCGCCACGGTCAACTCATCCTCGCGCGCCTGGGCGATCTTGCGCAGCAGCTTGACGAAGCTGTCACGCTTCGGCGCCGACAACAGGCTCAGTATCTTTTCATCGGCGGCCAGGACGCGCGGCTGCATATCGTCGAGCGCCTTCTTGCCGGCGGCATCGAGCCGGACCAGATTGGCGCGGGCATCGGTCGCCGAACGCTCGCGCGCCAGCAGTTTCTTGGTGAGCATGCGCGCCACCAGATCGGCCAGGGTCGAACGGTCGATCCCGGTGGCATGCACCAGCTCGGTTTGGCTCATGCCCTCCGGCGCGCCGTCCAGCGCGTGCAGCAGGGCGTATTGGCGTTGGGTCAGGGCGTTTTCGCCGGCTTCGGCATTGTAGATGTCGAGCGCGATCTGCAGCACGCGATGCAACAGGTGCGAAGGGGAGTCCTCCAGCACGGTCTTGGCCTTACCGGCCTCACCCTTGGCCTTCTTCATGGCGGTTCCTTCGAACATATGCATCTGCTCCGTTCCTGCTGCCCCACGCCGAAAAGTGGATACCACCGCTCGGAAACCCCATTTTGGGATCGATTTGAGGCATGATCAAAACATTGGAGCGGAATGACCGTCTATCAAGGTCATTCCGCTCCAATGTACCGCTACTATATATCAAAATTGCGACATTTCCATCCGCATACGGAAGATGTCATTTTTTACCGGACGATTTGCCATCCGGCGCCGGCTCGTCGAGGATCATGTTCTTCATCATGAACGGCAGCATCAGTACGGAGAACAGCACCGGCCCGCCGATCATCGACACCATCTTCCACGTCACCCAGACACCGTCGGTCTGGGTCCGCCAGATGATCTCATTGCCCGCCGCCATGGCGAGATAAAACAAGGCGTAATAGAGAGTCAGCGGGGCCCAGGCTTCATCCTTGAGCTTCAGCGTATCGGCGAGCAGGGCCTTCAGCGGCTGTTTCTTCAGCGCCAGCCCGCCTAGCAGCACGCCGCCGATCAGGGCGTCGATAAGGGTCATCTTGATCTTGATGAACACCGGGTTCTTGAACACCACGGTCAGCACGGCGAAAGGAATGCCGAGCAAGGCCGTGATCAGCGGAATCCACGCCACGCGCTTTTCGGCGACAAGGCCGACGATCAATGCCACTACCGAAGCGGCGGCCAGCACGCCCGACGCCCAGATCAACGGCGTTTCCTTGTCGCCCGACTTGACGAGATGCGGCACGACGACGAACGCCAGGCCGAAGCAGATCAGCGGGCCGAAATCGACGCCCATCTTGATCCAGTTCTGCTTGGGCTCCTGCGGCTTCAGCGCCAGCTCCGGATTGGCCTCGCCAATGATCTCGCCAACGATCTTGACGGGCTTCTTTTCAGGTTCGGTCATCCGAGCGGCTCCAGGCCCACCATCGAGCGGGCGAATTCGCGCGCCTTGAAGGCGTGCAGATCTTCGATATCCTCACCGACGCCGATCAGCTTGATCGGTGCGTCCGACGCCTTGGCGACGGGGATCAGTATACCGCCGCGCGCCGTGCCGTCGAGCTTGGTCATCACCAGGCCCGAGACGAAGGCCTGGCGGCCGAAGATCTGTTCCTGCGACAGGGCGTTGCGCCCGACCGTGGCGTCGAGCACCAAAAGCGTCTCATGCGGTGCGTCCGGATCGATGCGCTTGATCACCCGGACGATCTTCAGCAGTTCGTCCATCAGCTGCTGCTTGTTCTGCAGGCGTCCGGCGGTATCGATCAGGACGACGTCGTAGCCCTCTTCCCTGGCCTTGGTGAAGGCATCGAAGGCCAATCCCGCCGCATCCGCGCCGGTCTTGCGGCCCATGAAATCGGCTTTGGCGCGCTCCGCCCAGACCTTGAGCTGCTCGACCGCCGCCGCCCGGAAGGTATCGCCGGCAACGACCAGCACCTTGGCGCCCTTCGCCGTCAGCGAGGCGGCGATCTTGCCGAGCGTCGTCGTCTTGCCCGAGCCGTTGACGCCGACGAACAGCACCACATAGGGCTTGGGCCCCGACAGCGGATCGAAGGTCGCCTCGTGACCCACCAGTTCTTCCGCCAGTGCTTCGGCCAAGGCCACGCGCACGGCGGTCGAGTCCTGGGCCGAGTTGAACTTGGCGCGCGACATCTTCTCGGCGATGGTCGCGGCGACGGCCGGCCCCAGATCGCTTTCGATCAGCAGGTCCTCGAGTTCCTCCAGCGCCGCGGCATCCAGGCTTTCCTTTTGCTGGAACACCTGAGTCACTTGCTCGGTCAGGTTTTGCGACGTCCGCGACAAACCGTCGGTCAGACGCTGGAACCAGCCTTTTTTCTTGTCGTCAGCCACGCAGGACTCCTAGCGCGTGTTTATTGTCGTGGCCGTGCACGGCGATATCGGCCAATTGTCCCGGCACGCCGGCGCGGCCTTCTAAAGAGGCCAATCCTTCCAAGGGAGAATGCCCGGCGAACACCACCTCGGTAAAGTCGGCGGCGCGGGCAAAGCCCGGCTTTTCGACGATGCAGCTCAAGGTACGGCCGGCCTGGCGGCCGAGATGGCGGACAAGCGCCGCCTCGCCCTTTTCGCGCAGCCGCCCGGCCCGTTCCTTGATCAGCGGGCGCGGCAGTTGCGGCATCTTGGCCGCCGGGGTCTGCGGGCGCGGGCTGTATGGAAAGACGTGCAGGAAGGACAGGTCGCAATCGTCGACCAGAGCCATGGCGTTGGCGAAATGGTCCTCGGTCTCCGTCGGGAAACCGGCGATCATATCGGCGCCGAACGCGACATCGGGGCGCAGGCCGCGCACCCGTTCGACCAGGCGGACAGCGTCGGCGCGCAGGTGGCGGCGCTTCATCCGCTTCAGGATCAGGTCGTCACCGTGCTGCAGCGACAGGTGCAGATAGGGCGCCAGGCGCTCTTCCTCGGCGAAGGCGCGCAACAGGGCGTCGTCGATCTCGGCGGCGTCGATCGACGACAACCGCAAGCGCTTCAGCTCGGGCACAAGGCGCAGGATGCGCGTGACCAGATGACCCAATTGCGGCGTACCCGGAAGATCCGCGCCCCACGACGTCAAATCGACGCCGGTCAGGACGATCTCGTTATAGCCCTCGGCCGTCAGGCGCTGGATCTGGCCGATGATGTCGCCGGCCGCCGCCGAACGCGAATTGCCGCGGCCATAGGGGATTATGCAGAAGGTACAGCGGTGATCACAACCGTTCTGCACCTCGACAAAGGCGCGGGCGCGGTCCTTCAGTCCGTCGATCAGGTGTCCGGCGGTCTCGCGCACGCTGAAGACGTCATTGACGACGACGCGGGCGCTGTCGGCCGTCAGGCGATAGGCGCCGGCCTTCGACTTGTCGGCATTGCCGATGACGAAATCGACTTCGCCCATCTTGGCGAAGGCATCCGGATCGGTCTGGGCGGCACAGCCGGTAACGATCAGCCGCTTGTTCGGGTTTTCCTTGCGGGCGCGGCGAATGGCCTGGCGCGCCTGGCGCACAGCTTCGGCCGTCACGGCGCAGGTATTGAAGATGATAGCGTCGGACAATCCGTCCTCGGCCGCCGTCTTGCGGATGATCTCGCTCTCATAGGTGTTGAGGCGGCAGCCGAAGGTGACGACATCGACATCTGGGGCCGCGATGGGGCGGCTGTCGTCGCTCATGACGCCAGACCTTGAGAGGGAAGTTCGCCGGCAAACTCGACCTCGACCGGGCCGGTCATGATGACGTGATCGTTCTCGGTCCAAGCCACATGCAGCGGACCGCCGTCCATCTGGATGGTGGCTGAGCGGTCGGTCAGGCCGCGCCGGGCGCAGGCGACCAGGGTGGCGCAGGCGCCGGTACCGCAGGCCTTGGTGATGCCGGCGCCACGCTCCCAGACGCGCATGCGCACGGTCTGACGATCAATGACCTGGGCGAACTCGACATTGACGCCTTCGGGGAAGAGCGGATGATTTTCGATCAGCGAGCCGGTGGCGGCCACATCGACCTTTGACACATCGTCGACGAAGAAGACGACGTGCGGATTGCCCACGCTGACCGCACACGGCGTGTGGTAGAGCGGCGCGTCGATCGGACCGACCTGCAGCTCCAGGCGCAGCGTGTCCATTTCCTCCGATAGCGGAATATCCGTCCAATCGAGCCCGGGCGTGCCCATATCGACGCTGGCCGTGCCGGTCTTGGCGTCGGCGCGCAGCATGCGCGCCTTGGTCAGCCCGCCCAGCGTATCGATCTTCAGCGTACGGTCGGCAGCTTCGGGATTGAGTACCCAGGCGACGCAACGCAAGGCATTGCCGCAGGTTTCGACGCCGGACCCGTCGCTGTTCCACACGCGCATGAAGGCGTCGCTGCTGGCCGAGCCCTCAATCGCGATCAACTGGTCGAAGCCGATACCGGTTTCGCGATCACCCCAGGCACGGATATCCTCCGCGTGCGGCACAAAGTCGTGCTCGCGCGCGTCGACGACAACAAAATCGTTGCCCAGACCATTCATCTTGAGAAATGGGCGGTTCATAGGGCGCTATATAGAGGGAAATCCTTTGTTCCCATAGAAGGGATTGAAAAAAACCTGCCTTCAGCGTCTAAAAGGCCCATGTCGTCCGATCACGCCACCTCCAACGGCCAGCCCCTGCCGCTCGAACCGGAGTATGAGCCGGCGCCCACGTCACCGCCGACGCCGGCCCCGACGGCGGGTTCGTCCAATGTGTTCCGGCCGCGGCTGGTCCCGCGCCCCGACGGGCCGCGCCCGCGCATCATCATCCGCGGTCACAAGCGCCAGCGCTGGAACGATCTCTATGCCCAGCTGATGGATGCCAACTGGCCCAAGCTGGTCACGGTGTTCATCGCCACCTTCCTGTGCATCAACACCGTCTACGCCCTGCTCTATTTCGCCCTGTCCGATTGGTGGCCGGGCGAAGGCATCACCCATGCCCGCCACGGCGAATTCCTCGACTACTTCTTCTTCAGCGTCCAGACCCTGGCGACCATCGGCTATGGCGGCATGAGCCCGCAGGGCATCGTCGCCAATGTGCTGGTCACGCTGGAGGCAGTGACGGGGTTCAGCTTCTATGCCCTGATGACGGGCCTGGTCTTTTCGAAGTTCTCGCGGCCGACGGCCCTGGTCACCTTTTCGGAACGCGCCGTCGTCAATAACGACATGGGCGACCGCCATTTCAGCCTGCGCATGATCAATGACCGCGGCAACCGCATCGTCGACGCCCAGGCCAGCATGGTGATGATGCGTGACGACGTCCTGCCCGACGGTTCGATCATGCGGCGCTATTACGACATGTCGCTGGTGCGCTCACGCGTGCCGGTCATGCAGCTAAGCTGGAGCCTGCTGCACCTGATCGACGAGCAGAGCCCGCTGCACGGCGAAACGCACGAGTCGCTGGAAGCCAAGAATGCCGAGATCATCGTCTCGATGAGCGGCATGGACGAGAGCCTGTCCTCGATGATCCACACGCGCTTTTCCTATATTGCCGGCGATATCTTCTTCGACCGCAGCTTCGCCCAGATGCTGCACCGCCTGCCGGACAATACGCTGGAAGTGCACTACCACCGGATTCATGACTTGAAAGAGTGATTGGGCAAGTCGCACGACATCATGATAGAAGAAGATATATCATGATGGAGGCGTGCCATGTCCGAGCATCAACCGCGCGAGAAATTTGCGACCCAGGTGGATAGCGCCTTATTGGCGGACTTGCGTAGCCTCGCCAAGAGTGAAGGCCGCCAGCTTCAATCGCTTGTCGAAGAAGCCATAGGCAACTTGTTGCAGCAACGTAGCGGCGCGGCAGTCGACCTCGATATCCTGCGCGCCTATCAATCGACTGTCGAACGTTATGCCTCGGTTTATGAAAAGCTGGCTAAGTAAATGACGCGATATCTCAAGGTGGTGGACATTCTCGTCCTTCACGCCTTGCAAATCGAACGCTTTGGCGGCGGCACCGGGTTGCGTGATCCGGGTCAATTGGAAGCAGCCGTATTCCGCCCGCAATCCGGTTACTATAGCGACATCATCGCTCAAGCTGCAGCGCTTTGGGAAAGCTTGTCACAGAATCACCCGTTTATAGACGGCAATAAACGAACAGCATTAGCCGCAACGCTCACCTTCCTGATCGTAAATGGCCACGAAGTGACAGTCGCTGATACGGTCATGTGAAACTTCCTTTCCGACCTCTATGACAATCATCGCTTCAAATTCGAAGCGCTCGACGTTTGGCTACGCCAACATGCCAAGCCAATTCGCTAACGCAGGATTAACCCATGCCCAAAGCCTATCTGATCGCCCAGGTGACCGTGACCGATCCGGACGCCTACGCGCTTTATTCCGCCGGCACCCATGCCGCGGCGGAAAAGTTCGGCGCCCGGCCTCTGGTCCGCGCGGGCAAGATGGAGGTGCTGGAAGGCCATGGCCGGCCGCGCGTCGTCATCCTCGAATTCGACAGCCTCGACCTGGCGCGCGGCTATTACAATTCACCGGAATATCAGGCCGCTCGACAGCACCGGATCGGTGCGGCCGAGTTCGATGCCGTGATCGTGGAAGGTGTGGAGTAGGAGAAAGTTTCTCCTCCCTATCGCGTTGCGATGGGGAGGTGGCGGCGCGCAGCCCGAAGGGCAAGTCGACGACGGAGGGGTCACTTGCTATCGTCGAAGCGACCTCAGGTGTCGGTAAGTGACCCCTCCGTCACGGACTACGTGCTTCGCACTTCGCCGCGCCACCTCCCCATTTGTCCCAAATAGGGAGGAGAAGAATAAGGCTTACGTCGCGAAGCCCTTCATGCGCATCAGGGCGTCGCGATTGACGTCGCGGCCCATGAAGTCGCGATATTCCTGGGCCTGGTCGACCGTATTGCCCCGGCTCAGGATGGTGTCGAAATAGCGCTTGGCGGTATCGCCGGCGAACGGGCCGCCGGCCGACATGAAGGCCTCGTGGACATCGGCGACCAGGGCGTCCGACCAGACATAGGAATAGTAGCCGGCGGAATAGTCGTCGCTGCTGAAGATATGGGCGAACTGCGTCGGACGGTGACGCATGACGATTTCCTTCGGCATGTTCAGCTTCGCCAGGGCTTCCTTTTCGAACTGGGCGATGTCGACGGGCACATTGCCGGCCAGGTGGAACTGCATGTCGACAATGGCGCAGGCCAGAAGCTCGACCATGTCGAAGCCCTGGTTGAACTTCAGCGAATTCTGGATCTTGGCCTGCAATGCCTGGGGCATCGGCGCGCCGGTCTGGTAGTGGACGGCGAACTTTTCCAGCACCTCCGGCACCGGCAGCCAGTGTTCGTTGAGCTGCGACGGGAACTCGACGAAATCGGTGGCGACATTGGTGCCGGCCAACGACCCGTAGGTGACGTTCGACGACAGGGCGTGGATGGCGTGGCCGAATTCGTGGAACATGGTCTCGGCATCGTCCCACGAGATCAGCACCGGCTGACCCGGCTCGGGCTTGATGAAGTTGGTGTTGTTGGAACAGACGACCTTGCGCACCTGCGGCACCTTGGCCTGGCTCTGATATTCGCTTTCCCAGGCGCCGGAATTCTTGCCGTCGCGGGCATAAGGGTCGAAGTACCAGACGCCGACCAGTTCGCCATGGCGCAACACCTTGTAGGTCTGCATGTCGGCGTGGAAGGTCGGGATGTCGTGGATCGGCTCGAACTCGAACCCGTACATCCGCCCGGCCACCCAGAATATGCCGTCGCGAATCTTGTCCATCTGCAGGTAGGGTTTGATCTCGGCCTCGTCGAGATCGTAGCGGCTCTTGCGCACCTTTTCGGCGTAGTAGCGATAGTCCCACGGCGCGATGGTGACGCCCTGACCTTCAGCATCGGCGATCTTCTGCATGTCGGCGACTTCTTCGTGCACGCGATTGACCGCCGGTCCCCACACCGCCATCAGCAGGTTCAGCGCATTGTCGGGCGTCTTGGCCATGGCCTTTTCCAGCCGCCAGTGAGCGTGGGTCGGGTAACCCAGCAGCAGGGCGCGTTCGGCGCGCAGGCGCAGGATCTCCGAACAGATTTTCTTGTTGTCGGACGCGTCGTTATTGTCGCCGCGCAGGATGAACAGGCGCCATACCTTTTCGCGCAGGTCGCGGCGCGTCGAATAGGTCAGGAACGGTTCGACCGCCGAGCGCGTGTTCTGCACGGCGTACTGGCCGGGCTTACCCAAGGCCTGCGCCTTGCTGGCCAATGACGCCACGAAGCTGTCGGGCAGGCCGGCGAGATCGTCCTTGCCCAACAAGGTAACCTGGGACTCGTCGTGCAGCAGGTTCTTCGAGAACTGGTCGAAATGCGTGGCGAGCTTCTGGTTGAGGGCGGCGACCTTGGTCTTGTCGGCCTTGCTGAGCTTGGCGCCGGCGCGCACGAAGTCGCGGTCGTTGAGCCACAATAGACGCTTCTGTTCGGGCGTCAGCGTCATCTTGTCCTGCGTTTTGTAGACCGCCTCGACGCGGGCGAACAGCGCCTCGTTCTGGGTGATCTCGTCGGCGAAAGCCGCCAGCTTCGGCGACATCTTCGCCGACACCGCCTGGAATGCCTTGTCGGACAGGTTGGAATCCCAGATGCCGTAGATGGCGCTGACCCGACCGAAGGCCTGGCCCGAGCTTTCCAGCGCGATGATGGTATTGGCGAAGTCGGGCTCGGCGGGGTTATCGGTGATCGCCTTGATCGCCCGGCGCTGATCCTCCATGGCCCAGTCGAGCGCCGGTTCGAAATCGGCGACCCTGACCTTGTCGAATGGCGGCACGCCGCCATAGGGGCCGGCCCACGGATCGGTCAGATGCGGCGCCGGGCTGGCGGTAAGGCTCGCGGCCTTGCGCGTTTTCGACGTGGCCTTTTTCGCCTTGGCCAGGGCGGGCAGGGCGGCGCCAAGAATCGGCAAGACGGAGGCGGCGGCAATCAAACCCAGCATGGAACGGCGGTCCTTGGTCATGAATTTCGCTCTTGTTCGAGACAGGGAATAGAAGGCGGCGCGCCCGTCGCCCGACGCATGGGGACGGAGCCTTGCAGACGCCCCACATACCGTCCAGTTACGTTTTCGTAATTGCACCCGGCCGCGTGCACTCACCCCTTGACTTGGCTTTAAAAAAGCGAAGAAGCTGGCGACACAAACGACGCATCCACATATGCGCGACAACACTAAAGTCCAAGGTATTCTCCAAGATGGCTATCGGCGTTTTCGATTCCGGCGTGGGCGGACTGAGCATCCACCGCGCCCTGGTGGACACCTTGCCGCAAGCCGACTTCGTCTACCTCGCCGACCAGGCGCACACCCCCTATGGCGACCGTTCCGGCGAGGAGATCGTCGACCTGACGCGCCAGGGCTGTGAGACCCTGTTCGAAGCCGGCGCCTCCTTGGTCGTTCTGGCCTGCAATACCGCCTCGGCGGTGGCGCTGCGCCGTCTGCAATCGACATGGCTGGCCCAATTCAAAAAGACCTATAAGCGGCCGGTCAATGTATTGGGCATCATCGTGCCGACCATCGAAGCGGCCACCGGCGTGCCGTGGGAGCACGAGGCCGAACGCCGCGGCGCCAAGATCGAAAAGCTCGACGTCGTCGGCATCTTCTCGACCACCGCCACCGCGCGCGCGCGCGTCTACGAGATCGAAATCGACAAGCGCCGCCAGGACCTGGCGGTATTTACCGAGGCCTGCCCGGGCCTCGCCGACATGATCGAACGCGGCGAACCGCGCGAGGTCCTGGCCGCCAAGATCACCAGCCACGTCGAGGCGCTGAAGGCCCGGATCGGCCGCTATCCCGACCGCGCCATCCTCGGCTGCACGCACTATGAGCTGGTCGCCGACCTGTTCCGCGCCGCGCTTCCGACCGGCACGCCGATCATCCATCAGCCGCCGTCGGTCGCCAAGGCCCTGTCGGACTATATTGCCCGTCATCCGGACTACGATCTCGGCCGTGGCCAGCGGCGCGATTTCCTCACCACCGGGACCCCGAAGTCGCAATCGTCGCTGATCGAGGCCTTCTGGGGCGCGCCCCTGACCTTCGCCGGTTTGCAAACCGCGCCCTTCGCCGCCAAGGCTTAGCCGAATATCGCAAAACAGCCATGATTAACTGATAGAGCTTCGTCACCTCCTCAATCACCAACAGAGCCGCCATGCGCCGCCTTGCCCGTCTTGCCGCCACGGCCCTGCTGGCGGTCGTCCCCGCCCTTACCCTCGACCTTGCCCCCAACCTCGCCAATGCGCAGGCGACACAGCCCGAGGCCTGGTCGGACGCTCAGGAAGTGACGGTGCGCGTCCATGTGCCTGGGCCCGCCATGTGGCGGGTGCAGAAGGACGGCGCCGAAGTCATCGTCATCGGTATATTGCCGGTCTTTCCCAAGGCCCAGCCCTGGCCGACGCGGCGCATCGAAAATGCCCTGAAAGGCGCGCGTGTGCTGATCACGCCGGCGGCGACCAATGCCAGTATCGGCGACATGTTCGGGCTGATGTCGAGCAAGAACCTGCCGCAGCACGAGGACCTGAAAACCGTCCTGCCGCCGGCGCTCTATGCGCGTTACGCCGCCGCCGCCAGCCGCGCCGGCGTCTCGATCAAACCCTTCGCCCACGACAAGCCGGTGTGGGCCGGCGCCCGGCTGCGCAAGGACATTCTGGGCAAGATCGGCCTCAGCGACCAGGAGCCGCAGGAGACGATCGTGCGGCTGGCCCACCACGCCGGCGTGCCGGTACGCCCCTCGGCCCACTACAAGTTCTCGCCCCTGCTCAAGGACGTCAACGCCATGAGCCTAGATGCCAGCGAAGCCTGCCTCAGCAGCGCGCTCGACGATATCGATTTCGACTTCGACCGCGCGCCCAAGGCCGCGACCGCCTGGGCCATCGGCGATCTGAAGACGGTGCACGCCAACTATCAGGGATCGAGCCTAGTCAAATGCCTGGCCGGATCGGATCAGGCGGCCGCCATCCTCGACCACAGCATAGACGACGCGGCGGCGTCGATCTCCGAAGCGCTGAAAACCCCGGGCCGGTCGGTCGTGGTCTTTCCGCTGTCCACCCTGCTGCGCAAGAATGGCGTGCTCGACCGGCTGAGCGTCGAGGGCGCGCATATTTCCAGCCCCGATTATTGATCCGGATTATTGATGTTGCCCGGACAGCCGCCATCCACTAGCCTAAAGCCAGTGATGGGTGCGGAAATGACGCTAAACATGCGGGCGATCGTGCGGGCAATGACCTGCCTCATGATGCTGACGGCAATGCCTGCGGCGGCTCAGACTGCACCCGCGGCACCGACGCCGCCGCCCGCCGCCAAACCGTGGTCCGATATTACCGAGGTCGTCGTTCGCGCCCACGCGCCGGGCCCCGCCATGTGGAAACTGACCCGCGGCGGCGCCACGGTCTGGGTGATGGGGACCCTGCATGTCTCGCCAAAGGATGTAGCCTGGGACGCGACCCGCTTTCGCCGCGTACTGGACGGCGCGCAGGTCCTGATCCTGCCGCGCGTCATCGATGACGTGCCGGTGTCCGAGCAGGATATGGAAACCCCGAATTCACAACCGCTGAGCACGGTGGTGTCCGCCGCGACCTATAGCCGTTTCCAGGCCGTGCTTGACCGAGAGAATTTCGATGGACTGCCGACCGGCATCGCCTATCAGCCGGCCTGGGCCGGCGCCTGGTTGATCGCCCGCGTCTATCAGGCGCACGACATCACCACGCACATCGTGCCGCCCGAAGTCGCCACCTATGCGGCGCAAAGCGGGGTCGCCGTCAAATATGTCGACCGGCACACCACCTGGCTGCAGACGCGGCAATACGGCCATATCGACAAGGTGACGGGTGAGGCCTGTCTGAACGACTATCTCGACGGCATCGATCATGACCTCGCGACCGTGGCCTTGATGGGCAAGGCCTGGGCGGAGGGCGACGTGCAGACGATCCTGGCCAACCATCGCGAACCGGCCTGGGTCGCCTGTTTTCTGTCGCAGCCGAAATACGACGATCTCTACGAAAAATACGCGGTCGACGACATGGTCAAGACGGTCGACAATGCCCTGAAGACGCCCGGCAAGAGCGTGGCGGTGATGCCGCTCAGCGACCTTTTGCGCCGCGACGGCATCCTCGACCGCCTGCGCGCCGAGGGGGTAACCATTACGGCGCCGGCGGAGTGAGAAATTGTAACGCCTCCAGGCTGCTTACGCAGCCTGGCAAGGGCGACTGCCCGCCGCCGCTCGTGCGGCGAGCCTCGCGGCGATTGAGCGGCTTAAATGCCCTTCGCGGCATTCTCCCCGCGGATGACGGCGGAAATGGCATTGACCGTCGCCGCGATGCGCAGGGCCGCCTGGACCTGGACATTGGTGACATTGTGCGAGCGCAGCACCTTTTCGTGGCTGTCGAGGCACAGACCGCAGCCATTGACCGCCGACACCGCCAGCGACCACAGCTCGAAATCGACCTTTTCGACGCCCGGATTGGCCAGGATGTTCATGCGCAAACCGGCGCGCAGGGTCTCGTATTCCTTGTTGTGCAGCAGGTGCAGAGACCGGTAGTAGACATTGTTCATGCCCATGATCGCCGCCGCCGCCTTGGCCGCGGTCAGAGCTTCCGGCGTGAGGACCGCCGCGGCGGCCGCTTCCAGATTGCGCACCACCTCGGGCACGCCCACGGCATAGGCGCAGGCAACGAAGGCGCCCCACTTCTGCTGGTCGGTCACGATCGTTTCGTTGATGAGCGTGGACAGGTTCAGCGACAGGTCCTTGGCATAGGCCGGGATCAGGTCGCGCAGGGCATCGATGGACATGGTCTTCCTCAAAAATAGAACATGAAAAAGGCGGCGCGGACAAAGGGAAAGCCACGCGCCGCCTTTTTTGGTGCGCTACCGCTACGCTGCTTGAGTGCTACGGGCGCCAGGAGCGCTTCGCGCGGTCGGTAGCGGTGCGTAAGAATTACGCGGCTATCGTTTCACCGCCGAGGGGACGGTTGCAGGCGCACAGCTCGTCGGTTTGCAGACCGTCCAATACGCGCAGGGTTTCCTGCGGCGAGCGGCCGACATTCAGGCCGTTGACGGTGATGTGCTGAACGACGCCGTCCGGATCGACGATCAGGGTGGCGCGCAAAGCGACATGGGCCGCGTGATCGAGCACGCCCAGCGCGCGGGCGAAGACGCCGCCGGTGTCGGCGAACGACCATTGCGGCAGCTTGTTCAGGTCCTTGTGGTCGCGGCGCCAGGCCAGCTTGCAGAACTCGTTGTCCGTCGAACCGCCGAGCACGACCGCGTCACGGTCTTCGAAGTCGCGGTTGAGCGCCGCATAGGCGGCGATTTCGGTCGGGCAGACGAAGGTGAAATCCTTCGGGTAGAAGAAGATGACCTTCCACTTGCCCGGGAACGAGGCATTGGTGACCTCTTCGAACGCGCTCTGGCCGTTTTCCTCGTGGCTGTTGAAGCCGGGCTTCACGCCGACGATCTTGAAGTCCGGAAGGGACTCGCCAACACCGATCATGGTCATTCTCCTAGATTGATTTCTTCGGCGGTAGGTGCCGATGAGGGGTGTTTACGCCGCAAAAGTGTAGAACTCCAATTAATTGTTTTTGAAAATCTCATAACTTGATCTTATATAGAGGCAGGTTTTTCGCGAGTTGAAGCATGTCCGTCCCTTCCATCTCCCGCCGCGTCCTGATCGCCGCGTTGGTGGCCACCCCCGTCATGTCCACGTCCGTTTGGGCGCGCCCGGCCCGTCACGCCCCGTCCGTCGCCCGCCGCGTTTCGGTAACGGTGGCCATCGATCGTCAAGGCCGCGCGACGCCGCAATGGATCGGGCTGATTCGCGACCGGATCGACGCCGATGAACTGGCCGGCGTGCGGATGGGCGCGCGGGCCATGTCGTCCGACGACGCGCACTGGATCCAGCTTGTCCGCACCGTGACGCCTCAATGGATGAAGGATGCCGGCCGTCTCGACGCACCGTTCCGCCAAGGCACGCCGCCGGCCTCGATCGAGGTCGTCATCGGCGCCCAGGGCGGCGACGACGCCTTCGCGACCGCGCCCAATATCATCGCCTTCGACCTGTCGGCGCTCAACAACGCGTACGGCATGAGCGATCCGGCCGGTCATTCGGCGCTGATCGGCCGCTTGCTGTCGCGCGAATATACGCGCCTGCGCCTCGACACCTATCTGGACAGCGCCGGCTGGTCGGCGCAGTGGGCGGCGAAAAGCCCGCTGCTGGAAACCCTGCGCACCCTTTACATACAGGGGCTATGCACCCTGCGCGGCATCGAGGGCGATCCGCGCTGGACCACGCCGGACGGCACGCCGACCGACGAAGCGAAGAAGATCCTGGCCGAGCTGGAACCGGTCATGGTCGATCGCCTGAAGGCCCTGGCGGCCGATCCGTCGGCCAAGGCCGGCGACGCCCTGACGCGCGACATGATGCAGGGACCGCTGTCGCGCCGCTGGGGCGCCTTGCCGATCGCGCTGTGGCTGGCGGCCGACAGCGACTTCGAGGCCGGGCGCATCAGCGCCTGGATCGACTCCAATCCCGACGGCCTCTTGCAATTGGCCGTCGCCCAGGCCGATCTCAGGTATCAGCGTGCCTTTGCCGACATCCAGTCCGCCGTGCCGGACAAGGTGGCGAAGTACCGCTGATGTTACCCACCCTGCGCCAATTGCAATATCTCAAGCTGCTGGCCGAGCATAAGAGCTTCGGCGGCGCCGCCGAAGCCGCCTTCGTCTCGCAGCCGGCCCTGTCGTCGGGCATCGCCGAGCTGGAAAAAGTGCTGGCCGCTCGCCTGGTCGACCGGTCACGCGGCCAGGTCATCCTGACCGCCGTCGGCGAGGAGACGCTGCGCCGTTCCGAGGACATCCTGGCGCGGACGGAAGATCTCGTTGAAGCCGCGCGCGGCGCCAACCGCCCGTTGACCGGACGTTTTCGCCTGGGTGTCATTCCGACGATCGCCCCGTTCCTGCTGCCCAAGGCCCTGCTCAATCTGCGCCGGGATTTTCCGCAATTGCGGCTGTTCCTGCGCGAGGACCAGACAGCGCGGCTGATCACGGCCCTGAAGTCGGGCGCGCTCGACGCCGCGGTCATCGCCCTGCCCTACGACCTTAACGGGCTCGACTACGCCTTCGTCGCCAAGGACGAGATCGTCGCCGCCACGCCACGCGACCACCCGCTGGCGCGCGAGGACCGTATCTCGCCGGAAGCGCTGAAGGACGAAGAGCTGATCCTGCTGGAGGACGGCCACTGCCTGCGCGACCACGCCCTGGCGGCCTGCACCTGGTCGTCGCCGACCGGCGCGGCGGAAAGTCTCGCCACCTACAATTCCGGCGGCGGTTTCGCCGCCACCTCGCTCAATACCCTGGTGCAGATGGTCGGCTCGGGTCTCGGCGTCTCATTGCTGCCGGCCATGGCCGTCGCGGCCGGCATGGTCGCCGACGGCGCGGTCACCGTACGGCCGCTGAAATCCGACCACGCCTTTCGCGATATCGTCGTGGTGTGGCGCGCCGGCTCGTCCCGCGCGCCGGAGGCCAAGCTACTGGCGGAGAAACTCAAGGCGGTTTAGACGAAGGCGACGTTCGCCCGCGATGCTTCTATATCGACGTGAACATCAAGCAAGAAGCCCCTCCACCACCCTTCGCTACGCTATGGTCGGACCGCGCCTTCTTCAGGCGCGCGGTGGTGGGGTATCTTGCTTAAACCTCCGGCACGTTGGCCCGCAATTCCTCCAACCACAGCTTGGCATTGGCGTCCGACGGCATACGCCAGTCGCCGCGCGGCGACAGCGCCCCACCGGTCAACAGCTTGGGCCCATTGGGCACGGCCGAGCGCTTGAACTGCGAGGTGGTGAAGAAGCGCCACAGGAACACCTCCAGCCACTTGCGGATGGTCGCCAGGTCGTAGCCGCGGCGCTTGGCTTCCGGGAAGTCGGACGGCCACTCGCCGGCGGCGGCATCGTGCCACGCCCGCCAGGCGAGAAACGCCACCTTCGACGGTTTCAAGCCGTAGCGCGTGATGTAGTAGAGGCTGAAGTCCTGCAGTTCGTAGGGCCCGACCTTGTCCTCGGTCTTTTGCAACCGGCCGTCCTCGACCGGCACCAGCTCCGGCGAGATTTCGCGGTCGAGCACCGAGTGCAGGATGCGCGCCGTCTTCTTGTCGAACTCTTTGACCGCCGCCCAGCGGATCAGGTGCTGGATCAGCGTCTTGGGCGCGCCGCAATTGACATTGTAGTGGCTCATATGGTCGCCGACGCCATAGGTCGACCAGCCGAGCGCCAACTCCGACAGATCGCCGGTGCCGACGACGAAGCCATTCTTTTCGCCGGCCAGGCGGAACAGGAAATCGGTGCGCAAGCCCGCCTGGACGTTCTCGAAATTGATGTCGTAGACCTTTTCGCCGCGGCCATAGGGGTGGCCGATATCCATCAGCATGCGCTTGGCCGCCGGGCGGATGTCGAGTTCCTCGGCCGAAATGCCGAGCGCCTTCATCAGGCGCAGGGCGTCGTTCTTCGACCCCGTCGTCGTGCCGAAACCCGGCATGGTGTAGCCGTGGATATTGGTGCGCGGAATACCCAGCCGATCGAACGCCTTGCAGGCGACGATGACGGCGTGGGTCGAATCGAGGCCGCCGGAAATGCCGATGACGACGTTTTGGTTGCCCGTCGCCTGCATCCGCGTCATCAGGCCGGCGACCTGGATATTGAAGGCCTCGTAGCAGTCCTCGTCCAGGCGGCGAAGATCGACCGGCACGTAGGGAAAACGCGGCACCTGGCGGTGGAAGTCCGTCAGGCCATGCGGCGTAAAATCGAACGCCACGACAGCCTCGCGCAAAGCCGGCAAGGCCTTGGCGGCGTCGTGGAAGGTGGCGGTGCGCAGGCGTTCCGACGCGATGCGCTCGACGTCGACATCGGCCAGGGTCAGGCTGTCCGACGTGAAACGCTCGCCTTCGGCCAGCAAATCGCCCATCTCATAGATCAGGGATTGGCCGTCCCAAGCCAGGTCGGTGGTCGACTCGCCCGGGCCCGATGCCGAAAACGCATAGGCGCACATCAGCCGCTCCGACGTCGCCGCGCAGATCCGCTTGCGCGTGCGCGATTTGCCGACGGTCACCGGCGAGGCCGACAGGTTGACGACGACGTGCGCGCCGCCGAGCGCCAGCCGTGTCGATGGCGTCTGCGGCGACCACATATCCTCGCAGATCTCGACGCCGAAGGTGAAGGCATCAAAGCCCCTGGCCCGGAAGGTCAAGTCGGTGGCGACCGTCACCTCTTCGCCGCCCAGGGTCACCACGGCGCGATCGAGATCGGCGCCCGACGCGAAATAGCGCCTTTCGTAGAACTCGCGGTAATTGGGCAGGTAGATCTTGGGGACGATGCCGAGACAGCGGCCGGCATGGACCACGGCGGCGCAATTATAGACCGCGCCGCGCAGCACCAAAGGCAGGCCAACCACGACAATGCAACGCAAGGCCCGCGACGCCTCGATCAGGGCGTCCAGCGCCACTTTCGCCGCGTCCAGCACCGCCTGCTGGGTGAACAGGTCATCGAGCGTATAGCCGGTCAGCGACATTTCCGGGAACACCACCAGATCGGCGCCGGCCTTATCGGCGCGGCGACTGAGCATGAAATGTTCCTCGAGATTCGCCCTTGGATCGGCGATATGGACACGCGGCGTGACGCAGGCCACGCGAACGAAGCCGTGCGTCGCCGGCGAAAAGAACGATTTGCCGGGTTTTGCCATCGCAAAGGCCTTTCGATTGGGTTGTCACATGGCATATAGGGTATTTTTGTCCACAAAAGCAAAATGTGATGAAGTGAATTTCGAAAATATGCCCGGATTTTCCGTTTTTTCGAGTCGAAAGAAGAAAATTTGACAATTCAATTTCAAATGTAACCTTATCGCGCGCAACCGCCCGGCGATTTTTTGCGGCCCCGCGCATTTTTTAAAAGCCACGCCAAAACACCTCTGTTAAGACGGCCTTTTCATCGCACAGCCGTCATGACCGTCACCTACGCCGATATCCAAGCCGCCGCCACGCGCCTCGACGGGCACATCGTGCGGACGCCGTGCGCCTTTTCGCAGCGTCTCTCGGCAATGACCGGCGCCAGGCTGTGGATCAAGTCGGAACATCAGCAGTTCACCTCGGCCTTCAAGGAACGCGGCGCGCTCAACAAGTTGCTCTCGCTCGACGACAGCGAACGCGCCCGCGGCGTCTTCGCGGCCTCGGCCGGCAATCATGCCCAGGGCCTGGCCTATCACGCCCAGCGGCTGGGGATACCGGCGACCATCGTCATGCCCGCCGGCACGCCCTTCGTGAAAATCGAGAAGACCCAGGGCTTCGGCGCCAATGTCGTCATCGAGGGCGCAAGCTACGAAGACTCCTCGGCCCATGCCATGACCTTGTGCGAACGGTCGCAGGGCGTCTACGTCCACCCGTTCAACGATGAAGCCGTGCTGGCCGGCCAGGGCACGACCGCGATCGAGATGCTGGAACAGGCGCCCGAGCTCGACACCCTGATCGTGCCGATCGGCGGCGGCGGACTGATCGCCGGCATGGCCATCGCCGCCAAGACGCTCAAGCCCGCCATCAAGGTCATCGGCGTCGAACCGGCCATGTTCCCGTCCTTCTCGGCGCGCCGGCGCGGCTTGCCG
>OUWB010003708.1_pt4 | contig 19670 bp, 12 predicted proteins | sample 1779821 | NCBI WGS metagenome assembly OUWB01 (sample SAMEA3914806, study PRJEB12502) | metagenome | biome: forest; material: soil | place: Canada | collected 2011-08-03 | depth 0.1 m
AACGAAATACACCCGTGCCGGACGCGCGATCGCTCCCAGGGTATCGTCCACCGTCTTCATCAATTCCGCTTCCAACGCCAGTCGTGCGGCTGTATCGCCCGCCGTGCCACCTTCAGGCAGCGGGTTGCGCGGCACCGCGAAGGCAATCGCGACCTGGCCTTTCAGCGCATCCTGGATGCCGACCACCGCGACTTCGGCAAGTCCCGCGTGGCGCGCCAGGCTTTCCTCGATTTCCCGCGTGCCCAGCCGGTGGCCGGCGACGTTGATCACGTCGTCGGTGCGGCCGAGGATGGTCACGTAGCCGTCCTCGTCCTGGATGCCCCAGTCGAAAGTCGAATACAGCATCTGTCCAGCAAAGCCTGACCAATAGGTGCCGATGAAGCGGCTGTCGTCGCCCCAGACGGTTTGCATTGCGCCGGGCGGCAGCGGCGCGCCCAGCGCGATTACGCCTTTCTCGCCGGGCGCGCAGCGCGCACCGGTCAGCTCGTTGCGGATGCTGAGGTCGAAGCCGTATACCGGAACGCCGGGCGAGCCGAGTTTTTGCGGCAGCGCTTCGACGTTTTTCTGGATCGCCAGCATCGGCCAGCCAGTTTCGGTTTGCCAGTAGTTGTCGACCACCGGTTTGCCGAGCGCATCCTGGATCCAGCGCGCAGTCGGTTCATCCAACGGTTCGCCCGCGAGGAACAGCGTACGCAGGCTGGACAGATCGTAGCGCTTGAGCCAGGCCGGATCCTGCTTTTTCAGCACGCGGATGGCGGTCGGTGCGGTAAACATGAGATTGATTCGATATTGTTCGACCAGGCGCCACCAGATCCCGCCGTCCGGCCGGATCGGCGTGCCTTCGTACATTACGGTGGTCATGCCGGCCAATAGCGGTGCATAGACGATATAGCTGTGCCCGACCACCCAGCCGACGTCGGAGGCGGTGAACATGGTGTCGCCCGCGTGGCCGTCGAAGATGTAGTGCATCGAGGCGGCGAGCGCGACCGCATAGCCGCCGACGTCGCGTTGCACCCCCTTGGGCTTGCCCGTGGTGCCTGAGGTATAGAGCACGTAGGAGATTTCGTTCGATTCGAGCGGCACGCAGGCGACCTGGGCCCCGGCGTGCCGTGCGTGCTGTTCGGCGTAGTACACCACGCGGCCTTGCAGTTGCGGCCCGAGCGGTCTGGATGATGGCCGTGGTGACAGGTCGGGGGCGAGGCCGCGCTCGACCAGCAGCACGTGGGGCGGACGGTGGGCGGCCAGCGACAGCGCGTCTTCGAGCAGCGGCAGGTACTCGATCACCTTGCCGGCGCGCGCGCCGGCGTCGGCGGCGACGATCAGCGCGGGCGTGGCATCGTCAATGCGGGCGGCCAAGCTATGCGCGGCAAAACCGCCGAACACCACCGAGTGGATCGCGCCGATGCGGGCACAGGCCAGCATCGCGAACAGGGCCTGCTCGATCATCGGCATATAGATCAGCACCCGTTCGCCGCGTGCCACCCCCAGCGACAGCATGATCGCGGCCATCCGGTTGACCTCGGCATGCAGTTGCGCGTAGGTATAGGTCCGCTCGATGCCGGTCTCGGTCGAGACGTAGATCAGGGCCGGCTGGTTCGCGCGCAACGGCAAATGACGGTCGATCGCGTTGTGGCACAGATTGGTCCGGCCTTCGCAGAACCAGCGCGCGAAAGGCAGACGGCTGTTGTCCAGCACCGTCGAAAAGGGTGTTTGCCAGTCGATCCGGCGCGCTTCTTCGCGCCAGAAATCGGCGCGTTGCTCGATCGAGCGGCGATGGAAATCGCGATAGGGGCTCATTTGCGACTGTCTCCTGTATTTCTATGGGCGCGACGCGAGCCGCTTGGTCGGGGGCACGTCTGCACGCGCCGCTTGGCCGGCCGGGCTGCTGGTATCCTATGAGCGCTGACTGACGCGGTGCTGGTGCACAGTGTCGGTGGTTTCCCGTAATATCGGGCTACGGCTGTGAAGGACACAATGAGGTGATGTGCGTATTCCTCCTGGGTGGATTGTGCGCCGCGCCACAGAACTTTTATTGATTTATGTTACAAAGGCATAGCATCGCCGATCCCCACCATGCTGCTCGAAGTGCGAGCCAAGACCATGACCGACCTGACGACCTCTTTCGCCACCCAGATTGCCTTCGGGACCGATAACTTCGCCGAGAATCCCGAACCGCGTTGCCCTTGCGTTTTGTTGCTGGACCGCTCGGGTTCGATGGAAGGCAGCGCGATCGATCAACTGAACGCGGGGCTGGCGACGTTTCGCGAAGAGCTCAATTCCGATTCGCTGGCTTTAAAGCGCGTCGAGACCGCCATCGTGACCTTCGGTCCGCCCAATATCGAAATGCCGTTTCACACCGGCCAGCATTTCGTCGCACCGACCCTGACCGCGGAGGGCGACACGCCGCTGGGCGGGGCCATCACGATGGCGCTCGATCTGCTCGAAGCGCGCAAGGCCGAATATCGGCAAAACGGCATCTCGTTTTATCGCCCCTGGGTCTTCCTGCTGACGGACGGCGCGCCCACCGACGACTGGCAAGCCGCCGCCGCGCGTATCCGCGAGGGCGAGGCCAGCAAGAAATTCGCCTTTTTCGCGGTCGGCATCGAAGGGGCGGACATGGATACGCTGCGCCAACTGTCGGTACGCGAACCGCTTTCGCTGCAAGGGCTGAAATTCAGGGAGTTGTTCCAATGGCTCTCGAGTTCGATGAAATCGGTGTCGCAGTCGACCCCAGGCACCGAGGTGCGCTTGCAAAGTCCGGCGGGTTGGGCTCAGGTTTGAGCTGGCGCTATATCGCGGCATCCGCGGCAGGTACCGCGCACGAGCAAAGCCGCACGCCGTGCCAGGACCATGCCTACACGGCGACCGTAACCGCCCAGGACGGCACGCAATATCTGATCGCCCTGGCGTCGGACGGCGCCGGCAGCGCCTCCCACAGCCAGATCGGTTCGCGCCTCGCGTGCGAATCGGGCGGCCGCTTTCTTTCCGACTATCTGGCCGACGCAGGGCAGGCCGGCGATCATGCGCTCAGCCGCGATCTGGCCTGCGCCTGTCTCGACCATATCCGCTCCGCGCTCGAGAACCTGCTGGACGATGTGGGCGGTGCTGTAGCGCTGCGCGACTACGCCTGCACGCTGGTCGCGCTGGTGGTCGGACCGACCTTCGCGCTGGCGTTCCAGGTCGGCGACGGCGCGGTGGTGGTGCGGCGCGACGGCAAGCTTGCACCGGTGTTTTGGCCCGACAGCGGCGAATACGCGAACATGACCTATTTCGTCACCGATCCGGATGCAGAGTCGCACCTGCAGATCGCGCGGCTCGAAGCGCCGCATGAGGCATCTTTGATGACGGACGGGCTGCAGCGGCTGGCCCTGGTGTTTTCGACGCGCCAGGCCCATGCGCCGTTTTTCGATCCGATGTTCGACGTGCTGCGGCGCCAGCATGCCGGGCCCAGCGCGCCGCTGACCCGGCAACTTGCGCAATTCCTCAACAGTGCAGCCGTGAATCAGCGCACCGACGACGACAAGACCCTGATCCTGGCTACCCGTATTGCCGCTGCTGCCGCACAACGGGAGGCCGCGTGTCAGTGAGCCGCCGTCTGGTTGACGAAACCGGTAATCTGATTGTCCTGGGCACGCGACTGGGTTCGGGCGGAGAAGGCAGTGTATTCGACATGCCGGAGACGGCAGGCGACCTGGTCGCGAAAATCTATCACGAGGCCTTGCCGGTCCATAAGCAGGCCAAGCTGCATGCGATGGCCTCGCTAGGCAACAGCTATCTGCGCACGATTTCCGCGTGGCCGCTGCGTACCGTGCGCGAGCTGCCGTCGGGCCAGGTCGCGGGCTTTCTGATGCCGAAGATCGCCGAGTGCGAACCGATCCATCATTTGTACAGCCCGGCGCAGCGCAAGCAGTTCTTTCCCAAGGCCGATTACGCCTTTCTGATTTCGGCCGCGCGCAACGTGGCGGCCGCCTTCGATTCGATCCATGCGCACGGCCATGTGGTCGGCGACGTGAACCAGGGCAATCTGGTGGTGCGCGCGGACAGCATCGTACGTTTCATCGACTGCGATTCGTTTCAGATCACGGTGGGGCGCACGCGCTTTCCCTGCGAGGTCGGAGTCCAGCATTTCACGCCGCCCGAGCTGCAGAACTGCAAGTCGTTCCACGCGGTGGCGCGTACGCCCAATCACGATACTTTCGGCCTCGCGATCCTGGTATTCCATCTTTTGTTCATGGGACGCCATCCGTATGCGGGCATCTATCTCGGCCAGGGCGACATGCCGATCGAAAAGGCGATCGCGGAGTTCCGCTTTGCCTACGGCGAGCGCTGCCACGCCCGCGATATGGAGACGCCGCCGAATGCGCTGCCGATGTCGTTGGTGCCACCCGCCATCGCGCAGCTGTTCGAGCGCGCCTTCACCGAGATCGGCATCCAGACCGGGCGCCCGAGCGCGGGCGAATGGGTCGCCGCGCTCGATGTGTTTCGCCGGCAACTGCGCACCTGCGGCGCCGATCGCGCGCACAAGTTTCCGGCGCATCTGCCGACCTGCCCGTGGTGCGAGATCGAAGCGCGCTCCGGCATGCAATTCTTCCTGCCCCTGCTGTCGGCCGGCCTGGTGCGACCTGACGCCAGCGCCACCACCGAGGAAGTCTGGCAGCAGATCCGCGCGATCAAGCCGCCGCCCGCGATGCCCGAGTATGCCGAGCGCGAGTGGGCGGTGCAGCCATCACCCTGGCCGCGTCCGCTGCGCGTCAAGACACTCGGCTATCGCGCGACGCTCGCGGCCGGCGTGCTGGCCACGGGCTGCGCGTGCTGGTGCTGGGCCACGCTTTGGCCGCTCTGGCTGGCAGCGGCGTTCCTGCTGGTCGGGCTGGGCGTCACGCGCGACCCTTGCTGGCCGCTGCGCGCCCAGCGTGCCGATGCCCTGCTGCGGGCGCTCAAGCAATACGAAGGCATGCTGGAGCGCTATCGGCAACTGGCCGACAGCCATGCGTTTGCCGACAAATTCCGGCAACTGGTGCAGGTGAAGACGAATCTCGACGGCCTGCAGCGCAATCATCAGACGGCTCGCCTCAAACTGCGCGAGTCGGTGCGCGATGCGCAGCTCAAGAAATACCTGAGCGGCTTTTTGATCGCGAACGCGAAGATCGGCCTGATCGGGCCGGGGCGCAAGGCCACGCTGGCCTCGTTCGGGATCGAGACCGCGGCCGATGTGACGCAACTCATGCTTGGCCGCGTGCGCGGTTTCGGCGAAGCCCAGAAGGCCGACTTGCTGGCCTGGCGCGCGGAACTGGAGACGCGCTTTCTGTTCAATCCCACGCGCGGCGTCGATCCGCACGACGACCAAACCCTGGCTGCCCAGTTCGCGATGCAAAAAGGCAAGTTCGATACCACGCTGCGCGAAGGCCTGAGCGAATTGCAGAAAATTCGATTCGATATGCTAAGGATGCGCGGCGCGACCGAAACCTTGCTGGACAGCGCGGCAAATAGCCGAGCCCAGGCCTGCGCCGACTATGCCGGCGTGGTGGGGCGCTGGGGGCTGCATTACTTCCTGCGCCGGGCCGGCGACTATCGGCGGAGTCCGGGGGCGAACTGAGCCGGGTACGCAATGCCGGGCACTTGTAAAGCCACCTTGTCAGTCATCAGACCTATCGGGTTGTCGAGCATGCGGAAATTTTCCGGAGGTTATCGAATATGCCGAATTTGTGACGGTATCCGAAACTTTTACAAGGGCAATCGAGCATAGGTTTTTTTGAAACGTTAAGGTATGTTGACGGCGTTTGCTGGATCAGCGCGCCATGACGACTGACGCCAGACTTGATTTGTGTTGTTGCAATTCGGTTGCATGCGGCACGGTGATGAGCCTGATCCAGCGAACGGTTATGACTTGAATAAGTAAAGGACCTCATGGACACACTCATACTGAACGAGCCTTCCCATTCGTCCGAGTTCTCGCCGGCGTCGCGCAATGCCGGAGCGGGCGTGCCCAAAGGTGGATCGTCCGGCAAGCTTGCGCGTACGCGCAAGACCAGCACCCGCACTCTGTCGGTCAAATCCACCTTGCGGCTCGCTTTTGCGAGCCTGCTGGTCGGTACCGTGGTAATCGGCGGCTTCGCGCTGATGCAAATTCACAATATCGGCAACTCGACCCAGTTGATCTACGATCAGGGTTACGTCGCCAGCACCGCGGCCGAGGAAGCGCGTGCCGATGTGCTGCGCGCCAGCCGAGCCCAGAAGACCTTGTTGACCGCTTCGACCGCCAAGGAACGCGACGAGCTGGGTGCCGAGATCAATGACGACCTCGCCAACATCAACCACGAACTGGCGGTGATTCAGTCGATGTCGCGCGACGACGCCAGCATTGCGCTCGAGAAGAACCTGGCCGGCGGAATCAAGGACTGGAGCGATCACCTGCAGGCCTTCGTCACGCTGGTCAAGCAGCAGTCGCTGGACCTGAGCCAGATGAACTGGCAGGTCGGCATGATGGACGTTTCGCTGCTGGTCGAAACCGGCAAGCTGGAGAAGGTCGTCGGCGACCTGGTGGCGAAGCGGGGCGCCGCGGCCCAGGGTGCGCTCGCCGCGTCCAACGCGATTTCGCGTAACTCGTTGATGCTGATGGCCGGCATGACCGCTGTCCTGATGGTGCTGACCTACTTCGTCAGCGTCTGGGTCGAGCGTCGCCTGACGCGCCAGTTGGGCGGTGAGCCGACCTATGCGAAGGAGATCGCCGCGCATATCGCGACCGGCGACCTGGCCGGCCAGATCAAGCTGGCGCCGCGCGACAAGTCGAGCATGCTGTTCGCACTGAAGCAGATGCAGACCGACCTGTCGCAAACGGTGGCCGAGATTGCGGCCAGTGCCGAGGCGATCGCCTTGGCCTCGAGCGAAATCTCGATGGGCAACGTCGACCTGTCGCACCGCACCGAGCAGCAGGCGGTCGCGCTCGAGAAGACGGCGGCGAGCATGGACGAACTGACGTCGACGGTGAAGCAGAACGCCGACAACGCGCGCCAGGCCAGCGCATTCGCCACCGACGCCTCGGCGATCGCGGCCAAGGGCGGCGACGTGGTCGAACGCGTGGTCAGCACGATGGGGCAGATCAACGACAGCGCCAAGGATATCCGCGACATCATCGGTGTGATCGAAGGGATCGCCTTCCAGACCAATATCCTGGCTCTGAACGCGGCGGTCGAAGCCGCACGCGCGGGCGAGCAGGGCCGCGGTTTCGCGGTGGTGGCGGGAGAGGTGCGCAACCTGGCGCAGCGCAGCGCGTCGGCGGCGAAGGAGATCAAGAGCCTGATCAGCGCCTCGGTGGCGCGCGTCGAAAGCGGCTCGACGCTGGCAGGAGAGGCGGGCAACACGATGCGCGAGGTGGTCAACGCAGTAAAGCGCGTGACCGACGTGATCGGCGAGATTTCCGCCGCGTCGCTCGAACAGAGCAACGGCATCGAGGAAATCAATCGCGCGGTGGTGCAGATGGACGCCAGCACGCAGCAGAACGCGGCATTGGTCGAGCAAGCCGCGGCCGCTGCGCAGTCGCTCGACGATCAGGCCAAGACCTTGAAGCGCCTGATCGGCAAGTTCGTGCTGGCGGCGTAAGGCATGTTCCATGCCCAGGCAGGATGCAAGTCCGGGTACGCCTGCGTACCCGGACTTTTTTCTTGGCGCGAGCGGCTCTACCTTGCCGTGACCCGTCGCCCAGGCGGCGCCGGTGCTGCCTGCATCGGCGCGGTACCGCGCATCAGCGCCCACCTGCACATCTCGGTTCCTTTCCCGGGCGGCCTCTGCCGCGCGGTCCAGCCAGTATTGGCCGCATCAGGCCAGGCCGACGCCGTCGGCGAGATACCTGCCTAAACTGGCTCTCTTCCAAAAAATACTGTATAAAAACATGGGGTATCCAGTTAGCTCCACAGCAGCTAATATTGCCGAATGGATATCCAGACGTTAGCCCCTCAGGCGGGCCAAGATTACCCGGTCAACTGGAACCAATTTTTGGACTGGTTTGCCACCGAGGAGGCCTGTCTGAACTATCTTGAGCGGCTTCGCTGGCCGCAGGGATTTACCTGTCCGAGTTGCAGCGTGATTGAGAGGCCATACCGATCGAGCCGTGGTCGGCTGGTGTGCCATAGCTGCAGCTTCCAGTCCACGGTCACTGCCGGCACCATCTTCGACAAGACACGGACCCCATTGCGGGTGTGGCTGGCCGGAGCCTGGTATGTCACCAACCCAAAGCATGGTGCCAATGCCCTGGGACTACAGCGCGTGCTGGGTCTGGGCAGTTACCAGACTGCTTGGGCCATGCTGCATCGGTTTCGACAGGCCATGGTCCGCCCTGGCCGAGATCGCCTCAAGGGCATTGTCGAGATCGACGAAATCTACCTGGCTATCACGGATCGCGAGAAGCCCGTCAGTGCAAAGAGAAGAAAGAATAGTACTGACAAGACCTTAGTGGCGATCGCGGTCGAGATGATAGAACCTCGGGGCTTTGGCAGAATCCGCTTGGCTCGTATTCAGGATGATTCGGCCGCCTGTGTGATTCCATTCGTGCAAACCTCGATCGAACCGGGTGCCAAGGTGCGAACCGACGGCTCGGCGGCATACCGTGGCATGAACAGTTTGGGCTACGAGCACCATCGCACGGTCATGCTGGGAGCCGAACAGCCTGCCCACGTCTCCATGGCCGGCGTGCATCGCGTGGCTGCCTTGGTCAAGCGCTGGATTCTTGGCACTCATCATGGGGCGGTTCAGCCAGGTCATCTGGATGCCTACCTGAACGAGTTCGTGTTCAGGTTTAACCGGCGAACGTCCAACTCTCGCGGATTGCTGTTCTATCGATTGTTGCAGCAAGCCGTCCAGACCGATCCGCTCACCTATCAGGCCATCACCCGAGGTTCACACACCAGCGCCAAGATCGAGTAAAGTACTGTTTATATATCCAGTAGTTTTGTCGTGTGGAGCTAACTGGATACCCCATATAAATATACAGTATCAGGATGTGCCGCATCGATGAGCGCTTCGGCCGCCACGTCGATAACCATGCCGATCGCCGCCGCGCTTTGCCGCGGGCATCGCCGAGCTGGTACGTTTGCAATGTATTCGAAGGAGTTCGCAGCATGCAGGCAACGCTTGCGCGCACGGAAGAGATTGTGCCCGGCCTGGCCTTGCCGTCCCATCTGGCGCGGCGCGTTTGGCGCGGCGGGGCCTGGCGCGGTGGCGCCGAACGTACGGTGCCGACCGGCCATGCTCTGCTTGACGCTGAATTGCCCGGCGGTGGCTGGCCATTGGGCGGCGTGACCGAACTGCTGCTGGAGCGCAACGGCATCGGCGAAATCCGTTTGCTGGCCGATGTCCTGCGACGCCTGAGCACGGTGGAGTCCGGCGCGCACCCCGAGATCGATCCGAACGCGCGCCATATTGCCTTGGTGGGGCCGCCGTTCCAGCCCTATGCGCCGGCCCTGGCGTCCTGGGGGATCGCGCCCGAGCGCGTGCTCTGGGTCAAGGCCGAGCCGCGGCAGGCGTTGTGGGCGGCCCAGCAGGTGTTGCGGCAGGCCGCGGTGGGGGTCTTGTTGTTGTGGCTGCCGCAGGCCGGTGACGATGCGTTGCGGCGCCTGCAGGTTCTGGCGCTGGAAGGCCGGACGCTGACCTTTCTGTTGCGGCCGGCGGCGGCTGCGCGTCAGCCTTCACCGGCACCGCTGCGCATTCGCTGCCGGGTCGCGCCGTCTTGCCCCGCCAGCTGCCTGGAGACGAGCGATCAGCACACGAGTTGTCTCCAGCTTGAGATCCTGAAGCGGCGCGGCCCATTGGCGACGACGCCGCTGCACCTGCGCCTGCCGCTCGAGAGCCGGGCCGGCTGGCCGTTGTCCATGACGACGGGGGCGCAGGCGGAGGGCTTCGGTGCAAGCCCGGGCTTGATCCGTGATTCAACCCGTGATTCAACCCGTGACGTCATCCATGGCGTCACACATCAGGAGGCGTGCGATGCTGTGGATCGCCGTGACATTGCCGGATCTGCCGCTCGAAGCGGTAAGGCCGCCATTGCCGTCTCCGCTTCCGCTTCCGTCTCCGATTGAGAGCGGGACGGGGGCGGCAGAGCAGCCGCTTGGACTCGCCCGCGAGGCGCTTGCCGCGAGCGCGATCGCGCTGGTGCGCCAGCATCGCGTGCTGCTGGTCGATGCCATTGCCGCCGCCGCGGGCGTGCGTGCCGGCATGTCGCGGGCGCAGGCGCAGGCATTGCTGCCGGCGCTGCGCGTACTCGCGCCCGATCCGGCCAAGGTCGATGCGGTGCTGCGCGGCGTGGCGCTGGCACTGTTACGCTACACCCCGCGCGTGGTATTGGCCGAGGCGCATACGATACTGGTCGAAGTCTCGGCCAGCCTGCGCCTGTTCGGCGGCCTGCGTGCCTTGTGGTGCGCATTGAGTGCCACCGTGCATGCGGCCGGTTATCGTGCCGTCCTGGCCTGTGCGCCGACACCCCGGGGCAGTTGGCTGTTGGCGCGGCAGCGCGCGGTGCAGGACGAGACCAGTACGCGCGGCCGCCGCTTTCGCGTTTTGCGTGCGGCGACGCTGGCGCGCCAGCTCGACCGACTGCCGTTGGGCTTGCTGCCGGCCGCGACCGAGCACGAACGCGCTTTCGAGCAGATGGGCTGCGATACGCTGGCCGCGCTGCGGGCCTTGCCGACGGCCGGCATCGCCCGCCGCTTCGGCACCGGGATTCTGCAGCAACTGGCGCAAGCCTACGGCGAAGCGCCCGATCCGCGTACCTTGTTCGAGGCGCCGGCACGCTTTGCCGCCCGGCTCGACCTGCAGGCCCGGGTCAGCGACACCGAGGCCCTGCTGGGTGCGGCTCGGCATCTGCTGGCTCAGCTCGCCGGCTGGTTGACGGTGCGCCATGCCGCGTTGCGCGCCTATACCCTGGTGCTGGTTCATGAGACGGCGCGCGGCGGCGCGCCCGAGTCGTCGACCCTGCCCGTGGCCTGGGCCGTGCCCAGCCGCGATCCCGCGCAATGGGCCTGGCTGTTGCGCGAGACTTTCGCTCGCACCCGCTTGCGTGCCCCGGTGCTCGAGCTGCGTTTGCAGGCCGACGAGATCGAGGCTTATGTCCCGGTGGCCCAGAGTCTGTTCGCCGCGCCGGGTGCTGCAGCGGGAACCGCGGCGGCCCAGGACAGCGGCATCGTGCAGTTGGCCGAGCGCTTGGCGGCGCGCCTGGGCGGCACGCAAGTCTGCATGCCGGTGCCGCAGGCCGATCACCGTCCCGAAGCGGCCGCGGGGCAGGCGGCACCCGCCGTCGTACCCTCGCGCACGGCACGCAAAACACGCCGGGCGAGCCGTATCGGGATGCAGGCGCGGGCGTCCTTGGCCGGTGACGGGCAGGTGGCCGCGCCGCAGGCATTGCGGCCGTTTTGGCTGCTGGATACGCCGCAGGGTCTGGCGGCCGGGGCCATCCATTTCGATCATGCCGATGCGCCGCGCCCGGCAAATGGCTGGGGCGGGGGGTGGCACGTGCTGCAGGGGCCGGAGCGTATTGAGAGCGGCTGGTGGGACGGCGCCGGCGCGACGCGCGACTACTTCGTGGCCCGCGCGGCTCAAGGCGAACTGGGCTGGATTTACCGCGATTGCGGCAGCGGCCGTTGGTTCTTGCACGGCTGGTTTGCCTGAGGTTGCCGCCCTTGTCGCCGCAATTGATGCCGCAATCGATGTCACCGCCATGGTCGCCAACGTCCGCTTCAAGAGCTGGGCCGGAGCCGGCACCGGGATCGCGATCCCGGCCACCGACCGGGCCGCAAGCCGAGCCTCCCGCTTATGCCGAACTGCATTGCGCCAGTAATTTCTCGTTCCTGACCGGTGCTTCGCATCCCGAAGAATTGATCGAGCGCGCACTCAAGCTTGGCTATCGGGCGCTGGCTGTAACCGATGCCTGTTCGCTGGGCGGGGTGGTGCGCGCGCATATGGCGCTCAAGCGCTGGCGTGCCGAACATCCGCAGGGACCGCACTTCGATCTGATCGTCGGCAGCGAGCTGACGCTGAGCGCGGCCGACGGTTCGCCCTGGGCCAGCGTGGTCGCATTGGCCTGCAACCGGAACGGCTACGGCAATCTGAGCGAATTGATCAGCTGGGTGCGCATGCGCGGCGATGCAGGATCGGGCCGCTACCGGCTGACGCCCGAAGAACTGCGCGCCCCCGGTGGTGGGCAGGCGCATCTGGCCGGCCTGCCCGATTGCCTGTTGCTGCTGGTGCCGGCTCCCGATGCCGGGTTTGCGCATACCTTGGCCTGCGCGCGCTGGCTGGCCGAATTTGCGCGCGGCCGCGCCTGGCTCGCGCTCGAACTCTGGCAGCGCGGCGACGATGCGCGCCGGCTCGCGCGCCTGCGCCGGATCGCCGCGCTCAGCGGCCTGCCGCTATTGGCGGCAGGCGGCGTGTTGATGCATACGCGTTCGCGCAAACGCCTGCAGGACACGTTGACCGCGATTCGCCTGAACACGCCGCTCGCGTCCTGCGGCTTCGCGCTGGCGGCCAATGCCGAGCAGCATTTGCGCACGCGCGCTCAGCTGGCGGCACTGTATCCGCCCGAGGCCTTGGCGCAGACGCTTGCGGCGGCGGCGCGCTGCCGTTTTTCGCTGGATGAACTGCGTTATGAATATCCGGAGGAGATCGTGCCGTCCGGTTCGACCCCGACGGCCTATCTGCGCGAACTGGTCTATCAGGGAGCGGCCGAGCGCTGGCCGGACGGCATCGCCGCACGCAATCGAGCGCAGATCGAACACGAGTTGGCGCTGATCACCGATCTGCGTTACGAGCCGTATTTTCTGACCGTCTACGATATCGTCGCGTTTGCGCGGCGGCGCGGCATCCTGTGCCAGGGACGCGGCTCAGCGGCGAATTCGGTGATCTGCTTTTGCCTGGGTATCACCGAGATCGACCCGGTGCAGATGAACATGCTGGTCGAGCGCTTTATTTCGCGCGCGCGCAACGAGCCGCCCGATATCGACGTCGACTTCGAGCATCAGCGGCGCGAGGAGGTGATCCAGTATCTGTACGAAAAATACGGCCGGCAGCGCGCGGCGCTGGCGGGCGCCCTGATCACCTACCGCAGCCGCAGCGCGATCCGCGATGTTGGTAAGGCTTTGGGACTGGACCTCGACAGCGTGGAGCGGCTGGCACAGCAGCACCAGTGGTGGGACGGCAGCGGCGACCTGACGCAGGCACTCGGCGAGGCTGGACTGGATCCGGCCGCGCCGCTGACGCGCCATCTTGGGTCGCTGGTCGACACGCTGCTCGGGTTTCCGCGCCATCTGTCGCAGCATACGGGCGGCTTCGTGATCGCGCGCGACAAGCTGTCGCGCCTGGTTCCCATCGTGCCTGCCGCAATGGAAGAGCGCAGCGTGATCGAATGGGACAAGGACGATCTCGATGCGCTGGGCCTGCTCAAGGTCGACGTGCTGGCGCTGGGCATGCTGTCCGCGCTGCAGCGCGCGCTGGCCCTGGTCGCGCAGCGGCACGGCTTGCCGTCGCTGCGCATGCGCGACATTCCGCACGGCGATCCGCTGACCTACGAAATGCTCTGTCGAGCCGACACGATAGGCGTGTTCCAGATCGAGTCGCGCGCGCAGCAGAGCATGCTGCCGCGTCTGAGGCCAAAGCGCTTCTACGATCTGGTGATCGAGGTGGCGATCGTGCGGCCGGGGCCGATACAGGGCGATATGGTCCACCCCTATCTGCGCCGCCGGCAAGGACTGGAGAAGGTCGAATACCCGCAGGAGGCGGTCAAGGCGGCGCTGGCGCGTACGCTGGGCATCCCGATTTTCCAGGAACAGGTGATGCAGTTGGCGATCATCGCCGCCGGTTTCAGCGCCGACGATGCGGACGGCTTGCGGCGCGCGATGGCGGCCTGGCGCCGCAAGGGTAATCTGCGGCAGTTCCAGGACAGGCTGAAAGAGGGTATGCGCGAGCGCGGCTACGACGAGGCCTTTACCGATCGCATCTGCCGCCAGATCGAAGGGTTTGGCGATTACGGTTTTCCGGAAAGCCATGCCGCCAGCTTCGCCTTGCTGGTCTACGTCAGCGGCTGGCTCAAGGCGCATGAGCCGGCCGCCTTCCTGGTCGGCCTGCTGAACAGCCAGCCGCTGGGTTTTTATGCACCGTCGCAACTGGTGCAGGATGCGCGGCGGCATGGCGTGATCGTGCATGCGCCCGACGTTACCTGCAGCGATTGGGAGACGAGGCTGGAAGCGGTGCAGGACGTAGCGCGCGCCTCGGTCGCGGCGCTGGCCGACTTGCCGCTGGTGGTCGAACCTGGCGTCGCGAACGCGCTGGACGGGCTCAGCCCGCGCGGGGCGTTGTGGCAGTCGCTGCTGCGGCGCTGGCATGCTGCAGCCGGCCGGCCCGCGGCCGAGTATGGCCGCGGCGGGCCGGCGGTGCGCCTGGGGCTGGCACTGGTGCAGGGGCTGTCCCAGGCCGCGGCCGAGCGCATCATGGCGGCGCGCCGGCGTGCGCCGCTGCGCGACGTCGAGGATCTGGCGCGCCGCGCCGCGCTGACGCGCCGCGAACTGGAGGCGCTGGCGGCCGCGAATGCGCTGGAAACCCTGGCGGGCCACCGGCGCCAAGCCTGGTGGCAGGTCACGGCGCAGCAGCCGGTCCCGCGGCTATTGCGCGATGCGCCGCTGGAGGAAACGCCGCTCGCCTTGCCGGCCGCGCCGGAGGGCCGCGAAATTTTGGCCGACTACCGTAGCCTGGGCCTGACCTTGCGGCGTCATCCGCTCGCGCTGCTGCGCGCACGCCTGAGTGCGCGCCGCTTCAAGACGGCCCAGGAACTGGCTGCCTTTCCGCACGGGCGGCTCGCGCGCGCCTGCGGCATCGTCACAGTCAGGCAACGGCCGGGGACGGCGGGCGGGGTCGTTTTCGTCACGCTGGAAGACGAAACCGGCAGCGTCAACGTGATTGTCTGGCGCTCGCTGGTCGAGCGCCAGCGCAAGATCTTGCTGAGCGCCACCTTGCTGGGCGTGTATGGCGTCTGGCAGCGCGAGGGCGAGGTGATGCATCTGGTGGCGCAGTACCTGGTCGACGAGAGCGCGCTCTTGGGCGGCCTTAGCGTATCCAGTCGCGATTTCCATTGAGCCTGGCGCCCAGGTGAAACGCCGCGGGCACCTCAGGCCTCGACCGTATAACCCGCGTCGTCGATCGCGTGGGCGAGGGCGGGGCGCTCGAGCGCGCTGTCGACCTTGACGCGGCCCGCATCCAGGTCCACTTCGACCCGGGCTTGTGGATCGAGCGACTGGATCGCCAGGGTCACGGCTTTGATGCAATGCTGGCAGCTCATGCCGGCGACTTTGAATTCTGTCATGGGGTCTTACCTGTAAACCAAAACATCGATGCGTGATTATGAACCCTGTGCGCTCATCGCGCAGCGCGCGTCGGCGGGACGCGATAGGATAAGGACGCGGCGCCACGCCGCGCAGGCCGCAGTGAGGCGCAATGAGCCGCAGTTAGAGGATTTCAGCATGAGTAGCGAAACAGGCCGCCTGCAGGCGGGGGTTCCCGGGGCCGTGTCGGCCGCTGCCGGCAGCGATGGGGGGCGGCGTTTGACCTTTGCGGTCGAAGGCATGACCTGTGCCTCGTGCGTCGGCCGTGTCGAGAAAGCGCTTGCACGCGTGCCCGGCGTCGCCGGGGCCAACGTCAATCTGGCGAGCGAAACCGCCAGCGTGACGGTACAAGGTCAAATCGGGCTCGCCGAAGTGGCCGCCGCGGTCGAACGCGCAGGCTATACGGTGCCGCTCGAGCAGATCGATCTGCAGATCGAAGGGATGACCTGCGCGGCCTGCGCCACACGCATCGAAAAAATCTTGCGCAAGGTACCCAACGTCGCCCGCGCCGAAGTCAATCTGGCAAGCGAACAGGCCCGCGTGAGCGGCTGGCGCGGCACGCTCGAGGCCGACGCCTTGATCGCCGCGATTGAGCGCGCGGGGTATCACGCGCGGCGCATGCACGCCGATGACCCGGTTGCCGATGCCGCCGCGCAAGGTTGGCGCGACGGATGGCCGGTATGGCTTGCGGCACTGTTGTCGCTGCCGCTCCTGGTGCCAATGCTGGCCCAGCCGTTCGGCATGACCTGGATGGTGCCGGCCTGGCTGCAGTGGGCCTGCGCGACGCCGGTCCAGTTCTGGCTCGGCGCGCGCTTTTATCGCGCCGGCTGGGCCGCGCTGCGCGCGGGCAGCGGCAACATGGATCTGCTGGTGGCGCTGGGCACCAGCGCAGGGTACGGCCTGAGCGTCTACACCTGGTTCAGCGCACCGGCCGGCACCATGCCGCATCTGTACTTCGAAGCGTCGGCCGTGGTGATCACCTTGATTCTGCTGGGCAAATGGCTGGAAGGGCAGGCCAAGCGCCGGACCACGGCGGCTTTGCGCGCCCTGCAGTCCTTGCGTCCGGACGAGGCCACGGTGATGCGCGACGGCCAGCCGGTCGTGCTGCCGGTGGCCCAGGTGGTGCCGGGCGATCTGGTGCTGGTTCGCGCAGGCGAACGGATTCCGGTCGACGGCGTGGTGCTCGACGGCCGCAGTGAAGTCGACGAAGCTATGCTGACGGGCGAGTCGCTACCGGTCGGCAAGGAAGCGGGGGCTGCGGTCACCGGCGGCTCGGTGAACGGCAACGGCATGCTGCGCATCGAGACGCGGGCCGTCGGCGCGCTCACTACCCTGGCGCGCATCATCCGTATGGTCGAGGACGCTCAGCTGGCGAAGGCGCCGATCCAGCATCTGGTCGACCGCGTCTGTGCGGTGTTCGTGCCGGCCGTGGTTGCCGTGGCGCTGCTCACCTGTGCCGGCTGGTGGCTGGCCGGGGCGAGCGGCCCGGCAGCGGTGATCCACGCGGTCTCGGTGCTGGTGATTGCCTGCCCCTGCGCGCTGGGCTTGGCGACCCCGGCCGCGATCATGAGCGGGACCGGCACGGCGGCACGCTACGGTATCCTGATCAAGGACGCGGCAGTGCTGGAACTAGCCCATCGGGTTGATTCCATCGCCTTCGACAAGACCGGTACGTTGACGCTGGGCAAGCCTGCGTTGGCGCTGTGGCTGCGCTATGGGGCGGATTCTGGGGCGGACGGCGCGGCCCAGGACCCCGGCGCGGCTGATACAGCCGAATTGGCCTGGGCCGCTGCCTTGCAAAGCGGCAGCAGCCACCCGCTGGCCGTCGCGGTGCTGGCTGCGGCACGCAAGGCCGGGATTGCCCTGCCGCTCGCCACGGAAGTGCGCAGCGAGCCTGGGCGCGGCATGGTGGGCCGGGTCGATGGCCGGCGCGCATGGCTGGGCAACGCGGCGCTGATGCAGGAAGTCGGGATCGATGTCGGCGCGCCGCTTGCGCAAGCGGGCGGGCGCGTGTCGGCCGGCGCCAGCCTGGCCTGGCTGGCGGTCGAGGAGGCGGGCAGGGACATGGACGGCCGGGTGGGCGGCACGGTGGACGGCAAAACGTGGGCTGGAGCCGAAGGCGGCCAGCCCATGCCCCGCTTGCGCGCCTTGTTCGCCTTCCAGGATGAAATCCGGCCCGACGCGGCCGCGGCGATCGCACGGCTGCATCGCCTGGGCCTACGCTGCGCGATGCTGACGGGCGACGGTGTGGATGCCGCGCAGCGCGTCGCCGCCGCGGTGGGATTGGTCGCACCCGACATCGTACAGGCGCAGATGATGCCGGCCGGCAAGGCCGAGTATCTGGCACAGGAACGGCGCCGCGGCGCGGTGACGGCGATGGTCGGCGATGGCATCAACGATGCGCCGGCGCTGGCCGCGGCCGACGTCGGCATTGCCTTGGCGAGCGGCACCGAGGTGGCGATGCAGGCGGCCGGCATCACGCTGATGCGCGGCGATCTGGCGCGCGTGGCCGATGCGCTGGATATCTCGCGGCGCACCTATCACAAGATCCGGCAGAACCTGTTCTGGGCCTTCGCCTATAACGCGGTCGGCATTCCGCTGGCGGCGCTGGGTCTGCTGAGCCCGGTCGCAGCCGGGGCGGCGATGGCTGCAAGCAGCGTCAGCGTATTGGGCAATGCCCTGTTGCTGACGCGTTGGCGCCCCAATAGCAGCAATGACGTATCGAGTCGCAGGCGCCAAACGACTGAAACGTAAGACTTTTCTGAAAATTCCGCTCGGAGGCCAATTTAGAGTTGAGCCTCGGACGCAACTTCAAAAAAGGGCCTATAATCCGGGTTAACCCATCTTTAGGGTAATCCCTAGTTACTGATTTTTTTTGGCTAGGGCAACGCCACGGAATTTTCAGGAGAATGTTATGTTTGCCGCACTTTTGGTAAGTTTGAACAACTGGTTCGATCGTCAGGAACGCCACAGCCGTGATGCCTATCTGGCCGAATCGCACGATATCGTCGAACTCGAGCACCGCATTCGCGTCCTCGAATCGGAAAACATCCGCGCACTGTAAGTATCGCGTTCTGCTTGAGCGTATTCGCTTAAGCGCGTGCTCGTTCGAGCACAAAGACTATGGCTAGTCGGTCCATCAAGCCCCGCGCTGCTCCAGCACGAACTTCGCTTGACCAGGCTGGCCCAGCAGCTTGACCAGATAGGGCAGTGCCTCGGCCAATTGCGCATGCAGCGTATACGGTGGGTTGAGGATGAACATGCCGCTGCCGAACAGGCCCATGCCGCCCACTGGCGGCGCGCTGATGGTCAGCGCCGCGTGCAGCCAGCCTTTGGGCTGCAGCCGCTTGAGCTGGTCGGGAAAACGTTGCGATTCCAGGCGCTGCACCTGCGGATACCAGACCGCATAGGTTCCGGTCGCAAAGCGCTTCAAGGATTCGCTCAGGGTGTTCAGCGTGCGCGAGTAATCGCGCTTGTCTTCGTAGGACGGGTCGATCAGCGTCAGCGCGCGGCGCGGCGCCGGCGGCAGCAGCGCCTTGATGCCCTCGAAGCCGTCGCCGTCGAACAGCATCGCGCGCCGGCCCAGGTCGCTGAAATTGCGGCGCAGCACTTCGATTTCGGTGCTGTGCATTTCGAACAGGCGCAGCTTGTCGGACGGGCGCATCACTTGCGAAGCCAGATACGGCGAACCGGGATAGTAGCGCAGCACGCCGTCGGGATTCAGCACCTGGACTGCTTCCACATAGCTGCGCAACAGCGGCGGCAAATCATTGCGGCCCCACAGGCGCGCGATGCCGGTTTCGTATTCCGCGCTTTTGGCCGCGAACCCCTCGTTCAGCGCATAGGCACCCGCACCCGCGTGGGTGTCGATATACCAATATGGCTTGTCTTTCTGTCCCAAGTAGTCGAGCAACTGCACCACGATGCTGTGCTTGAGGACATCGGCGTGATTGCCGGCGTGAAAGCCGTGGCGGTAGCTGAGCATGGTGAAAGCGCTAAAACGGGATAGGGCGGCTATTGTATCGGATCGCCGCGCCGGGACGCTTCGATTTACGCGGGCCTTCGGCCGGCGTCGCGCGCGAATTACTCGTAATCGTCGCCGACGGTGGTCTCGATCCAACGCTGGATCTGCGGCGTTATGCGTTCCGCCACTTCGGCCGCCTTCAGGTTTTCGGGGATTTGCGAAGGACGCGAGGCCCCGGTGATGACCGTGCTGACATGCGGATTTTTCAGGACCCAGGCCAATGCGAGCTGGGCCAGCGTGCAATCGAGCTCGTCGGCGATGCCCGAGAGGCGCTCGACGATCTCGTTGCG
>OUWB011195561.1_pt1 | contig 19566 bp, 17 predicted proteins | sample 1779821 | NCBI WGS metagenome assembly OUWB01 (sample SAMEA3914806, study PRJEB12502) | metagenome | biome: forest; material: soil | place: Canada | collected 2011-08-03 | depth 0.1 m
ATCGAGTAATTCATGTTGGCGATACCGCCTTCATAGATCAGATCGACGATCAGCTTCAGTTCGTGCAGACACTCGAAATAGGCCATTTCCGGCGCGTAGCCTGCTTCGACCAGGGTTTCAAAACCGGCCTTGATCAGATCGACGGTACCGCCGCACAGCACGGCCTGTTCGCCGAACAGGTCGGTTTCGGTCTCTTCGCGGAAATTGGTCTCGATGATGCCTGCGCGTCCCCCGCCGTTGGCCGCCGCGTACGACAGCGCGACATCGCGCGCCGCGCCCGACTTGTCCTGCGCCACCGCGATCAGGTGGGGCACGCCGCCGCCCTGGCTATAAGTCGAGCGCACGGTGTGGCCCGGTGCCTTCGGTGCGATCATGATCACGTCCAGATCGGCGCGCGGCACGACCTGGCCGTAATGCACGTTAAAGCCGTGCGCGAACGCGAGCGCCGCGCCCTGCTTGATGTTCGCCTCGACTTCGCGGCGATAGACGCCGGCGATCTGCTCGTCGGGCAACAGCATCATCACGATGTCGGCGCCCTTCACGGCCTCGGCCACTTCCTTCACCGTCAAGCCGGCATTGACGGCCTTGTTCCACGAAGCACCGTCGCGGCGCAAGCCGACCGTGACATTGACCCCGCTTTCCTTCAGGTTCAGTGCGTGTGCATGGCCTTGCGAGCCGTAGCCGATGATGGTGACCTGCCGGCCCTTGATCAAGGAGAGGTCGGCGTCTTTCTCGTAATAAACTTTCATGGTTTCTATCCTTCACATAAATTCGTCATGGGACACGGCGCGGGACTGGCGTCGCCGGCCCCGCATTCAAACCCAACTGCTACTTCAGACTTTCAGGATACGCTCGCCACGGCCAATGCCGGAACCGCCGGTGCGCACAGTTTCCAGGATCGCGGCCGCGTCCAGCCCTTCGATGAACGCGTCAAGCTTGGCGCTGTCGCCGGTCAGCTCGATGGTGTAAGTCTTCTCGGTCACGTCGATGATGCGGCCGCGGAAAATATCCGCCATCCGCTTCATTTCCTCGCGTTCCTTGCCGACCGCCCTCACTTTCATCAGCATCAGCTCGCGTTCGATGTGGGCGCCCTCGGTCAGGTCCACCACTTTCACCACCTCGATCAGGCGGTTCAAATGCTTCGTGATCTGTTCGATCACGTCGTCCGAGCCAATGGAAACGATGGTCAAACGCGACAGCGAGCGGTCCTCGGTAGGCGCCACCGTCAGCGTTTCAATGTTGTAGCCGCGTGCGGAAAACAGCCCCACCACGCGCGACAGCGCGCCCGGCTCGTTCTCCAGCAAAATAGAAATAATATGTCTCATGATGTGCGTTCGCCCTGCCATGCGTTGCGCTGAACTGTGCTTGGCCCACGCTCTGCCTATCGAGGCAGGCGCAGGTACTGCCGCGGACCCGTTACCGGCTCGCGGCGCCAGCCACCGTGGTTATAGGTCTTCCGAGCCCAGCAGCATCTCGCTGATGCCGCGACCGGCCTTAACCATGGGCCAGACGTTTTCGGTCTGGTCAGTCTGAAAGTCCATGAATACGGTGCGATCCTTCAAGCGCAGCGCTTCCTTCAACGCAGGCTCGACATCGGCCGTCTTCTCGATGCGCATGCCGACGTGACCGTAAGCCTCGGCCAGCTTGACGAAATCCGGCAGCGCATCCATATAGGAATGCGAGTAGCGGCGTTCATAGTCGATCTGCTGCCATTGCCGCACCATCCCAAGATAGCGGTTATTCAGCGACACGATCTTGATCGGCGTTTTGTACTGCAGACAGGTCGACAGTTCCTGGATGCACATCTGGATCGAGCCTTCGCCGGTGATGCAGACCACCTCATCGTCCGGGTGCGCCATCTTCACCCCCATCGCCGCCGGCAGGCCGAAGCCCATGGTGCCGAGACCGCCCGAATTGATCCAGCGGCGCGGTTTGTTGAAGCGATAGTATTGGGCCGCCCACATCTGGTGCTGGCCGACGTCCGAGCAGACGAAGGCGTCGCCGCCCGTCAGCTCCCACAGCTTTTCGATCACGTACTGGGGCTTGATCACGTCGCTGCCGCGGTCATAGTTCAGGCATTGCTTGCCGCGCCAGGTTTCGATCTGCTCCCACCATGCCTTAAGCGCCGCCTCGTCGGGACCGGGCGCCGCGGTCTGCAGCTGTTCGATCATGTCCTTCAGCACTTCGCGCACGTCGCCGACGATGGGAATGTCGACCTTCACACGCTTGGAGATCGAGGACGGATCGATGTCGATATGGATGATCTTGCGCGGCACCGAGGCGAAATGCTCGGGATTGCCGATCACGCGATCGTCGAAGCGGGCACCGATGGCAATCAGCACGTCGCAGTTCTGCATCGCCATGTTCGCTTCATAGGTGCCATGCATGCCCAGCATGCCGAGGAACTTGGGGTCGCTCGCGCGGTAGCCGCCCAGGCCCATCAGCGTGTTGGTAACGGGATAGCCGAGCAGATCGCAGAATTGATTCAGTTCGCGCGACGCATCGGCGAGGATGATGCCGCCGCCGGTATAGATATAGGGACGCTTGGCCGACAATAGCAGCGACACCGCCTTGCGGATCTGGCCCGAATGGCCCTTCGTCACCGGATTGTACGAACGCAGCGCCACTTGCTTGGCTGGCACGTATTCGCACGGCGTCTTGGACACATCCTTGGGGATATCGATCAGCACCGGGCCGGGACGGCCGGTACTCGCGATATAGAAAGCGCGGCGCACGGTGGCAGCCAGATCGCGCACGTCCTTGACGAGGAAGTTGTGCTTCACGCAGGGACGGGTGATGCCGACCGTGTCGCATTCCTGGAATGCGTCCAGGCCGATCGCGGCAGTCGGCACCTGGCCGCTGATGATCACGAGCGGAATCGAGTCCATGTAGGCGGTGGCGATACCCGTCACCGCATTGGTCACGCCGGGGCCCGACGTGACGAGGCATACGCCGACGTTGCCGGTCGAGCGCGCGTAGGCGTCGGCCGCATGGACTGCGCCCTGTTCATGGCGTACCAGAATGTGCTTGATCGCATCCTGCTTGTACAGTTCGTCGTAGATGTACAGGACGGAACCGCCGGGGTAGCCCCAGATGTACTCGACTTTCTCGTCCTGCAGCGCGCGCATCAGCACGGTCGCGCCGATCGAGACGTCGGCAGAGGATTCGGTGGAACTGGATTTAGCGTCGGCAGCGTGGTGCTGCGAAGACGTGGAGAATTCCGTGGAAAATTCCGCGCTTGGGGTATTCATTATTCACCTTTCGAATTTTCGGCAAAAAATTGATCGGGAGCTCTCCCCTCAGGCTTATGGCCCGGGTTCAAGCGGCGCGTCCAAAAGACAGGCGAGCCTTGTAAGCTGCGCCACTATGGAGTTCATTGCAGCTTTATGCGAACCAACGATAATGCCCAGCCGCTTTGGTCTGGTCAAGTACTATTTTGAAAATCGAGGCCCAATATCCCCCTCTCTGGCCATTTTTTTGCTAGCATCCGCGAGTTTTTACGATATTTAACAAGCGGGATTTCGCGCAGCCTATCGCGTAGACGATTAACGGATGGCATCAGATAAGGAACTGGCCGACTTTCTGGCCAGCGTCGAACGGCGGGCGTTCAAGCAGACGATATACGCGGTGCGGGACAACGACGCGTCGCTCGACATCGTGCAAGACGCGATGATACGGCTCGCCGAAAAGTACGGCGACAAGCCGGCGGCCGAACTCCCGCTGCTGTTTCAGCGTATCCTACAAAACGTGATGCTGGACTACTTTCGTCGGCAAAAAGTCCGCAACACCTGGGTCACCCTGTTCTCCTCGCTGGCGCCGGACGAAGACGACTTCGACCTGCTGGCCAGCCTGGAAGCCGAATCTGGCGCCGAAAGCGGACAGGACCAGCTCGAACGCGCCCAGATTCTCAATTTGATCGACGCCGAAATCCAAAAGCTGCCCGCGCGTCAACGGGAGGCCTTCCTCATGCGTTATTGGGAGGATATGGATGTAGCCGAGACGGCAGCCGCAATGGGTTGCTCCGAAGGCAGCGTCAAGACGCATTGCTCGCGTGCGACGCATGCGCTGGCGCTGGCGCTTAAGGCGAAGGGAATTTCACTATGAGCTCCGCTGTCGATACAAAGGAAAGGGAATTCGCGCTGGCGATCCGGCGCGCGCTGGACGAAAGCGCCGGCAATCTGCCCCAGCCCACACTGGAGCGGCTCGCGCTCGCCCGTCGTACGGCATTGCAGCGCAAGAAACCCGATGCCCAGCACGAATTCGTCCTGGTCCCCGCCACCGCGGGCAGTGGCGCATTCTCAATGCCCGCGGCACGAGGCTCGCGCCGATTTGGCCGCTTCAAGCTCGTATGGCTGGCGCTTGCGCTCGTCGCCAGCCTGACTGCAATCGCCTATTGGGAAGACCAGCAACGCCAGGACGAAACCGCCGACATCGATGCCGCCATGCTGTCCGACGATCTGCCGCTGAACGCTTATCTGGACCACGGCTTCAACGCCTATCTGTCGCGCTCGCGTTAGGCGCACCATCAACGCATACCGCCAACCCGCATAGCCGAGGATCGCGCGAGGAGAACCACGGGTGACCAGCAAGCACGGCCTCGCCGTTGTATTCGCCAGCGTAATCGCGGCGATAGTAGCGTACAGCGCGACCTATCCGCGTTGGCAGGAAGCCCGACCCACCTCGGCCGAAACCAATCTGCTGAGTGCGGCCGAGCAGAATACGCTGCCACCGGCCAGCGCATCGGGCGTCCTGCCCACGATAGCGGCCAGTTCCGCCCCCCTCAAGTGGGCACGCCTGAACGCCAGTCAGCATCTGGCGCTGGCGCCGTTTGCGCGCGACTGGGACAACTTCAGCGACTCGCGCAAGCGGAAGTGGCTGAAGATCGCCGAGCAATATCCGCAGCTACCGCCCGACGCGCAGCAACGGTTGCATCAGCGCATGATCGAGTGGGTCCACATGAGCCCCGATCAGCGGCGGCTCGCACGCGAAAACTTCCAGTTGTCCAAGGCGGTGCCGCCGCAGCAGCGCCAGAAGGCCTGGGCCGCTTACCAGCAGTTGCCCGACGAGCAGAAGAAGAAGCTCGAGGCGGCCGCGCGCAAAAGCCATCGTCCGACCATCGTCAGCACCCCGCTGACCGGCAAAAACGAAGTCAAGGACCTGAACACGATGCAGCGCCCGGCCGAACCGCCCAAGGCTGGCGTCCCAGTGAGCCCCCCCGCCCTATCGGCCGCGCACGCCCCGGCTGCTTCCGAGCCGCGTGGTGGCGGCGCCACACCCGCCAACTCGCCGCCGCGCTCGCCACTCAACACCGAGCATCCCTGAGCCACGCCGCAAAGGGCCACCGCGCCGGCTGCGGGGCCTTGCGCAGCCGTACACACACCAATTAGACAGCAAAAGCGTAATAAGAACGTCTTGTGACCGTCATGCGGCGGTCACATTGCACTGGCGAAATACGGGTATCGCTAAGACCAAGGGCCCACATGGAGTCCAAGCCAGTGCCAGTGCCGCCGTCGCCCCTGTTTCGCCAGACGGGCCCCGCAACGGGTCCCCAGGATACCGTCCCCTCGTTTGACCGGTTCGCCTTGCCGCCGACCGATACCACTGCTCCGTCCCCGCCCGACGACGACGAAGCGGCTCACCGCTACCGTACCATCTGGATCTCCGACATCCACCTCGGCACCAGTGGCTGCCAGGCCGAATACCTGCTCGATTTCCTGCGCCACAACGATGCCGAATACCTGTATCTGGTCGGCGACATCATCGACGGCTGGCAACTGAAGAAAGGCTGGTTCTGGCCCCAGGCGCACAACGACGTGGTACAGAAGGTTCTGCGCAAGGCGCGCAAGGGCTCCCAGGTAATCTACATCCCGGGCAATCACGACGAATCGGCACGCCAATTCTGCGGCCACGCCTTCGGCGACATCCAGATCCGCGACGAAGCCTTCCATACCACCCTGTCCGGCAAACGCTTGTGGATCGTGCACGGCGACCTGTTCGACGGCGTGATCCAGCATGCCAAATGGCTGGCCTACGTCGGCGACACACTGTATTCGCTGATTCTGGTGCTCAATCGCTGGTTCAACCGGATACGCATCCGCCTGGGCTTCCAGTACTGGTCCTTGTCCCAGTATCTGAAACACCAAGTCAAGAATGCGGTCAACTTCATCGGCCAGTTCGAAAAGGTCATGACCGACGAAGCGCGCCGCCGCGGCTGCGATGGCGTCGTCTGCGGCCACATCCACAAAGCCGAGATACGCGATATCGACGGCCTGCTCTATTGCAACGACGGCGATTGGGTCGAGAGCCTGTCGGCGCTGGTCGAGACCGTTGAAGGCGAACTCAAGATCGTGTACTGGACGGTGATGCGCACGCCCGGCGAAGCGCACTCGCGTACCGCCGCGCGCGTTTCCGCCTGAGCCGTGTGCAGCAAGACCGCTCCGTCGCAATAAGCATTTCAGCAGTACGTTTTGCAGCAAGAAATACGGCACAGGAAGACCACTTTTTTCCACTTAGTTTCCGGTGCAGCCATTGCCGGCGAGGAACCCTATGAAGATCATGATCGTCACCGACGCGTGGGAGCCGCAAGTCAACGGCGTGGTGCGTACCCTGAAGAACACCACGCGCGAGCTGACCGAGATGGGCCATCACGTCGATATGCTGACGCCGCTCGAGTTCCACACCGTGCCGTGCCCGACCTACCCCGAGATCCGCCTGTCCTTGTTCCCTGGCAAGCGCGTGCGCCAGCGTATCGACAGCTTCGCCCCGGATGCGCTGCATATCGCGACCGAAGGTCCGCTCGGCATGGCCGCCCGTCGCTACGCCAGGCGCCACGGCCTGCCCTATACGTCGGCCTATCACACCCGTTTTCCGGAGTATGTGCAGGCGCGCTTCGGCATTCCGCTATCGGCCACCTACAAGTTCCTGCATTGGTTCCACGGTCCGTCGCAGGCCGTCATGGCGCCGACGCCGGTGGTCAAGCAAGATCTCGAGAAATTCGGCTTCACCAATGTCGTGCTGTGGACACGCGGGGTTGACCTGGACATCTTCCACCCGCAGGAATCGAAGGTGCTGAACACGGCGCGCCCGATCTTCCTGTATGTCGGCCGGGTCGCCATCGAGAAGAACGTCGAGGCCTTCCTCAAACTCGACCTGCCCGGCTCGAAATGGGTCGCGGGCGAAGGGCCCCAACTGGCCGAACTGAAGTCGCGCTACCCGGAAGTCAATTACCTGGGCGTGTTGTCGCAGTCCGAACTGGCCAAGGTGTACGCCGCAGCCGACGTGTTCGTGTTCCCCAGCCGCACCGATACCTTCGGCCTGGTGCTGCTCGAGGCGTTGGCCTGCGGCCTTCCGGTCGCCGCCTACCCGGTGACGGGACCGGTCGACGTGCTGGCCGACGGCGGCGCCGGTGCGATGAACGAGGACCTGCGCGAGGCCTGCCTTGATGCGCTGAAGATCGATCGCGCGCATGCCCGTGCCTGGGCCGAGCGTTTCTCCTGGCGGGCCGCCTCCGAGCAGTTCGCCTCGCATCTGCGGCCGCTGACGCCGGCCGCTCCCCGGCGCACCAGCAGCGCGGCCGCCTAGGGCGGTTTATCGCCAAGCGCGGTACGCCCGCGGCCAGCAGGCGCGTCTGCTGCCGCGGCGCGCCGCGCGCCGATCGGAGTATGTTAAGTTGTTGGCATCACCTCGGTCTTTTTGCGGATATCCAACGTGTCCCATCCGAAATCCAAAGCGGTTCAGCCCGCCTCCGGCGCCCATCGCGCGCCTCCGCCAACGGACCTCCCTCCACCAACGGACCTCCCTCCGCCAACGGACCTCCATGAGGCGCGCGGCAGCGATGGCAACGACGACGAATTCGCACCGCTGCCGTTCAACCCGTACAAAGGCAATCGCGGTATCACGCGCGCCTGGCACGCACTGAAGAATTCGATCAATGGCTTTCGTGTTGCGATCCGCGAGGAAAGCGCGTTCCGTCAGGAACTGACGCTCGCGGTCATCCTCGTGCCGTGCGGCATTCTGTTGCCGGTTTCTCCGGTCGAGCACCTGCTGCTGATCAGTAGCGTGCTGCTGGTGTTGATCGTCGAGTTGCTGAATTCGAGTGTCGAAGCGGCGATCGACCGGATTTCCCTGGAACGCCATGAACTGTCCAAGCGTGCCAAGGATTTCGGCAGCGCGGCTGTCACCGTGGCCTTGCTCATCTGCACCCTCACCTGGGGCTGGCTCGGCATCCCCGTGGTCGCCGGCTGGTGGCGCTAGGGCCTGGTCCGGCAGCACTTTGGGGCCTGCGTCGAAAGCGGGCTGGCAACGGGTTTATAATCGGTCGGTTCCCACATACAGACCTGGCCGCATCGATCCAGGCGCACCCGGCCAGACCCTATGGAAGCAAAACCGCCTCGCCGCACCCGCGAACGGATCCTTGAGCTATCGCTCAGGCTCTTCAATGAAATTGGCGAACCCAACGTCACCACGACGACGATCGCCGAGGAGATGAAGATCAGCCCGGGCAATCTTTATTACCACTTCCGGAATAAAGACGACATCATCAACAGCATCTTTGCTCAATTCGAGCAGCAGCTGGAAAGGCGCCTGCGTTTTCAGCCCGACCACAAGCCCAAAATCGACGAAGTCTGGGCCTACCTATCGTATATGGCCGCCGACTTCCTGTGGCATTACCGTTTCCTGTACCGCGACCTGAACGACCTGCTCGCGCGCAACCGCACGCTGGAAACCCACTTCAAGCAGATCATCGGGCACAAGGTGCGTTTTGCGCAGGACCTGTGCGAAATCCTGGTCGCTGACGGCGACATGGTGGCCACGCCCGCAGAAATCGAAATCGTCGCGACCAATATCGCGGTGATCTCGACCTACTGGCTGTCCTATCAGTTCGTCATGAACCCGCGCAAGTACAACGACCAGGACGCGATACGCAATGAGTTGCAGGCCTCGAGCCGGCACATCATCTCGCTGTTGGCGCCCTATCTGCGCGGCCGCTCGCGCGAAATGTTCGATGACCTGATGAGCGGCAAGCTGCCGCAGCGCGACTTCATGGAATTCATCAAGGACCCGGCGCGCGAAGGCGAAGCCAAGGACCCAAAAGACGGGGACGAGGAGTGATACGCTCGGTCTGCGTGTTCTGCGGGTCGAGCTCCGGTGCCGATCCCGCCTATGAAGCCGCGGCACAACGCTTCGGCACGCTGCTGGCCGAAGCCGGACTGACCCTCGTCTACGGCGGCGGCAAACGCGGCCTGATGGGCGCCGTCGCCGATGCCGCGCTCGCGGCGGGCGGCCGTGTGGTCGGCGTGATCCCCAAGCTGCTGCTCGATCGCGAAGTCGGGCACCGTGGACTGCACGACCTGCACATCGTGGACGACATGCATCAGCGCAAGAAGCTGATGGCCGACCTCAGCGACGCCTTCGTCACGCTGCCTGGCGGCGCCGGCACGCTGGAGGAGATCTTCGAGGTCTACACCTGGGCCCAACTCGGCTACCATGCCAAGCCGATGGCCCTGCTCGACACCGCCGGCTATTTCCAGCCGCTGCTCGCGCTGCTGCGGCACGCGGCCGACCAAGGCTTTCTCCAAGCCGCGTATCTCGATCTGCTGCAAGTTGCACGCGAACCGCAGGAACTGCTGGAACAACTGCGGGACGAAAGCCGCGCACCGGTCGCCGATACCAGCCTGCGCTGGCGGCAGTAGTCTGCCCCAGCTGTCCCGATCCATCCCCAAGCGGAGCCTGTCGATGAGTCAAACTGTCCTGATCACCGGTGCCAGCCGCGGCATAGGCCGCGCGGTCGCGCTTGCGGCCGGCGCCCTCGGCTGGCGCGTCGGCGTCAACTACACCAGTAACCATGCCGCCGCGCACGACACCGTCGCCGCGATCGAGCGCCTGGGCGGCAGCGCGCTCGCGCTACAGGCCGACGTGGCGCAGGAAACTCAGGTCATCACGATGTTCGAGGCCCTGGCGCAGGCCTTCGGCCCGCTCGACGCGCTGGTCAATAACGCCGGCATCATCGCACCCTCGTCGCAGCTGGCCGATATGTCGCTCGAGCGCATGCGCCGCGTGTTCGACACCAACATCCTTGGCGCCTTCCTGTGCGCGCGCGAAGCCGCGCGGCGCATGGCCCGCTCACGCGGCGGACGCGGCGGGGTCATCGTCAATCTGTCATCGGCCGCGGCACGCATCGGCTCGCCCAACGAATACATCGATTACGCCAGCTCGAAAGGCGCGATCGATACCATGACGCTGGGTCTCGCGAAGGAACTGGGTCCGGACGGGGTGCGCGTGAATGCGGTGCGGCCTGGCTTGATCGACACCGAGATCCACGCCAGCATAGGCAAGCCCGAGCGCGCCGCGCAGCTGGGTGCGATGACCCCGCTAGGCCGCCCGGGCCACGCGACCGAAGTGGCCGACGCGGTGATATGGCTGCTGTCCGCGCAGGCCAGCTATGTGACTGGCGCCTTGCTCGACGTGGCCGGCGGTCGCTGATCCGAACGTGGGCGGGTTAGCCTGCCCGATTGCGCATCCAGTCGGCGGTTTCGAAGAAGGACGTCAGTAAGCGCTCGCGCAAACCGAGTGCTAGCCCCACGTCCTCCATTGCCCACGCCATGCAGCGCAGCCACTGGTCGCGCTCCGGCGTGGCAATCGCGTAAGGCAGGTGCCGCGCGCGCAGCCGCGGATGGCCGAAACGGCTGATGTAGAGATCGGGACCGCCGAGCCAGCCCGACAAGAACCAGAACAGCTTGTCGCGCGAGCCGTCGAGCGTCGCCGGATGCAAGGCGCGGATGCCGGCGAATTCGGCTTCGAGATCCATCAGATCGTAGAAACGGTCGACCAGGGTACGCACCCCCGCTTCGCCACCGACCAGCGCGTAGGCGTTCGATGCGGCGGATTCGTTGGCGTCCCCGGTAGCGGTAGATTCAGCGGCGGTAGATTCGGTGCTGGCCGCGGTGGTGGTCGATTCAGCGGCGCGGTCCCCCACATCGGGCACGGCCGGCTCTTCAGGCACAGTCAACTTCATGGTGTAATCGGACAAAACGCCATTATCCCTCACGCAGCGACTGTAGCGCAGGCCGGCGCAGCACCGCGCGCAAACCGGGCCAGCCGGCCAGTGTGGTGCACACCATCCCGACTGCGATGCCGATCAGCGGCAACCAGGGATTGAGCGTCAGATGGAACTCGAAGACCCGCTGCGCCAGGATCGCCCCCAAGGTTTGCGCCCCAAGCGCCGCCATCACCCCGGCCAGGCCGCCGACCAGCAGGAATTCGGCCGATTGTACCCGGCGCACCTGCGCACTCGACGCCCCCAGCGCGCGCAGCAGCGCGGCTTCCTGCATGCGTTCGTCGCGGCTGCCCGCGAGCGCCGCATACAGCACCAGCACGCCGGCTGCCAAGGTAAACACGAAGAGGAATTGCACCGCGCCGATCACCTGATCCAGCACACTTTGCAGTTGAGCGATCAGCGCGCTTGCATCGATCGCGGTCAAGTTGGGAAAACGCGCGATCAATGAGTCCACCATCCCATGCTGCGCAGGCGGCAAATAGAAGCTGGTGATAAAGGTGGCGGGAAAATCGGCCAGCGCGGCCGGCGGCATCAGCACGAAGAAGTTGACGCGAAAACTCCCCCAGTCGAGCCGCCGCAAGCTGGTCACCGGCGCGCGCACGGTCTGTCCGGCCACGTCGAATTCAAGCACATCGCCCACATGCAGGTGCAGGTTCCTGGCGATACCGGACTCTATCGAGATCTCGGGCGTGCTCGCCGCGCCGTACCAGCGGCCGGCGGCAATGCGGTTATCGGGCGGCAAGTGCGTGGTATACGACAGATTGAATTCGCGTTCCACCAGCCGGCGCGTGTCTGCGTCCGGATAATCCTGAGCCTGCACCGGCCGGCCGTCGATCGATACCAGACGGCCCCGTATCATCGGCTCGAGCGTCACGCCCGTGCGTCCGGCATCGCGAAGAAAGGCGCTGACCGCCGGCGCCTGGTCGGGCTGGATATCGATCACAAACTGATTGGGTGCATCGGCCGGTGTCGACGCACGCCAACCGGCGATCAGATCGTTGCGGGTCAAGAGCAGCAGCAGCAAGCACATCAAGCCGATGCCGAGCGCTGTGATCTGCAGCACGCTCGCGGTATGGCGCCGCTCCATCGAGGCCAGCGCATAACGCCAGCCCAAACCGCCCCAACCACCGCGCGCGCCAGCCGAGCGCAGCGTACGCGCAAGCAGCCACAACACCGCACGGGCGATCGCGGCGAAGCCCAGCAGGCCGCCACCGAAACCCGCGGCCACGATCAGGCCCAGGCGCAGGTCGCCCGCCGCCAGCACCAGCAAGCCCGCAAACAACAATACGCCGATCGCATAGCCGATCCGCACCGACCATGCCGCGCCGCTGCGATCGTCGACCGTGCGCCGCAGCACGCGCACCGGCGGCACCGAGGCCAGCGGCAACAGGGGCGGCAGCGCGAAACCGAACAGCAAGACCAGGCCGCAAGCAAGCCCCTCCAGCGCGGGCAGGATGCTGGGCGCCGGCAGGCTGACGCCGATCAGATTGCCGAGCCAGCGCAGCAAGGCATAGTGTCCGGCAAAGCCCAGAATCACGCCCGCCGTGCTGCCGATCAGCCCCAACAGCGCGAACTCGCCGATAAAGAGACCGAGCAGCAGCGCGCGGCTTGCGCCCAGGCAGCGCATCACGGCGCCGCCGTCGAGGTGGCGCCGCACATAGCGGTGGGTCGCCATCGCGATGGCCACCGCGGCCAGCAAGGCCGTCAGCAAGGACACCAGGGTCAAGAAGTGGCGCGCGCGCGCGAGCGTATCGCGCACTTGCGGCTGGCCGTCGCTCAACCCTTCCAGCGCGACGCCGCGCACGGCCGGCGTGGCAAGCATGCCACGCGCCCACCGGGCATAACGCTGTACCACCGGGTCGGGGCCCGCCAGCAGCATACGATAGGTGGCGCGGCTGCCCAGGCCGAGCAGCCCGGTCGCAGGCAGATCGGCCGCGTTCAGCATCACGCGCGGCGAGAAATTGATGAAGGCGAAGCCGCGATCCATTTCTCGCGTGATCACGGCGCTCACGGTAAACGAACGGTCGCCCACCTTGAGTTGCGCGCCCACGCGCAGATGCAACGCCTGGGCCAGCTGCGGATCGATCCACACCGTGCCGGGTGCGGGAATCGCATGGGTCGGCACGCCGGTTAAGGCCTGCCCGGCAATCGCGGGGGCACCGGTATCGGGCGCCAGTTCGACCGCGCCGCGCAGCGGATAACCCGGGCTAACGGCCTTGATCGCGGCAAGACGAGTGGGTGTGGGTACGCCAGCGGAGGCTGTATCGGCCGGTGCCGACACCATGCTGGGAAAGATGACGGTCTGCGCAGTCTGCAAACCGTCCGCATGGGCCATCTCGACAAACGGCGCGTCGATCGGATGATCGGCCCGCACCACCAGATCCGCGCCGATGATCTGGCGCGCATCGCGCATCAACCCGCGATCGAGCCGGTCGGCCAGGAAAGCCACGCTGGTCAGGGCGGCGACGGCCAGTATCAAGGCCAACAACAATACCGTCAATTCGCCGGCGCGCCAATCCCGCCAACTCATCCGGCCGACCTGGACCAGCACCGCAGGCAAGCCGTGAAGGCGCGCTTGTCTTGCTGGGTCGGCGCCGAGTCCGCTGGGCTCGATGGGCCCGCCGGTGCTCGGCGGTCGATTCATGGGGGAATGCAAGGGGGAATTCAAAAGGGACTCAAGAGGGATTCAAGGGAAATTCAGCGGGCGACCCAAGGACTCATCCGAACGTCTCATGCAGTCCCCAGCTCAGTCGCGCAGGCGATCGCGTCCGGACGCCCGCAAGCCGGGCAGGCTTCGCGCGGTGCCGTGTACCGGCACCATATGCAGGGCCATGCCCCGCCAACCACCGCGAATACCGCGCCACAAGCGTGGCAGAACCCAGATCGTCAGTAGCAAAAAGGCGGCAAGCAGCGCGAGGAACACCAAGGGGGCACAAAATGCCAGCGCCAAGCCCCCCAGGACCAGCAGCTCCTCGGCAATCGACGCGCTACGGCCGAGGATCCAGCTGGAAGAGAGATTGATCACCGCGCGCACGCCGGCTTTGGTGAGATGCGCGGCACAGGCGAGCACGCCGCCGCCCAGTGCCACCGCGAGCACCACGCGCGGATCGGCATGTCCCATCGCGCCGGCCGCCAAGAGGCCACCGGCCGGAATACGGATCAAGGTATGGATCGCATCCCATAGCGAATCGAAGGCGGGAATCTTGTCGGCCCAGCATTCTATCAGCGCCAGTGCCAATGCGGCGGCGATCAGCCAAGGCGAAGCCAGGCCTTGCAGAGGCAACGGAAGATGGATCAAGCCCAGGTTTGCGCACAGACCGGCCAGCAGCACGGTCAAATACAAGCGCAGGCCGGCGGCCCATGAAAGCCCCGCCGCCAAGGAAATGGATTCAAGCATGCGCCCCCCTCTTCGTAAAACCCCGCTGGCGCTAGTCGGCAGGTCGACACACGATTCGCCCCTGCCTTGCGCGGGCCTGCCGCGGGCGCGCTCGCAAATCGTGCGGGCCCCGATTGCAGGAACCGGACCGTGCGCGAACCACTCTCGCACTGTCGGCACTTTGATTATAACCACGCGCGGCGCGGGAGGTGGGCGGAATTCGGCGATTTTCGGTGCCGCATCGCGGGCATGCGCACAAAGCGCAACACAGGCAGCCGCCTCAAATCACCCCGACCAAGCGATAGCCGACACCCGTCTCGGTCACGATATGCTCGGGCTGGGCCGCATCGCGTTCGAGTTTCTGGCGCAGATGTCCCATATAGATGCGCAGGTAATGGTTGCTCTCGACGTGGGACGGCCCCCATACGTCGCGCAGCAGTTGCCGGTGCGTCAGCACTCGGCCGGCGTGGCGCACCAGGGTCGCGAGCAACCGGTACTCTATCGGCGTCAGGTGCACCGGCTCGCCGTCGCGCAAGACCCGGCGCAAGGCCAGGTCGACTTCGATCTGCCCGAAGCGCACGCTGGGCGTCTCGTTCGCGCTGGCCTGGTTGCGCCGGCGCAGATGCGCACGGATACGCGCCATCAATTCCGAAACGCCGAAGGGCTTGGACAGGTAATCGTCGGCGCCGGCGTCGAGCGCCGCCACCTTCTCGCTTTCCTGGCTGCGCGCCGACAAGACGATTACCGGCAGATCGGTCCAGCTGCGCAGTTCGCGTATCACATCGAGGCCATCGGTATCGGGCAAGCCCAAATCAACGATGACCAGATCCGGCTTGCGGGTGGCCGCTTCGATCAGGCCGCGCTGGCCGGTATCGGCCTCGTGGACGGTCACGCCCTCGGCTTCGAGCGCGGCTTTCACAAAACGCCTGATCTGTTTTTCGTCCTCGATCAGCACGACGTTGACGGTGGGTTCTGTCATCGTATCTCTCTTACGTGCGCACCGCACGCGCGGCACGCAACCTGTGGCGGTTTGCGTTCATTGCGCCCTGCTTATCCCGGTTCGGTTTCATCCGACAATTCCGGCATCGCAGGCGGCGGATCGGCCGGCAGCGTAAACCAGAAACGGGCGCCGGTCACGTTGCCACCGGTCGCATCGCTGCGGTTTTCCGCTCCGATCTTGCCGCCGTGCGCGTTGACGATGGCCCGGCAGATCGCCAGACCCAGGCCGATGCCGGGCTTGGCCGACTCCTTCTCGCCGCGGGTGAATTTCTCGAAAATGCGCGTCTCCATTCCGCTCGGTAGGCCCGGGCCCTGGTCGTCGACCGTGACGCGCACCATAGGCCGGCCGTCGTCGACCACCCGACTCGCGCCAATTTCGAGCCCCGTGTCGGGCAGCGCATATTTGGCGGCGTTCTCGAACAGATTGGTAAAGAGGCGCTCCATCAGCACCGCGTCGAGCTGCAGCAGCGGCAGATCGCCCGGCAAGCGCACCTGTACCGTGTGACGTGCGAGCAAGCGTCGGCAGGCGCGCAGCGCGGTGCCGACCACTTCCTCCAGCATCAGCCACTGGCGATTCAGCTGGACGCCGCCGCCTTGCAGCCGGGCCATATCGAGCAGATTGGTGACGAGGCCGGTCATGCGCAGCGCTTCCTCGTGGATCGCGTCGACCAATTCGACATCGCGCTCGCGGATAGCCTCGTCCAATTGCGCCGGCGCGAGCTGCATCGTCTCGGAAGCCGTTGCCGACGGCAGTGCATCGTGCACATCCTGCGTGTGGCCCCGGGCCACACTGCCCTGCGAGGCCGCCAGCATCGACGAGAAACCGACGATCGCGGTCAATGGCGTACGCAGATCGTGCGAGATCGCCGACAGCAAGGAATTGCGCAGGCGCTCGGACTCCATATTGACCAGCGCGTCGCGCGCAATTTCGACGTAGTGCACGCGCTCCAGCGCCAGCGCGATCTGCGCGGCGAAGGTATCGAGCATCTGTTCCTGCTCGGGACCCGACAGTGGGCCGCTATTCTCTGCACCCAGGCCCGGTCCGGATAGCGGATGCCGCTTGTCGACCGGACTTTGGCTGGTCAGCGCGAGCACGCCGCGGGTGCGCATCGGGGCCTTCAAGGGCAGATACTTGGCGGCGCTTGCCGGCAGAGTATCGGTGCCCAGGCCCGCGGGCTTCTGCTGGTCGTAAACCCACTGCGCGACATCGACGTCGAGCTGCGCATCGCTCAGCGCGAGCTTCGGATCGGGTTCGGTGACAGGCTGCCGCACCTTGTCGTTGCTGTCCGGCAGCAGGATCGCGACGCGCGCCTGGAACACCTCGCTCACATGGCGGCTGCCGATTTCGATGATCTGCTCGTTGGTCAGCGACGCCGCCAGCTCGCGCGCCATCGCGTACATCGCGCCGGTACGCCGTTCGCGGTAGCTTGCCATGCGCGCCTGTTGACGCAGACTGGAGGTCAGATGGCTGATCACCAGCGAAGTGGCCAGCATGCCTGTGAAAGTCAGCAGATACTGGGTATCCGACACGGAGAACGACCAGCGCGGCGGCACGAAGAAGAAATCGAACGATGCCACGCTCAGAAACGACGCCAGCACGCCCGGACCACGTCCAAGTCGAGCCGCCGTGAAGATCACGCCGAGCAGGTAGAGCATCACCAGATTGGTGAGGTCGAGATGGCCGATCAAGCTGCTCGCCAACAGCGTCAGCAGCGCGACCAGCAGTGCCGCCCAGCCATAGCTGCGCGGCCGCGAGTGGGCATCGCGCCCGCCCGACAAGGCGATACGCAGCTCGTCGACGAGATCGATATCGTCCCCGCTGTCGCGCGCATGGTCGCGTTTGACTTGTATCAGTGTTACATCGATGTCGCCCGCGCGCTCGATCAGGCGATCGCCGAACGGGCGGCGCAGGAAACGCAATACACTGGTGCCGCCATTGCCGCGCGACGATGCGCCCACCACCGCCTTGGACACGTTGCGCACGCGCGCATACCCGAGCAGCGTGCCGACCGCATCGGCACCGGCCAGCGATACTGCTTCCGCACCCAGATCCTGGGCCAGCTTCAGCGCGCGCAGCGTGCGCTCGCGCTCCTGATCGGGACGCTTTTGCAGCGCCGGCGTTTCCACGTGCACCGCGATCCAGTCAGCCTTCAGGCTGGCCGCCAGACGTGCCGCCGAGCGCACCAGGTTTTCCGCGCCGCCGTCCTTGCCTTGCGCCGGCCCCACGCACACCAGCAGACGCTCGCGCGCCTGCCAGATACGCTGGATCGACTGGTCGGCGCGGTATTCGCGCATCTGCGCATCGACCCGATCGGCGGTACGACGCAACGCCAGTTCGCGCAGCGCGATCAGATTGCCCTTGCGGAAGAAATTGCGCACCGCGCGTTCGGCCTGCTGGGCCAGATAGACCTTGCCGTCGCGCAGACGCTCGAGCAATTCCTCGGCCGGCAGGTCGACCAGCGTGACCTCGTCGGCCATGTCGAATACACGGTCGGGTACCGTCTCCCAGACCCGGATGCCGGTGATCTGGCCGACCACGTCGTTCAGGCTCTCCAGGTGCTGGACATTGACCGTGGTGTAGACGTCGATGCCCGCGTCGAGCAGCTCGTGCACATCCTGCCAGCGCTTCATATGACGCGCACCGGCCACATTGGAATGGGCCAGTTCGTCGACCAGCACCAGCTGCGGCTTGCGCGCGAGCGCGGCGTCCAGATCGAATTCCGGCAATTGACGGCCGCGATACTCGAGCATCAGCGACGGCAGCACTTCCATTCCGTCGAGCAAAGCGGCCGTTTCGCCGCGGCCATGAGTTTCGACGATGCCCACCACCACGTCTATCCCTTCTTCGAGCTTGCGGCGCCGGGCGCCCTGCAGCATCGCGAAGGTCTTGCCGACCCCGGCCGATGCGCCGAAGAAAATCTTCAACTTGCCGCGCTGGCGCTTCGCCTCCTCCCGCTGCAGTTTGTCGAGCAACTCGTCCGGATCGGGTCTTTCCATATCGTCTTCAAATGAGCAGACGCCGGCCTTTGCCAAGGCCGGCGTCGATGGATCCCGATTGCCTGTGCCTTCCCGCGTCCATGGCGGTCATCAGACAGGAACGCGATCAGGCCGGCTTCAGGATTTCTTGGTCGCGTCCAGAGCCAGGTTGAGCTCCAGTACATTGACGCGCGCTTCGCCCAGTATGCCGAACTGGCGGCCCGAGGTATAGCGCGAGACCAAGGCTTGCACCTGATCGACCGTCAAACCGCGCGCCTTGGCCACGCGCGCCAACTGATACTGGGCCGCGGCGGGCGAGATCTCGGGATCGAGACCACTGGCCGACGAGGTGACCAGATCGACCGGCACCGGCGCGGTATTGCCCGGATCGGCCGCCTTCAGGGCCGCCAGGCGGCCCTTGACCTCATCCTGCAGCGCCGAGTTGGTCGGGCCGAGGTTGGAGCCGCCCGAGTTGGATGCGTTATACGGCATCGGCGAGGTCGCCGACAGACGGCCCCAGAAGTATTGCGGCGCGTCGAACTGCTGGCCGATCAGCGCGGAGCCGACCACCTTGCCGTCCTGCACGATCAGGCTGCCGTTGGCCTGGTCCTTGAACGCGCTTTGGCCGATGCCCGTCACCACCAGCGGGTAGACGATACCGGTCAACGCGCCCAATACCACGAACAACGTGATCAGAGGACGGGTGAAACCTTGCTTATTCATGATGATTCCTTGCGTTAGCGCGATAGTCATGACTTAACGTTTTCTTGAGATCTGATCAGACCCAGCCAAACAACTGCAGGACCATGTCGATCGCCTTGATCCCGATAAACGGCACGATGATCCCGCCCAGGCCATAGATCCACAAATTACGGCGCAGCAGCGCGGCGGCGCCCAGCGGCCGATAACGCACGCCCTTCAGGGCCAGCGGAATCAGCACGACGATGATCAGCGCGTTGAAGATCACAGCCGACAGGATAGCCGACGCCGGCGTCGCCAGATGCATCACGTTCAGCGCGTTCAGCTGCGGATAGGTCGTGGCGAATGCGGCTGGGATGATGGCGAAGTACTTGGCGACGTCGTTGGCGATCGAGAAGGTCGTCAACGAACCGCGCGTCATCAGCATCTGCTTGCCGATCTCGACGATCTCGATCAGCTT
>OUWB011206285.1_pt1 | contig 19510 bp, 15 predicted proteins | sample 1779821 | NCBI WGS metagenome assembly OUWB01 (sample SAMEA3914806, study PRJEB12502) | metagenome | biome: forest; material: soil | place: Canada | collected 2011-08-03 | depth 0.1 m
GGCGTCGGCCGCGCGCTTGTCTGCCCCGTTTTCCGGTTTATCGAGCTGATCGATGCAGGCACCATATTGATGGGCCACGTCGCCGGACGTGTAACGTTTCAATGCGCCCCCGATGAAGGTCGAATCGACTATATGGGTATCGATCGGCAGCGCACGTTCTTCGCTGTTCGCGGTGATTCGGTACATCAGCGTAAAGCCGGCACCGCTGCGGATATCCTGCAACATCTGCTGCGACAGTTGATCGACGCCGAATGCGAACGATGCGACCGTCTTGGGTGTATTCGGCACGCGATCCGCTAGACTGCCGGCGGTGGTCCCGTTGGCACTGCGTACGTAGGCCTCGTAGACCTTGTCGAGCGGCAGCAGCGTACGCTTATACTCCTTCGAGAAAATGACGCTTAGGCCTATACGCGGCGCGGCGCCCGAGCGCGGCTTGACATAGGCCAGGCTGCCGTCGACGATCAACGCGGCGCTGGGGAAATCGGGTGGCGCGTTCTCCAGGACTCGGAATTCGAGTACGCAACCGCGGTACTGGCTGAGCTTGGTGTCATGAAAGCGCACGCCCAGTGTGGTTGGGTCGGGGGCGGCTGTGCAAATACCGGGCAGGCTAGCGGTACAGGCGACAGATGCGATGGATAGCGCCAATAAACGGCCGCGCCAGCGGCGGCGACCCGTGGAGCAGGAGGCGGTCCGGCGCCGTTTGGCGATGTATGAAAATATTGGCATCGGCAGTTGGTTCGGTCTCGACTGGCCTCGGTTGGGTGTTGCCGGACTTGTCCAGGAGGCGGCTGCCCCGGCGATGTCGGTACCTATATTGTACGGCTGCGCACGCATCAGCGGGCGCGCACGCACACGCCGGTTGACTTGGAACTTCGTGTGATGTAGCGGCACAGTACGCGGCGCCCAATGAAAAACGGCACCTTCACAAGGAAGTGTGCCGTTACGCGCCTCTCGCGGCAACGTATAAAGAAAAGGCGCTCGCGGTGTTGCAACCAACAATGGAAGAACAGAAGCAACTACCCGCGTGTAATAGGCAATGCCCTAACGCTTAGCGGCGCCATCCCCCTCCGCCGTGCCAACCGAATCCGACTCCGATGCCGAGGCCGATCACAGGCGCTCCGACCACGACCGGCGGCCCATAATAGGCCGGTCCGTAATAGGCCGGGCCATAATAGTATGGCTGACCATACGCGTAGGCAGGCGGTGGCGGTGGCGGCGGTGCCGCCACCGCGACTGTCGAGGGCGGTGGTGCGTCGGCGTAGGTCAAGGCCGGAATCGGTTGGCCGGTGCTCGGATCGAAGCGCAGCGCAACCGTACTGCCGGGGTCGCCCGGAATCTGGGCCGTGTAGGTGTTGCCCTTGTACCGGTACTTGATTTCGTAGCCGACCACCGTGCTTTGTTGCACGGGCTTGCTTTCGCAGCCGGGTACGGCAGTGCCGTTCGGGTTCATGCATGACGGTTGCATCACGGTGCTGTGCTGCAGCACCGGTGTCACGGATGTTACTTTGCCGTACTCGGTCGCCCACGCGGATGAGGCGCAACCGACCAGCACGGCGCACAGCAAGATGTTTTTCATGATGTCGTTTCCTGGCATGACGCACAGTCCAAGACGGCAGGAGTAGCGCCGCCTTATCACTGGGACAACGTTTCTAATATAAGACCATTCTGAAATTATTTGCGTTATTCGTCAGGTCAGGTTGGTAACACGATATTCCACATCCACCCCCGAAATTTCCATAATTACACCCGTCCCGCTGCAAATGTCATAGCGAAATGCCTTTTCCGGCAAGGATTTAGAGAATATTTTGAAGCGTATGGTCGGGCCAGGGCGCGACGCGCCCCGATTACTGCTGTAATAATGTACGCGCATCGGGTCCTACCGACTCGCGCAGGACCGGCCGGCGACGATAGTACGGGGGCGTCGCGTACCGGGTAAAGTAGTGGGATTATGACTTTGGCCAACTCTTCACAAACCATGACCGTAACCATAGTAAAAAACAGTCTGCTTGAGGCGCGGCAAGCACTCGAACGCCTGCTGGCCGACGATGCCGGCTTGGCGACCATTGCCGCCGGCGCCGATTTGCTGGTGGAAACGCTAAAGGGCGGGGGGCGCATTTACTCGTGCGGCAACGGCGGTTCGATGTGCGATGCGATGCATTTTGCCGAGGAGTTGACCGGCCGCTATCGCAAGAATCGGCGCGGCTTCGCTGCCCAGGCCATCAGCGATGTGGGGCATATGAGCTGCGTTGCCAACGACTTCGGCTACGACTACGTGTTTTCGCGCTACGTCGAGGCGCACGGCCGATCCGGCGATTGTCTGGTGGCGCTCAGCACCAGCGGCAAAAGTCCTAACATCCTGCATGCGGTGACGCGTGCCAAGGCGCTGGGGCTGTCGGTCATCGTGCTGACTGGGCGTCCCGGATCGCCGGTGGCTGCTGCTGCCGATATCGATATTTGCACTCCGGGCGGAGAATACGCTGATCGGGTGCAGGAATTGCATATCAAGGTGCTGCATATCCTGATCGAAAGCATAGAACGCACGCTGTGTCCTGAGCTGTATTGAAAGCGGTCACCATGATCGATTGCCGGCCGGCTATGCGCGCGTTGCGCACCTGCCTCGTGCTGTTGTGCCTTGTGGGCGTAGCGCTGGGAGCCAGTCGGGCGAGCGCAGCTCCTGTGTGCGAGCCCTGGGTCAGATGGACCCATTTCAAGGAAACCTTCGTAAGCCCGGACGGGCGCGTTATCGATCGTGGTCAGTCGGATGCACGCACCGTGTCGGAAGGGCAGGGTTACGGTCTTTTCTTCGCCTTGGTAGCCAACGACCGAGCCACATTCGACAAGATGCTGGCCTGGACCCAGGACAATCTCGCACAAGGCAGTCTCGCCTCGCATCTTCCCGCGTGGTTGTGGGGGCACAAGCAGGACGGCAGTTGGGGTGTCATCGATGCCAACGCGGCGAGCGACGCCGATGTATGGATAGCTTACACGCTGCTGCAAGCCGGGCGCGCGTGGCACGATCCGCACTTGAGCCGGCTGGGCGCGGACCTTGCGCAACGCATCATCGAACAGGAAACCACGACGTTGCCCGGCCTGGGGTTGACCTTGCTGCCTGGGCCGCAGGGGTTTCACCTTGATGCACGGACCTGGCGTCTGAATCCCAGTTATACGCCTGTACAGTTGTTGCGCGGTATCGCCAGCGCGTTGCCGGATACGCCGTCCGTCAGGCCCCAGCCCGCATCGGGAAGTCATGCCGGTGCGTCACGGTCGACGGCCACGAACGAAAGTCCAGCTTCGGCTGCAACGAGCGCTGCGCGACCGTGGCGAGAACTGGTCGAGAGCGCTCAGGTCGTATTGACTCACACGGCACCGCATGGCTTTGCGCCGGACTGGGTGCAATACCGGGCGAGCGGCAATGACGGTGCGTTCGAAGCCGACAAGCGCACGGTCGCACTGGGCAGTTACGATGCGATCCGTGTTTATCTGTGGGCCGGCATGCTGGCGACACAGGAAACTGCGCAGCGCAATCTGCTGCGCAGTTTCCGTCCCATGCTCGACTATGTAGCCGCGCATGGTTATCCCCCCGAAAAGATCGATACCCAGTCAGGAGCCTTCAGTCACAATGCCGGGCCATCCGGCATGTCCGCCGCGATGGTCCCGTTCCTGATCGCCGGCGGTGCGCAGGAACTGGCCCAAGCTCAGCTGGAACGGGTTGCCGAGCTTGAGGCCAAGACGCCGACGCCATATTATGGACAGGCCCTGACCTTGTTTGGCGTGGGCTGGTACGCAGGGCGTTTCGGTTTCGGTCCCGATGGTAGCCTCCAGTTGTCCTGGTGTTGATGGGTGGACCTGATACTCGCGACAGGCGCATTTCGTTAATGCTATGGTGCGTTAACGACAACAATCGTCTCTGAGCGGTGCGCAAGCCAATTGAGGGGGGCATATGGATAAGCTGTTTGCGATGAAGGTATTTACGCGGGTGGTCGACAGCGGCAGTTTCGTCAAGGCCGCCGACCTGCTGCAACTACCGCCGCCCAATGTATCGCGGGTGGTGCAGGCGCTCGAGCAGGATCTGGGCGTCAAGTTGCTGAATCGTACGACACGGCGGATCGGCTTGACCGAAGATGGCTCACAGTATTACGCCCGCTGTCTGACGCTGCTCAACGAGATCGAGGAAATCGAGTCGTCGCTGTCGAGCGCCAAGCTCAGCCCCAAGGGCAAGGTGAAGATCAACCTGCCCACCTCGCTTGGCAATTCGATCATTATTCCCGCCGTGCATGAATTTCATGCGGCCTATCCGGACATCGAGATTGAGATGGGGCTGACCGACCGCACCATCGATATGGTCGAGGAGGGTGTCGACTGCGTGTTGCGCGTAGGCATGCTTGAGGATTCAGGGCTGGTGGCGCGTCAAATCGGTCTGGTGACAAATGCCACGGCGGCGGCGCCAGCCTATTTGACCCGTCACGGCATGCCCCACGATCTGGACGACCTGAGTCACCATATCGGCGTAAATTACGTGTCTGCCAGTACCGGCCGGGTGCGAGCCTGGGACTACCTGGTCGACGGCGAGTCATATTCGCTACAGATGAAAGGGCCGATCGCGGTCAACGATTCCGGCGCCTACGTGCGTTGCGGCGTCGCCGGGCTGGGCCTGATCAAGGGGGCGCGCCACCTGATGCTGCCATTTTTCGCGAACGGCGAACTGGTCGAGGTGCTGAGCGAGTATCGGCAGCCTGCACGCCCGATTTCGATTCTGTACGCACCCAACCGGCACTTGACCCGCAAAGTTCGAGTGTTTATCGATTGGCTGGCGGAGCTGTTTGCGCGTTATCCCTGCTTGCAGGGAGAAGGCTAAGGCTAAGGCGGTGCGACTTGCCGCGGGATCGAAGACACCCGATTCCGCGGCAAGTCGCAATTGCTGCTAGCGGCGCGAGCCGAGCCAGGCTGCGGCAAAGGCCAGCGGCACGGCAAATAGCGCAGGACTTGCGTACGGGAAAAGCGGTGTGGCAAAGCCGAACAGGCCGACCCAAACTGCCGGTCCCGCACCAATCAACAGCAGCGACGCGACAATGCCCGTCATGCCGCACCACCATGCACCGCGGGCCGTCAGGCGACGCCAATGCAAGGCTAGCAGCAGTACCGGGAAATTACCGGCGGCGGAAATCGCGAATGCCAAGCCGAGCAGGAAGGTGATGTTCTGGTGGCGAAACCACGTGGACAGCAGGACCGCAGCCAACCCCAGGCCCAGCGCGGCCCAGCGCGAAACGCGCAATTCGCTTTGCTCGTCGGCGGCGCCGCGCCGCAGCCAGTTGGCATAGAGGTCGTGGCTGATCGCACTGGCTCCCGCCATGGTCAAGCCGGCGACCACCGCGAGGATGGTGGCGAAGGCGACTGCGGCAATCAACGCTTGCAAGGTCGGCCCGCCCAGCAAATCGGCCAGGTGTATCGCCGCCATGTCGCTGCCGCCGATAAGTTTGCCGGTGGCATCGTGGTACTGCGCCAGCGATGGCAGTAGCGCGACGCCGCCATAGCCGATCGCGATATTCAGTGTAAAGAACAATGCAACCAGGCCTGTGGCCCAGCTTACCGACAGTCGGGCGGCTTTCGCATCGGCCACTGTGAAAAAGCGCATCAGCACGTGCGGCAGCCCGAGCAGACCCAGCGTCAGCCCTAGACCCAGCGACAGCACTTCGACCGGATTGGCCAGCGCGTGGCTGGGCAGAAACACATTTCGTCCGGGCGCCGCCGCGGCAGCGGCCTCGAACAGCGCATGCGGACTGCCGCCGAAGCGGTTCAGCACGCCTACGGCCAAGGCGATGCCGCAGGTCAACATCAAGCCGGCCTTCAGCATCTGCACCCAGGTCGTCGCCAGCATGCCGCCGATGGCGACGTAAGAAATCATCAACACCGCGACGAGGGATACGGCGGCCACATAAGGCAGACCGAACAGAAGTTCGATCAGCTTGCCGGCGCCGACCATCTGCACGATCAGGTAGAAAACGGTAATCGTCAGAGAGCTGATGCTGGTCATCAGCCGCACGCGTGGATCGGGAAAGCGTTGAGCCAGCACGTCCGAGACGGTATAGCGTCCCAGGGCGCGCAGCTTTTCGGCGATCAGCAGCAGCAATAGAGGCCAGCCTGCCAGCGTACCGATGGCGTACACCATCGAGTCGTAGCCGAAGCTGAAATACAGGCCGGCCGCGCCGAGGAAGGAGGCGGCTGACAGATAATCACCGGCCAGAGCGAAGCCGTTCATCCAGCCGCGGATGCGCCCGCTGGCGGTATAGAAATCGCCAGTACCGCGGCTGCGCCTGGCAGCGTATGCGGTGATGGCCAAAGTCAAGATCACAAAGGCAATAAAGAATAGCGCGGCACGGCTTGTCGATACGCTCATGCCTGCGACTCCGGGCCATCGTGTGCGCATAGCGTGTAGAGCAGGGTCGCGACGAAGAAAAACACGAACAGCGCGAGCGCCAACACAATGGCGGCGGGGTAGTCGGCAATGCGCCCGGCCAGCAAGCGCGGTGCGAAGGCGACGATGCCGTAATAGCAGGCGCACGCGAGTGCGACCAAGGCGGCCAGTACGGTTGCCAAAAGGCGAGAATGGGGCATGGAATCGATTCTGCTCAAAAGGAAATAGTTTACAGGACCCTTGGGAGGCCGAGTGGGAAGGCCCAGTGCGCGCTGTCGCCATGGGAAAACCATGAGTGCGCGGACGCGATGCGCCGCGAATGCTCGTGCTAGGATAAAGCGACGATGGCGCCCGATGCAGGGCGTTCGGCTTGCCGGTACTGGGCTCAATTCGGCGGAAATCCGCGACGGGAGTGGATGATGATGATGACAGCGGAACGCAAGCAAGACCTTGATGAAATCGTTCGAGCCGTTGCAGACGAATTTTCTGACGACGTGCAGTTCTCCTGCAGCGACGAGAGCAATGCCAATTTCGTCGCCAAATGGAAGCTGCGCGACCAGCCTGAGACCCTAACGCAGAGTTCGCGAGCGGTCCTGGTGCGTTTCGCCGACACCGCACTCAACCGTTACCATGCATTGACGCCGGAACAAAAGAGCGTGGCGATGATGCATCTGCGCGAGTTGATACGCTCGTGCATGGCCGACTATGACGAGGGGCGGCAGGCCTTGCGCGGCGAAATCAAACCACCTCATATCATCAATACCGCACCGGAATTTCTTGCCGACTGATGACGCGGGACAGCAAGCGCCGTGGCGGGACGCGATGCGGTCGGCCTGATGCTTCGTAGTCGTTTCGGTACCGCCGGCGCGGTGCTATTCCGCGAAATGCCAATCGGCGTCGACGGTCTGTCCAACCTCTAGGCAGGCCCCGATGCCGGATGCGATCCATGCGTTCTGGCCGAACGGGTACTCGCGTTGGCTCAGGAACTGACCATCTTCGGCGCAGACAAGTATCGCACGGGCGGTTAGACGATCGTTCCGCCGCTTTGCTCGTCTGCCAAATACATCACAATGTGATATATTTGGCGCCATCAATATCACGGATCATCAGCATGTCCAATGCATATTCCAGGGGCGACTTTGCCGCCGACCGACGCCTGATCCGCAATTCCGCCATGGCTGCCTGCATCGGACTGGGCAGCACGGTCGCTGCGTGGGCGTTGCTCGACCTGATCCACCTATTCACCAATGTGTTTTTCTTCCAGACGTTCTCGTTGGCGGCACGTTCGCCCGGCGTCAATACGCTAGGGCCGTGGGTCATCGCCTTGCCCGTCGTCGGTGGTTTGATCGTCGGCTTGATGGCACGCTTCGGGACAGACAAGATACGCGGGCATGGCATTCCCGAGGCGATCGAGGCCATTCTGTTCGGCAAAAGCCGGATGTCGCCCAAGGTCGCTGTCTTCAAGCCTTTATCGTCCGGCATCGTGATAGGCAGCGGCGGACCTTTCGGGGCCGAAGGCCCGATCATCATGACGGGCGGTGCACTCGGTTCTTTGCTCGGGCAGTATTTCGAACTCAGCGCGGCAGAACGCAAGACGCTTCTGGTGGCGGGCGCAACCGCTGGGATGACGGCGGTCTTTGGTACGCCGGTGGCAGCGGTGTTACTCGGTACGGAACTGTTGCTGTTCGAGTGGCGCCCGCGCAGCCTGTTGCCGGTGGCGATCGCCTGCGCGGCCGCGGCATTCGCGCGACCGTATTTGCTGGAAGCAGGTCCGTTGTTTCCGCTGCATACAGCGGCGCCGGCCGGCATTGCGTTGGTCTCCTGCATCGTGCTCGGCGTCATCTGCGGGGCGATCGCCTCGGTCCTGTCCCACGCTTTGTACCGTATCGAAGATGCGTTTCACAAACTACCCGTGCACTGGATGTGGTGGCCGGCGCTGGGCGGCATCGCAGTGGGGATAGGCGGATACTTTGAGCCGCGGGCACTGGGTGTCGGTTACGACGTGATCGGCGATCTGCTGCACCACAATCTGCTGCTTGGGGCTGTCGCGGCGCTGTTGCTGGTGAAGGCTGTGATTTGGCTGATTGCGCTTGGATCCGGTACCTCGGGCGGGGTCCTCGCACCGGTCCTGATGCTCGGTGCCGGAACCGGTCTGTTGCTAAGCCCGATGCTGCCGGGCGGCGAAGCCGGCCTTTGGCCGCTGGTCGGGATGGCTGCGATGTTGAGCGCGACCTTGGGTACCCCGTTGACGGCGATCGTCTTCGCCTTCGGCCTCACCCACGACAGCAATGCCCTATTACCGTTGCTGGCCGCGTGCGCCACCGCGTACGGCTTTGTCGTGCTGGTGATGCCGCGCTCCATCATGACCGAAAAGATTGCACGGCGTGGTCGTCATATCTACCGCGAATACAGTGTCGATCCGCTCGAACGGCACGCGGTCGGCGAGGTGATGTCGCAGGATGCGGTTTGCATAGACGCCGCAGTAACGGTCGACATTGCCAATCGAGACCATTTCGGTGTGACTCAAACTCGTCGCGCGTATCCTGTCGTACGCGACGGCCGCGTATTGGGCATCGTCGACAAACCAGCGATCGACGCCGCGCTGCGGGATCCGGCAGTCGGGCCGCTGGCGACGCTCGGCACCCTGGTTGCCGCAACGCCGCTGCGCTACGCGCTACCCGACGAAACCTGCCGAGCGGTGGCGGCGCGCATGGTCCTGCACGGTCTTGAGCGATTACCGGTCGTCGTGGGAGCCAACGATGCTCATTTGCTCGGCATCGTGTCGCGTAGCGATCTGGCCAAACCGGCTATCGTCTATTTCCATGAAGAAGAGACGCGCGAACGTTTGCGGGGCGCGGCACTCGGGCCGAGGATATCATTGGCGGGGAAGCAAGAGGGATGATTTTGCGCAATCGCCGACAAACCTTTCTTTATTCATCGCACTGCGATATATACTGAAGGCAGTGAAAGCATTCACTGCCACGAGCTGGAGCCAGATTTCCGTCGAAGGAGTCGCTATGCCATTTCGCCGCATTCTGCTTTGCTACGACACCACCCGGGAAGGTCGCCGCGCATTGCGCATGGGCGCCGATCTTGCCCAGCAGGTCGGTGCCGAAACTCACCTGCTCGCCGTCAGGGATAACACGTATCTCCTGGTCGGCTACGATGTGTTGGTGGCCGAAGCGGCCGATATCGAGGAGCAGGTCGCGAAAGACATCCTTCAGGAGGGCGTCGAAAAGCTTGAAGCGCGTGGCATCACCGCGAAGGGCCACTACGCGGTCGGCAATCCGCTCGAGCAGATCCCGCACTTCGCCAATAGGCTGAATGTCGACCTGATCGTGGTCGGCCATCGTCCTTGCGGCAAGCTCGCACGCTGGTGGTCGGGGCCGGGCAACGGGCTGTTGCTGGACAAGGTCAAGTGCAGCGTCCTGGTGGCCATCAACAGCGAAGAAGACAAGCTGCCCGAGACGGAGCCCTAGACGCTTGCGGCGCATCGCGTCCGCGTGCCGTGCTTCAGTGATATTCGCAGCCGTGCCACCCCGCTTGTCGCGCAACGGTGGTCGAGCTAGTACTTTCCCTCCAAATGTCGTAATCCGGCGTCCTCGCGGCGCAAGCACATACTATTTCCACGTATATTCTCTGCTACAAAAATATCAAGGCAGGAGACGCTGGATGAGTTTGTACCCGCGCTTGTACCCACATTTGCTGGCCCCGCTGGATCTGGGCTTCACAACACTGCGCAATCGCACGCTGATGGGGTCGATGCACACTGGACTGGAAGACAAGGCCCGAGACTTCCCGCGTCTAGCCGCCTATTTTGCCGAACGCGCGTGCGGCGGTGCAGGCTTGATCGTCACAGGTGGCTTTGCCCCCAATATCGCCGGCTGGGTCAGTCCGTTTGCCGGGCGTCTGACCACACATCGCGCGGCGCGTGATCATCACATCATTACCGACGCGGTTCATATCGAGGGCGGCAAGATCGCACTGCAGATCCTGCATTCGGGGCGCTATGGCTATCATCCGCTCGCCGTCGCGCCGTCACGCGTGAAATCGCCGATCTCGCCGTTCACGCCGTGGGCGCTGAGCGCGCGGGGCGTCGAGCGGCAAATCGACGCCTATGTGCGATGCGCGCGCTTGGCGCGCGAGGCCGGCTACGATGGGGTCGAGATCATGGGCTCGGAAGGCTATCTGATCAACCAGTTCCTGGTCACGCACGTGAATCGGCGCAAGGATCGCTGGGGCGGCAGTTACGAGAACCGCATGCGCTTTCCGGTCGAGATCGTGCAGCGCGTGCGCGAGGCGGTCGGCCCCGACTTCATCCTGATCTACCGGCTGTCGATGCTGGACTTGATTCCCGACGGGCAAAGCTGGGACGAAGTCGTGAGCTTGGGCCGAGCGGTCGAGCGGGCTGGCGCGACCATCATCAATACCGGTATCGGCTGGCACGAAGCACGCGTGCCGACCATCGCCACTTCCGTGCCCCGCGCGGCATTTGCGTGGGTCACGCAGAAGCTGCGCGGAGAGGTGTCGATTCCGCTTTGCACCACCAACCGCATCAACACGCCCGAGGTGGCGGAACAACTGCTGGCTGACGGCTGTGCGGACATGGTATCGATGGCACGTCCGTTTCTGGCCGATGCGGAATTCGTCAACAAGGCCGCGGCGGGTCGCGCCGACGAGATCAATACCTGCATTGCCTGCAATCAGGCTTGTCTCGACCATACCTTCAAGCTGCAGACGGCGAGCTGTCTTGTCAATCCGCGCGCGTGCCACGAGACGCAACTCAACTACGTACCGATCATACCGGCGCAGCGCAAGCGCGTTGCCGTCGTTGGTGCCGGTCCGGCCGGGCTGGCTTGCGCGACGATATTGGCCGAGCGCGGCCATGCGGTGGACCTGTTCGAAGCATCGGATCGCATTGGCGGACAGTTCAACATGGCCAAGCAGGTAGCGGGCAAGGAAGAGTTTCACGAGACGCTGCGTTATTTTTCGCGCCGCATTGAGCGCACTGGGGTCGCGCTGCATCTGGGTACGCGCGTTGATGCCGCGCGCTTGCAGGATGGGTACGATGAAGTGGTGCTGGCAACCGGGGTAACGCCGCGCGATCCGGCAATAATCGGCCAGTCGGAAGGTGTCGCTCGAGGCCAGGTGCTGACTTACATCGACGTACTGTTGCACCACAAGCCCGTGGGTCGGCGAGTGGCGGTGATCGGTGCAGGCGGGATCGGCTTTGACGTCAGCGAATTCCTGGTCCATGAACATGGCGCCGGGCAGCCCGATATCCGCACCTGGATGAAGGAATGGGGCGTGACCGACCCGGCGCGCGAGCGCGGCGGCGTGGTGGCCGCCGAGGTCGCGGCACCTGCGCGTGAGGTGACCCTATTGCAGCGCAAGCCAGGCAAACCGGGCGCCGGCCTCGGTCGGACCACAGGTTGGATACATCGTGCCGTGTTGAAAAGCAAGCAGGTCAAGATGATTGCCGGCGTCAATTATGAGCGTATTTCCGAGCAGGGTCTGCACATCAGCTATGGGGAAAAGCGTGAGGGGCCCACCGTGATCGAGGTCGACCACATCATCTTGTGCGCCGGGCAGGAACCGCTGCGTGAATTGCAGGCCCCGCTCGCGGCCGCCGGCGTCAAGGTGCATCTGATCGGCGGCGCGGACGTGGCGAGCGAACTGGACGCGAAACGCGCTATCAAGCAGGCGGCCCAACTCGCGGCGCGGATCTGACCCAGAAACCCGTCACGTCGCAACCGGTTCTGCGCGCGGTCAATCAAGTTCTTGCCTGCATCGAGGCGCAACAGGACGCCGTGTCGATCTGGCGCCTTATACGCCAAGGCAATGTGTTCGATCAGAAGATCAGCCTACAGGGGATTAGTCAAAGCCGGGCGCGTTTCATACGCGAAGGCGTGGTGCGGATCAGTTTGGAGCATCAATTCCGTCGACTGGCGGCCTCCCGCTGAGGGATTTCGCTTACGCGGTCATGCCCAGGCGCCGCAGTACCATCACGCCATCTTCGGTCACGCGCGGTAGTACCGTGTTGTCGGCTGCGACGATCTCGACCAGATTGTCTTGCTGCAAGGCGAGCAGATCGGGATTGTTCAGGGATACCTGAGTCGGCGCCGATATCAGCAATACGAGTATCGCTAATTCATGCGGCGAAAAAAAGCTCTTCATGGCCACCTCTGCGATACACGCGCGGCCAAGCCGCGCATGTCGTTGTACTTCGTTGTTAATTGGGCCGCGGCGGTCGCGGCAAAGTAAGCAGCAGTATCGCTCAACCACCCTTAAAGGAACCTTAAAAGTGTGCGAGCGTTATGTGTCAATTGTGACAAAACGTAGAAGCGCGCGGCGGCGCGAGGTGTGCGCGGGCGATCTGCCGAGCCGGCGACTGCTCATGCTGTCGCCCGGTCGATTTCAAAAGCGGTAGCCTATCCCGCCCAGAAAAATGTCGCTGTCCTTGTTATATCCCGTCATTACGCGATCCCAGGATGCTCGCACCAGCCAGTGGCGGGTGAAGTTGTAGCTGGCGCTCATGGTCAGCAGCGCCGAAACTTTGTCGCCGGTGGTTTGGGCATCGCCCTGCACCCGGTAGGTATCGATTGCGACATAGGGGCCGGCGCCGACCGACAGCCGTACGCGATCGCCGAAGAAATCGTGTCCCAACCATATCTGCGCCGCGCCGCCGTTACGCCGAGTCAGCGCGGTCGAGCCTTCATTGAGCCAGGTCAAGGTGCCGTCGACATAGGCACCGAAGCCGTGTCGATATTCCACGCTACGCGCGAACGCGGTCGGTGAGTACAGGCTGTTGACGACGGTTTCGCCCGCCATCACGGTGATCTGATCGCCGCTGCCGGGCTGCGGCTCGATCGGTGTCACGCCGTCGTTGGATTTACCCAGCTGATAGCCGATGCCGAGCATGGCATTGTACGTGCTGATACTGCTGGGCGCGTCGATGCGATTCAGGACGACTTGGTAGAACCATGGCGAGTCCGTCTGCCAGGTTGCCGACAGGCTGTAGATGACGGCGAGCCCATGGATATCTTTGTACGGCAGATTGTCGTATGAGGCGACGGTGTCGAAATAGGCATACGGACCGATGCCGGCAGCCAAGGTCAGATGCCGGTCGAAGAAATGAGATCTCAGCCAGTACTGAAGAGCGAACCCGTCGCGATGGTTGTCGGTGTAATGGCCTTCATTGATCCAGGCATAACTCAACGCCTGGTAATTGCCGATCGGCTGCTCATAGGTGAAGCCCCAGGCATAGGTCGATTCGCTGGGCGACGGCATGCGGCTCAGACCGCCTTGCAACGTCACGGATTGAGCGTGAACACCGGCGCCGAACAATGATGCAGCGCTTAGGATGAGTAACCTCAAGTAAAGCCGTGCGTAGGCGTAACGTTGGTTTCGGGTGAGGGTCGGCTTGAGCGATGGAAAAAACATGGTCGTCTGGAAGACTCGAGTATGTCGTTGCCCGGCGCCATGTCTGAGATGTTTGGCTGCGGCGCGGTGCACGATTGATGCGCGGGTTTCCTTATACCTCAACTGTGTGATGCGAAATGGGGTTGGTAAAACCCCGTAATCCATATCTCCGCTTATGCCCGTCTTCGTAAACGCACGTCATCAAAATAGTCGAAATCCTCGGGAAAACGCGCAAACCTATAAATAAGACGATTAATCCTACACGGCGCAGTGCCGCCACTAAATTGTAGGGCGAGTGGAGCTGCAAGTGCGCTGCGGCGCAAGCTGGGTTGCATCGCCGGCGGCAACGATCCGGGAGCACTGCAAAATGAACGGGGAGGGCACGCACCGTCGCGGTGCATGAAGCCGAGGATACTAACGACGATTGAGCGTAGAACAGACGCTACGCGACGCGCAGGGACAACTCGCGCAAAGTCAGGTGGTGTTGATCAAGAATCTCGGCGGCGGCTGGCGGTGCCCGGAACAGGCCACCGCCAGCCGCCAAGCCATGGGGCGAACGGGCGTGAGCCCGCGTCATGTGTTGGCAGACATATCAGTCACATGGCGCGGAACTCGACTTCGCAGGCAGCAAGCCTAGCGGGCCCAATGGCAGACGCGATGATGATGCGCGTCGAAGTGGCAGACTTTATGACGGTGGGGCACGTCGGCCTGTGCAGTAAGCGGTGCGAGGGCGGCGAAACCGAAGCCTGCCGCAAGGCAGGTCAGCAAGGCGGTGCGGAGTGTGCGGATCATGGTGTGCTCCTGTTCCTAGGTTGTGAGATCGAGGTTGTGAAATCGAGCCATCTATCGGCGGATTCGACTGTTACCCGCGGGAAACGTTGCGGGGCGAAAATGTAACAATTTGTCGGCGCGTGCGTCAAGCCATACCAGCACGCGCATTACGGCTGCAGCTACTCTGATGCCGGACCGTACCGAAGGTATCATCACGGATGATCACTGCTTTGGCCGACTTGGCTGGGGACGGTGACAATCCACATCGAAACGACCATGTCCAGTACCTTGACGCTGATTATAGAAGATGTAACGAGCGGGCGATATGTCCGGCAGGAAGGTAATCGCATCGAGTGGTGGTGCGTCACGCCGGCCGCGCGCGACGGCATATTCAGTATCGAGCACGGCTTTAACGATGAAGTCCCCGACCTCGAAACCGAAGTCGATCGCGAAAATCTTGCCGCCAAGCTGCGTAAATGGGAGCGCGAGGGCTTCCAGCGGGAAGGCGAAGCGGCAGGCGCGGGCGACTCGACGCCCGACGCCGACTTCATGAGAGCCTTGGCCCGCGCGCGTGAGCAAGTTGCACGGCCGGCGCACGCTGCGGTGCCGGCCGTGAAAAGTGTGACGATAGGACGCATCGCCGTGCCGCTGGGCGCCGGCGGCCCACTGACGCCGCCGTTAAACCCCGCCCATCTGTTTGCGCCGCGTTTCGACGAAATCATCGACGACGTGGTCGAGAACCGGCGCGTGATGCTGATCGGCCATACCGGCTCGGGCAAAACCAGCTTGATCGAGCAAATCGCGGCCCGCAGCGCGCATGGCGTGTTGCGAGCCAATATGAACGGTCAGACCACGATAGGCGACTTTGTCGGCTTTTGGACCGTCAAGGGCGGCGCTACCGAATGGGTCGACGGCGTACTGCCGATCGCGATGCGCGAAGGGCTATGGCTGATCATCGACGAGCTCGATTTCGCCGAACCCGCGATCCTCGCAGTTCTGACCGCGGTACTGGAGACGTCCGGGCGCCTGATGCTGAAGGAGAAAGGCAACGAAATCGTCGAGCCGCACCCGGATTTTCGACTGTTTGCGACGGCCAACGCAGTCGGTGCCATGAGCCAATTTCGCCATATGTACCAGGGCGCGAACCTGATGAACGAGGCTTTTCTCGATCGCTGGCGCGTCTATTTGATCGATTATCTGTCGCCCGGCGAGGAAGCCGAAGTGCTGCAGCGCACGCTCGGCCCCGCGATGACGGCGGCGATGGCGCATACGCTCGCGGCTTTCGCCGCCGACTGCCGCGCTGCGTTCGCGCGTGAAGACCTGGCCACGGCCTTTTCGACGCGACGCCTGCTGGACTGGGCGCAACTGATGTTGCGCACCGGCGATCCGCAGCGCGCGGCACACCCGACCATCTACGCGAAAGTCAGTGCAGCGGACGCAGCATTGATACGCGACATCATGCGTCAGCACATCGCATTGCCGGACTGACATCATGCGTGCCGTGTCGTCGCTACCTGCCCCGTTCTCAGGCTTCGAGTTCGAATCGGATCTTGCGCGCATCGCTCGGGTGCTGACCCGTCAGTACGACGTCCGTATCGCTTTCGGGCCCGGTGCCGCGCATGTCGAGGGCAACACTATCGTGTTGCCGAACATGCCCGCAGGACAGGCCGAGCGCGACGTTTTGATCGGCTACCTCGACTTGTTGGCCGCGCGCGCCAAATTCTCGGTCAACGACGGTTTCCCGGGCGCGCGTAGCCGCTTCGAACGGCGTTTGGCCCAGATTGTCGAGGACCGCCGCGTCGCCGGGCGGTTGCAGGGCGACTTTCCGGGCGCCCACGTGTTTCTCGGGCGCCTGCGTCGGCATGCCGTGCGGCAAGCCGCGCTGGGCTGGCGCACCTTGTCCTGGAGCGCGCGGCTCTTGTGGGCGATCGAAAGCGCGCTATGGAACGACGATGCGCCGTTGGACGATACCGACGGCAGTTTGCAGGCCAGTCTGAACGGAATCGCCGATGCGCTTGCGTTGGCGCGCGGCAGCCTGTCCACGCAGGCGAGCCTAACCGCGGCCCAGGCTGTTGCCGCGCGCCTTAAGCTGTTGGCGTCCGGGCGCGTGAATACGATGATGCAAAGTGCCGACGTCGCCGGTGTGCCGCAGCAGGAAGAAGGCGATGCGGACGCGGCTGAGCGGGGCGACGAGGAGGCGGGGGAGGCCGGCGATGTGGGCGAGGCCCCTGTCGGCGGAAATCCGCCGGATCTGGCACAGGCGCGACAAGAGGCGGCCGAAATTGCACTGGCCGGCATGGGCGCCACCATGCCGGGTGCGGATATCGACGATGGTACGGTTCAAGCGCCGGGCCCTGCCATGCCGGCAGATTTGGTCCGCGTAGCAATACCGATGTCTTTGCCGCTGTCGACGCAGTTCGACCTCGTGACCGACCTCAGCGGGCACGGTGATCCCGCGGCGTGGCGCGCGCTGCGCCGCGAGGCCAGGGTGGAAACCGCGGCGTTGCGCAATCGACTCGAGCGTGCGTTGAAGGCGGACGAATGGACGCATTGGCGGCGCGAGCAAGAGCGCGGCACGCTGGATCGCACGGCGCTGGTGCGTGTCGCCACGCAGCCCGGCTACCGTACGCCGTTCGCGCACAAGCGCGTGCATCAAGGGCGGGACAGCGCCGTGACGATATTGATCGATGCCAGCGGCTCGATGGCCGGCGCCAAGATTCAATTGGCCAGGCTATGCGCGGCGGCGCTGGCCGATGCATTGCAACAGCTAGCCTTCGACTGCGAAGTGTTGAGCTACAGTTCGGTCGAGTCACCCGAATTACGCGCGCTGCGCGATGCGCAACTGGCTGCCGGTGCCGATCTGCGCCGCTATAACCGCAGCGCCGAACGGTTGGATCTGCGTGTGTACAAGCGTTTCGACGCGACCGATCTTTCGGGCATCGCGCAGATTGCCTGCGGTCATGAGAATCCCGACGGCGAATGCCTGTCCTGGGCCGCCGAACGGCTGGCCGAACATGCGGCGGGTCGTCGCATCTTGCTGGTCCTGTCCGATGGTTATCCGGCAACGGGCGACGGCAATCCAGTCATTTTGCGCGCCGATTTGCATCGGCGCGTGGCGGCGATCGCACAAAGCGGCATCGAACTGATAGGCATCGGCGTGCTCGACGATGCGGTCGAGACCTTTTATCCCGAATCGGTCGTGGTGCGGACTTTGAGCGAATTGCCGACAGTGGCGTTCGAGGTGTTGAGTCGGAGGTTGTTGGGCGGCAGGACGTAGCGAGGTCTCCCAATCCGGAGGTAAGCCAAGTTGTTTTACAACATTCGGATAGGGTGCTCATGTAGTCTGCAATATATCCTGTATCCTGTATCCAGGCGATTCGCAGGCGGCGCTCGGACACAGCGGTTCGATCTGCTTGCCTTCGCGCATATCACGGCATGGCCCACGCGGCCCGGCCTGCTTCCAAGACCGAACAGGAGAAAGACGATTCTATGGAACTCACTGGAAAAATGTTGTTGGGCGCCTCGGCCGTGCGCGGCACCGCCGGCACGCTGCGCGCATTTGCGCCGGCACTGAGGCGTGAAATCGAACCCGCTTTCGGCGCCGGCACGGTAGCGGACATCGAGCGTGCTTGCGAGCTCGCCGGGCAGGCATTCGACCCGTTTCGCGCGGCGCCGCTCGAAACGCGGGCGCGCCTGCTCGACGCGATCGCCGAGCAGATCCTGGCGCTTGGTGACCCCCTGATTGAGCGGGCGCACCTTGAATCCGCGTTGCCGAAGGCGCGTCTGGAAGGCGAGCGCGGCCGCACGGTCGGCCAGCTCAAACTGTTCGCGGCGCTAGTGCGCGACGGCCGTTGGGCCGGCGCCATGATTGATCCGGCACTGCCCGAACGCAAACCGCTGCCGCGCTCCGACCTGCGCGCACGCCGCATCGGCCTGGGGCCGGTCGCTGTGTTCGGCGCCAGCAATTTTCCGCTCGCGTTTTCGGTGGCGGGCGGCGATACGGCCTCGGCGCTCGCGGCCGGCTGTCCGGTCGTGGTCAAGGCCCACCCGGCCCACCTCGGCACCTCGGAACTGGTCGGGCGCGCGGTACAGCGTGCCGTGGCCGAGGTCGGCCTGCCGGAGGGCGTGTTCTCGCTCGTGATCGGCGCGGGCAACGAAGTCGGCGAGGCGCTGGTTGCGCATCCGGCGATCCACGCGGTCGGCTTTACTGGTTCGCGGCGCGGCGGCTTGGCGCTGGCCCGCACCGCGGCGGCGCGCAAGGTGCCGATTCCGGTTTATGCTGAGATGAGCAGCATCAATCCCGTGATCCTCTTCCCGGCCGCATTGGCTGCGCGCGGGACGGCCATCGCCCAGGGTTTCGTCGAGTCGCTGGCGCTCGGTGTCGGGCAGTTCTGTACCAACCCGGGCTTGGTCCTGGCGATAGCCGGACCGGACCTGCAGCGCTTCGTCGACGCCGCGGCGGCCGCCGTGGCGCAAAAGAGCGCACAAACCATGTTGACCGCAGGCATCGCGGCCGTCTATGAACAGGCGGTCGGCGCGCGTGCTGCGCATGCCGGTGTCGAGCAGGTGCAGCAAGGCACGCGTAGCGATGCGGCGTGCGCCGCACTGCCAGCGCTATTTCGCACCACGGCTGAGCGCTTCCTGGCCGATGCGGCGCTCGAGGAAGAAATCTTCGGACCGACTTCTATCGTTGTCGCCTGCCGCGACGAAGCCGAACTGCTGCGTGTGGCAGAGCACTTGGAGGGACAGCTGACCGCTACGCTGATGCTGGACGCGGCCGACCACGCGTTGGCACGCCGTCTGCTGCCGGTACTCGAGCGCAAGGCGGGGCGGATTCTCGCCAACGGCTATCCGACCGGTGTCGAAGTGTGTCACGCGATGGTGCACGGCGGCCCGTTCCCGGCC
>OUWB011199835.1_pt1 | contig 19469 bp, 16 predicted proteins | sample 1779821 | NCBI WGS metagenome assembly OUWB01 (sample SAMEA3914806, study PRJEB12502) | metagenome | biome: forest; material: soil | place: Canada | collected 2011-08-03 | depth 0.1 m
GGTTAAGGGTTTAGACTCATATCGCGCCTAGCCTGTCTCACGGCTAGTCCTATATACAAAAAGTTCGTACCAGCGGGAGGTCGGTCATGGCCGGCAAACCTTTATCGTCGCCGTCGCTCCAGGAAGCCCTGGAAAGCCTGTTCGGCACGGCCATGGGCCAGGGCGCCAGCGTCATCTCGCTGCCCGGCGGCTCACGCCTGTTCAGCACCGGCGATGATTCGGATCATCTCTACCTGCTACGCTCGGGCCGGCTGGGCGTTTTCCGCCACGACGAGGATCACCTGGAACTCGGCCTGATCGGCATCGTCCGGCCGGGTGAGCCGGTCGGTGAAATGTCGTTGATCGGGGGCACGGCGCATACGGCGACCGTCATTGCGCTGCGCGATTCCGACCTTCTGGCCATCCCACGCGACGACTTCATGGCCGCCATCGACGCCCGTCCCGAACTGATGATGGCCCTGTCGCGCAAGATGATCCAGCGCGCGCGCCCCGAAACCCAGACCAATACGCCCAACGTCTTCGCCTTCTTCTCCCTGTCGGAAAAGCCGATCCGGCCCCTCGTCGATCGTGTCAGCGAACAGATCCAGGCCTTGGGCTACAAGGTTGCCGTCCTGGACAAGACCTTCCACGGCACGACGCCGGAGGCCTTTACCCATATCGAGAGCGAGGTCGACTACGTCCTGCACGTCGCCGAGCGCCACGAAAGCCACTGGCGTCTGCTAAGCGCACGGCAGGTCGATCACGTCTTTTTCGTCGCCGACTCCGAATACCGCCCCGATTCCGATACAGCCGGCGAGAAGTCGCTGCTGCATCGCGCCCCCGACCTGATCCTGACCTATCCCACGGCCGTCGCGAAGGCGCATATTCCCGGCCGGACCCAGCAATGGCTCGACGCCATTTCGCCGACCCGATGGTTTCACATCCATCCCGAGGACAAGGACGACACGGCGCGACTGGCCCGTATCGTTACCGGCCACAGCGTCGGTATCGTCTTCTCCGGCGGCGGCGCCCGCGCCTTCGCCCAGATCGGCGCCATTCAGGCGCTGCGCGAAGCCCATATACCCATCGACTTCGTCTGCGGCTCGTCGATGGGCGCCATCCTCGTCGCCTCCCTGGCCATGCAGTGGACCGACGACGAGATTGATGCCCGCATCCGCAACGCCTTCGTCGAATCCTCGCCGCTCGACGACGTCATCCTGCCCTTCATCGCCATGACCTCGGGCAAAAAGGTCGACGAACGCCTGGAACGCCATTTCGGCGAGGTGATGATCGAGGATCTGCCCCTGCCCTTCTTTTGCGTCTCGTCGAACCTGACGACGGGCGTGCTGAAGGTGCACAAGACAGGCCTGCTGCGTCAGGCGCTAAGGGCGTCGATATCGTTGCCGGGGATCATGCCGCCCGTCGTGGAGGACAACGAAGTCCTGGTCGACGGCGCCGTAATGCGCTCGTTCCCGGCGACCATGATGCGCAATACCCACCTGGGCACGGTCATCGGCGTCGACGTCACCCGGGCGCGCGGCCTCGATCCCAAGACCCTGGTCACGCCGAGAAATCCCGCCTCGTGGTTCGCCAAGGGAGAATGGCGGCGCGGGCCGCCGATCATCTCGGTGATGATGCGTTCGGCGACCATCACCACCACCGCGGACCTGGCGCAATCGCGCGCCGCCACCGATCTCCTGATTATTCCCGAGCCCGCCGGCGTCGAAATTCGCGACTGGAAGGCCTACGACCAGGCCGTGGAAAACGGCTACCAGACGACGGTCGATACCTTGGCCCAGCTCGATTCGTCGGTGACGACCCTGCGCAAGCTGGGCAAGAGCGTCCATCCGAATATTCCGGCCTTTACCCCCGACGATTCCTACATCGCCGTGGCCGAAGCCCCGCCCAAAAAGCCCAAGGCCGCTCCACCGCCCAAGGTACAGAAGACAAAAACAGGCGAGGCGCCGAAGATCCCGGCATCCCAGACTCCTGCGCCCCCACCCCGCCCCACGGGCGAGCGTCCTTAAATTGCAAGAGGCGGCTATTCCTTCAGGCCGCCGAGACGGCGCATCATCAGCCACATCGAGAGCGAGACCAGTACGAGCCCGATGACCGCGGTAACGATCGATACCGCCTCAAGATCGGGTTGCAGGCCGTCACGGATCACCGACAGGTCCTTGGACTTGTAGTAAGCGCCCGCCGCCACGCCCAGCGAAATGATGCCGACGATGCTGAGGAGTATCCACCAGATGGTCGACAGGAACATTCCGATCCAACTGACGTGATGGACCTCGCCCTCCTCGCTCGACATGGCGATGCGGCCGTCGTGTATCCAGGCTTCGCCGCCATGCGCATCGGCCCGGGCGTCGTCATAGTCGCCGGCAAAAGCGGCCCTGGACAGCGGGCCGGTGGGGCGTTCGGGCGGCCGGGACACGTCCGGCGCGGCGGGTTGATGGTCGTCGGGCAGCGGCCGCTGAAGGCGTTCACGCCAATGCAGTCCCTCACCGGCCGGAGCGGATACGCGCTCGATTGCCTCCGCGGCGACCGCCTCGGTGACGATCGGCTGCGGACGCGGGACCTCGATGACCTCGTCGGTCGCCTCGCGCACGGCCGTTTGCGGCAGCGGGCTGGCATAGGGGTTCATCGCCGTCACGATCGGTGCCGGCAGGTTGTTCGCCGACATGATCGGGGTAAACGGCCGGAAGCCGGATACGTCGTCGTCGGAATCGTCACGCGTTTCGACACGCGTTGAGAAAATCGGTGTCCCATTGTCGTCGACCGCAGCGGCCGGCACGACCGGCGCTTCCGTCACGACGTCTTGCGAGGTAATTTCCTCTACCGGCTGCTTCGCCGCCTCAGGCTCCGGTTCCGCCGCCTGAGGGGCCTCCGGTTTTGGGCTGGATGCCTCCGAAGCCCCGGGCTGCGGCGTCACGAGGGGGGCGTTCAAGGGCCGCCCCAAAGGACCGCCCCCGTACGGCGAATAGAGTCGCATCAAGGCTGCGGCCGCCTCGGCTTTGCGCGCCTTTTCCGCGGCATCGTCGACTGCGGGCGCCACAGCGATCGCTGCCGACGCGGCCAGGCTTTGCTGTTCAAGGCGGGCCTGTTCGGCACGGGCCTGGCGTTCGGCCTCGAGTCGGGCCTGTTCGGCGCGTTCACGCTCAGCCGTTTCCTGCGCGATCCGCACTTGCTCGGCGCGCTCACGATCCTGGCGTTCCTGCTCAAGCCTGGCCTGCTCAAGACGGTCTTGCTCAACACGGGCCTGCTCGGCACGGTCGCGCGCCTGACGTTCAAACTCTTGCCGCTCGAACTCCTGGCGCTGAAGCTCAAGCCGCGCCTGTTCGACACGTTCGCGTTCTTGACGCTCCGCATCCAGGCGCGCGCGTTCGATACGGTCCTGCTCCTGGCGCTGCTGCTCGAGACGCTCGGCTTCCTGACGTTGCAGTTCGCGAATCCGCACTTCCTCGGCGGCGCGGGCGGCAGCCTGCTGCGCCAGGCGTTCGGCCTCCTCGCGCTGACGCTGCTCGTCCTGGGCGCGCGCCAAGGCGGCGGCAACCTCGGGACTCATGACCGCGGCCCCGAAGGCCGAATCGAACGCCGTGGGGGCTGCGGGTTCCGCAACCGGCGTTTCGCGAATCTGCGACGGCGCGGCATAGCCGCCCGGTAGCATCTCGACGAGGGGCGGTTCCACCGGCGGCTGGAAGGCGGTCGGCGCCAGAGGTTGGGGCGCAGCCGGTTGAGGCGTAAAGGGTTGAATTGGAGGCGCCTGAGGCGCAACCGGCGCATACGGCGATATCATCGGCGGATACGGTGAAATATCACTGGGCTGCAGCACCGGCGCGGCGGGTTGCAGCGCGAGTTCGGGTATTGGGGCGTGAACGGGCGCGGCATCCGGCAGCGAAGGCGACGTCACCGAAGCCAAGTCGATAAACTGGCGCTCATAAGGCGAGGATTGGGGGGCCGGGGCGACGACGGGCTGCGAAGGCGCCGGCTCGAACGTCACGGGTTGGGGGGCGACCGGCGGCGTATAGGTTCCGGCATAGGGCGACAGCGGCAGGCCCGGCGCCACGGGCGTTTCGGCGGCATAGCTCGACGCGGCATAGGGCGATTGTGGGGGGGCCGGACGCGGGTCAACCGGCAAAACTTCGGCCGGCAAAACCGGCGCGACAGCCGCCGGCTGAAACGCATGACTCTCCTGACGCACTGGCGCTTCCGGCTGGATCGGCGCAGACGGGGGCGGCGCGGGCGTGAAGCCATAGCGCGCCGGTTGCGCGGCGGCCTGCGGCTCTCCCGCCGGGTAAGCCGACAGAATGCCGCCCCGATCGGGCGCATCAACCTCCGACGGGCGTGCGGACGCCGCATCGGCCTCGACATCGGCGAGCGGGCGCACCAGAAGGCTCGGGGCATTGCCGACCGTATCTTCAGGCGTCAGGAACAGGTTCTTTTCGGCGGCGCGGCGGCGGATCAGCGGCGCCAGCACGTAGGTCTGGCCGTTGAATTCAGCCGAGCGCCAGGCATCCATCGCCAGGGCGGCCTCGGTCATGCGCCCTTCATTGATGCGCTTCAGCACGCTGGACGAGCCAAAATTCTCGATGCCGATATTGAAGCTGAACGACACCAGGGCGTCGAACTGGTTCTGATTCAGCGGCACCAAAATCATATTGTTGAGGCTGTCGACGATCGGCAGAAGGTCGAAGCGCAGGAGCGCGTCGGCGTCTTCCTGCGTGACCCGCGCACCTTCGCGCGCCGAGAAGGTATGGCCGTAACCCAGCGTCCAACGTCCGTCCGGCAGGCGCGCCGCGGTCTGGCGCAACCCTTCGAAACTCTTGATCAGCTCAACCCCGGCGCGGGAAACTTTTTGACGCGCTCTCATTCCTAATCCTGCCCAATTTGCCCGCGGCGGCACACGTCCATTGCCCCAAATCAAGACGTGCCGCGGGCGACCCGCCGTTTCTAGCAAACCACAGACCATTTAACCTTTACAAGGCCTTTATGACAGCCGCGGGGCAGATCAGCCAAAAAACATCAGCCGGTTGAATTTGTTAGCTCGGTAAAGGCTAGCCGCGGAGGACATGCTTCTGAACGTGAAGCGTGAGGCAACCGACTTCGGATGCCCGAAACAATACGAGCGGCTATGCGGCGCTTGCGTTCAATCAATGATGAAGAAGGATCAGTGTCGCCAGGCCGAGAAAGGTGAAGTAGCCTACGCAGTCCGTCACCGTCGTCACGAACACGGTCGCCGAGGCCGCCGGATCGTACCCCATGCGCTCCAGCCCCAGCGGGATAAGTATGCCGGCAACGGCAGCGGCGAACAGGTTGATGATCATCGCGGCGGCGGTCACGGCCGCCATCTCCCAGTCGTGGAACCAAAGTACCGTGACCGCGCCCATGACGACGGCAAAGGCCAGCCCGTTCAGGACGCCCGCGGCAATCTCGCGCCACACGGTGCGCAGCATGTTGGCGGCGTTGAGCTCGCGCGTCGCCAGGGCGCGCACGGCTACCGTCAGCGTCTGGGTGCCGGCATTGCCGCCCATCGAGGCAGCGATCGGATTGAGCACGGCCAGGGCGACGATACGGGCAATCGAGTCCTGGAAGGCGCCGATGACGGAAGAGGCCAGCACGGCGGTGGCCAGGTTGACCAGCAGCCAGACGAAGCGCGACCGGGCAATGCCGAAAATCGAGGCGTCCCGCCCCTGTTCCGACACCCCGGCCAAGGCCAGCATGTCCTCCTGGCTTTCTTCCTGGATAATATTGACGATGTCGTCGACGGTGATCTGGCCAACCAGACGCCCGGAGCGATCGACGACCGGCGCCGAGATCAAATGGTACTTCTCAAAGATATAGCCGACCTCTTCCTGGTCTTGGTCGACGGTGATTTCCGTCGTCGCCGCCATCAGCTCGGACAGAAGGGCCTCGCGCTTGGCACGCAATAGCGACGAGACCGCCAGGGCGCCGACAGGCTTGTAGCTGGGGTCGACGACATAGATGTCGAAAAACAGGTCCGGCAGATCGTCACCATTGCCACGCATATGATCGATCACCTGGCTGACTGTCCAGAAAGCGGGCGCGGCCATGACCTCGCGCTGCATCAGGCGCCCGGCGGTCTTTTCCTCGAAGGTCAGCGAGGTGACGATGGCCGCCCGTTCACTTTCCGGCAGGGCGGCGAGAACCGCCTTCTGCTGGTCCGCCTCAAGGTCCTCGAAGACCGCGGCTGCGTCGTCCGATTCCAGTTCGCGCAGAACCTCGGCAATGTCCTCGGTGTGCAGGGTGTCGATGACCTCCTCGCGGATATCCTCGTCAAGCTCCGGCAATAGGCCGCGTATGGCATCGGCGGGAATCCACGGAATGATTTCCTCGCGGTAGTCCTCGGACAGAAAGCCCAGAAGGTCGGCGACGTCAGCCGGATGCAGGGCGTCGAGCAACTCGCGCAGGCGCATGCCGTCGCCACGATCGGCGGCGTCGATGACCAGGGAGATATATTGCGGATTGAGCGCGTAATCATCCTTGAGCGCGAAATCCTCGATCTGCGCCGCGGTGACCAGTTCACTCTCGGCGCCGGCCATCGCGCCCTCGGGCACGAATTTCCGGATCAGCTCGGCTTTTTTCGGGGTGTCGGACTTCTGGCTCATGGCTCAGCCTCCCCTGCGCGTGTCAACGCTCGCAACCTAAATCATCGAGACGATTCAATGCAATCGCTCAATGCATCGGCCTGTCGATGTCGGGGGGAAACTCCCGGATGGTGCGGTCGAGAAGACTCGAACTTCCACGCCTTGCGGCACAGCGACCTCAACGCTGCGCGTCTACCAATTCCGCCACGACCGCACGTCATCCGGGAGGCGGCGGGCATAGCAACAGTTGGCGGGTTTGTGAAGGGAAAAATCAGCGAGACGCAAGAAAGTCTTCGCAAGCCCGTCCGGTTTAGCTACCGATAGCCATAAAGTCGTAGACATCCGCCGGGCGGGTCACGACGATGGAGATCTTTTCCTCGAAAATCTGGATTTCACCACGCGCCACCGGATGGTTGTTGGCCAGAATCCATACCTCGTCGTGCTCGCGGGCATCCAGCGGGATCACTGCGCCACGGCCCATGCGCAGCAATTGCTGCATCGGCAACACCGAACGCCCGAGCAGGACCGAAATTTCGACGGGAACCGATCCCACCTGCGACGTTGTCAAGGAAACCCCAATAAACCGGACTTAGGAAAAATACGCTGTCCCTACGCAAGCTCTTGCGTACACGGGCTATATGACACATTTGATCTGACATGCTTGACGAGGTGTTAAAACCCGCGCCTTTTTTTGGCCGCGACGACAATGAACGGCCGCAATGGGTCGTGGCGATGGAGCCCGTGCCCTACCCCGATGCCGTTGCCTTCATGGAGGCGCGCGTCGCCGCCATCCAGGCCGGCGAAGCGCCGGAAATGGTCTGGCTGGTCGAGCATCCGCCCCTCTATACGGCCGGGGTCTCAGCCAAACCCGGCGATCTGATCGCGCCCGACCGTTTTCCGGTCTTCGCCAGCGGCCGCGGCGGGCAATATACTTATCACGGCCCGGGCCAACGCGTGGCCTATGTCATGCTCGACCTCAACCGCCGGCAAAAAGATATCCGCGCCTTTGTCCAGGCCTTGGAACACTGGATCATCGACACGCTGTGGCATTTCAATGTCGAGGGCCATATCCGCGACGGCCGCGTCGGCGTCTGGGTGGAACGTCGCGACAAGGGCTACGAGCCCCTCACCGAAGACAAGATCGCCGCGATCGGCATCAAGCTACGCCGCTGGGTCAGCTTTCACGGCATCAGTCTGAATGTCGAGCCGGACCTGTCGCACTTCGGCGGCATCGTGCCCTGCGGCATCAGCGAGCACGGCGTGACCAGCCTGCTCGACCTGGGCCTGCCGGTATCGATGGACGAAGTCGATTATGCGCTGCGCCTCAGTTTCGAGGCGATCTTCGGATCGGTTGCGGTTCAGACTTGATCGACGACGGGCCGGTGCAACGAGGCCCCATAGCGATTATTTCCCCGCTCAACACTTTTAGTTTTGCTCGCGGGCTTCCAACCTGTGCAGCGAGGCCCCATAGCGATTATTTCCCCGCTCGCCGGGCATAATGCACAGGTCGATGACCGCCCAGACCAGCACCAGGACCGCGACGAAATCGAGGAAGCCTTCAGGCCCCGGCCAGACCATGGCCACCGCCAGCAGAATCACCGCCGACCACCAACCTGAACGGCCACGATCGTGCAGACGCTTCGACAGCACGCAGGCGCCGCAGAACAGCAAGGGCGCGTAAACCAGGAACGACAGCCACGGCATCGCGCCCTTGAACGTCGCATCATAAAGGCCCAGCAGCAGGAGCAGCAGGAGAGCGGCAATGGTGAAGCGCACCGCACCGACTCGCCCGCTGGAGGAAAAGAATATCTCGAACCAGTCGATCTTGGGATTCATTGAAAGCGTAACTCACGGACTTGCTGAAAGGCCGCTGTACACCAAGGGGCGGTCGGGCTCAAGCGGTGGGAAGGCTCAGCCCGATTGCCGCGCAAAGGGCCGCCATATCGTCGGGTACCGGCGCCGATAGAGTCTTTGTTCCGCCGGCCGGGTGCGGAAAACTCAGCGACAGGGCGTGCAACATCAGGCGTCGCACCGGCTCCCCCTCGAGCGACAGGGCGCCGCCATAGCGAGCATCGCCGGCAATAGGCGCGCCCAAATGGCTGAGATGGACGCGGATCTGGTGCATGCGGCCGGTATGCGGGCTGCATTTGACCAGCGCCGCCTCATCGCCCCGCGCCAGAACCTCATAGGCAGTGCTGGCCGCCTGGGCATCCGGATGATCAGGCTCGCATACCCGTGACCAAGCCTCACGGCCAATCTCCTCGCGCCGCAGCGGGGCGTCGATTTCCCCCTTGTCGGCCACCCCTGCGCCGTTGGAGACGAGACACAGATAGGTCTTGGTAAATTTGCGCGCACTTAGGGCCTTGCCGAGAAAGGACGTCGCCGGGTGGGTCCGCGCGGCCAGCAATATGCCCGACGTATCGCGGTCCAGGCGATGGATCAGCATCGGTCGGCGCCCGCTCGGCTTGACGAAGGCCCACATCAAGTCGTCGAGATTGTGGCTGTCGGGCCCACGCCCGCCTTGGCTCGACAGGCCCGAAGGCTTGTTGAAGCCGATGATGTCGTCGTCCTGGTAGACGATCATCGAGGTCACCCAGACGACATCCTCCGGCGACAGCTTGCGCGGCAAGCGGAACGCCGGAACGACTTTCGGCGCCTGCTTTGGCCGCGGCCCGCGGCGCTCCATCGCCTTCAGATGCTGGGGGGAATGCTTGGCCATGGCCCTGCCCTACGCGCGCCGCAAGGCGGCGTCAATCATTTTGCCCCGGCGAATTTCAGGATGAAAACGGCTCAGGTCATTGACGAAAACGACATCCATCGCCTATAAATAATCGATTGATTTCTATATTGTTGTGAATATGCCGAGCCCATGTCATTTGGGCGATGAATTGTTAACCGCTTTTGCGATGAATATCTGACGGGCCTCGGCTTGCCTGTTCTAAAGTTTTTGTGTTGGACGATAATTATTGGGCTGGTTCAAGATGGCTTTGGCCGGCGGCTCATTTGCAAGGATAATTTGGTGCGCTCCGTCATTCGGCTAATCAACACGCCGCCCTCGGCCTTCCCGACCAGCGTGATCCGCGGCACCTTCCTTTACGGAAACATCGCGGCCGCCGTGTTTTGCGGGATCCTGCAGATGGTGATTGAACCGACCGAGCAGAATCTGCTTTGCGCCACGCTATCCGGCCTGGCGGTTATCTTGACGTCGATCTACTGCTTCCGCGAACGCCCCATCCAAAAGCACCTCTATTCTACCCTCGCTGTATTCGGGACATGCCTGGTGGCGATAGGGCTGGCGCTTTACGGCATGACGATGGAATGGCGGCCGCTGGACTTCAACCTGCGCTTTCCTGTCCTGACCTTTGGCTCGTCCCTGGCCTTCGTTGTCCTCTGCATCGTCGCGCATGCTATATTTTCCCAAAGCTCGATCCTGACCATGTTCAGTCACAAGATTCGCGACGCGGTGTATAAGCCTCTGGGCTTTGTCCGGGTCCCGAGCGACATAGAACTGTGGTTACTGGGCGGCATCGGCGTTGTCGCCATCCTGTTGTCCGCCACCGGCCAGGCGGAATATGGCGCCAACAGCATCAAGTCCGGCGACGTCGGCGGCAAGTTTATGCAATCTTTTATCGGCTTTGCCGTCGCCCCCTACATCATTCTCTTCAAGAATGGGTTGATTTCCAACAAAGCTGATCGCAGCGGCCTGTCGACGAGCTCCATGTCGAAATGGCTGCTAGGCGGTTATTCCATCGCGTTTCTGGGCCTCGCCATCGCCCGTAATGCCCGCGGCCCATTCGCGGAGGTGATTCTTATCATCGCCGTCTGCGTGATGGCCATGCTCCTGAAGGGCGCCATTCGCGTCAACAGCCGAACATTGGCTATAGCCGGCGCAATGGCCATTATCGGCCTTCCCATCGCCGGCATGCTTGGAAATCTTTCCGCCGCCATGACGATCGTTCGCGGCGAACGGTCTACCTTGTCGCCCGCTGCGCTGGTGGCCAAGACACTCGATACCATGATGTCGCCTGCGCTCATCGAAAGCGTCAAGGAAAAGAGCAACATCATTACCGCCGAATATAATGAAATCTATTTCAAGAACGAGTTCTTCACGCGATTTTCGGTCACCAAATATACCGATATCAACTGGTCGGCCATTGGCGGATTTCCCGACGTCAGCCCCGCCCTGCATGATATCGCCGTGACCGGCGTGACCGACCACTTCTGGGGCCTGCTGCCTGCGCCGGTGTTGAACGCCATGCACATCAATATCGACAAGGACAGCCAAAGATTTCTCTCCAGCCAGGGGGACCTCTACGTCAATTACGCGTCGTTGAGAGACCTTGGAGGGTTCATCACCGGCTCAGCCATTCCCGACTGCTGGGTGCTCTTCGGGCCACTGGCACCGTTTATCATCGTGGGCGTGGTTATCGCTTATTTTATATTCATGGACTCGTTCCTGGTCTTCGACGGCAAGGGCAATGTCTTTGTCCTGACCTTTTCGGTGCCGATCGCCGCGCGGATATTCCAGGGCCTCCTTCTGCCTGAGGGCTTTTACTCTTATCTCGGCTTTTTCGTACGTGGCATGCCGCAAATGGTCCTGTTTTACTTCCTGGCGACACAAGCCACGAGGATGATTTTCAGCTGGATCGGGCGTCCGGGCGGCAACTTGGATGCGCGCCCGAGGCGGTTTCGCCGGACCTTGCGTCGAATAGAAAGACCGACCTTAAAGCGCGATACTTAAGGAACGAGCGATGAATTGGGCAAAACGGCCTATGTCGTGTGCACACCCCTGAAATCAAACCATTACCCTGGCGTCGATGTAATGTTCCGAAGTTCGGGCTCACAAAACTTGCCGTGAATCGACAACGGGCAACGATCCTCAAGCGAAAATAGACGCTTGAGCAACCATTACCGACATCGCCTCAATCTACACGCGGGAGACGCTTTGCGCTTGAACAAAGGCAAACGGCATTCCCCTCATTGAACCCAATCTGACACTCCGCCCAGATTGGAAGACGTATTTTCGCGACCGAATGCCCCCAACGCAGCTGTCAATCAAATCATCGCTGGCGGTTACGCGGTCATAGGCGAGCGCCACGACTTCAAAGCCAGTGCAAGCCCGTGGCGTTGTCGTTAAAATCACTGCGCCCCGCGCGAGCAGCTTGGAGTCGAGCGCGACGACATTCGTCAGCGCATGGCTTGCTTGCCCTGATTAGCTTCCCACACGTGCCACGTCAGGCGACGAGCGATTCTTTAACAAGCGGCTTTACACCTGCGTGGCGTCGTCCCAACAGGAACAGGGCCGTATATTTGTTCATGCCAAAAATGATGTGCAATCCAAGCGGAATAATTAATGCGACAAACCAAATCAGGAAGAAGTTTACGCCCCAGCTCTTCATCATTAAAAGTATGGGTTGTGACACAAACATGATCGTTAGAGATGCCCGCCCTAAAAGCTCGATAGGATACGCTATGGCTTTATAATGCGCGATGAGCTTGGAAAGCAATAAACACAATACGGTAAGACCGATTGATGCAATAAATCCTGCGACAAAAGGGCCATAGTGATTTGTTTTCATATCAATCGTGAAGAAAGGTAGCGTACGATAGATAGCCAAAAGGCCAAACAAACCTACGAGCCCCCCGACCAACCACATTCGGCCTCGTCCCTCGAAATGCTTATATACACTTCCGAACCATATAAAAACGCACGCCATGGGCACGTGATCAAGGGCAAGCGGGACCGGAATAGATATCTTTCCTGCAATGGCAACGACAGCATATGCCAGTAAATATAGCGCGATTACGCTTAATATCATCCCGTAACTTAAAGGGCTTTTGAAAAAAGTCAGCATAACTTTATAAAGTACAATAGAAAAGAATAAGCAAGTCACAAACCAAAACGCAGTCATAAATACAACGAGGTGATCACCTCCGTATAAATAAAATAAAAATTCAAGCAACGCAGATCTATGATGCAGGTTATGCGTTGACATTGCCAACGGGGCACCAATTAGAAAAAGGTAAACAGCGTACGGAATTAAAAGATTTTGCGCTCTTTTCACAGTAAAATCTTTTATCCTCCCAGGCATGATCGTGTACCCAGATATTGCAAAAAAAAGCGGCATATGAAATGCGTACACGACATCACGAATTTGGGTATAAAGGGCGCCATTTATCATTATGTGCCCATAAACGACAAGAATAATGCCGATGCCCTTGGCGACATCTAGCCATGTATGTCTAACTGATTTCTGCTGAATCATGCCATCCCACCCGCAAGTACACTATGCAAGATAAACGAACCGGAAGATCATAGCAAGTCAGGGCTCGTCCGCGGCAGGTTAACGGGATCTCTAGCGTATAGAATGCAGCCAAAACGGGTTGGGTTAAGATTAGCTTTCCTGGAAAACCCGCGCCGTATCATCTTGTTGGGACGGCCAGGCCATCAACACGATCAGCGCGATAATGCCGAAAACGGTAAAGCCCAGCAATATCCACCAGCCGCTGCGATTGAGGTCGTGCAGGCGCCGCGCTGTCACCGCCAAGTCGGGCAACAGAAAAGCCAGGGTAATGATATCAGTCAACGTACTGCCGCGGGTGACGATCGCCGCCACGGCCAGGATCAAATAGACAGCCAGTCGATACCACCAGAACTCCGATCGTCCCGCCCGGCCGTTGAAGTCGACGTATTTCTTCAGGCAAGCGACAAAGGCGGATGGAAAGGTCTGGGCCGCGGCCGGCAGGCCAAAGCGGTTGGGACCACGCGGCTTGATCAAAAGCGGCAGAAACGCCGCCGCTGCGCCGGCTATGAGTACGATCAGGATAAGGATCAAGATCAATATGTGCCAGATCGAAAACGCACCCATCTCTATCTACCCCATGGTTTTTGCCTTGACTGCTTTTCCTGGCGCAGATTCGCCCAGTAGTCGAGTCGTTCGCGCACCTTGCCCTCATGGCCGTCCCCCTTGGGATCATAGAGCCGTGGCCGCTTGACGCCGTCCGGGAAATAGTTCTGACCGGAAAAGCCATCGGGGTCATCCGGATCGTAGATATAGCCGGCGCCGTAACCAATATCCTTCATCAGTTTGGTCGGTGCATTCAGGATGACCGCCGGCGGATCGAGATGCCCAGTGTCGCGCGCCAATTGCTGTGCTTTCTTGAAAGCGGTGTAAACGGCATTCGACTTGGGCGCTGCGGCCATGTGCACCACGGCCTGGGCCAGGGCCAGTTCGCCCTCCGGCGAGCCCAACACCTCATAGGTGTCGCGCGCCGCGTGGCACAACAACAGCGACATCGGATCGGCATTGCCAATATCCTCGGACGCCATGCGGATCAGGCGACGGGCGATAAACAGGGGATCGTCGCCACCGTTCAACATTCGCGCCAGCCAATACAGCGCCGCGTCGGGGTCGGAACCGCGCACCGACTTATGCAGGGCCGATATGAGATTGTAGTGCCCTTCCCGGTCCTTGTCGTGGTCCGGCCGGCGCTTTTGCAGTTGCGCCAAAAGCTGGTCGCTGTCGAGATCGTGCTCGAAGCCCATGTGGTCGAGGGACTCTACCAAGCTTATTAGATAGCGCCCGTCGCCGTCGCTCAGCAGCTTCAAGGTCTCGTAGGCGGCGTCGGTCAAGGGAAGTCTGTGGCCAATAAAGGCCTCGGCACGGGCAATGATCCGGTCGAGCGCGCCCTCGTCCAGCCGCTTCAGGACGAAGACCTGGCAGCGCGACAGAAGGGCGCCGTTCAGCTCGAACGAGGGGTTTTCCGTGGTGGCACCGATCAGGGTGACGACCCCGGCCTCGACATAGGGCAGGAAACTGTCCTGCTGGGCACGATTGAAACGATGGATCTCATCGACGAACAGAACCGTGCGATGCCCCATTCGGTGGCGCTGCTGCGCCGCCTCGAAAGCCTTTTTCAGATCGGCGACACCGGAAAATACCGCGGAAATCTGCTGGAATTCATAACCGGCGGCCTCGGCCAGCAGGCGCGCAATGGTCGTCTTGCCGACGCCTGGCGGTCCCCACAGGATCAGCGACGGCAAGAAACCGCGCTCAATCAGACGGGAAATGGCGCCGCCCTCGCCCAACAGATGGTCCTGGCCCACCACGTCAGCAACGCTGCGCGGCCGCAAGCGATCAGCCAAGGGCTTGGCGGCTTCGTCGACCTGCGGCGACGCGCCGGCGAGTCCGGGGGCAAGTTCAGGCTGAGGCGGCTCATGCCCGAAGAGATCGATCGTTTTGGAGGCCATGAAACAAATATAGAACCAAGCGGTTCGGTTTCAATGGCTTTTTACCTTTACGCGGTTTGGGTTCCCTGCGTCGTCTGCCCAGCCAGGGCCTTCTGCGCTTCCGGCGACAAGGTCACAGTGACCGCCGGCTTGTTGGCGCGTTCCTGGGTTTGGGCGGTGAACCTCTGGGTGTCCGAGTCCGGCTGGCGAACCGGCGGCGTGTAGGGGATCGGCTGTGCCTGCGTATAGCCGGTGGTGCTGGCGATGGTGCTCATGGATGGGCCTCCTTTCGATAGGCCGCATTTTATCGCCGCGCGATTAACAGCCTCCTGTTAAGGATCCCTAACAAGATATTACCCATCCATGTGGGCGCAGACGGGCACGCGCGCCTCCGTCGGAAGTCGCCAGATCGTTTAGGGTGCAAGCGTTTTACTCGTAACTTCAATGTGATAGAAAACGGCCGTTGCTTTCCGCGGGCAGATGGATAACAATTCGGTATCGCGAATGCGCGAGGGGGAAATCGATACGATGTCTGGCCGGGTGTCTCCAATCCGCGGGTTCAGCGCATGAGCGCGGATATCGACCCATTCGATCTCGACGCGGCCATCCTGCGCAAAAGCGAAGCGGACATGCGGGCCTTTATGTCGGCCCTCGCCGTTCGCCTCGATACCGCCCTGCCCAATCGCGTGAAGATCGACAAAAAGCGCGATGGCCTGTTCTCGTCCGCCGCTCACGTGGTCAGGATCGAGCTGACGACCGATACAGCGGCCTACACGCTCGGCCTCGAATCTTCGGGCCTGAAGGCCAGCCGGGCGAAGATCGTGCGCGGCGTCACCATTTCAAGTTCAGCGATCCCCGCCAAGGAATGGCTGAGCGAGGTGCGCGGCGCCGTTGCCCGCTTGTCGGGTGCGGCAGGAGACGCCAGCGACGCTATTGGCGGCTTCTTATAGGACGGAGGCGGAGCAATGGCCTTATTCGGTAACGGCAAACCCGGCGGCAACTCGGCCGCCGACGATGCGGAAATCCAACGCCGCCAGGACGCCTGGGCGCAGGCGCTGGATACGCAGACCTTGCCCGATTTCGTCCACGAGCGGCTGCAAGCCTCGGCCGAGCGCCGGGTGCCCTGGCTGTCGACCATGACGCCGGCCGAGCTGATGCTGAGCCGCAGCCATGGCATGCGACCGCTGGCTACGGTGTCGGGCACCTGCTGGTATCAGTATGGCTATAGCTGGACCAACGGCCATTTCGAAGGTTGGGATGCCGCCATCCGGCGCATGACGCGCGAGGCCGTGGCGGCGGGCGCCAATGCAGTGGTCGATGTCAAGCTGCGCACGATCAAAAGCCCCCTGCCCGGCAGTATGGATTTCACCGTCTTCGGCACCGCCGTGAAGTTCGACGCCCTGCCGGCATCGCGCACACCGATCCTGGCGACGGTGCCGGCCATCGATTTCGTACGCTTGCTGGAAATGGGAATCGCGGTGACCGGCATCGCCATCGGCGCCGCCTATGACTACCTCGACAATTACAGCTCCGCGTCCCAGGCGTCCTATAACATCCAGCAGCAACTGCAGGCCTTCGGCGGCAACGTCCCCGTCAGGGGATTGACCAACTTCTGGGAACGCATCCGGCGCGAAGCCCACGCCAATCTGCGCCGCCACGCCGCCGAATCGGGCACCGGCGTGCTGGCGAAGACCAATTTCGGCCAGCTGATGCGCGTTGAACGCGACAAGTCGCCGCCGAACTATCTGGGCCGCCACATCGTGATCGGCACCAGCATCGACGCGCGCAAGGGCGATGGCATTACCCACCCTATCCAGACAGTGGTCGACATGCGCGACGAACTGTCGCCGCTCAACGGCGGCGCCAGAACCACCAACGAAATCGAAGCCGACAACGAACATTCGGGAGGAATTTGATGAGCGATATGAAGGATATCCCGGAGCATGCCCTGGAACGGATGCGTGGCCTGCGCGGCGCCGCCAATCCCGAGGGGATCTTCACTTCGGACTTTTCGGTCAACGAATTCCTGCTGGTGCGCAAGGCCGGCTTCGAACCGGTCGGCCTGTGTGTGGGTTCGTGCATTTATCATCTGGGCTTCCAGATGGCCGGCTGGACCAAGAGCCAGGAAATGACCGTCCTGTCCCAAGCCATGTACGAAGCGCGCGAATTAGCCATGTCGCGGATGCGCACGGAAGCCGCGGACATGGGCGCCGACGGCGTCGTCGGCGTGCGCCTGACGGTCAAACGCATGGAATGGGACAACAATGTCCTGGAATTCGTCGCCATCGGCACGGGCATCGTCCACGCCAAGGGCCATCCAGGCTTCAAGGGGCCGAAGGGCGAACCCTTTACGTCCGACCTGTCGGGCCAGGACTTCTGGACCCTGCTGCACGCCGGCTACCGTCCGCTGGAAATGGTCATGGGCAGCTGCGTCTATCACGTCGCCCACCAGGGCGTGCTAAAGGGCCTTTCCAATATCGGCCAGAATGTCGAGCTTACCAATTTCTCGCAGGCGCTTTATGATGCGCGCGAAATCGCCATGGAGCGGATGCAGAACGAAGCGACGGCCGCCAGCGCCGAAGGCGTGGTCGGCGTCGACCTTCACGAAGGCAGCCACAACTGGGCGCCGCATATTATCGAGTTCTTCGCCGTCGGCACCGCTGTGACGCCGATCTCGACCGAGCTCGATCCGTCGACCATCCCCGACCCGCATCTCGTCTTGTCGGTCAATACCTAAGGATACAATCCCATGAGCATACTCGGCCGCGTGGCGGACCTGTTTCAGGCCAAGACCAACAAACTGCTCAATGCCCTCGAAGATCCTAACGATACGCTCGACCTGTCGTACGAGAAGATGCTGACCGGCTTGCAGGAGACCAAGGGGCACCTGGCCGACGTCGTCGCCCAGCAGATGTCGCTGGAGCGCCAGATCAACAACGTTGACCAGGAAATTGCCGGCACCGAGGCAGATGCCGCGACCGCGGTCAAGGCCCAGCGCGACGACCTGGCCCGCGCCGCCCTCGTCCATCGCCGCCGCGCCATGGATACGCGCGCTACCCTCCTCGCCGCGCGCGACGCCATCGTGCCCCAGGTCGAAAAGCTGGCCGGCTATCAGCACCAGCTTGAGGACCGCATCGAAAAGTTCCGCACGCAAAAGGACACGATGAAGGCCAGCTATACCGCCGCCAAGGCGCAGGTCGCGGTCACCCAGTCCCTCACCGGCGTCGGCAATCAACTCGGCCGCGTCGGCAGCGCCTACCAGCGCGCCGAGGACAAGATGCTGGGCATGCGGGACAAGGCGGATGCAATGGACGGCATGATCCAAAGCGGCCTGCTCAACGACCCGCTGGATAAACGTGACTCGACCGCGCGGGAAATCGCGCAATTGCGGGATGCCCATGCCGTAGAGGACGAGCTGGAACAGCTGAAGCTCAGCCTCGGCCACGATACGAAGGCGGCGCTGCCGCCCCCGGAATAGGATCTCTTACCCGAACTGCGCCGTGATCAACTGGCCACCGCGCTGGATGGTCACGCGCCAGCCGCGTGCGCCGGAATTGATGATCGCCTGCAGGTCAGCCGTTGTATTGACTTGGCGGCCATTGACCTCGCGGATGATGTCACCCGGCTGCAGGCCGACCGTCGCAGCATAGGTCTCACCCGAATCGAGTGACGAAATCATCACGCCGCGCGGCGCGTCGAAGGGATCGATGCCCAGTTCGTCGGCCACGGCTGGCGACAGGTTGACGACGTGGGCGCCGCCGAACGGATTGCGGCCGCTGAGCGTGCGCTCATCACGCGGCGGATTGGCGGACGGCGCCTCGGCCTTGATCTTCAGATCGAACGGCTTGCCATTGCGCAAACCCTGCACGTCTACGCTCTGGTTTACCGCCAGCAATTCGGTCCGGTAGCGTAGTCCCGCCTGGTCGTTGACCTCGACGCCGTCGAGCTTGAGAATGATATCGCCGGTGCGCAAGCCGCCGATATCGGCGGGGCCGCCTTTATAGACGTCGGAGACCAGCACACCCTGCGGCTGGTCCATGCCCAACGACTTGGCAATATCCGAGGTCACCGCGTCGCCCTTGGCGCCGAGCCAGGGATGCACCAGGTGCGCGCCGCCTCCCATGGCCGTATCGACCACGCGACGGACGAGTGGCGCCGGGATGGCGAAACCGACCCCCGACGATTGCCCAGCGCCCGACAAGATCATCGAATTGATGCCGATCAGCTTGCCGTTCATGTCGACCAGGGCGCCGCCGGAATTGCCGGGATTGATGGCCGCGTCGGTTTGGATATAGCTGCCCGTCCCCTCGCCGACATCGGTGCGGTCAAGCGCCGAGATGATGCCGTTGGTCACCGTCTGGCCGACGCCGAACGGATTGCCGATGGCCAGGACCAGGTCGCCGACCTGCTGGTCATGATCGTCGTCGATGGCCAGGGTCGGGAAGGATTCGCCGCCCTTGGTGTCGATCTTGAGCACGGCCAGGTCGCTGCGCGCATCGGCCAGCAGGACCTTGGCTGGGTATTCGCGGCGATTATTCAGCACGACCATGAATTGCTGGCCGCCTTCGATGACGTGGTTGTTGGTGACGACGATGCCGTTAGCGCGGACGATAACGCCAGAGCCCAGCGATTTCTGCACCTGCTGGCGCGGCTGG
>OUWB010020138.1_pt1 | contig 19452 bp, 16 predicted proteins | sample 1779821 | NCBI WGS metagenome assembly OUWB01 (sample SAMEA3914806, study PRJEB12502) | metagenome | biome: forest; material: soil | place: Canada | collected 2011-08-03 | depth 0.1 m
GACTATCCGAACCAGGTCAACAACGTCCTGTGCTTTCCCTATATTTTCCGTGGCGCACTGGACGTCGGTGCCACCACCATCACGCGTGAGATGGAAATCGCTGCCGTGCATGCGATCGCCGGATTGGCCGAGGAAGAGCAGAGCGACGTCGTCGCCGCGGCCTACGGTACATACGAAGTGGCGTTCGGCTCCCAGTATTTCATTCCCAAGCCGTTCGACCCGCGCCTGATTGTGCGCATTGCACCCGCCGTCGCCAAGGCCGCGATGGACTGCGGTGTCGCAACACGTCCGCTGACGGACCTCGATGCCTATGTCGAGCAGTTGCAGCAGTTTGTCTATCACTCCGGCGCCTTCATGAAGCCGCTCTTTTCGACTGCGCGCCAATTCGTACGCAACGGCGACAATACGCGCATTGTGTTCGCGGAGGGAGAAGACGAGCGCGTGCTGCGCGCCGTACAGGTGATCGTCGACGAAAAGCTCGCGCGTCCGATTCTGGTCGGGCGCCCGCAAGTGTTGCTGGCGCGGATTGAGAAATTCGGCTTGCGACTGCGGCTGGGTCAAGACGTGGAAGTCACCAACCCGGAATATGACGAGCGTTTCCCCCAGTACTGGAAGACCTACTGGGAATTGACCTGCCGTGACGGCATCACCAAAGAGATGGCTCGCGTCGAAATGCGCCGGCGCCTGACACTGATCGGTGCAATGATGATACGGCTGGGCGATGCGGATGGCATGGTGTGCGGCACCGTCGGCGCGTATCACGACCACCTGCGCTTTGTCGACGAAGTGATAGGCAAGAAGCCCGGCGCCAAGACCTACGCGGCCATGAATATTCTGCTGCTCGATCAGCGGACCGTCGCACTGGTGGACACACACGTCAACGACGATCCGACCGCGGAGCAAATCGCTGAATTCACGATTGCGGCGGCAAAGCAGATGGAGCGGTTGAATCTCACGCCCAAGACGGCGCTGCTGTCACGCTCGAACTTCGGATCGGGTAGCGCGGCATCGGGCTCGAAAATGCGCCGCGCGCTGGAGCTCGTGCGGGAACAGGAACCCGGCCTCGAGATCGACGGCGAAATGCATGGCGATTGTGCCCTGGACGAAGCGCTGCGCCTGCGCATTCTGCCGTCGTCCCGCTTGAAGGGCGCGGCCAATTTGCTGGTGTGCCCCAATGTCGACGCCGGCAATATCGCCTACAACCTGCTGAAAACGAGTGCGGGAAGTAATGTGGCCGTTGGTCCCTTCCTGCTGAATGTCAACGCACCGATAAACATCCTGACGTCGAGTGCGACAGTGCGACGGATCGTCAACATGGCTGCGCTGACTGTCATACAAGCCAACCTGGAGCGCGCCGGCTAAGCTGTCCAAGTGTGGCCGGCACGCGCTGGGCGTGTCCGGACGCCGCAAGGAAGTACCCGCGGGTAGCGAAAGCGATGAGAACCTCCGACCTCGTCGCTTTCGCTGCGTAAGCGCAACCACAAAAACCAGAGCGACAGCCCGCGCGAACCAAATATGAAAGGTTCGCATGATCGCTTGATGTCCTTTTTATATTACACCATCTTACAAGCAGTCCTGGACACCAGGCTGCATCGCCGAGTCGTGCGTGCTCATCCCCCATTCGGTCCCGTTCTTGGGTTACTTCCTGAGTTGCTTTAACGCCGCCGCTTGAGCATCATGTAGCGACATTACGGGATACGCGCCGGCGCCGCCCCGTCCGGATCACCCTATCCGGGCACATATCGCATATGCTGACGCGCGGCCGTTCCTCAGATCGTTTCCCTGCACGAGATCACGGATGCCCCCAAAGCCGGATAATGCAAGCGAACCGCCCACGCTATCGGGCCTCTTTCTCATCTTCAGCCGCATCGGCCTGACCAGCTTCGGCGGCGGATTAAGCGGCTGGATGATGCGCGAGTTCGTGCTGGATCGCAACTGGATCTGCGAAGAGGAGTTCCTGAACGGCCTGGCGATCGCGCAGGCGCTGCCCGGCATCAACGTCAAGAACATGGCGATCTGGATCGGTCATCGGCTGCTGGGCTGGCGCGGCGCCCTGCTGGCCGTGACCGGGGTGATCGTTCCGCCCGCGATCGTGATCGTCTTGCTCGGCACGATATTCACGCAGCTGCTGCGATTTTCGCTGGCCCATGTCCTGCTCGCCGGCGCGGCCGCGTCGGCAACGGGCTTGTCCTTGTCCATGGGCGTGACCACCGCGCGTCGGGTGCCGCGCAAGCTGCGCCCCCTCCTGTTTCTGGGCGCCACCTTCGTCGCCGTCGGCTTCCTGCGCCTGCCGCTGGTTTGGGTGGTAGTGGTCGGCGGCGGGCTGAACGTGCTGGCCGAATATCTAGTCCTGCGCAACGTCTAGCCATGTCGACACGCATCCTGCTTCAACTCACCGCGATCTTCGCCCCGCTGTCGCTCGTGACCGTAGGCGGCGGTCAGGCCATCATCGCCGACATCCAGCGCCAAGTGGTCGACGTGCACGGCTGGATGACGCATGCGCAGTTCACGGTCGACTTCGCGATCTCGCGCATGGCCCCCGGCCCCGGCTCGCTGCTCGCGACCTTGATCGGCTGGCAGCTGGCCGGCGCCTGGGGCGCCATCGTTGCCACCCTGGCCTTGCTCGCCCCAACCGGCTTTCTGATATACGGTGTGACGCATGTATGGGCCCGCTACCAGGGTGCCGCCTGGCAAACCGCGTTGGAGCGCGGCTTGCGACCGGTGGCTGCGGGGATGATACTGGCCGCGGGTTGGGTATTGCTCAATTCGCTCGACGGTGGCATGCCGGCCAAGGCCATTGCCGTGCTGGCGACGGGACTGCTCCTCAGTACCCGCATCAACCCGCTGCTATTGCTGCTGTGCGGTGCCTTGCTGCTGCTTGGGATGTATGAGCTCAATCACGCGCTGCCCCACCTACTGCAAGTACGGGTGGGAAAGTGAAAGCCCCTCGCTTCGATACAGCGCAACGCAAGATGTGTTGTCGTCGTATTCGTAATGCGTTCTATTTTTGAAGCACCGAATCGCGCTACGCTTGCGACGCCCTCTTCACTGGACGTCGCTCAATGAAATCCGCCCACTACCTTCTGAAGGTTGCCGTCGCGATCGGCGCACTATCCACCGCCGGCCTCGCATGGTCGGCCGATACCGCCGATACAACACCCCCGAGTGCGCTTCCGAGTGCGCTTCCGAATGTCCCGCCTGCCGCCCCGATCCGCCCCGTGACCGATACCTATTTCGGTACCGCGGTGATCGACAACTACCGCTACATGGAAAACCTCAAGGATCCGGTCGTGCAAAGCTGGATGAAAGCGCAAGCCGGCTATACGCGTGCCGTGCTGGATAGCCTTCCCGGCCGCGCGGATCTGGCCCAACGTGTGCAGAGCTTGGTCGGCCAGGATTTGCGCCGGAGCAACTTCGTGCGCCGCGGCGGTCGCCTGTTCTACTACACGACGGAACCGGGCGCGAATCTGCCCAAGCTTGCGTATCGCGACGGTGTGGACGGCACGGAACATGTGCTGGTCGATCCGGCCACGCTTGCGACCGACAGCACCCGTCACTACGCACTCGACTGGTATTCGCCGTCGCGCGATGGTCGTTACGTAGCGTACGGCATATCTGTAGGCGGGTCCGAGCAGAGCGTACTGCATGTGATCGAAGTCGCCACGGGTCGCCTGCTCGACGAACAGATCGATCGCACCAGCAGCAGCGTGGTGTCCTGGCGCAAGGACAATCAGTCGTTCTTCTATCTGCGCTATAACAAACCGGGACCGGACACGCCGCCTTCGCAGACCGAATACAATGCGCGCACCTATGTCCACGTGCTGGGGCAATATGCCGATGGCGACGGCGATGAGGCGGTGTTCGGCCGCGGCGTTTCGGCGAGCGTGGATGTCCCCGAAGGCGAAGGAACCTATGTGCTGACCGCACCCGACTCGCCCTACGCGATCGCCGTGGCCAACCATAATATGGACGATGCGCCCAATTCCTTCTATGTCGTGCGGCTGGATCAGATCCACGGCGCACGGACGCCCTGGAAAAAAATCGCCGGCCCCGAAGACGGCGTGACCAGCGTGCGCCTGCATGGCGACCGTCTCTATATCCTGTCGCAAAAGGGCGCCTCGCGTTTCCGTGTCCTCTCGACGCCGGCCGCCCGCCCGGATCTTGCGCACGCCCAGGTCATCGTGCCCGAAAGCGCCAATGTAATCAGCGCCTTCACCCTGGCCGCCGACGGCATCTACGTATCCAAACGCGCGGGGTCGGGCTTCGTGCTGCAACGTACCGCGTTCGACGGCCACGACAGCCATCCAATCGCGCTGCCCTACGCCGGTACCGTAGGCGGCCTGACGGCCGACCCCAGCCACCCCGGCGTGATGTTCAATTTGCAGGGTTGGGTCAAGGCGCCACGCGAAATCGCCTATGACCCGAAAGCCGATACGGCGACCGACACCGGCCTGATCCCACCGTCGAAAACCGAGTCCGACGCAATCGAAGCCACCGAAACCTACGCCGTCAGCCACGATGGCACGCGCATTCCCTTATCCATCATCTCCCCAAAAGGCGTGACGCGCGACGGCAGCCACCCGACCATCGTCTATGGCTACGGCAGCTACGGTATTTCGCTCGATCCGTTCTACAGTGCAACCTGGCAGGCCTGGATCGAACATGGTGGCATCATCGCGGTGGCGCATATCCGCGGCGGCGGCGAATATGGCGATGCCTGGCATCGAGCCGGCCAGAAGCTGACCAAGATCAACAGCATGCTCGACTTCAATGCAGCCGCGCAATACATGATAGACCAGCACTACACGCAGTCCAGGTATCTGGCGGCGAATGCAGCCAGTGCAGGCGGGATCGTGATGGGCGGTGCCCTGACGATGGACCCCGCCCTGTTCCGCGTGATACTCGACGATGTCGGCATGTCCGATACGCTACGCACGGAAACCGAACCCAACGGGCCGCCCAATGTGCCCGAGTTCGGCTCGACCTCGACCGAGGACGGCTTCCACGCGCTCTACTCGATGAGCGCCTACGCCCATGTGCATGACGGCACACCCTACCCGGCCGTGCTCTTCATGACGGGCGCGAACGACCCGCGCGTGGCGCCCTGGCATATGATGAAGATGGCGGCTCGGGTACAGGCGGCGACCAGCAGCGGGCGGCCCGCCCTCTTGCGCATCGACTACGATGCGGGCCACGGTATCGGCTCGAGTCTGTCGCAATACGCGGCCAAGGTGGCCGACGAGTGGTCGTTCGCGCTGTGGCAAATGGGCGATCCGGCATTCCAGCCCTAATGTATAAGGGACAAGACTGACCGGGCAGCCCTGACACGTCCGCCTCCTGCGCCAGCCCGGCGGGCGGGGCGGCGCCTGACGTTGCATGGGGCAAATCGAGCGGCGATAGCGTGTCGCGCGGCTGCCATCGACGGACCCGATGGTGGGCCGCCGTTGCACTGCGCTGCCCGGCGGGGCCGCGTTGGCGTAAAATACGCGTTTCCCCACAGTTTTCCACCCAATATCATGAAGCTCGCTCCCACCCAAGACATCATCGCTGAGCTGAAAGCGGGCAGGATGGTCATCCTCGTCGACGAGGAAGACCGCGAAAACGAGGGCGACCTGGTCCTGGCCGCCGATTTCGTCACGCCCGAAACGATCAATTTCATGGCCCGCTACGGCCGTGGCCTGATTTGCCTGACGCTGACCCAGGAACGCTGCAATCGGCTGAACCTGCCGCTGATGACACATCGCAACGGCACCCAGTACGGCACCGCCTTCACCGTCAGCATCGAAGCGGCCGAAGGCGTCACCACCGGCATTTCGGCGGCGGACCGGGCCCGCACCGTGCAAGCCGCGGTCGCGCGGGACGCCCGTGCCGACGACATCGTCCAGCCTGGCCATATCTTCCCGATCATGGCGCAACCGGGCGGCGTCATGGTGCGCGCCGGCCACACCGAAGCCGGCTGCGACCTGACGGCGTTGGCGGGGCTCACGCCCGCCGCCGTCATCTGCGAAGTCATCAAGGACGACGGCACCATGGCGCGCCTGCCGGATCTGATGGTGTTCGCCGAGGAACACGGCCTGAAGATCGGCACCATCGCCGATCTGATCCAATACCGCAGTCAGACCGAATCGATCATCGAACGCGTGGCTGAACGCACCATGCATACCGCGCACGGCGACTTCCGCGCGGTGATGTACCGCGACAAGCCGAGCGGCTCGCCCCATATCGCACTGGTGCGCGGCAAGCCGCAAGCCGCCATCGATACGCCCGTGCGCGTGCACGAACCGCTGTCGGTGCTCGATCTGCTCGAAACCGGCTGCTCGACGCACTCCTGGACGCTCGACGCCGCGCTGCGCGAAATCGCCGCGCAGGATCGTGGCGTGGTGGTGCTGCTCAATTGCGGCGATTCGCGCGATCATCTGCTCGAAGTGTTCGAAGCCTTCGACGACGAGGAAAAGTCGGCGGCAATGAAACGCCGTCCGATCGACTTCAAGACCTACGGCATCGGCGCGCAGATCCTGCGCGACGTCGGCGTCGGCAAGATGCGCGTGCTGTCCAGCCCGCGCAAGCTCGCCAGCATGTCCGGCTATGGGCTCGAAGTCACCGGCTTTATCCCGATGCCAAGCGCGGCCGGCGCGGCTGCCTCACCGTGCGGCGCCGACACCCCGGCGCAAAGCTGACCCTGATCGCCCGCTACCGCCCTACAACCCGCGCCATCTCGCGCACCTCACCACGAGACCCTTATGGAAATCGGACAATATCAACCCAATACGGACGGTGACGGTCTGCGTATCGGCATCGTGCAGTCGCGTTTCAACGAGCCGGTGTGCAACGGCCTGTGCGACGCCTGCATCGAGGAACTCGAGCGTCTGGGGATCACCGGCGAAGACGTGCTGCTGGTGACCGTGCCCGGCGCCCTCGAGATTCCGCTCGCGCTGCAAAAGCTGGCCGAAAGCGGCCAGTTCGATGCGCTGATCGCGCTCGGCGCCGTGATCCGCGGCGAAACCTATCACTTCGAGCTGGTCTCGAACGAAAGCGGCGCCGGCATTTCGCGCGTGTCGCTCGATTTCGGCGTACCCATCGCCAATGCGGTGCTGACCACCGAAACCGACGAGCAAGCCGTGGCGCGCATGACCGAAAAAGGCCGCGATGCGGCTCGCGTGGCGGTCGAAATGGCCAATCTGTCGGTCGCGCTCGAGCAACTGTCGCAAGATGACGAAGAGGACGATCGATGAAAAGTGCCCGCCGCCGCTCGCGCGAACTTGCCACCCAAGGGCTGTATCAATGGCTACTGTCGGCCTCGCCCGCCAGCGAAATCGACGCGCAGATCCGGTCGTCCGTACAGGGCTTCGACAAGGCCGACCAAGCCCATTTCGATGCACTGCTGCGCGGCGTGATCCGCGAATCGGTTGCGCTCACCGCGCAGTTGGAACCGTGCCTGGATCGCCCGGTCGGCGAGCTGTCGCCGGTCGAGCGCGCGGTACTGCTGGTCGCGACCTTCGAATTGACGCACCACATTGAAATTCCGTACCGTGTGGTGATCAACGAAGCGGTCGAACTCGCCAAGACCTTCGGCGGCGTCGACGGCTACAAGTATGTCAACGGCGTGCTCGACAAGGTCGCATTGCAACTGCGCCCGAACGAAACCCAGCACAGCCGCTAGGCGTGCGCCGGCAGTCCGCAGGCGGCCTGTGCCGCCTGCCCGCGAACTACCGGCTTGCCCATTACACTACGCCGCGTTGCCGGCCGCTCACGCCATGAACTCACCGCTTGCCCCCACCTACGCCCATCGACTGGCTTCCCGCGTCGACACCATCGAACCGTTCTACGTGATGGAGATGGCCAAGGACGCCGCTCAACTCGCGCGCCAGGGGCGCGATATCATCAGCATGAGCATCGGCGAGCCCGATTTCACCGCGCCCGATGCCGTGGTCGCGGCCGCCGCCGATGCGCTGCGGCGCGGCGTGACGCAATACACGCCGGCGCTCGGCATCGAGCCGCTCAGGGTGGCGATCGCGGCCCATTACCGGGATCACTACGGCCTCGAGATCGATCCGTCGCGGGTGATCGTCACGGCCGGCGCATCGGCCGCGCTGCTGCTGGCCTGTACCGCCCTGGTCGATCGCGATGACGAAGTGCTGATGCCGGACCCCTGCTACCCGTGCAATCGCCATTTCGTCAGCGCGCTCGACGGCCGTCCGGTCCTGATACCCAGCGGTCCGGCGCAACGCTTCCAGCTCACTGCGGCGATGGTCGAACAGCATTGGGGTCCGCGCACACGCGGCGTGCTGCTGGCTTCGCCGTCGAATCCGACCGGCACTTCGATCGCGCCCGACGAATTGAAGCGCCTCGTTGACGTCGTACGCGCGCGCCAGGGTTTCACCGTGGTCGACGAGATCTACCAAGGTTTGAGCTACGATGCGCCGCCCGTGAGCGCGTTGTCGCTCGGCGACGACGTGATCACCGTCAACAGTTTTTCCAAGTATTTCAATATGACCGGATGGCGCCTGGGCTGGCTGGTCGTGCCGCCCGATCTGGTGCCGGCCTTCGAGAAGCTGTCGCAGAATCTCTTCATCTGCGCGTCGGCGGTCGCTCAGCACGCGGCGCTGGCGTGCTTCGAGCCGGATACGCTCGCGCTCTACGAAGCCCGTCGCGCCGAATTCGCGCGGCGTCGCGCCTTCATTGTCCCGGCCTTGCGCGAACTGGGCTTTGGCGTACCGGTTACGCCGGACGGTGCGTTCTATGTGTATGCCGATTGCGATACCGTCAACCATGCAGCGCGCGGCGACAGCGGTGCGCTCGCGCGTGCAATGCTGCATCAGGCCGACGTGGTGCTGGTGCCGGGGTTGGATTTCGGCGTGCACGAACCGCGCAAATACCTGCGCCTGTCCTACGCCACGGCGCTGCCGCGCCTTGAGCAAGCCGTCGAACGCCTGGCCCGACTGTTCGGCCTGCACTGAATGCGATTCCCACAGCGAAAGCCCAAACGCTGCAACATCGGTACGTTATAAAAAGGAAACCCTGCCGAGGCAGGGTTTCCTTTTTGACGGAAGCCGCAGGCATGCGGGCCACCGCGCGCCGTCGGCTTCACATCACGCTCAAGCGTCGTTGTTCGCCGCGATCGTGGTCGACGGCTTGACTGCAGCGTCCGTCGACGACGGTGCCGTCGACGAAAGAGCCGCCTTATGTTGGGCGTTTTGCTGCACGGCCGGCTGTACCATCGCCGTCTGCTGACTGTTGTAGATCGAAACCTTCTGGCCGCGTGCGACATCGCGCAAGCGGCTGCGCTCGGCCAGCACCTTGGCGCCGTAGCCGCCGTCGTCGACCGAAGTCGAACCCACGTACAGGCGCAAGCCGGCTGCGATCGAGCCGCCGCGGGCAATACAATCCTTCAGGACCAGCGCGCCGACGCGGATGTTGGGCAACGGTTCGAGCGCCGCACTGGTACCGCCGAAATAGCTGAACTTGTCGGAGTGCACCTTGGACATCACCTGCATCAGGCCTTGCGCACCGACACCGCTTTCGGCGTAGGGGTTAAAGCCCGACTCGATCGCCATCACCGACAGCAACAGCAGCGGATCGACGCCGATCTCATGGCCGGTTTCGAAAGCCGCATGCACCAGCGAGTCGACCGGCGTTTCGGCCACGTGATAGCGGCGCGCGATGAAATTCGCGATGTGGTTCTGCTGCTGCTGCGACATCATCGCGTCGGTGTCCTGCGCATCGCTGACGATGGTTTCGGACGGGGCCAGCTTAGCCCAGGGCACGAGCGACGTCTTCGTCGCACCCGTAGCACTTTGTGCGTCGATGCTTTCGCTATCGCTGCCGTTGCCATTTTCCGCCGCCTGCGCGAGCGGATTATCCGGCGCGTGCGGGGCTTGCGTGCCGAACGACCGCATCACGCCGAACGACAGCCAGCGGCTGACGTCGGGACCGCTCGAGGCCGCGGCCGACAGCACCGGCATCAGGCGCGCAGCCAGTACCGCACGCAGGCCGGGCTGCAGCCATAGCACGAGTGCAACCAGCACCGCAGTCAGCCCGATCGAGCTGAAAAAGCGGCTGCCAAGCCGGGTACCACGTTGAATAAGACGACGCACCGTCGGCGAAATACGGGCTTCGGGACGCCAGGGTAGCCAAGCATTCATACTTTGATTCTCCATCCTATATGACGGATCGATTGCCGCGAGCCGGACCGCGCTCGTCAGACCGCCGGCGCAAAGGCGCGGTCGGCCAGGCAAAAGAACCCGTCAGGAACGCTGCACGCAAGTACAACGCGCGCGTTCCGGAATGGACGGCGGGTGCCGTCGGGCGGGGCCTCGTACGGGATCCGGTACCGCATCGTGCGCGGCACCCGGCGTACGGTCAGAAGGCCGCCACGGGTTCCGGCGTACATGCTGCATACAAGGACGCCGGAAAAATATGTTGACCTATCAGCTAGAGACCTGTCGCTCGACACATCGTGCCGCACAGCGGGTCTTCATAACGTGCCGAAGATTGGGCCGGTAGGCGGGTCTTCGGTCAGGCACAACTCTCGGCTTGGTGTGAACGGAAGTCAGACGGCGATAATCCTGCCTGTCGGACAACGTTCGCCGATCGCACCGGGAAAGCGGACATGGGTCCGTCCCTGTGCTTAATGTTCGACGAATTTTATCAGGGTTTTAGTGTCGGTCAACACTATGCACCTTAAAACCAATTACTAAAAGTAATAAAGAACACCGTTTATCGGCCGCAGAGGCGCTAATAATCAGCGTTTGAACGGGTTGCCAAACTCGGACCCTAACTAACCCTTTGTTACACTGCGGGTAAAATAGCGCCGAACCGAACCCGTCCCCCCACCACTTTCCGGCCCATTCAGCCGCTTTCCGGCCGTTTTCAGCTAGCACTGCGTCTGGCCTGTACCGTGCGTTTGCATTGTCCACGCCTGCCTTGCGGTATATCGGCCCACTGGCTCGAACTCTATGAAATACAAAGACTTACGCGACTTCATCAGCCAACTCGAGCGCCTGGGCGAACTGCGTCGGGTGACAACACCCGTATCGCCGGTGCTCGAAATGACCGAGCTGTGCGACCGCGTGCTGCGTGCAGGCGGTCCTGCCTTGTTATTCGAGCAGCCGACCGGTAAGACCATGCCCGTGCTCGGCAATCTGTTCGGCACGCCGGGGCGGGTTGCGCTCGGCATGGGTGTGGCGGCCGCGGAGTCGGGCAGCACCGAAGCACGCGACGAGATCGCGCTCACCTCGCTGCGCGATATCGGCCGCCTGCTGTCCGCGCTGAAAGAGCCCGAACCGCCCAAGGGCCTGAAGGATGCGGGCCGTCTGCTGAAGTTGGCCAAGGCGGTCTGGGACATGGCGCCCAAGACCGTGAGCGCGCCGTCCTGCCAGGAAATCGTCTGGGAAGGCAACGACGTCGACCTCGCGCGTCTGCCGATCCAGACTTGCTGGCCCGGCGACGCTGCACCCTTGATCACCTGGGGCCTGACAATCACGCGCGGCCCCAACAAGCCGCGCCAGAACCTCGGCATCTACCGCCAGCAGCTGCTCGGACGCAATCGGTTGATCATGCGCTGGCTCGCGCACCGCGGCGGCGCGCTGGACTTCCGCGAGTTCACCCTGACCCACCCCGGCCAACCCTATCCAGTCGCGGTCGCGCTCGGCTGCGATCCCGCCACCATCCTTGGCGCGGTGACGCCAGTGCCGGATACGTTGTCCGAATATCAGTTCGCGGGCCTCCTGCGCGGTGCCAAGACCGAACTCGCAAAGTGCTTGACGCCCGGGCTGGAAGGCCTGCAGGTTCCGGCGCGCGCCGAGATCGTGCTGGAAGGCTTTATCTATCCTGAACGCGGCGACGTGATTCAGGAACAGGTGGACCATGGCGCCGTACCATGCCCAACCCCGCGTCCGACCTCGGGCATCGCCGCCCAGTATGAGCATGCGCTCGAAGGTCCCTATGGCGACCACACCGGCTACTACAACGAACGCGAGTGGTTCCCGGTGTTTACGGTGGAACGCATCACGATGCGGCGCGATCCGATCTATCACTCCACCTATACGGGCAAACCGCCAGATGAGCCGGCCATCCTCGGCGTCGCCCTGAACGAAGTGTTCGTGCCGTTGCTGCAAAAGCAGTTCCCCGAGATCACCGATTTCTATCTGCCGCCCGAAGGCTGCAGCTACCGCATGGCACTCGTGCAGATCAAGAAGAGCTATCCGGGGCATGCCAAGCGCGTGATGTTCGGCGTCTGGAGCTTTTTGCGCCAGTTCATGTATACGAAATTCATCGTGGTGGTCGACGACGACATCGATATCCGCGACTGGAAGGAAGTGATCTGGGCCATCACGACCCGCATCGACCCGAGCCGCGACACCTTGCTGGTCGACCATACGCCGATCGACTATCTCGACTTCGCGTCGCCCGTCGCCGGCCTCGGCTCTAAAATGGGACTGGATGCAACCAATAAATGGCCGGGCGAAACCCAACGCGAATGGGGCCGGGCAATCCAGATGGACGAAGCCGTCAAGCATCGCGTCGACGGCCTGTACGAGCAATTGTTCGGCGCCGGCTGAAATCGCCGGCGGGCGGCCCGCCAGCAGGCGCGCCGGCAAGATTGTATGATGTCGTTCAAAATACCATTTCGACCAGGGAGACTGACATGACGCATCCAGCACTGACTCGCTTGAAAGACCCCGCACTGCTGCAAAGCCGCACCTATATCGCCGGCGCTTGGGTGGACGGGAACGGCGCGAACGCGTCGTTCGCAGTCACCGACCCCGCCACCGGCATCGAAATCACCCGCGTGCCGAATCTCGACGCAGCTGCCGCCGAGCGCGCCGTCGCCGCCGCCGATGCAGCCTGGAACGGCTGGCGCAGCCTCACGGGCAAGGAGCGCGCGACGGTGCTGCGGCGCTGGTTCGACCTGATCATCGCCAACGCCGATGATCTCGCCGCCATCATGACGGCCGAACAGGGCAAGCCGCTCGCCGAAGCGCGCGGCGAAGTGATCTATGGCGCCTCGTTCGTCGAATGGTTCGCCGAGGAAGCCAAGCGCGTCGACGGCGACGTGCTGTCCAGCCCCTCGCGCGACAAGCGCATGCTGGTGCTAAAGCAACCGGTCGGTGTGTGCGCGTCGATCACGCCGTGGAACTTCCCGATCGCGATGATCACCCGCAAGGTCGCGCCGGCGCTGGCCGCAGGCTGCACCATCGTGGTCAAGCCGGCCGAGCAGACCCCGCTGTCGGCCCTGGCTCTGGCCGTCCTGGCCGAACGCGCCGGGCTGCCCGCCGGCGTCTTCAACATCATCACCGCCGACAGTGCGCGCTCGATCGAAGTTGGCAAGGTCTTGTGCGCGAGCCCGCTGGTACGCCACCTGTCGTTCACCGGATCGACCCCGGTCGGCCGCATCCTGATGCAGCAGTGCGCCCCCACCGTCAAAAAAGTCGCGCTGGAACTCGGCGGCCATGCGCCGTTCATTGTGTTCGACGATGCCGATCTGGACGCCGCGGTCGAAGGCGCGGTGATCTCCAAATACCGCAATGCCGGCCAGACCTGCGTCTGTACCAACCGTTTCTATGCGCACGCGAGCATCTACGACGCTTTCGTCGACAAGCTCGCCGCCGCCTCGCGCGCGATCAAGGTCGGCAATGGCTTCGAAAGCGGCATCAACCAAGGGCCGCTGATCGATGAGCAGGCGGTGCAGAAGGTGGTCGAGCATATCGCCGATGCACAGGCCAAGGGCGCCCGTATCGTCACCGGCGGCGAAGTGATCCAGGGCAATTTCGTCGAACCGACGGTGCTGGCCGACGTCACGCCCGAGATGCTGATTTCGCGCGAGGAAACCTTCGGCCCGGTCGCGGCCGTGGCCAAGTTCACCGACGAAGCCGAGGTGGTGCGCGCGGCGAACGCAACCGAATTCGGGCTCGCATCGTATTTCTATAGCCGCGACATGGCGCGCATCTGGCGCGTTGGCGAAGCGCTCGAATACGGCATGGTCGGCATCAACACCGGCCTGATCTCGAACGAAGTCGCACCGTTCGGCGGAGTCAAGCAATCCGGTCTCGGCCGCGAAGGCTCCAAGTACGGTATCGACGAGTATCTCGAAATGAAATACCTGTGCCTGGGCGGAGTCTGAAGCCGATGTCGGCGGCCGCCTTGCCTGATGCCGCCATACAGTTCGCCGCGCTGGTCCGGCGTGGGCCGGCGCTGGAGAACGGACATCTGGCACATGTCGCCGTGGTCGATGCGCAAGGTACGCTGCGCTACCGCTTCGGCGATCCGTTCCGGCCGACCCTGCCACGCTCGGCGATCAAGCCTGCGCAGGCATTGGCGGTACTGGAAAGCGGCGCGTTCGAGCAATACGGCCTGGGCGAGGCGGATCTGGCACTGTGCTGCGCGTCCCACAGCAGCGAGGCGATCCATATCGCCCGCACCCAAAGCATGCTGGAAGCCAGCGGTGCGAGCGAAAACGAGATGCGCTGCGGCCCGCATGCGCCGCTGTCGGAAGCGGTCCAGCGCGAGTGGATCAAGTCGGGCTTCACGCCAACTCCCGTCTGCAGCAACTGCTCCGGCAAGCACGCGGGCATGCTGGCCGCGGCCCGCGCGCTCAAGCTGCCGGTCTGCGACTACCATCTGCCCGCGCATCCATTGCAGCAGCGCGTTGCCCGCGTCGTGGCCGAGCTGTGCGACCTGGCGCCGGAGCAGATCGCCTGGGGCATAGACGGCTGCAATCTGCCGACGCCTAGCTTCGCACTGGACCGGCTGGCTCGCGTGTTCGCCAAGCTGGGCGCGGCCACCCTGCCCGACGGCGATACGCTAGCGCCAAGCGCAATGGCGCCCGCGCGGCGCGCGTCGCTGGCACGCATCTTCCACGCGATGGCCGCCCATCCTGAACTGGTCGGCGGCAGTGGACGCTTTTGCAGCGAGCTGATGCGCGCCTACGAAGGCACGCTGGTCGGCAAGGTCGGCGCCGACGCCAGCTACGCGATTGCATATCCGGCGCGCGGCCTGGGCATCGCGCTCAAGGTCGAGGACGGCAATAGTACGATTGCGTTTGCGCTTGCCGTCGAACTGCTACACCAGCTCGATATCGGCACCCCGGCCATGCGCGCGCGCCTCGCGCACTGGCATAGGCCGCAAATCAAGAATACGGTCGGCATCGTGACCGGCGAGATCGAAACCGTGCTGCGGCTGATAGCTGTTTAGGCCCGCAGTTCATGTCTTATGCCATGCGGGCTCCGGCCATCGAGCCGTTTCCGGACGGCCTTTTGCTGTCGCTTTTCCTGTGCCTGCATATCGGCATCGTCAATATGGCGGTCTGACCATGGCGCTGTCGCGCGGCTTTCGCCAGGGCTATTCACCTATTTCGCCTGCAGCGTGGTCGTCGGCGGCTACCAGGATCTGGTACAGCACGGCGCGCACGAAACCCGCGGCGAGCTGCATCTGGACTGAGCCAGCCCGCGTGCCCCGCCGCGGCATCAGCTCAATCCCGCTTCTCTACTTTGAGCTTCAATGGCTCGTCATGCTTTGACATGAAAAAACCCCAAGGGTCGGATCTATGTCCAACTCTTGGGGTTCAGTTCACATGGCGAGCCTTTCCAGGAACGATCGCGCACGTAAGAGGCGCGAGCAAGTGATCAGTAACGGCGGTAACCATATCCCCCGTAGTACACCGGGGCGCCGTAATACACCGGTGCCGGCGCGGGATATACCGCCTGCGGCGGAGGCGGTGCGTAATAGCCTTGCTGATAGACGACGGGCGGCGCTGCATACACCGGTGGGGCGGCGTAGACGGGCGCTGGGGCGACGTAGACGGGCGCGGGGGCCGCGTAGTAGCCGGGGAATCCGATGCCGATCCCGACCGAAACGTGGGCCTCGGCCACGTTGGCGATGCCTGCGGCGCAAAGACCGGCGGCAATGAGGGCGGCGATTCTTTTCATGTACGACTCCGAGAGAGCGTCGGTCGTTGGGCCGACGTGTGCCGCCCCTTACGGGCGGCGATGAACTCAATATAAACAATTCTTTGACGCACGAGGGGGCGATTTGTTGCAAATTGCAAACGGCGTCCTGCACGCGCCGCCGCCCTGCACACCTTACAGGGCACGGCCGCGCCGCCCGGCGCTCGTCGCCGGATGCCCGGGTATCGCCGCCGTCCGGCTCGGGTAATGTTTGATTACAATTCGGCGCCCGCTCAGGCTGATCAGGCTGGCCCATCGGTGCACGCAGCCGACGCCATGCGCACAATGCAGGTTATTTGCCGGTTTGTCGCGGCTTGATCCACCGAGCCAGATCGTCCGCCACCGGAACGATCGCCAACGCCAGCAGCAGGACGGCGAGCGGTAGCGTGGAAATAAAGCCGAGATGCTTGAAACCCAGCGCGCCGAGCACACCACCGGCGAAGAAACTGCCAAGCAGCGATCCGAGCAGCCTCATCTTGGCCCGATCGGCACGCACCGCGCCGTGGGTGGCGGTATGTCGCGGCGAGTTCCAGTACAGCAACTTGCCCAGCTCGATACCGATGTCGGTCACCATGCCGGTCACATGGGTGGTGCGGATTTCCGCCTTGGACAGTTTGGTGATCATCGCGTTTTGCAGGCCCATGATGAAGCACAGCAGCATCACGGTGGCGGAGACGAACAAACCCATATGGCGGTCGAGATTGCCGCCGATCAGACCGAATACCATCAGCAACGCCGCCTCGACCACCAGCGGGCACGCGTATTGGCTATGCAGACCGCCGCGGCGCGCCCAGTTGATCATCACCGCCGAGCACGCGGCACCCGCCAGGAACGAAAATAGCGAGCCGAGCGCCGCCAGGACCAGCCCGACGTCGCCCAAGGCCAGATGGTCGGCGGCGGCCGACACGATGCCGGTCATGTGAGAAGTGTACTGGGCGACGGCAAGATAACCGCCCGCATTGGTGGCGCCAGCGACGAAGGCGAGATAGCGCGCCAACTCACGGTTGGCGACAGGATCGCGATGCTTGCCGGTAAGACGACGCAAATAGAAAAGCGGCATGGTGCAGGGTCGCTCAGCGCGGGCGCTGCTTATCCCAGCCGGCCGGACGGCCCAACTTGAAATTGGCCTCGGCGCGCGTGCGGCCATACCAGTCCGCGCCCATGCGCGAAACGATGTCGAGCTTGGCCGGGTCGACCGTACCGTCCGGCGCCACGATGTTCTCGTCGATATGGGCTGCCACCACTTCGCCGAATATCACCACGCACGACGGCTGCTCTTCCGGATAGGGCATGAACTTGGCAAGTCGGCATTCGAAGCTGACAGGCACGCCTGCGACCCGCCGCGGCTTCACGCGCGCGCTGTCCAGCATCGGCACCTGGAACTGTTCGATCTCGCTATGCTCGGGCGCAAGCGTCAGCGAAGTCTGGTTCATCAACTCGACCATGTCGTACGGCACCAGATTGACGACGAACTCCCCCGTTTCACCGATATTGCGCGCCGTGTCCTTGAAGCTGCGATCGCCACCCTGCACCAGCGGCGAAATCATCAAGGTCGGCGGCGTCGCCGTGATCATCTGGAAGAAACTGAACGGCGCCAGATTCGCCACGCCGTCGGCCGACAGTGACGAGACCCAGGCCACCGGCCTCGGCGCGATGGTGGACCCCATCCAATAGTAGGCCTTACGCGTGTCGATATCGGCGAAGTCGATCAGCATCGTGCTTCCTGCAAGGGTGTAGCGGCAAGGGGATTCGTGCCGCTTTCTCTTTCTCAGTCTATACCGTGAAACAGCGCGTCGTCCGGCCCGATATGCGAGGGCGCGCGCCAGGTGGCGTCGCGCATCGAATGCTGGACCTGCTGATCGACCCCCAGCAGCACGGCGAAAATCGCCATCCGTACCGGAATACCGTTATCGGTCTGACGGAAGATCGCCAGGCGCGAATCGTGATTCAGATCGGTGCTGAGGTCGTTCGCACCGGGCCGGCTGTCGCGCGGCAACGGGTGCATGACGATGGTGTCGGGCCGGCAGAAGGTATTGAGCAGGTGCTGATTGACCTGGAAATCGGGCGTGTAGCCTTCGAACGACTCGTCGGCAAAGCGCTCTTTCTGGATACGCGTGGCGTAGATCACGTCGACGTCCTTCAGCGCCTCGTCCAGTTTGTGCGACTGCTCAATCACATGCCCGCCTTGTGTCACGCGCTCGACGATATAGGCCGGCATTTCCAGCGACGGCGGCGCAATCAAGGTGAATTTCATGTTGCGGTACAGGGCCAGCAACTTGATCAGCGAGTGCACGGTGCGGCCGTATTTGAGGTCGCCGACCATCGCCACGTGCGCGCCGTCGACCAGCTTGCCCAGGCGCGAAAACTCACGCTGAATGGTGTACAGATCGAGCAGCGCCTGGCTCGGGTGTTCGCCCGCGCCGTCACCGCCGTTGATCACGGGAATATTCGTCGCGCGCGCGAATTCGGCGACCGAACCCTGCTCCGGGTGACGCACCACCAGCGCATCGACATAGCCTGCCATCACGCGGCTGGTGTCGTAGATCGATTCGCCCTTGGCCATGGACGAGAAAGTGAAGCCGGTGGTGTCGCACACCGAGCCGCCCAAGCGGCAGAAGGCCGCGCCGAAGCTGACGCGGGTGCGCGTGCTGGCCTCGAAAAACAGATTGCCCAACACCGCGCCTTCGAGCACCCGCGAGATCTTCTGGCGCCGTGCGATCGGCTGCATCAGGTCGGCCACGCGAAACAGCGCTTCAACCGAGTCGCGATTGAACTGGTCGACCGACAGCAACTGCGGCTTGCCTTCGAACAGGATGCGATCGCGCAGCGACCCGCCATATACGCTCTGCGTATCCTGCTTCTCCTGCGCCGCAAGAATCTCGCTGGCGAAGCGCTCGACCACTTCCGGCATCACCCGGAATTCCTGCGAATCGCTGGGCAACAGCCAGGAATCCAGGGCCCGACGCCTTACACCCAGCCGGTTCGCGAACGAATCGCGCGTCATGTTGAGTTGACGCATCGCGTCGCGAAGGAAGGTCTGCTGGGGCATGTCCATGGTGGCTCCCGAGGGTGGAATATACACTGTGCGTATATTCCACCCATCACCACCCCGCTGTCAAGCGGCGAGCTCACTTGCGAACGTCTGCGTTGGGTGCGAAAGCCAGTTTTGGAAAAGTTTTTTCCCTATGGAACTGTTTTCCAATTTCACGCCACCTAGTGTTATGTCCCGGAAATAACTTTACATAATTTGGATATTTTCTGGAGGATGGAATCTGCGGTTGCGGTCCAGACAAACGGGCGCTTGTGAAGATTGTACTGATCGACATATTGCTGGATGCTCGTCACCAGTTGGCGCACGCTTTCGAAGGACCCGCGCCGAATAGCCTGCTGGGTCACCAGACCAAACCAGCGCTCGACTTGATTGAGCCAACTCGAATAGGTCGGCGTGAAATGCATGTGGTAACGCGTATGCTTTGCAAGCCATGTCTTGACCTTCGGATGCTTGTGG
>OUWB011209565.1_pt1 | contig 19437 bp, 17 predicted proteins | sample 1779821 | NCBI WGS metagenome assembly OUWB01 (sample SAMEA3914806, study PRJEB12502) | metagenome | biome: forest; material: soil | place: Canada | collected 2011-08-03 | depth 0.1 m
GCGGTCGCGGCCCTGGCCCTGCCCGACCTCGGCGGGCTGAGGCCTCCGGCGGGAACGGCCTTGGCGGCCCTGGCCTTCCTGTCGCGCGACCTGGGCGTGATCGTGTTCTGCCGCCTGGGCCCGCGCCCCGGCCGCGCGGATTTGACCGCGGTGGTGAGCCTGGCCCTGCTCTATGCGGTGGGGGCGGTGGTCGACCATCTGCTGACGCCCAGCGGCCTGGCCCTGTTCTCGCCCTTCGCCGAGGCCTCGCCCTGGGTGACCTTCGGCTCGGGTCTGGTGCAGGCGATCGCGGCCTGGGTCCTGGCGGTGCGGCGGATCGCGCCGGCGGCGGCCAAAGTGTCCTAAGGTTCCTCCATTGCTCTCTTTCCGTCATGGCCGGGACAAGCCCGGCCATGGCGAGGTTGGGACGCAATGGCCGAACGTCACCCCGCCTCCAGCATCCGCTCCAGCGTGGCGAGTTCGTCAGCCTCGCGCGCCGGCTTGTCCCAGCGGATGCGGTTGATGCGCGGGAATCGCATGGCCACGCCGCTCTTGTGCCGGGTGGAGCGCTGCAGGCCTTCGAAGGCGATCTCCAGCACCAGGCCGAACGCGGCGTCGGCGCGCACCGCCCGCACTGGGCCGAAGCGGTCGGTGGTGTTGTCGCGCACGAACTTGTCCAACTGCTTCAGCTCCTCGTCGGTGAAGCCGAAATAGGACTTGCCCACCGGGGTCAGGGCGCCGTCCTTCCACACCCCAAAGGTGAAGTCGGAATAGAAGCTCGAGCGCTTGCCGTGGCCGCGCTGGGCGTACATCAGCACCGCGTCCACCAGGTGCGGGTCGCGCTTCCACTTGAACCACGGCCCTTTCGGGCGGCCGGCCTCATAGAGCGAATCCCAGCGCTTGAGCATCAGGCCTTCGGCCGCCTGCGCCTCGCCCGGCGGCGGCTCCAGGCGCAGGGCCGCCAGGCTTGGCCAATCGTCGAACGGCTGTAGCGGCGACAAGTCCAGGCAGGGGCCGCCATGACGCGCGATGAACCGCTCCAGCCGCTCGCGCCGATCGCGAAAGGGCAGGGCGCGCAGGTCTTCGCCAGCCTCGGCCAGGAGGTCGTAGGCGCGGACGCCGGCGGGAAAGGCGGCCAGCAGCTTGGCGTCCACGGTCTTGCGGTTCAGGCGTTGCTGCAGGTCGCCGAACGGCGCGGCGGCGGCGTCGCGCAGCACCAGCAGCTCGCCGTCGACCACGCCCTCGAAATCCATCAAGCCGACCACGTCGGGAAAGGCGGCGGCGATGTCGTCGCCGGTGCGGCTGAACAGCCGGCGCACGCCGTTCTCGCTGACCGCCTGCACGCGGACGCCGTCCCACTTCCATTCGGCGGCGTAGTCGGCCGCATCCAGCTTGGGGAAGTCGGCGGCCTCGTCGATCGGCTGGGCCAGCATCACCGGGCGGAAGCGGCCGGGCGTTTCGGCGCTGGGGCGCGGGGCGCGGCCCTCCAGCCAGGCGAACAGGGGCTGGTAGGGCGGCTCCAGCCCGTGCCAGACCTCTTCCAATTCGGCGATTGGGGCCGCGCCAATGTCGGCGGCGGCCTGCTTGGCCAGGCGGGCGGAGACGCCCACGCGCAGGGCGCCGGTCATCAGCTTGAGCAGGGCCCAGCGGCCGGTGGCGTCCAGGGCGTCCAGCCAGGTCTCGATCAGGCGGCCCACTTCGGCCCGGCCGGCGCCGCGCAGGCTGTCCACCACCTCGCCCAGCGACGGTTCGCGATTGGCGCCGGGGCGGGCGGGCCAGACCAGGGCTGCGGTTTCGGCCAGATCGCCCACATAGTCGTAGGACCAGGCGAACAGCTGGGCGTCCAGCCGCGCCTCCACCGCCTTGCGGATGAAGGCCGGCTTGGCCGCGTCGAAGCTCAGCGCCCCGGTCAGGGCCGCCAGGGCCCAGCCGCGGTCGGGATCCGGCACGGCCGTCAGGTAGTCGCGCACCAAGACCAGCTTGGCGTTGCGCGAAGCGGTGTAGGACAGTCGGTCGAGCAGTTCGGCGAAGGCGCGCATGACCCTAGATCACGCCGCGGGCGAATAGGTTTCAATCCGAACCTTGCTGATCGGGCCCCGCGATGGGCGTCAGGCGCGCGCCCGGCGCCGCCAGCCCAGGCGCGTATGCAGCAGATCCCGCGCCTTTTCGGTCAGGCGATAGCTGCACAGGTTCGGGGAGGGCGGGTCGAGATAATCACCGGCGACGGCGTCAGCGAAAAGCGAAGGCCGATACCTGACCAGCGGCGCCTCAGCAGAAATCTCACCGCCAAAGCCGTCCACGAAACGCAAGATCGTCATTAAGTCTTTCGAAGGCCGACGCGGGCGGCCTCCGACAAGGCGCATGGGTGACGTCAGGCCCCAATCCAAGGTCATATTTTCCCCCCAACGGCTTTTACCGCTGATATTATTCGCCAACCATAAGGCAAAGGTTGCTGGTGTCGACTCGACATGGCGCCGCAGGAAGCGCTTTCACCTGATGATCCGGGGCGGGCGCCGATTTTATCTACTTGGGCGCGCTTCAACGAAGCCTATGCCTATTTTCCATTGTAGCGCGCTAGGCGTAGGCCGTGTTTCAGGAGTCTTCGTCTTCGTAACCCACCAGGGTCAGGGGCCGTGCGGCGATTCCGTTCAGCGCCGCCCAGCGGGCCAATGCTTCCTCACGGCCATGGGTGATCCACAGCTCGCCGGGGCGCAATTCGGCGGCGGTGGCGCACAGCTCGTCCCAGTCGGCGTGGTCAGACAGGATCAACGGCAGCTCCACGCTCCGCTGGCGGGCGCGGGCGCGCACCCGCATCCAGCCGGAGGCGAAGCCCAGAACCGGGTCGGCGAAGCGGCGCGACCAGCGGTCGGCGATGGCCGAGGGCGGAGCGATGACGATCTCGCCGGCCAGGTCGCGCCGGCCTTCGCCGCTGACCGGCGCCAGCGGGCCCAGTTCGACGCCGCTGCGGGCGTATAGGGCGTTCATCGCCTCCAGCGCCCCATGCACATAGAGGGTGCGCTCATAGCCGGCTCGGCGCAGCAGGGCGATGAGCCGCTGGGCCTTGCCCAGGGCGTAGGCGCCGATCAGGTGCGTGCGCTCCGGGAACCGGGCCTGCGACACCAGCAGCTTGCGCACCTCCTCGCTGTCAGGCGGATGGCGGAACACCGGCAGGCCGAAGGTGGCCTCGGTGATGAACACGTCGCAGGCGACCGGCTCGAAGGGGTGGCAGGTCGGGTCGGGCCGGCGCTTGTAGTCGCCCGAGGCCACCACGGTCAGTCCGCGCCAGCGCACCACCGCCTGGGCCGATCCCAGCACGTGGCCGGCGGGGACCAGGCTGACCTCCACGCCGTCGCGGGTCGCGACCTCGCCATAGGCCAGCGCCCTCATCTGGCCGGCGCAAGCCTCGCCATAGCGCAGGCGCATGATGTCCAGGGTCTGCGCTGTGGCAAGCGCCAGGTCGTGGCCGGCGCGTGCGTGGTCGGCATGGCCGTGGGTGATCACCGCCCGCGGCACGGGGACCACCGGATCGATGTAGAAGTCGCCGGGCGGGCAGTACAGGCCCTGGGGCGTGGGCCGCAGCAGCGCCTCGGGCGTCAGGGCTTGCGGCGTCGAGGCCAAGCGGGCGATCTCCTTCGCGCGAGCCTAACATAGGCGGCGGCCGGACAGGTTTTCAGGTCTTCGCCGACGCTGTGCGGCGCCTGCGCAAGGCCCCTTGCGCAACTGCAGCCTCGCCGCTAGGTTCCGCGCCCTCGATCACGGCGTCCCGCGCGCCGGACACTTCCGGAGAGGTGGCAGAGTGGTCGAATGCACCGCACTCGAAATGCGGCATGCTTGCAAGGGCATCGAGGGTTCGAATCCCTCCCTCTCCGCCAACCACCTTCATGACTGGTCTCTGATCCCGGGATCGTGGGGCTAACCCGCGGACTTTGCGGGGGTATTCGCGCCAATTTCGGCTCGCTGCGCCGAAAATCCACCCTGTCTCCAGGTGCGTTGGCGGCGAAATCGCCGCCGCGCCTACGCCTGTCTGCGATCTGGCCCACTTTCCCTGCTGTCAGGGAATTTCGCTGGGAATTTGAAGGCTTGGCGCGCGGCGGGGATATCGGCGGTCGGGTCAGATGTCAGCCTTCGCAAAGATCGCCGTCACCCAGTCCAGAAACACGCGCACCCGCGGGGCCAACTGCCGCGATTGCGGATAGAGCGCGGACAGCGCCGTGGGCGAGGGCGGATGGTTCTTCAGAACCTCGACGAGGACTCCGCTTTCAAGGTCCGCCTTCACCCGATAGCGCGGGGCCTGGAACAGCCCCAATCCGTAGCGCGCCAGATCGGCCATGGTGTCGGAGTTGTTCACCGTCACCCGGCTCGGTAGGACGACGTTGCGCAGCTGGCCGTCGACGGTGAATTCCAGCGGGATCACGGCGTTCGTGCGCGACGAAAGGAAACCCACCTGACGGTGGCCTTCGAGGTCGTCGGGCGAGGAGGGGATCCCGTGTTTGGCCAGGTAGGCGGGGCTGGCGCAGGTCACTTCCTCCAGGCTCACCAGCTTGCGGACGATCATGGTGCTGTCGGCGATTTCACCGGCCCGGAGCACGCAATCGACCCCTTCACGCACGAGATCGACGAGCCGATCTCCCTGGCCGATGAAAAGGTCGATCAGCGGGTATCTTTCCAGGAATTCCGGCAGTCGCGGCAGGATGAAGGTGCGGGTCAATAGACCGTGAGCGTCCACGCGCAACAGGCCGCGCGGCTGGGCGTCGCGAAACACCCCTTCCGCATCCTCCAGATCGGCGAGGATCGACAGGCACCGCCGATAGTAGGCCTCGCCGTCGAGGGTCGGCGCCACATGCCGGGTCGTGCGCTCCAGCAGCCGAACCCCGAGGCGTCCTTCGAGATGCCGGATGACCTCGGTCACGGTCGACCGAGGCAGCGAGAGATCGGCGGCTGCGGCGGTGAAGCTGCGCCGTTCCACCACACGAATGAACAGCCGCATGCTGTCGAAGCGATCCATGGGCGATTGTTCGCCTGATCCGAACACTCTTGGCAAGTGGTGGCTGATTATCCGGGCCGCGCCTCGGGCTATCTCCGCATCCGAACTGAACAGGAGACAGGATCATGGTCGGACATCTCAATCGCACCGCCCTCGTGACGGGGGCTTCCAAGGGGATCGGCGCGGAGATCGCCGCGCGCCTCGCCGCCGACGGCGTGTCGGTGGTCGTCAACTACAGCCGCGGCCGGGCCGAAGCCGAACAGGTCGTGCGGGGCATCGAGGCCAAAGGCGGCAGGGCGATCGCCGTCCAGGCCGATATCGGGGCGCCGGACGGCGTGGCGCGGTTGTTCGACGCCGGCGAGGAGGCCTTCGGCGGCCTCGATATCCTGGTCAACAATGCCGGCATGATGGCGCTCTCGCCCATCGCCGAGACCAACGACGCCCAGTTCGACGCCCAGATCGCGCTCAATCTCGGCGGGGTGTTCCGCGGCCTTCGCGAAGGCGCCCGGCGCCTGCGCGACGGCGGCCGGATCATCAACTTCTCATCCAGCGTCGTCGGTCTCTACCAACCGAACTATGGGGTCTACGCCGCGACCAAGGCGGCGGTGGAGGCCATGACCCACGTGCTGGCCAAGGAGCTCGGCCACCGTGGCGTCACGGTCAACGCCGTAGCGCCCGGGCCGGTCGAGACCGCCCTGTTCATGGACGGCAAGTCTGAGGCCCTCGTCGCGGCGATCACGCGGACGATCCCGCTGGGACGCCTCGGCCAGCCCGCCGACATCGCCGGCGTGGTCGCGTTCCTGGCCGGCCCGGACAGCGGCTGGGTCAACGGCCAGGTGATCCGGGCCAACGGCGGCGCGGTCTGAGGGAGGGACAGATGAACAAGGTCATTCTCGTCACCGGCAGCTCCAGCGGCTTCGGCGCCATGAGCGCCCGCGCCCTGGCCGAGGCCGGACACGTGGTCTACGCCTCGATGCGCGACCCGGACGCGGGCGGCGGCGCGTCCGCCAAGGCCATGCTGGACTTCGCCAAGGAAGCCGGGCTCGACATCCGGGTCGTCGCTCTGGATGTCACCAGCGATGCTTCCGCCGAGCGGGCGGTGGCGCAGATCCTGGCGGAGGCCGGCCGGCTGGACGTGATCGTCCACAATGCGGGCCACATGGGCTTCGGACCCGCCGAGGCCTTCACGCCCGGGCAGCTGGCGCAGTTCTACGAGGTCAACGCCATCGGCCCGCATCGCCTGAACCGGGCGGCCTTGCCGCACATGCGCTCGCTGGGACGCGCCCTGCTCGTCTGGGTCGGCTCCAGCAGCACCCGCGGCGGCCATCCGCCGTTCCTGGCGCCCTATTTCGCGGCCAAGGCGGCGATGGACTCCCTGGCGGAAAGCTACGCCTCCGAGCTGTCGCGGTTCGGCGTCGAGACCACGATCGTGGTCCCGGGCGCCTTCACCCAGGGGACCAACCACTTCGCGCACGCGGCCCAGCCTGGGGACGCCGGTCGGGCCGAGGCCTATTGGTCGGGCCCCTATGCGGGAACGGGGGAACAGATCCTCAAGGGCCTTGCCGCGCTCGAACCTGCGGATGCGGATCCCGCGGCGGTCGCCGAGGCCATCGTCAAGGTGGTCGACATGCCGCACGGGCGGCGGCCGTTCCGTGTCCATATCGACCCGTCCGACGACGGCGCTGAGATCGTCAACGGCGTGGCCGACCGCGTCCGAGGCCAGCTGTTCGAGCGCATCGGAATGGCCGACCTGCTGCGCCCGGCCTCCTGGCCGACCTCTCCCCTCTGACGTTCAGCTCCAAGGAGAAACGCCATGCCGTTCGCCAACTTCAAGACCCCTCAAGGCGCCCTGTCCAAGGCGCAGAAGGAGGAACTGGTCCACAGGACCACCGCCATGTTCGTCGACTACTTCGGCGAAGGCGCGCGTCCTTACACCATGGTCCTGATCGAGGAGGTTCCCGATGGGGGTTATGCCCGGGCCGACGAGGTGTTCGTCATCCCCGAGGCCTATCGCGCCAAGGAGGGCGGCTGAGGCCGCCCCGCTTCCATCAGTTCGGGGCCGTCTTTCCATGAGGAGGACGGCCTCACCCTTTCAGCATCGACAGACACCAAAGGAGCCTTGTCGTCATGACCACCAAGATTGCATTGGCGTCCGCCAACGTCCTGATCACCGGAGGCGGCGAAGGCATCGGCCACGCGCTGGCGTCCCGCTTCCTGGCTCGCGGCGCGCGGGTCCTGGTCACCGGCCGCAGTCCGGACAGGCTCGCCCGCGCCGCCATTAGGACGCCAGGGCTGGAAACCTTCGTCAACGACATCGGCGTCCCTGAAGAGCGCGAGCGCCTCGCCGAGCACGTGCGCCAGGCCATGCCGGGGCTGAACGTGCTGGTCAACAATGCTGGCGGGCAGAGGCGCATCTCCCTGGCGGCCGACGCGGCGCCCTGGGGTGAACGCCAGGTCGAGATCGACACCCTGCTCAGCGGGCCGGTCCATCTGAGCCACCTTCTGATCCCAGTGATGATGGCGCACGGCGAGCCGAGCCTGATCGCCAACGTCACGTCGGGCGGCGCCTATGTCCCGCAGCCGTTCGCTCCGATCTACAGCGCCTGCAAGGCGGCGCTGCACAGCTACACGGTCAATCTCCGGTTCGCACTCGCCGGCACGGCCTGCGAGGTCGTGGAGATCATACCGCCGGCGGTGTCCACGGCCCTGGCCGGAGCCGGCGCCACGCACGGCGCGCCGCTGGACACGTTCGCCGACACGGTGTTCGCCAAGCTGACCGAAACGGACGAGGCGGAGATCGGCTTCGGCCCGACCGACAGCGAGGCGTTCAAGACGCCGACCCGGCTTTCCGAGACTCTCTTCGAACAATTCTCGACGCGATTTCCAGTCCAGACCTACGCCGATTGAACCACTAGAACTGAAGGAGAAAGACGATGGCGCGCCGATAGTGGTCCTTCCGCCGAGTTCAGCGTTCGGCGGCAACATGAACGTCTGCTCCTGGCGCAACCCGCCCCTTCGATCTCGCATAAGAGGCGATGGCGGGCTGCGGAAACGCGCCCGTGGGGATCGCTGGGGCAAGGAAACAGCCGGCGATCAAGCCTGGCGTCTCCGCTCTGTCTGCGTGCGTGGATAGTGAACCGACCGCCTCTCACCGGTCCGCTTCGCAGTTCGTTCCGTTAGCGGATACTTTTCCGGTTTAGACCGCCAGCGCTCAGGAAAATGGTGGCGTTTGACAAAACGACTCACCGAGCGACACAGGCAAGGCGCGTGTCGAGATGGCCGGCGACCTTGTCACGAAAAATCTGACCGGATCCTGATAGGCTGGCTCCGCAACCTGTAGTCTGATCAATCACGGGGGGGCGCCTTGCTTTGGAAGATCCTGGTCGTGGACCTGGTCATCCTCGCAATCGTCGTGGGCGGCCTCTGGACGGTGTTCAAGATGACCGCCCCTGCGGCGGACGCCGCCACACGCTTCGTGATCACCGCCGGCTCGGCCGGCCCCGCGGCGGCCTATGCCGAGGCGGCGCCTGGGTTCAGGCGGGCGATGCCGATGCCTGTGTTCGAGGCCAGGCTAAGGCGGCTTGGCCTCACTCAGGCGATATCCGTGAGCTGGAGCAACCGCAGCCTGAACGGCGACGGCGCCACGGTGTCGGGCATGGTCAAGCTCGCCTCCGGCGAATCGACACCGCTGACGGTCCGCCTCGCGAAGTCGAACGGCGTTTGGCAGGTCAACGACTTCGCCTATGGCGTTCCCACACCGGTCGACAACTAGCGGCGCGTGTCGCCGCGTCGTTCGAGGGCGAAGGCGGAGCGCCGCCCAGAACGATCACCACTTAGCCTTCCAGCGGGTCAGTGAACACGGGAGGCGCGAGCGAGCGAGCGTAGCGGCTTGGCGACAGGCCTGTCGCCCGGCTGAAGGCGGTGCTGAAGGCGCTGACCGATGCGTAGCCGGCCAGCTCGGCGACCTCGGCCATAGGCGCTTTCGACGAGGTCAGGGCCGCCTTCGCCAGCGTCATGCGCCAGGTCAGGAGATACTCCATCGGCGGCGCCCCGACCGTCTCGGCGAAGTGGGCGGCGAAGGCCGAGCGCGACATGCCGACGTGTTTCGCCAGCTCGGCCACGGTCCAGGGCCGCTGGGCGTCCTCATGTATGAAGCGCAGCGCCGCGCCGATCCGAGCATCCTCCAACCCTGCCAGCAGGCCCTTTCGCGGGCCGGCGGAACCGCCAGGCCTTCGCCGCAGGGCCTCCACCAGCATGATCTCCAGCAGCCGATCCATGACGAGAGACCGGCCGGGCCGTTCGGCCAGGCCTTCGTCGCTCAGGACTTTCAGCAGCGCGGTCAGATGATTGGCCTGCGCCTCGGCGGCTTGCACGTGGACCACGGACGGCATGAGGCTGTCCAGCAAGGCGATGTTCGGATTACCGAAGACGAAGGCGCCCGCCATGAACCGGACCACCCTCGGGTCATGGTTGTCGGATTGCAGGAGGCGGCGATCCGCAATCACAGCCTTCAGGTCGACGGGCTCGGCCTCGCGCGACGTGCGCGCCACCCAGGTCCGCGGCCTGTGCATGAGCAGGAAGTCGCCCTCGTCCAGGGCGAGGACCGTTCCGTCCGCCAGCGCGGCCTCGCCAGCGCCTTCGATCATCTGACCGAAGACGACAAAGTCGTTGGCGGGCGCGCGCAGCGCCCAGTCGCCGCGCCCCTCCAGGATCCGCCAGGCGATCGCTTGCGGCTTCAGGAGCGCGATGGCCTGGGATAGCGGATCCATGTTGGACGATCGATAAAAAATGCTGGAGTTCTGATTATATATACCCCCTGCGCGATCCGATAGAGCTGGGACGTCGCCACCGTGCGCGGTGCAGATCAGGGCAGGTGTCTCATGCGGGTGTTCGTCACGGGCGCGACCGGTTTCATCGGCGGCGCGGTGGTCAGCGACCTGATCGCCCATGGGCACCAGGTGGTCGGGCTTGCTCGGTCTGAAAGATCCGCGGCGGCCTTGCGCGCCGCCGGGGCCACGCCTCATCCGGGCAGCATCCAAGATTTGGAGAGCCTGCGGCGCGGCGCGGCCGGGGCGGACGGGGTGATGCATCTGGCCTTCACCTTCTCCTTCGCCGACATGCCGCTCGGCCGGCGGCTGAAGGTCTTCCTCGGCGGCGCGCCCTGGGGCCTGATGGCGCGGGCGATAGAGGCGATCAGCCGGACTGACCGAGACGCGCTCGACGCGCTCGGCGCGGCGCTGCAGGGCTCGGGCCGGCCGCTGGTCACGACCTTCGGAACCATGGGTGTCGCCGGGGCGCCGGGCGCGCGGGCGCCGCGCCAGGCTAAGGAAACAGACGGCCCCAATCCTGGCTCCGCGGGCTATGGCCGAGCGGCCAACGAGGCCGCGGTCGCGCTTTGGGCGTCGCGCGGCGTACGCGCCTCAATCATAAGGCTGGCGCCCTCGGTGCATGGGGAGGGCGACAAGGGGCTGGTTCCGATGCTGATCTCCGCCGCCCGAAAGCACGGCGACGCGATCTATGTGGGCGACGGCGCGAACACCTGGTGCGGCGTCCATCGCGCCGACGCAGCGACCCTTTACCGGCTGGCGCTGGAGACAGGCAGGCCGGGCGGCGTCTATCACGGGATCGGCGACGCCGGTGTGTCGATGCGGGCGATCGCGGAGACCATCGCACGCCGCCTCGGCGTGCCGGCGCGCCAGGCCACCTTGAAAGAGGCGCGACGGCGCATGAGCTTCTTTGCGCCGTTCGTTGCGACCGATAATCCGGTCTCGAACGACTTGACCCAGCGGGAATTGGGCTGGCGGCCGACTGGACCCACGCTAATGGAGGATCTGGGCGGCCCGGCTTACTTCATCGCTCCCGCGTCATGACGAACTCGGCCATGGCGCGCGCGGCTGGCGCCGGGTCATGCCGGGTCGAGATCTCACCGGGACGCTAGGCTTCGGGGAAATCGGCGCCGAGGGTGACCGTCTCCCACCGGTCGAGCTCGTCGATCAGCGTGGCGATCTTTTCGCGGACCATCTTGAGACCCGGCGCGCCGAGGACGAGGTTCAATGGCGGTTGCCCGCTGTCGACGACGGCGATGATCGCCTCGGCGGCGCGCACCGGATCGCCCGGCTGCTTGCCGCTGTAGCCGCTGACCTGCTTCAGGCGCGCGTGCACCGTCTGGTCGTAGGCGGCGATGTGATTGTTCGAGGATTGAAGCGAACGGCCAGCCCAGTCCGTGCGGAACGGCCCCGGCTCGACGACAGTCACCTTCACCCCAAGCGGGCCGACTTCCTTGGAAAGCGCCTCGGAAAAGCCGACGACGCCAAACTTGGTGGCCGCGTAGTAGCCCGAGCCGGGATTTCCGACCAGGCCGCCCACAGAAGCGATGTTGACGATGTGGCCCGATCCGCGCTCGCGCATCTCGGGCAATACGGCGCGGGTCATGGCGATCAGGCCAAAGACATTGGTCTCGAATTGAGCGCGGTAGCCTTCCTCGTCGCCCTCTTCGATGGAGGTCAGATAGCCGTAGCCCGCATTGTTGACGAGGACGTCGACGCCGCCGGCCGCCTGGGCTTCGGCCACGGCCGCATGGATATCTTCGGCTGAGGTCACATCGAGCTTGAGCGCCCGGGCGTTGGCATGGCCGCTGACAATGTCATCCAGCGTCTCCGGCTTGCGGGCCGTGGCGAACACGGTCTCGCCCCTGGAGATGAGCGCCTGCGCCAGCTCACGGCCGAAGCCGGTCGAACAACCCGTAATAAGCCAATTGCGTGGTTTCGCTGACATGAGGATCGCCTTGGAACGAATGACGGGAACGGGCAGGAAATCAATCAACGCTCGCCTTCGGGGGCGGTTCGGCAGGTCCCACGATTTGGGCGGCGGGCTCGGCTTGCGCGATGTCCTATTTGGGCGTGGCGTTCAATGACCGCAACGGGCGCAGATTTGTTCAGGAGCTCGAGTCTGTGCGTTCCGCCAGATCGGCCGCCCGGCAATATCGCCGTGGCGAACATCCGACGACGCGTTTGAACGCTGTGCTGAACGCGCTCTCGGATTCATAGCCCAATGTTTCGGCGATCACGCCGACCGGGTCGCCGGTCTGCTCCAGCCTGTCGCAAGCCAGGAGCATGCGCCAGCGCGTCAGGTATTGCATGGGCGTTTCACCGGCCGCCTCCCGAAACCGGAGCGCGAATACCGACCGCGACATGCCGGCTTGCAGGCCCAGGTCCCGCAAGGTCCACCGCCGGGCCGGATCGGCGTGGATGGCGGTGATCGCAAGGCTGAGCTGCTTGTCCGCCAGGGCGAAGAACCATCCGGCGCCGGGTCCGAGATCTGCGGTGAGATGCACGCGCAGGGCCTGGACCAGCATCATGTGCGCAAGATCCTGCGCGATAAGATCACCGCCGGGCTGCTTCTCACGCAGTTCCTGCATCATGCGCTCGACGGACCAGCGTAGCGCGGCCTGATCAGATTCCCTGCGCAGATGCATGATCGGGGGAAGCAGTTCGAGCAGCATGTCGCCGTGTTTGCCGTTGATGGCGAAGCGGCTGACGAGCATCGAGAAGGGCCTGCCCGAGCCGAGCGTGGCCACGCCGCCGGCCTGGACTTCAGAGAAGACCGCAGACGCCGCAACCGGGGGCAAGGTGAGGTCGCTGGCCAGCCGGAACGGGCGCCCGCTGGGGAGAACAAAGCAATCGCCTGGCTTGAGGCGCATGGCGGGTTCGGCGCCGTCGAGGGCCATCCAGCATTCGCCCGCCAGGATGACGTAGCATTTGATGTGTCTGGGCTGGCCGCCGAATTGGATTGACCATGGCTCAGCAGCGTCCAAGCGGGAGGAGATGGCGCCGCGTGGCCGCAGCAGTGCGAGCAGTTGTGACAGCGGGTCCATGATGTCCGGACGATAGCGAAGATATTTCAGATCTTACAGCATGGATCGTCCTCGGAGTGAGGCCTTATCTCTGGCGCCGCGACAAACCCTGACGGGTCAAGGCCGACGTCCATGTGGACGGCGGCCGGTCGCCAGCAAGAGGCCCGGCGCCATGATCGTCGTCACCACCCCTGCGGGCGATATCGGCCATCAGGTCGTCGCCAATCTGCTCAAGGCCGGCGCGCCAATCCGCGTCATCGCGCGCGATCCGTCCAAGCTAGGTGAGCATGTGCGTGCGCGCGCCGAGGTCGTTCAGGGCTCGCATGGCGACGCGGAGGTCGTGAGCCGAGCCTTCGCGGGCGCGGACACGGTGTTTTGGCTGGCGCCGCCCGATCCGCATGCCAAGAGCGTGCAGGCCGCTTACGTTGATTTCACGCGCCCAGCGGCCGCGGCCATGAAGGCGCAGGCGATCAAGCGCGTGGTGTGCGTCTCCGCGCTTGGACGCGGGACGCCGTTCGCCGCCGATGCGGGCCTGATCACCGGGTCGCTGGCGATGGTCGACCTGATCGCCAGCACAGGTGTCGCCCTGCGCACCCTCACGCTGCCGGGGTTCATGGACAACCTGGCTAGGCGGGCCGACGCCATCATGAGCCAGGGCCTGCTCACGTCGCCGATCTCCGGCGATCTGAAGCAGCCGACCTGCGCGACCCGCGACGTGGCCGCCGTAGCGGCGAGCTGGCTGCTCGATGAGACCTGGGGCGGTCAAGACGATGTCGCCGTGCTGGGGCCGGAGGACCTTTCCTTCAATGAGATGGCGCAGATCCTGTCGGATGTGCTCGGCCGGCCCGTGCGTTTCCAGCAGGTCGCTTTCGACGACTACAAGGCCCAGTTCCTAAGGTTCGGCTTTTCCGAGGCCATGGCGCAGGGCATGACCGACATGATGTACGCAAAGAACCGGGGCCTGGATCTTGGCGCGCCGCGCACAGCTCAGAACACGACGCCGACGAGCTTTCGCCAATGGTGCGAGGAGCGTCTTAGGCCGGCCGTGCTGGGCGCGGACTGACCGGTCCCGGTCGTCTCGGAAGGCGACACGGCCAAATGGGCGGCCTTACCGATTGGCGATGCGGCCGGAGGGGGCAGGTTACAAGGGGCCCGCCAATCGACTTATAGGACAATTTCGGTCTTCCGGTCTGGAGCCGAGGCCGGGGCGAACGGCCGCAGGCCTGGCTCGGCGTCCTGAAGATAGGGCGCGTCAACCGATGCGATAGACGGTCACGCGCACGATGGTCTGGCCTTGTTCGGTGGAGACATTGATCTGGGAGACGAACACCGCGTCGTTGAGCCAGCCATAGCGGCCCATGGGCGCCTCGAATTGCGGGGCGGTCCACCGGTAGAGCTGCGGCGCGCCTTTGGGCTGATCCAGGACGCCGACATTGCGCACATGGATACGCACGTGGTCGTCGGTCTCGATCATGTAATCGGCGTCCACCTGAACCGAGCCGTCGGCGCGGCGAAGCTGCCAGTCGGCCGAGCCGGGCAGGACGGTTCCGTTCAGCTGCGGCCCGGCGATGGTCCCGCTCAGGATCGGTATGCGGATCCGCTCGCCCAGCGGGGTGGCGCCGACATCGTCCCCGGCGCCGATCACCACCCGCTCCTCGAACACGAACTGCGAGGGCGCGGCCGCCGGCGCCGGCGCGGTCGGTTCCGGCTGGGCCGTGGCGGCTGCGAGAGCGGCTAAGGCTGAGGCGAGGGGCATCGGCAGGGGCTCCAAGGATTGGCGGGCTTAGATCAGGCCAAGCCCGCGCGGACAGGTGCGAAAGCCAATCGTCATTGGGCCGCCACGAGCGCTATTTGTCAGTCAATTTCTTGACCCGTTGCAAGGGCGGCCGTAGCTCTGGACGAAGATCCAATAATCGTCGTCGTGGGGGGCTCCATGATCCAGGCCGCGCCGGAGGCCGATCAATGCGCTTGATCCAGGCCATGGCCCTCGCCGCCTGTGCGGCCGTGTTGGCGGCGCCGGGGGCGTCGAGCCGGGCGCAGTCGCAGCCCGCGCCGCTGTCATTGACGGAAAGCGCGGGCCGTTGCGCGGCCTTGCCGAGCCTGATGAGCGGCGCTTGGCCGGACGCCTCCACGCGGGTCGTGTCGGCGGCGTTCGATCCCGGCGGCGCCCAGCCATCGGGCGACCCCGCGCCGCCCAACTGCGATCTGGTCGGCGTGATGCATCAGCGGCAGGGCGCGGACGGCAAGGCCTACGCCATCCGCTTCCACGTGCGGCTGCCGGCGACGTGGAACGGCCGGTTCCTGTTCCAGGGCGGCGGCGGCTCGGACGGCGAGCTGGGCGACGCCCGCGGCCCGGTCTGGACCGGCGCGCCCGACGCGCTGAGCCGAGGATTCGCCGTGGTCAGCCAGGACGCCGGCCACGACAACGCCCGCGACTCCGACCCCGCGCGCGGCGGGGCGACCGCCTTCGGCTTCGATCCCCAGGCCAGGGTCGACTATGGCTACGCCGCGCTGCGGCCGGTCGCCGAGGCGGCCAAGGCCGTGGTCGCCAAATACTACGGCGCCGCGCCGCGATATTCCTATTTCGTCGGCTGCTCCAAGGGCGGCCAGGAGGGGCTGCAGTTCGCCGAACGCTATCCGGACGTGTTTGACGGGATCGTGGCCGCCGCGCCGGGCCTGTCCTTGCCGCGCGCGGCCCTGGCCGAGGCCTGGGACACCCAGACCTATGCGGCTCTGGCGGGCCCGAACCCGGACGCCGCCAAGCTGGCCGGCGTCTTCTCCGACGCCGACCTGGCCCTGGTCGCCCAGGCGGTGCTGGCGGCCTGCGACGCCGACGACGGCCTGCGGGACGGGATCGTGGCCGACATGGCCCGTTGCACGCTCCAGCGCGTGCATCCGCAGCTGGTCGCGCGCACCTGCACAGGGGCGGGCCAGAGCGGGTGCCTCAGGCCCGAGCAGGTGGCGGCGTTGGAGCGCGCCATGGCGGGGCCGCGCGACAGCCAGGGGCGGGCGCTCTACGCCTCGTGGCCATGGGATCCGGGCCTGGCCACGCCCGGCTGGCGGATCTGGAAGGTCGGCCTGGCCCAGGCCCGTCCGCCGGCGCTGAACGTCTCCCTGGGCGCGGCGGCCCTGGCCTCGATCTTCACCACGCCGCCGCGGCCGATCGCGGCCGACCCTTCGGCGCTGCTGGCTTTCGACCTGGGTTTCGACTTCGATCGCGACGCGCCAGCCATCTACGCCCGCGGCGGCGCCTTCGCCCATTCAGGCTGGCAGGACATCTCGGCGCGCGCCGACGACTTGTCGGCCTTTCAAGCCCGTGGCGGCAAGCTGATCATACCGCAGGGCGCGGCCGACCCGGTGTTTTCGATCGAGGACACGCTGGCCTGGTGGCGCGCGGTCGACGCCCGTGCGCACGGCCACGCGTCGGACTTTGTCCGCGTTTTCCCCGTCCCCGGCATGAACCATTGCGGCGGCGGCCCGGCGACGGACCGGTTCGACGCCCTGGCCTCGCTGATGGTCTGGGTCGAGCACGGCCAGGCCCCGGCCCAGATCATCGCCGCGGCCGGCCCAGGCACGCCCTGGCCAAATCGCACCCGTCCGCTTTGCGCCTTCCCCGCCGTGGCCCGCTATCGCGGTGCGGGCGATCCTGAAAAGGCGGAGAATTTCTCCTGTGTCGCCAGTAAGGCTCAATGAGCAGCACGCTTGTGTCCTCGCGCGCTGATCGTGCCGCTCCCGACTATTGGCTTACAGGGGTCAACCTCACCGCAGCCCCGCCGGAGGCCGCGAGGCTGAGGTCCAGATGGTCCTTGGCGCTAAGCCGCACCCGGCTCACCTTCAGATGGTTCATGTCCGCGCCATCCTGATAGACCTCGGCGTCAAACACCTGACCGGCGGGGAGGAAATCGAGCGGTACGCTCAGTGCTCGGCCATGCTCGTTGGTCATGGCGCCGACATACCAATCCGAGCCCTTGCGCCGCGCCATGACCACATACTGGCCGATGTCGCCCATCAGCGCATGGGTCTCATCCCAGGTGGTGGGCACGCGCTGCAGGAAGTCCGCCCCGTCGGACAGGGCGCCGTCGGCGCCGATATAGGAATCGGGACTGTCGGCCAGCATCACCAGCGGGGAGTCGTAGACCACGTACATGGCCACCGCCTGCCCGCGGGTGGTCTGCACGAAGGGCCGGTACGACCTGAACTGTTGGGCGAACGCCTCCGGTGAAAGCGCGTGGAAGCCGCCGGGCGTATAGTCCATCGGCCCCAGGATCATGCGCGTGAAGGGCAGGGTGACGTTGTGGGTGGCGGTGATGCGCCGGCTGAACTTGTTGTATTCCGCCCCGAGCACGCCTTCCTGGGTGATGAAATTGGGATAGGTGCGCAGCAGGCCGTCGGGCGGATAGGCGCCGTGCAGGTCGACCATCAGATGGTGCTTGGCGGCTCGGGTCAGGATCTCATGGTAGAAGGCGACCATGTCCTGATCGTTGCGGTCCATGAAGTCGACCTTGACGCCCTTTATGCCCCAGGATTCGTAGAGAGCCAGGGCCGGTTCGAGCTGCCGCTGAATCTGCTTCCATTGCAGCCAGACCCAGACGCCCACATGCCGGTCGGCCGCGTACTTGACCAGGCCCGGGATGTCCATGTTCGGCACGGGCACCGTCACGTCCGCCGGCATGGGCAGTTCCGAGCTGCCCTTGTACCAGCCCTCGTCGATCATGATGTAGTCGAGCTTCATCGCCTGGGCGAAGTCGATATAGGCCTTGTAGGTCGGGGTGTTGATGCCGGCGTTCGGGATGTTCACCGCCCAGCCGTTCCACCAGTCCCAGGCCGCCTTGCCGGGCTTGATCCAGCTGGTGTCGCTGAGGACCGATGGCGCGGCGAGCAGCTGGACCAGGCTGGACTCGATCAGGGCGGTGGGCCGGTCGCCCAGCATCACCACCCGCCAGGGCGTCAATAAGGGGCCCGAGGCCAGCGAGGCGCGCACCGAGACCTTGAAGCCGGCCACGTCGGGCGGATTGTCCACCCGGGGCGTCAGGGCGACATTGACGCCCAGGCCGCCGTCGCCCCGTCCGCCATAATAGGCGCCGGCATAGTCGCGCTTGTCCGCCTCGACGATGGCGAAGGTCGTGTCGCCCTGGCCGGTCTTGCACACCAGCGGCTCGTCATAGAGCTGGAAGCTGCGGATGGCCGAGGCGCGGACCGGATCGAACTCGACCTCGTGCGAATTCTCATAGCGTCCGCTGTCGGCGCCCCAGCACGCATAGTCGGCGGGGAAATAGAAGCCGGTGGATTCCCAGTTGACGTCCAACGCATTGAAGGCCGGCTGCGCCGGCACCACCAGCCGGAAGGCCACGCCGTCGTCATAGGCCCTGACCACCAGATCGAAGACCGCGCCGTCGGCCTTGCGCGACAGGTGAAGGGTCAGCTGACCATAGCGGTCGGGCACGCGGCTGGCCTTGCCGGCGAGCGGCGCATAGACGTCATCGACCGACTGGGCTTGCGATCCGGCCACGACCACCGGCGCGCCGCCTAGGGAGCCGTGGTTGGTGAACAGGCCGATGGGCGAGCGGGCGATGACCGGCTGGCCATCGCGCGACACTGAATAGTGAAGCCCGTCGCTCGGGTCGATCTGGATGCTGTTGCGATGGTCCGGCGATGAGACCGTGAACAGGCTCTGCGCGTCAGCCCGCGCGGCCGACAGCAGCATCGCCAGGGCCGCGGCCGCGGCGGTGAGCCAAGCCATGGCTGGGCCTGCGCCTCGTGCGCCGATCGCTGCGGCTGATCCTGCGCCCTCACCCATGGTCTTCCCCTTCGATCGCCGTTTGCGCATCATTTAAGCGCAAGCTTAGGGGCTCGCCCAAGATGGATCAATAAACTAGTCAGACAATTTAAACTCGTAATGGGGCCTGGAGGCGGCTGGTTCACCTCGATGGCGCCGAGTTCAAGTGCGAACTATGGCTGCATTTTATTGTCATACGTTGGACAGTCCGATCCCCGGCGCACGATTTGAATTGCGCTTGCCCCCTGCGCCGAGGGCGGTAATAGGTCTGACAAATAAAGGGAGTTGGGGATGCGGTCCAACCTGGCCAGATCGGCCTTCTTGATCTCGCTTCTGGCGTCGGCGGCGTTTGTGACGAGCGCGCTCGCTCAACCGACCGGTCCCGCGGCGCCGGCCAAGCCCGCGACCGACGCGGTGCTGGACGAGGCCAACGCCAAGGCCGCCGCCCTGGTCGCCCAGATGACGCTGGACGAAAAGGTCGGCCAGCTGCTGAACGTCGCTCCGGCGATCCCGCGCCTGGGGGTTCCGGCCTATAACTGGTGGACGGAATCTCTCCACGGCGCGATCGGCGTGGCGCCCACGACCAACTTCCCCGAGCCGATCGGACTGGCGGCGACGTTCGATGCGCCGCTGGTGCATGACGTGGCCGACACGGTCAGCGTCGAGGTGCGGGCGCTGCACAGCCTGGCGCGCCAGAGCGGCCATCTGGGGCGCATCGGCACGGGGCTCGACACCTGGTCGCCCAATATCAACATCTTCCGCGACCCGCGCTGGGGACGAGGCCAGGAGACCTATGGCGAGGACCCCTATCTGACCGCGCGCATGGGCGTGGCCTTCGTCACCGGC
>OUWB010002838.1_pt2 | contig 19403 bp, 23 predicted proteins | sample 1779821 | NCBI WGS metagenome assembly OUWB01 (sample SAMEA3914806, study PRJEB12502) | metagenome | biome: forest; material: soil | place: Canada | collected 2011-08-03 | depth 0.1 m
AACCAGACCGGCCAGATGCTGGCTGCGCTCGCCAACCTGCCCCAGGCGACCTTCGCTTCGAAGGTGACGGTCGCTGACGGCCGCGCGGTCGTCGCACGCGAAGTCGACGGCGGTTCGGAAACCCTGTCGCTGAAGCTGCCGGCCGTGATCACCACCGACTTGCGCCTGAACGAGCCGCGTTACGTCACGCTGCCCAACATCATGAAGGCGAAGAAGAAGCCGCTCGAGACGGTCAAGCCCGAAGACCTCGGCGTCGACGTCGCCCCGCGCCTGAAGACGCTGAAAGTGGTCGAGCCGCCCAAGCGCACCGCCGGCGTCGTGGTGCCCGACGTGCAGACCCTGGTCGCGAAGCTCAAGACTGAAGCCAAGGTGCTCTGAGGCGCGGCCTTCGCTTCGGCCACGCCGACGCGTGATAAAGGGGCGTAGCCGAGTTTCGACAAATAGTGTGCGAAGAATGACAGAGGTAAGTAATGACGATCTTATTGATTGCAGAACACGATAACGCCGAACTGAAAGCCGCCACGCTGCATGCGGTCACGGCGGCCGCCAAGATCGGCGGCGAGGTGCACGTGCTGGTCGCGGGCCACAATGCCCGAGGCGTGGCCGAACAGGCCGCCAAGGTCGCGGGCGTCGCCAAAGTGCTGCTGGCCGATGCGCCGCAACTGGCCGCGAGCCTGGCCGAAAATGTCGCGGCAACCGTGCTGGCGATTGCCCGCAACTACAGCCACATCGTGGTGGCGTCCACCGCCGTCGGCAAGAACGTTGCACCGCGCATCGCCGCGCTGCTCGACGTCGCCCAGATTTCCGACATCATCGCGGTCGACTCGGCCGACACCTTCCAGCGTCCGATCTATGCCGGCAATGCGATCGCCACCGTTCAGGCCAGCGACCCGATCAAGGTGATCACCGTGCGGACCACGGGCTTCGATGCCGCGCCCGCCGAAGGCGGCAGCGCCGCGATCGAGCCGCTTGATGCCGCGGCCGATGCCGGTATTTCCGAATTCGTCAGCCGCGAAGTGACCAAGCTCGACCGTCCAGAGCTGACCTCGGCGCACATCATCGTCTCGGGCGGCCGCGGGCTGGGTTCGGGCGAGAACTACACCAAGCTGCTGGAGCCGCTCGCCGACAAGCTCAATGCGGCGCTCGGCGCCTCGCGCGCGGCAGTCGACGCGGGCTACGTGCCGAACGACTATCAGGTCGGCCAGACCGGCAAGATCGTCGCGCCGTCGCTGTATCTCGCGATCGGCATTTCGGGTGCGATCCAGCATCTGGCCGGGATGAAAGACTCGAAGGTGATCGTCGCAATCAACAAGGACGCCGAAGCGCCGATCTTCAGCGTGGCCGACTATGGCCTCGTTGGCGATCTGTTCACGCTGGTGCCGGAACTGGTCGCCGCGTTGGGCTGACCTGGGTGGATTGATACCCGCCGCCGTTCACGCCAGCGCGCGTACAGCGGCGGGTTTGCGCACCGTTCGGTAGAGCATCGGGGGCGTCAGAATGATGTCAAACGGCATCGTGTTCTGACGCCCTGGTTTTTCCCACTTATAAAAACATAGTTGGAGACAGCCATGAGCTACACAGCCCCCGTCAAGGACATGTTGTTTGTGATGAAGGAACTCGCCGGCATCGAGCAGGTGGCAACTTTGCACGGCTTCGAGGATGCGGGTTACGACACGGCTCAGGCGGTGCTCGGGGAGGCGGCGAAGTTCAACCAGGAGGTGCTCGCCCCGCTTAACTTCGAGGGCGACAAGAATCCCAGCTACTGGCGCGACGGCGCGGTCACCACCACTCCGGGCTTCAAGGAAGCCTTCAGGCAGTTCGCGCAGGCCGGCTGGCAGGGCGTGATCCACCCGCAGGAATACGAGGGCCAGGGCCTGCCCAAGCTGATCGCGACGGCCTGCATCGAAATGATGAATGCGGCGAATCTGTCCTTCGCGCTATGTCCGCTTCTTACGGACGGCGCGATCGAAGCCTTGCTGACAGCAGGTTCGGAAGCACAGCGCGAACTCTATGTGAAGAAGCTGATCTCCGGCGAATGGACCGGCACCATGAACCTGACCGAGCCGCAGGCGGGTTCCGACCTGGCGCTGGTGCGCACCCGTGCCGAGCCGCAGGGCGACGGCAGCTACAAGGTGTTCGGCACCAAGATCTTCATCACTTATGGCGAGCACGACATGGCGCAGAATATCGTGCACCTGGTGCTGGCACGTCTGCCGAACGCGCCGGAAGGGGTGAAGGGCATATCACTCTTCATCGTGCCCAAGTTCATGGTCGACGCCGACGGCACGCTGGGCGCGCGCAACGACGTGCATTGCGTATCGATCGAGCACAAGCTCGGCATCAAGGCGAGTCCGACCGCGGTGCTGCAGTTCGGCGATCATGGCGGCGCCACCGGCTACCTGATCGGCGAGGAGAACCGCGGCCTCGAATATATGTTCATCATGATGAACGCGGCGCGCTTTGGCGTCGGCATGCAGGGCGTGGGCCTGGCCGATCGCGCGTACCAGAAGGCGCTCGGGTATGCGCGCGACCGCGTGCAAAGCCGCCCGGTCGACGGTTCGGCCAGGCAGGCGGTGGCCATCATCGAGCATCCGGACGTGCGCCGCATGCTGTTCACGATGCGAGCCCTGACCGAAGCATCGCGCGCCCTGGCCTATGTGGCGGCGGCTGCCGCCGACCACGGCCATCATGCCGCGGATCCCAAGACGCGCCAGCAGCAGCAGGCGGTCTACGAATTCCTGGTCCCCATCGTCAAGGGCTGGAGCACCGAATTGTCGGTCGAGGTGGCCAGCCTGGGCGTGCAGGTCCATGGCGGCATGGGCTTTATCGAGGAAACCGGCGCGGCCCAGTACTATCGCGATGCGCGCATTCTGCCGATCTACGAGGGGACCACCGCGATCCAAGCCAACGACCTCATCGGGCGCAAGACGCTGCGCGACGGTGGCGCCGTGGCCAAGGCCCTGCTGCAACAGATGGCCGATACCATCGAGTCGCTGCACGGACGGCGCGACAGCGCGGCGCAGGCGACGGCCAGGCAGCTCGCGCGCGGCGCCGCTGCGCTGGAAGCCGCGGTCGACTATGTGCTCGCGAATGTCAAAAATGATCCCAACGGCGTGTTTTGCGGCAGCGTGCCTTATCTGAAGCTGGCCGGCATTGTGCTGGGCGGCTGGCAAATGGCACGCGCGTTGCTGGTGGCGCTCGACAAGCGGGAAGAAGATCCTGCGTTCTACTCGGTCAAGATCGCTACCGCGCATTTCTATGCGGACCATATCCTGTCGCAGGCGGGTGGCCTCGAAGCGTCCATCGTCGGCACCAGCGGCGCGGAAGGTATATTAGCCTTGGATTCGGCGCTGTTTTGACGATGCCTATCCCGCGAGCGGGTTGCTGCCGCTACGCGGTTCAAGCAAACGCCGGCCGCTCAGACAGGCCGGTGCCGCGCGCATAGCGCTCGACGGCCAGATCGTGCGCCATGATGGCGGGCTTGCGGCCCGACATCAGATCGGCCAGCAATTGGCCGGAGCCGCAGGACATGGTCCAGCCCAGCGTGCCGTGCCCGGTGTTCAGATAGAGGTTGGGCAGCGCGGTCGGGCCGACGATGGGCGTGCCGTCCGGCGTCATCGGCCGTAGACCGGTCCAGAAAGTGGCGGTACTGGTGATGCCCGCACCCGGGAACAAATCGTTGACGACCATTTCCAGCGTCGCGCGGCGGGCTGGATTCAAGGTTTTGTCGAAGCCGACCACTTCGGCCATGCCGCCGACGCGGATGCGGTTGTCAAAGCGCGTGACGGCAATCTTGTAGGTTTCATCCAGCACCGTCGAAACGGGTGCTGCGGCCGCGTTGACGATGGGCACCGTGATCGAATACCCCTTGAGCGGGTAGACGGGAATCTTGACGATGTCCGACAGGAAATTGGTCGAATAGGAACCCAGGGCCACGACGTAGGCATCGGCGCGCAGCAACTGGCCAGCACACAGGACGCCGCTCACGCGGCCGCCGTCTAGGGCCAGGCCGTCGAGATCGACGCCGTAACGGAATTTGACACCCAGCTCGACGGCCATCTCGGCCAGCCGGGTGGTAAACATCTGGCAATCGCCGGTTTCGTCGTTGGGCAGGCGCAGGCCGCCCGTCAATTTGCCGCCGGCCTTGGCCAGTGCCGGTTCGGCCTTGGCTAATTCGGCTGCACTCAGCAATTCGAAAGGCACGCCGGCATCCTTCAGCACTGCGATATCCTTGGCCGCGCCGTCGAGCTGCCTTTGCGTGCGAAATACCTGCAGCGTGCCGCCCTGACGCGCTTCGTACTGGATGCCGGTATCGCTGCGCAGCTGCTGCAGGCAGTCGCGGCTGTATTCGGCGAGGCGCACCATGCGCGCCTTGTTGATTGCGTAGCGCTCCTTGGTGCAGTTCATCAGCATCTGCCAGACCCATTCGAGCTGGAAGCGCGTGCCGTCCGGACGCATCGCGAGCGGTGCATGGGTTTCGAACAGCCATTTGATGGCTTTCAGCGGAATACCGGGCGCGGCCCAGGGGGCCGCATAGCCCGGCGAAATCTGGCCGGCGTTGGCAAAGCTGGTTTCGAGCGCAGGCCCAGGCTGGCGATCGAGCACGGTGACATCGTGACCGGCGCGCGCGAGGTAATACGCGCTCGAGACGCCGACGACGCCGCTGCCGAGGACAAATATGCGCATGAAAAGCTCCAGAAAACGTCGAGTAAAGCGCCAAACTCGGAAATTACAGTAATATTGACTATGATAAACAGTGCAATATAGTAAATGTTCTCGTATTTATTATAGAAACATTAAATGGTACTACTGAGGTCCTGATGAGAACCCAACGCCAGCCCGTACGCGCGCTAGATCGCCTCGATTTGAAGATCCTCACCTTGCTGCAGCAGGACGGCCGGCTTGCGATGAAGGACCTGGCCGAGCAGGTCGGACTGTCTATCACGCCCTGCATCGAGCGAGTGCGGCGCATGGAGCGCGACGGTGTAATCGTCGGCTACTACGCGCGCCTGAATCCGGCCTTGCTGGGCGCGAGCCTGCTGGTATTCGTCGAGATCACGCTCGACCACAAGAGCGGCAACATGTTCGACCAATTCCGCCGCGAGGTGCTGCGCATTCCCGAAGTGCTCGAATGCCACCTGGTGTCGGGCGATTTCGACTATCTGATCAAGGCGCGCCTGCGCGAAATGGCCGACTACCGCAAATTGTTGGGCGACATCCTGTTGCAGCTGCCGGGCGCGGTACAGTCGAAAAGCTATGTGGTGATGGAGGAGGTGAAGGAGTCGCTGATGATTGCGGTGGGAGAGTGAGGACCTGGATTGAAGGCCAGCGAGACCAGTTCGCCGGCAGTTTGCAACGGTAGAGGCCAGAAGCGTTGCCGCGCTTCGAGCCTCTGTTTTTCTGGCTAGGGAAAGAGGATCGCGGCGAAGTCGCGCGCACCGTGCAGAACGTGAATGACGTCGATGCGCTGGGCGGGTTGGCCGGCGATACGATAGAAAATCTGGTAGTTGCCGTGAACCCGGTGCCGCACGCCTCGATCTTCGTAGCGCGGCACAAGCGGGAAAGCGAGGGCCATGTCTGCGAGGCCCAGGCACTTATCACGTAGGTCCCGAACGAAGCTCACGGCACGGCGGGGATTGTCTCGGGCAATGTAATCGCCGATGGCCTCCAGCTCGGCCTCAGCGGCGGGCAAGATGCGGACGATCATGCCTTGCCGTTCGCCATCGCCTGATACTTGGCTTCAAGCCGGTCGAACACTTCCTCGGCGGGCTTGCCCCGGCCTGCATCGGAATCGGCGATGCCGCGCTCGATCACGGTATCCAGCGCGACAAGCTGCATCTCGCGGTCCTGAATGAGCCTCACGCCTTCGCGCAAGACTTCGCTTTTCGAGCCGTAGCGGCCCGTCTCGACCAGTTTGGTGATGTACCCCTCGAGTTGCTGCCCAAGGTCCGCGCTAATCATGGCTGAGTCCTCAAAATGTCCTAGTCCGATACTATGCCATTTATCAACTATTATCAAATGTCCGTGTGCAGTCCAGTACGTGGCGGTTTTTCAATGCTGCGTGCAGCCACTTGGCACGAGGGCTCGATAGCGCGCTTCAGCGATGCTCTGGGTCGATCCGGTCTCATTTGGGCACCAGGATGCCGCCACGTCGCACGGAGAACTCCAATAGCAGACGGAACGCAACAGGCAAAAAAACGCCCGCCGGGGGAGCGGGCGCAAGGTGTTGCTTGGGGGGCGCTTATGCATGGACTTGGATTCAGGCCGATGGCAACGCTCTCGTTGACTCAACGATAAACGCTACCCATGCACGAAAGCATCCGTGCCGTTTGCGCGCGGGATGCAGTTCAGACCGTAACGGATACGGTTATTTCGATACGGCAAGCTGCTGATAATCGCAGTCATGGCGCCGTTCGCCCTTTTTATGGCGGTACGGTACCTCATGCGAACGAAACACGAGCGGAGGAGACATGGACCATGCCGTCAGCAGCACAGTGCGCAGCTACATCGATAACCTGCCCGGGCCGGCTGTGTATAAGGACACGCGCAGCACCTTCCAATATTTGAACGCGGCTTACGGGGCTTTGGTTGGCTTGCAGCACCATCTCGATTTCATCGGCGGAACGGCATCCGATCTGCCATGCGGCGCCGCGGCCGCGGCGAGCAGTTTCGAGGAACAGGACCGGCAGGTGCTGGAAACCGGAAAAGTGCTGAAAAATCTCGATATCCATCCTTATGCCGACGGTCAGTGGGGCGTGCATCTCGGCCGCAAGGAACCGGTGTTTGACGACGACCGCCGGATCATCGGCTCGATCTGGCACGGCACCGACATCACCCGTGCCTACACGATGGCCATCGGCACGCAACTCGCCAAGTTCGGCGGAGATCAGAAAAACAGCTACGTGCTCAGCGCGGATGGCGGTCCCGTCGCCTTGTCGCCGCGCGAAAGCGAGGTGCTGTTCCTGATCCTGCGCGGCAAGACCGCCAAGCTCGCCGCCGCGGTGCTGGGCCTGTCGCATCGGACGGTGCAGCAATACGTCGAAACGCTGCGGGAGAAATTTGGCGTGGAAAGCAAGATCGAATTGATCGATGTGGCAATGGCGCAGGGTTATCTGAGCATGATCCCGCTATCGATCTTTTCCAAGCAGTTGTCGGTGGTGTTGGCGGCGGAGTGAAGGCACTCGCAATGCAACTCGCTGCAGGTTGCCGCAGATCGTTGAGGTTCGAGGTTCGATGAAAAGCCTTTTATCATTGAGTTCGTGAGGGACGCATGAACGACACGCTTAGCATGCGCTTGCAAGCATACGTCGATGGCTTACCGGGGCCAGCCATGTACAAGGATGTAAATGGCGTGTTTCGATATTTGAACCAGGCCTACGCCGATCTTGCTGGCGTGAAGGGAAACCGGCTCGATTTCATTGGTAGCACGGCATTCGACTTGCCGTGCGGCATGTCAGCCGCGGCAGAGATGTTCGAAGAGCAGGACCGGCTGGTTATAGAGACTCGGCGCGTCGTCAGAAATCTGGATATCCACCCATATGCTAGCGGTGTTTGGGGTGCGCACTTGGGACGCAAGGCACCCGTCTACGACGAGGCCCAGCACGTCGCAGGCACGATCTGGCAGGGGACGGATATCACGGATGCCTATATGGCTGCCATCAGCACGCAGTTGGCGAAATTCGGCAGCCAACAGATCAGCTATGTGCTGTCGAACGAGGGTGGGCGATTGTCGCTGACGCCGCGTGAAAGAGAGGTCTTGTTTCTCGTGCTGCGCGGCAAGACTGCGAAACTGGCAGCATCCGCATTAGGATTGTCGTATCGCACCGTCCAACAATATGTGGAATCGCTGAAATTGAAATTCCAGGTCCGCAGCAAGATCGAACTGATCGATACGGCGATCGCGCAGGGCTATATGAGCCAGATTCCGTTTTCGATGTTCTCGAAGCAGTTGTCGGTGGTACTTGCCGCCGAATAAAACCGGGCGTGCTGGGAATGGGCGATACTTGCCGCCGATCGCAAAATACTGTATAAAATACCAGTATTTTGCGATCGGCCCTGCGCCGTGCCACGTCCCGAGCAGTATGGTTTTCGCTTGCTCGGTGTGCGGAGCGGCAGACGGGGCGAACTCAGTCTCTCAGTCTCTATTACCCTCAGCCATGCCAGAACGTCGCGACCCGGATGACTATCCGTCGGATCCTGCGCCGCAAGAAGATGGCGTCGCCCCTCTCGAACCCAGTCCGGTGCGCGTCTTCTTGCGCCGCGGGCGTGGCGCAACCAGCAATCTGCAGGGTCGCTACGAAACCGACGCGCGTCAGGCCTATGACGATGGCTGGTCGCAGCCGCAGGCTGGCCTGCCGGAAGATCCGGTTCAGGGTACGCCTCGGCGCGAAATCGGCGCCAGCGGCGATCCCGATGCCGATATCCCGCCTTTGCGCACTGAAGTCCATGAAGAACACGCGAAAAGCATCCTGACGCGCAACCGCTCGCCCGATATACCGTTCGATGTGTCGCTCAATCCCTATCGTGGTTGCGAGCATGGCTGCATCTATTGCTTCGCGCGGCCGACGCATAGCTATCTGGGCTTGTCGCCAGGACTCGATTTCGAAAGCCGGATCTATGCGAAGGTGAATGCCGCCGAGTTGCTGCGCCGCGAATTCGCCAAGCGCGGCTACACGCCCGAGCCGATCGCAATTGGCGTCGTTACCGATGCGTACCAGCCGGTTGAACGCGAATTGCGTATCACGCGCCAAGTGCTTGAAGTCATGCATGAACACAATCACGCGGTGGCCGTCATCACCAAATCCTCGCTGGTCGAGCGCGATATCGACCTGCTTGCATCGCTTGCCGAGCGTGGGCTGGCCTTCGCTGCGATCACCATCACCACGCTCGATGCCGACCTCGCGCGCATCCTGGAACCGCGCGCGGCCACGCCCGCCCGGCGCTTGCGCACGATACGCACCCTGGCCGAGGCCGGCATCCCGGTCGGCGTCAGCGTGGCGCCTGTGATCCCGTTCATCACCGAACCCGATATGGAGCGTGTGCTAGAGGCGTGCGCGCAGGCCGGGGCGACGCAGGCGAGCTATATCGTGCTGCGCCTGCCATGGGAAGTGGCGCCGCTCTTCAAGGATTGGCTGGCCGCGCATTTCCCCGACAGGGCCGAGCGCGTGATGAACCGCGTGCGCGAGATGCGCGGCGGAGCGGATTATGATGCCTCGTTCGCCACGCGGATGAAGGGTACGGGCTTGTGGGCCGACATGCTGCGCCAGCGCTTTGCCCAGGCGGCGCGGCGCCTGGGCTTGAACCAGCGCCAGCGCGGCATACTCGACATGTCGTCGTTCAAGGTGCCGGCGGCCGTGCCGCCGCCCAGCCCGCAGCTCGACCTGTTCTAGTTGCCTCGATCGGGTTGCCGACGCTTATTCGAGCTTTATTGGGGCTCTATTCAGACAGCGACGTCGACAAACCCGCCTGATGCTCGAAGTAGGTCTGGAAACACAGCGCCAGCCCGCCCATCAGCACGCAGGCGCCGATAAACAGCGAGGCGATCACCAGCAGTACGGCTATCCAGCCGGAGCGGCTCTTGACCGGGCTGGCGGCGTTGAACTGCGCATTCCATTTGTCGTCCGGGCGCAGCCCGTAGACGATGGCCGCGAGAAAACCCGCCAGCAGCGACACGTCGCCCGGCAGTGCCAGCAGCCAGCCTGCCAGCGAGCCGAGCTGGCTGCCCGTCAGTATCACCAGACCCGCCAGGCCCAGCACCGCACCGAGCAGATGCATCCAGCCGAAGGGGTCGCGCTTGCCGTATAGATAGAAGCGATGCAGGCCGAGTACGCCACCGGCGCAAGCGAGCAGTGTGGTCAGCGTCTTGGATTTGAAGGACGCTTGGAAGGACGGGATGCCGGAAGCTGGGGTCATGGCGACTCGGGGCGAGAGCATGGGCGACGCGCCGTCTGGCAAGCGGACGGCGCGGGATAGAGGCGATTTTACCTGCTGCATGCGCGGTTCGGGGCAGGAGGCGATAATTAGCGGTTTGCCCGCGGGCCGACACGAAATCCGGCCGCCGCCCTGTCTCGTGCGGTAAGTATTTGTTCAGGCGGGAGAATCGCGTTATAATCGCGTGCTCTGCCGTTTCGGCATCGATTTCTTTGCCGTCAGCACTGTTGCCAGCAGTCGTCTCGAAGCTTGCAACATCGGCGCTGGCGGTTTGTCATCTGTTAAGGATTGGTATGGTCATCATCCGTTTGTCCCGTGGCGGCGCAAAGAAGCGCCCGTTCTACAACATCGTCGCAACCGATTCGCGTAATCGCCGCGACGGCCGCTTCATCGAGCGCATCGGCTTTTACAACCCGGTCGCGCAAAAGGGCGAAGCCCTGCGCATCGCTCAAGACCGCCTGGCCTATTGGCAAGGCGTCGGCGCGCAACTGTCGCCGACCGTCGAGCGCCTGGTCAAGCAAGCGCAATCGGCAACGGTCGCGGTCGCGGCCTAAGTCGTCGGCTGCTAGTCGACATGCAGTGACATCGCCGCGCCGGTAGGTGTGGCGATGCTGGACCCGGCCGGTGCGGTTGCGCATCGTGCAATCGGCACAGGGCAGCATATGGGTCGTATGAAATAGAAGAGACCGGCACATGGTGCAAAAAGACACGGCTGAGGCGTCCGAACCCAAGTTCGGAGCGTTTCGCCGCAAGCCGCCTGTGCCGGCGTCGACCGGCGATGCCGGTGCAGCGGCGAAGCCGGCTGCGATGCCAACTGAGATACCGACTGAGGCGCCCGACGATCTGATCGAAATCGGCACGGTCGGTGATGCCTACGGCGTCAAGGGCTGGGTCAAGATTTTCGCCCATGCGGGGCCTGGCAAGGGCGGCGATGCGCTGCTCGACGCCGGGATCTGGTGGCTGGAAGGGCGCACGCCCGGTGTCAAGCAGGCTCGTACCGTGCTTCAATCGCGCCGGCATGTTGCCACCGTGGTGGGCCAGCTCGACGGCGTCGCCGATCGCGATGCCGCGCTGGCGTTGCGCGGGCAGCGCGTATTCGTGCCGCGTACCGCGTTTCCGACGTTGAGCGCGAATGAATATTACTGGGTCGATCTGCAAGGGCTGGATGCGTTTGATACGCAAGGCCGCGCGCTCGGCCTGGTAGCCGATCTGATCGACAACGGCGCGCATTCGGTGTTGCGTATCGAGTTCGAGCGTGATTTCAAGCGGGCGGTGGGTGCCAAACCCGGCGAACGCATGATCCCGTTCGTCGACGCCTACGTGAAATCGGTCGATTTGCCTGCCCGCCGCATCGTGCTCGATTGGGATCCGACTTGGGATCTGGATGGGGCGGACGACGAGCCGGAACAGTCGGCGGAAAACCCGGCAGCGGATACAGCGGCCGATGCCGAAGATTAAAAGTTTGAACGGGAAAAGACGGGGCGCGCGATGCATTTCGACGTAGTGACGTTGTTTCCCGAAATGTTCGAAGCGTTGACCGGCTGGGGCATTACCAGCCGGGCGGCGAAGCAGGGCCAGTTTTGCCTGCGCACCTGGAATCCGCGCGATTTCACCAGCGACAACTACCGCACGGTCGACGATAGACCGTACGGCGGCGGTCCTGGGATGGTGATGCTGGCGCGGCCGCTTGAGGCTGCGATCGGCGCGGCGTGCGAGACGCAGACGCAGGCTGGGCTGCCCAAGCCGCGGGTCGTGATGATGTCGCCGCAAGGCGCGCCGCTGACTCATGCAAAAGTGATGCAGTTGACGCAGGAAGCCGGCTTGGTGCTGCTGTGCGGGCGCTACGAGGCGATCGACCAGCGCTTGCTGGATCGCTGTGTCGACGAGGAAATCAGTCTGGGCGATTTTGTCCTGTCGGGCGGCGAATTGCCGGCGATGGCCCTGATGGATGCGGTAATCCGGCAATTGCCGGGGGTGCTGAACGATGCGCAGTCGGCGGTGCAGGACAGTTTCGTCAATGGTCTGCTCGATTGCCCGCACTACACCCGCCCCGAGGAATACGAGGGCATGCGGGTGCCGGACGTCCTGATGGGGGGACACCACGCGGAAATCGAGTCGTGGCGGCGGCGCGAGGCGCTTGTCAACACCTTGCGCAAGCGCCCCGATCTGCTGGTTGCCGCGCGCAGCCAGGGCTTGTTGAGCCGGGCCGACGAAGCCTGGTTGAAGCAGGTGCAGCGCGGGATTCAACAAAACGCCGAGCAGAACGCGCAATAAAATAAGCCACGTAGCAAGCAGCGCCGCGGCAGACGTAGAAACAACGAAATTGCAGTACCCGGCGGCCCTTGGGCCGTCGGCTTGAAGTGGCGGCAGGCTGGGCCTCGTGCCCGGCTTGCCGCCTGGATAACCCCATCCTCTGCCGAGACCTGTACGGTATCGAACTTCGGTAAGATGGCTTTAGGAGTGTCGTATGAATCTGATCGAAAAACTCGAGCAGGAAGAAATCGGCCGCGTCCTCGAAGGCAAGACGATTCCGTCGTTTGCCCCGGGCGACACGGTGATCGTCAACGTCAACGTGGTCGAAGGCACGCGTAAGCGCGTCCAGGCTTACGAAGGTGTCGTCATCGCCAAGCGCAATCGCGGCCTGAATTCATCGTTCATCGTTCGCAAGATTTCGTCGGGCGAAGGCGTTGAGCGTACGTTCCAGACCTACTCGCCGTTGCTCGCCAGCATCGTGGTGAAGCGTCGCGGCGACGTGCGTCGTGCGAAGCTGTACTACCTGCGCGAGCGTTCGGGCAAGTCGGCGCGTATCAAGGAAAAGCTGGTTCTGAAGACCCGCCCGACCGAAGCATAAGCGCTGGCGAGTTTGTCACGCACCGTCGTGCACCCTTTACGGGGTGCGGAGAAAGCACCCTTCGGGGTGCTTTTTTCATGGGCGCTCCAGCGGCACGGTTTTTTCTTTCAGGCTTTTTATGCGGTGCCGAGCGATAATAGGCGCTGTCGTCCCCGTGTCCACGCAGCGCGCGTGCTCAGTCCGCGTCCCGTGCGTGCCTGAGCCGCACTAGCCGATTCACCCATGTCCGACAGCAGCTTGCCGCCCCGCCCTGTATTCGACCCCGAGCGCTTGCCTATCATCGCCGATGGGCCCGCATTGCCCGGTGTCGATGCGGTGCGCCTGACGCCCGATGCACTGCGCCGGCGCTTTGCGACGCCGCCCGAGTGGCGTCCGGAAATCGTCGAGGAAAGGCGTTGGCAAGGCGGCGCAGAATTGGCCCATGCCGCGGTTCTGGTGCCGCTGGTGCTGCGCCAGCAGGGGCTGACCGTGCTGTTGACCCGGCGTACCGCACACCTGACCCATCACGCGGGCCAGATCAGCTTTCCCGGAGGCCGCAGTGAGGCGGCCGACCCCGATCCGACCGCGACCGCGCTGCGCGAGGCGGCCGAGGAGATTGGGCTGGACGCGCGCCATATCGAAGTGCTGGGCCATCTGCCCGATTACCATACCGGCACCAACTTCCGTGTGACGCCGGTGGTCGCCCTGGTCCACCCGCCGTTCATGCTGCAGGCCGATGCCCACGAGGTGGCCGACATCTTTGAAGTGCCGCTCACCTTTCTGATGGACCCGGCGCACCATCAAGTCCGTTCGCTGGTGTGGGAAGGCGGCGAGCGCCGCTTCTTCGCGATGCCGTATCCGCGCGCGAACGGCGACGGCGTCCATTTCATCTGGGGCGCGACGGCCGGCATGCTACGCAATCTGTACCGCTTTATGGTGGCCTGAACTCCGTCACGAATGTTTCACCGTCAGGCTATGCTATCTTAGCGAAAACCCCGCCTTCGACTACAGTACGCATGACATTCTTCTCTGTCCTTCTGGCCTTGATATTCGAACAAATGCACGCGCTGTCGCTGCGCAATCCGTTTGCCTTGCTGCTGCAGTCGCATGCCGCGAGCGCAGGCCAGGGCTTCGACGCCGGCAAGCGCAAGCACGGCGTGCTGGCCTGGTTGGGCGTGGTGCTGCCCTGGACGCTGGCGGTCGCAATCATCTACTACCTGCTGCACAAGATCAACTTCATGCTGGCGTTTGCGTGGAACGTCGCAGTGGTCTACTTCACGCTTGGCTTTCGCCAGTTCAGCCACAATTTCACCGATATCCACCTGGCGCTGAACAACGACGATCTGCCGCGCGCGCGCGAAATCCTGCAGCAGTGGACCGGACTCGACACGGTCGACATGCCGGCCAGCGAAGTGGTACGCCATACGCTGATCCACGCGGTGGTGGCATCGCATCGTCATGTGTTCGGCGTGTTCTTCTGGTTCCTGATCCCGATCGGGCCGGCCGGCGCGGTGCTGTATCGGGTTGCCGAATACCTGTCGCGGGTCTGGTCAGACCCGGCCCAGGAACGCAGCACGCCGTTCGCCCAGTTCGCCGAACAGGCTTTCTTCGTGATCGATTGGCTGCCGGCGCGTCTGACGGCGATGGGTTTTGCCATCGTCGGCAATTTCGAGGATGCGATCTATGCCTGGCGCCACTATGCACGCCAATGGCCCAATCCCAACGACGGCGTGCTGCTGGCCGCCGGCAGCGGTGCGCTGGGCGCGCGCTTAAGCGGTCCGCTGGCCGAAATGACCAGTCTGGATGCCTTGGCCGCGGGCGACGCGGGCGTTCTGCCGGTCGGAGAGGATTGCACGCCGCGCACGCTGCAGTCGGCGGTCGGCCTGGTGTGGCGCGCGGTCGTGCTGTGGATGTTGCTGTTGCTGATGCTGACGATTGCGGTGTGGGTCGGTTGAGTCGGGCAGGGCAGGTCGCTCGGAGCGGCTAATCAGCCAGTGGGTCGCGCGCGGTTCCGCACTGCCAGCAAACCGTGAACTGCGCCTCCAGCATTTCGGCGCAGTGTCCGCAGCGCCAGGGTTTGGCGCCAGCCACCGGCCCGCGGCGTGCCTGATCCAGCAGGTGCTGAGCCAGCTTCGTATCGCGCTCGTCGTTCAGCCAGATTTCCGGACCGCATTCGCTGGCCGGGATGTCGCCCAGCGCTCCCTGCAGATAGCGATTGTGCAGTTCGCACGGAATCCCAGCCGTTTCCAGCAGGTTGACCCAATGTTGCGCCAGGATCAGATTGGGCGCGCGCAGCAGCTTGATCATGTCTTGTTGCGCCTGCGGCGTATAGAAGCCCTAGCGTACCACCTGGCTTGCTTCGTGCACCAGTTGCGCGTAGAGCGCGTGTCGCGTCGGCGCAATGCGTCTTGCGGCCAGCGCGGCCAGGATCGCGCAGCCGGGCTCCTGCAGATGGTGGCAGTTGTAGAACTTGCAGCCGGTCAAAAGCGGCCGGAATTCGGGAAAACCGCGTTCCAGCTGGCCCTCCGTCAGGTGATACAGGCCAAACTCCTGAAACCCAGGCGAATCGATCAGTGCGCCGCCGTCAGGCAAGGCATACAGCCGCGTGAAGGTGGTGGTGTGCTTGCCGCTATTCAGCGCGCTGGAGATTTCGCGCGTCGCCGCTTCCGCGTTCGGCACCACCAGATTCACCAGCGTCGACTTGCCCATGCCGGACTGCCCGAGCAGCAGCGTGGAGCGGCCGTGCAGGACAGCCGACAAGGCTTGCCGTGCGGCTTCGGGGGCGCCGCGCACGGCTACCTCCAGCACCTTGTAGCCAAGCGCGCGATAGGGTTCCAGGCGCGCGCGCGCGGCCGGCAAGGCGGCTTCCACGTCAACCTTGTTCAGCACGACCCAGGCGTCTAGCCCGTGGGCATCCGCCGCCACCAGCGCGCGGCCCAGCAGGTCCTCGCTGAAATACGGCTCGGTCGCCAGCACGATCAGCAATTGATCGAGGTTGGCGGCAAATAGCTTGGATTTGAACTGGTCGGAGCGATACAGCAGGTTGCGGCGCGTATCGATATCGACGATCACCCCCTGGTCGGCCGAGGCGGCTTCGTATTGCACGATATCGCCGACCGCCACCTCGCTTTTCTTGCCGCGCGGAAAGCACTGCAGCGGCGCGGTACCGTTCTCCTCGGGGGAAACCAGATAATGGCGGCCGTGCGCGGCGATCACGCGGCCGCGGCCACGGTCATGTGCCGTGCCCGGCGCCGCCTGGTCCGCCTTGCCCTTGGTGCGCGCCGGCCGACGCGTCATACGACGCGCAGCGCTTGCAGGCGCTCGATGCGTTGGGCCGCGGGTGGATGCGAATAGTAGAAGGCGGTATACAGCGGATCGGGCGTCAAGGTGGCCGCATTGTCCTGATACAGCTTGACGAGGGCGCTGATCAGGTCGCGCGCGTCGGTCTGGCGCGCGGCGAAGGCGTCCGCTTCGAATTCGTGCTTGCGCGAACTCAGGCTCTTCAGCGGATTGGCGAAGAACAGGAATACCGGCAGCACCAGGAAGAACAGGATCAATGCCAGCGCGTCGTTGCCGCCGGCGGCCAGGGTTACGCCCGTCACGCCCAGGCCGCTGTAGAACCACGGGCAGCGCGCGAGCCAGCCGAGCAAGGCGAGCATGACGAGGCTGAGCGCGAAGGTGGTGATCAGGCGCTTGAGCACATGGCGATGCTTGAAATGGCCCAGTTCGTGCGCGAGTACCGCTTCGACTTCGCTGCCGTTCAGGCGCGCCAACAGTGTATCGAAAAAGACAATGCGCTTGGCCGCACCGAAGCCGGTGAAATACGCATTACCGTGCGCCGAACGGCGGCTGCCGTCCATCACGAACAGGCCTTTCGCGGCAAAGCCGCAGCGCTTGAGCAGGGCTTCCACGCGCGCGCGCAGCACGTCGTCTTCGAGCGGCTTGAATTTATTGAAGAGCGGCGCGATCACGCTCGGGTAGAGCACCAGGATCAGCAAATTGAAGCCGACCCATACCAGCCACGCCATCCACCACCAATTCTGCCCCGTTTCCCGCATCAGCCACAGTACCGCCCACAGCAGCGGCAGGCCAAGGACGGCGCCGAGCAGCACGCTTTTGGCCAGATCGGCGAAGAACAGGGCCGGCGTCATCCGGTTAAAGCCGAAGCGGGCCTCGATGACGAATTGGCGCGCATAGTCGAACGGCAGGTCGGCCAGGCTGGTAATGGCGATCACCGCGCCGACCGTGGCGATCTGCGCCAGATAGCCCTGGCCCAAATGTTGGGAAATCGCGGTCGCCAGCCACTGCAGGCCGCCGCCCAGTGTGAGGACGGCCAGTACCACGGCGCCCACGGCAATTTCACCCAGCGCCAGCTTGGTCTGCGCGATCGTGTAGTCGGCAGCCGTCTGGTGAGCGCTGAGCGTGATGCTGGTACTGAATTCGTCCGGCACCGCGTTGCGGCGCGCGGCGACGTGGCGCATCTGGCGCAGCGCGAGCCAGAATTTGGTGGCGACCATCGCGACGAGGGCGACGATAAACAGCACGGTAAACATCGGGTTCAATCCATTCGACATGCGTTAGAAGCTAATTCTCTCACGTTAGCGGCATTCGCGGCATGGGACTGGTTGTCGCCAGGCCTGGTGGGCGTCGATTACCCATAACCCAAGCAAGAGTGATGAGCCGGTTTGCCGGCGCACTCCACCGATGCCGCCGCGAATCGGGCACAATAGCGGCAACCTTATACGCCGACCGTGCTTCGCAAGCCTTGCTGCCCCGACAACACGGCGGACGGCCTGGTTTGAGCGCGGATGAGCCGTCCAACCTACTATTGCATTTTTAGACACGATGACGACTTCCCCTGCTGCTGCCGATCCAACCCATCCCACGCTCGCCCGTAGCGAATTCAACCTGATCTGGCTGGACATGGAAATGACCGGCCTGGAACCCGACCACGACCGCATTATCGAAGTCGCGGTGGTGGTGACCGATTCGGATCTGAAAGTCGCAATCGAAGGCCCGGTGCTCGCGCTGCATCAAAGTGACGAGACACTGGACAAGATGGACGACTGGAACAAGAACACCCACGGCCGCTCCGGGCTGATCGAGCGGGTGCGCGCGTCGACCGTGGGTGAGTCGGATGCCGCAGCCATCCTGCGCGATTTCCTGAGCCAGTACGTGCCGCCCGGCAAATCGCCGATGTGCGGCAATTCAATCTGTCAGGACCGCCGCTTCATGGCGCGCTGGATGCCCGAACTCGAGACCTTCTTCCACTACCGCAATCTCGACGTGAGCACGCTGAAGGAATTGTGCCGACGCTGGGAACCGGCGATCTACAAGGGTTTCCAGAAGCGCGCGATGCATACCGCGCTGGCCGACATCCACGAATCGATCGACGAGCTCATGTACTATCGCGAGCACTTTATCCGCACCACGCGCCATCTGACGGATGACGCGGCTTCGGCCTAAGCGAGGGTCCAAGCCTCAAGAAGCCGGCTTGCGCGCGCTCTTGGGCCTGAACGCGGCGACCACGGCCGGATCGGTTTCGATATACGGCCCGCCGATCAGATCGATGCAATACGGCACGGCCGCGAAGATGCCCGGCACTTTCACCTTGCCATCCTCGCCGCGCAGTCCTTCCAGGGTTTCCTGGATTGCCTTGGGTTGACCCGGTAGATTGATGATCAGCGCCGCGCGCGCGGGTGTTTCGCGTATCACCGCGACCTGGCGCGAGAGAATCGCGGTCGGCACGAACTGCAGGCTGATCTGGCGCATTTGTTCGCCAAACCCGGGCATCGGTTTGCTGGCCACCGCGAGCGTCGCTTCGGGCGTGACGTCGCGGCGTGCCGGGCCGGTGCCGCCCGTCGTCAGGACCAGGTCGCAGCCGGCTTGGTCGACCAGTTCGACCAGCGTATGCGAAATCGTGGGCGCGTCGTCCGCGATCAGGCGCTGTTCGAGCCGAAACGGGCTGGTGAGTGCGCGAGTCAGCCAGCTTTCCAGCGACGGCAGGCCGAGATCCTGGTACACGCCTTGGCTTGCGCGGTCGCTGATCGACACCAGGCCGATCACCAGTTCACGTACGGGGGTGGGCTGTGCGTCGCTCATGCGCGTGTCTCCTTGCGGTCCGTGTGTGGCCCATGTGTGGCCCGTGCGTGGCCGTCATTCGGGTTTGTAGAAATCGTCGTCGTCGTCGCTGGACTCGAAGTCCTCGAGCGCTTCGCTGCGTGCGTCTTCCGTGCGATGGGCGGCCGATAGGATGTCCTTGATCCACTGGAACAATTCGCGGAAATAGCGCGGCTGCTTCTTTTGCTCGGCTTCGCGCCGGGCATTGCGGATCAGGGTGCGGCCGGCCTGGATCTCGGCTAGCGGATAGCGGCGCAGGAATTCGGTGAGGGCGCCGTCGTCGGCCAGCAATTGCTCGCGCCAGCGCTCGATCGCGTGCATCTTGGCGGTTTCGGCGCTGCTCGCGCCTTTCATCGCTTCGAGCGCATGGCGGATCGCGGCGACTTCGATTTCGTCCAGGGTGCGCATCACCTTGCCGACGTAATGCACCTGGCGGCGCCGGCCCTCGTGACTGGTGGTGCGGCGCGCCTCGCGCACGGCGGCGTCGAGCGCCTCCGGCATCGGCACCTTGCGCAGCCCGTCC
>OUWB010000162.1_pt1 | contig 19374 bp, 19 predicted proteins | sample 1779821 | NCBI WGS metagenome assembly OUWB01 (sample SAMEA3914806, study PRJEB12502) | metagenome | biome: forest; material: soil | place: Canada | collected 2011-08-03 | depth 0.1 m
GATGAGCCCACCAACCATCTTGATCTCGACATGCGCGAGGCACTGGCTGATGCATTGGCCGAGTTCGATGGCGCGTTGGTGCTGGTATCGCATGATCGTCACTTGCTCGGCCTGGTTTGCGACAGCTTCTGGCGCGTGGCCGATGGTGTGGTCGAGGGTTTCGATGGCGACCTGGACGACTATGCAAAGTGGTTGCGTAGTCGCGGCGCCACCAACAAGAAGAACAAGAAGGCTGCGGCCGAAGCCAAGCCGGTCGTGGTGGTCGAATCGCCGGATGAGCGCCGCCAGCGTGTAGCGGCTCAGCGCGACAACGAGAAGGCAACGCGCCAGCGCGTCAAGAAGATCGAGACACGGGTTGCCGGTATCGAAGGCGAGCTGGCCGAGCTCGAGGCCAAGCTGGCTGATCCGGCCACTTACAACGGGTCCACCGCTGAAATGATGCGACTGGGACAGCGCCAGACCGAGCTGCGCCGCGAGAAGGAAACCCTGGAGGCCGAGTGGCTGGAACTGTACGAACAACTTGAAGCGTGAGGTCGTCAATGAGTGCGTCGCCGGATTCGTTGGAGCTATGGCTGCCTGACCTTGCGCGCTTCGACCCCGCGCATCCGGTGCATGCCTTGTTGCGCAAGGCCGATCGTCTGGCGCCGGGCGCCAAGGGCTATCTCGCCGGACTGGCTGAGCGTTTTGTCGTCAATGGCGGCTTGCCGGCGGCGGCGCTGACACGCGAGTTGATGGCTGGCGATGCCGCTGATTCGGGCTGGTTGTGCGCCGACCCGGCCTGGGTGCAGCCTGATCTCAACGGCGCACGGCTGCTCGCGTGCGGGCAGATGCAGCTGAGCATGGAGGAAGCTCAGGCACTGGCGAGGCCCTTGAAGCCGGTCTTCGGCGACGCGGGCATGATCCTGGAAGTGTCCTCGCCCGATCACTGGCACGTGCGGTTGCCCAGCGGTGCGCCGATGCCTTCCTTCGCCTCACCGGAGCAGGCGCTGGGAGAAGATCTGTACGAGCACCTGCCGCAGGGCGCGGATGGCCGCCGCTGGCGTGTGCTGCTCAACGAGGTGCAGGTACTGCTGCATCAACACCCGCTCAATGCCGAACGTCGCACGCGTGGTGCGCCACCCATCAACAGCCTGTGGCTATGGGGCGGCGGCGCCTTGCCGGACATCGTGCGCACGTCGCTCAAGGGCGTGATTGGCGATGACGTACTGCTGGATGCGTTGGCCAGGCGTGCGGGCATTGCGACGGTTCCGCGTACTGCCAATGCCGTCGAAACAGCGGCACCCGGCTGGCTGGTCGATCTGCAAGACCTGCCTGCCGATGACATTGATACAGTCTGGTGGCCCAGCGTGCTGGCCGTGGCGCAGAAAAAGAACGTGCAGTTGAGTTTTGCCAGTGGCGAGCGTTGGGCGTTGCGTCCCTGGCATCGTGTGCGCTTCTGGCGTGGAGGCGGCAAGTGATGTCGTTGCGCCTGCGGCGGCGTGTCGCGCAAGGCGTGCCTAGCGGGTGGGGCGCGGCAGTTCATCCGGTCGTGCAGCAGATATACGCCGCGCGTGGTGTGTTTGGTCCGGAGCAGGTTGAATACCGATTGGCGCGATTGCTGGCACCGCAGCAGCTGGGCGGGCTCGACCAGGCGGTGGCGTTGCTGGTCGAGGCGATTGGCAACGACTGGTCCATTCTCATCGCGGGTGACTACGACTGTGATGGCGCCACTGGCACCGCGGTGGCCGTGCGCGGCCTGCGCATGTTGGGCGCACGACATGTCAGTTATGCCGTGCCCAATCGCTTCATCCATGGCTATGGCCTGAGCCCCGCGCTGGTCGACTCATTGCAGCCCAAGCCGCAGTTGATTGTCACCGTGGACAACGGCGTGGCGAGCATCGCCGGTGTCGCAGCAGCGCAGGCGCAGGGCATGCGCGTGATCGTCACCGATCATCATTTGCCCGGCGAGCAGCTGCCAACGGCCGACGCCATGGTCAATCCCAACCTGGAAGGCGATAGTTTTCCCAGCAAGGCATTGGCCGGTGTCGGTGTGATGTTCTATCTGTTGCTGGCGTTGCGCGCCGCCTTGCGCGAGCAAGGTGCATTTGCGGCAGGCGGCGAGCCGGATCTTTCCGCGCTGCTCGATCTGGTCGCGGTGGGCACCGTGGCGGATCTTGTTCCGCTGGATTTCAACAACCGCGTGCTGGTCGCGGCGGGCTTGAAGCGTTTGCGCGCCGGCCATGGTTGCCCCGGCGTGGTGGCGCTGGTGGAAGTGAGCAAACGCGATCTGGGCACACTGGGCGCCAGCGATCTCGGCTATGCCATCGGCCCTCGCCTGAACGCCGCCGGACGCCTCGAAGACATGCGCATTGGCGTCGAATGCCTGCTGACCGACGACGTGGCGCAGGCGCGTCACTATGCCGAACTGCTCAGTTCGATCAACCAGGAACGCCGTGAGCTGCAGGAGGCAATGGTTGCCGAGGCGGAAATCATGGTGGCTCGTGCCGCCCATACCGACGCGGTGGGCGTGGCGTTGTTCGAGCCCAGCTGGCATGCCGGTGTGGTGGGGCTGGTGGCGTCCAAGCTGAAAGAACGACTGCATCGTCCGGTGATTGCTTTTGCGCCCGCCAGTGAAGACATGCAGGACGAGTTGCGCGGTTCAGCGCGTTCGATCGCGGGTTTCCATGTGCGCGATGCGCTGGCGATGATCGACGCACGCCATCCCGGGCTGATCATGCGTTTCGGCGGACACGCCATGGCGGCGGGTCTTAGCCTGAAGACGGATGACTACGCGCGCTTTGCCGCCGCCTTCGACACCATCGCCCGCGAGTGGCTCGATGAGGATCAACTCCAGGCAGTGCAGCTGACCGACGGCGAGTTGCCAGCGGGCGCAGCCACGTTGGAGCTGGCACGCCAGCTGCGTGCGGCCGGCCCATGGGGACAGGCGTTTCCCGAACCCGTATTCGACAACCTGTTCGAATGCGCGAGCTGGCGTGTAATGGGGCAGCGCCATTTGCGCCTGAGCTTGCGTGATCCGCGCGATGGCTCGGTGCACGATGCCGTGATGTTCAATGCCTACACCGGCACGCCGCCGCCGCCGGCATTCCGTGCGATCTACGAACTGGTGATCAATGATTGGCAGGGTCGGGAAACGGCGCGTCTGCTGTTAAGGCATATCGACGCGTCGTAACGCTGGCATCGCGCTCAGACCAGTAGTCCGATCAGGTGGCTGATGAGGGTTTTCGCGGGGATCACGCTCATCCAGATCGGCGCGAAAGGCAGCAAGGCCGACAAAGCCAGCGCGGCCGCCGCACGAGGGTCGAACAATATCGGCCGCATGGCGTAGACATTGGCGGTGATGCTATACAAATCGGTGGTCGCGGAGAAATCAGGTGCACTCAGCGCCGATGCATCCACTTTGCTGCCGGGCGACAGCCATTTGTCCTCGAACGCTGCACCTACCCGGCCGGCCAACGCGCCATAGTCGAACACGCCGCGGCGCCAGGTCATCAGCAGCGCGCGACCGAATACCAATGGCGGACCGATGAATACCAGCACCACCGCAACGGCCGTGATGATGGGAATCGCGCCATGCTCTACCGGTTTGAGTCCGAGGTGAATCACCTCGTTGGCCATGGAACTGGCGGCGATGACACCGACCGCGAGCCCCAGCGGTGCGAATAGTCGCGGGGAGTAGGAAACGAACTGCAGGCCAGCGGCCTTGTCAGGGTGCGAAGGCACCAAACGAAGACGCATGCGCGAAACCAGTAGCAGGAAGCGGGCCCACACGCCGATCCGCCATATCCAGCTCAGCAGCAAGCCAAGCACCAGCGGCGTGCTGACCAGCATATGCCACCACCAGGCGAGCGACTTGTGGAGCCCGTGGTCCGACTTTTGCCAGGCTGGCAGGATGTCTTGCGGAATGGTGATCGCCAGGATGATGACCAGGACATACACAAACAGAGTCATACCCGTGGACGGCCAAATGGTGATGCTCAGTCGTCGTGACGAGGCAACGGCATCATCGAAACGGCCACGATCTGCATAGTCGATCAGATTGGACTTGAGGAACTGCTGCGCCGTTGCCTCCAGCCGAGGCAGGATGATGTATTCGGAGAGTATCAAGATGGGTACGGCCAGCAGAAAGCGTCCGTAGGCACCCACATCGATAAAGAACGAACGCGCCTCCTCATCGCCGAAGGCCAGCCATGGCACGGCGCACAGGATGGCCAACGGCACCCACGCCACAACCACCACCATGATCACGCGACGCAGCGCCTGGGCCCGGTGCTCGGGCCTGATCAGGCGAAGCCGCCGAAGCACGGTGACGTGCGTTGGTTCAACAAAAATGCCCTGATCCGGCGTGGTCGCCATGTTTCCCCTTGTGCGACGCGTTGATCAGGTGCGATCAGAAGTGCCAGGTGAAACTGAATGCGGGACCGCTCAACTCGACCTTTTTGAGGAAGGAATCGTCGTTGCCCTCTTTGTATTCGACATCGCGGTAGAGCAGAGCAATGTCCCCCCAACTGAAGGCGTAGGCCGCGCCCACTGCGAGCTGGTAGGTTGTGTCCGATCCGCCGGTGCCGATGTCGACGTAGTACGGGAAGAAAAAGTGGCTATCGGAGAACGGTGACCAGCGCCCGCGAAGGCCCACGATGCCGTCGGTGATATGGGTCTGGTTGTCCAGATGCCCGCTGTTGGCCACGTTGAGGTATCCACCATTGCCGGCGAGGTTGAAGTTCCAGTTGAGGTTGCCCTTGAGCCAGAGATAGCGCACGCCAAACAGCAGGTCGATGTTGCCCTGTGAGCCGTGAGTCAAGGTATAGAGCCCGGCAAAATTGACCATGCCTCCCTTGAGACCCCAGCGTGTATTCAAATCGGCGTTTGCACCGATGCGGCTACCGCCGATGGACGTGAACCGGCTGTCCTCGTTGGTGAACTTGACCCAGTCGATATCGCCGTACATGCCCCAGTCGCCCTTGCGCATGTCACCCTCGAGCATGAAGGCGCCACTGAGATTGCTGAGAATGTTGTTGTCCGATTTGGTTTGCACTTCACCGCCACCGTTGGGCAACTGATACTTCGTTTCCCCCGTTACACCAGGCAACCAGCCGTAAGGCGTGATGCTGCCATGCCAGTTACCATCCCATTGATCTTCGTAGTCGCCAGCATGTGCGATACGGGCAACCAAAGCGGACGAGATGGCCAGTCCGAGGATGGCCATATGGAAGGCTGAACGCGGAAATGCGGTCGGACGCATGGCGACACCTGAAGGACAGAGAGGGTGTGGATATGGTGAGACGATGCCGGCCTTAGGCACAGCGAACTACTACGTAAAATCCTTTGGGTAAATCTACGGAGTCCGCTTCATACGCTAAGCCCCGGTTGCGACCGTCTAGGTATTTCTACGTAGCTTGTACACAGCATAATTGCAGTGGCAAAACCAGCGTTTGAGGGATCAAGCTGGGCGTGGCGCGAAGGCTGCATCGGAGCGGCACCATGAAGAAGTCGAGGCGTTACGGGTTCCTGCGGGCCTGTCTGTTGTGTCTCGCATGGCTGTTTGTGCTGGTCGTTGAATCGGCCGGCGCGCAGAGTGCGCCACCCAGCGGCCAGAGCCAAGGGCAGAGCCAGAAGATTTTCAATGATCAGCAACTGGATCAGATGCTGGCGCAAGTGGCGTTATATCCCGACGCGCTGCTGTCGCAGGTGCTGATGGCATCGACTTATCCGGGCGATGTCGCCGAAGCCGCGGCGTGGTCCGCTGCCAACCCCAAGGCGCAGGGTGATGATGCGGTCAAGCAGGTGGGCGGCAAGCCGTGGGATCCCAGCGTGCAGTCGCTGGTGGCGTTCCCGCAGGTGCTGGCCCAGATGAAGCAGCATCCGGACTGGGTACAAAACCTTGGCGATGCCTTTCTTGCGCAACCCGAAGACGTGATGGCGTCGGTGCAGCGTTTGCGTGCACAGGCGCAAAAGGCCGGCAACCTGAAGTCGACCGAGCAACAGAAGGTGGTGGTGGAGCAAGCGCCGCCGGGTTCGACATCGGCCAGCCCCACCATCATCCAGATCGAACCGGCCAACCCGGAAGTGGTTTATGTGCCGTCCTACAACCCAACCGTGGTGTATGGCAGCTGGCCTTATCCGGCCTATCCGCCAACCTACTGGCCACCACCGCCCGGCTACTACTACCCGGTGGGTACGGCCTTGGCGACCGGCCTGGCATTTGGTGCGGGCATTGCCATCGCCAACTCATTGTGGGGTGGCTTCAACTGGGGCCACAACGACGTCAATATCAACGTCAACCGCTACAACAACATCAACACCAACAATCGCATCAGCGGTAACGGCAACGTGGGGTGGAACCACAATGCGAACAACCGCCGTGGCACGCCCTATCGCGATCAGGGTAGTCGCCAGCGCTATGGGCAGGGCGTGGGCGGTGCAGATCAGCGCCAGCAGTTCCGTGGCCGCGACTCGCAATCGAACGCGAGCCGCGAGCGCGCGATGCAGAGCTTCGACCGCAGTACCAACAATGGCTCATCGGCCGCGGCGCGTCGCGGCGCGGGCGAGGCAGGCGGTGCGGCCAACCGCGCTGGTGGCGGAGCGGGCGGCGGAGCCGGCAACCGCCAAGGGGGCGGGCAGGGCTTCGCCGGTGGCGGCAATGCGAACCATGGCAACCTCGGTGGCCAGACACGACAGAACGGTGGCAACTACGGTGGTGGTGACCATCGGCAGAGTGCGGGCCCGCGCAACAACGCCTTCGGTGGCATGGATTCACCTGGCACAGCGCGTGGCCAGACAAACCGCGGGCAGTCGAGCCGGCAGTCGATGTCTCATTCGCGTCCCGCTGGCGGTGGTGGTGGCCGGCCGGTTTCGCGTCCTGCGCCCAGTCGAGGCGGTGGCGGCGGCGGCCGTCGCCGGGTAGGAGAGTGACCATGAACCGCATTCTCAAGTCACGTTGCCTGGCTGCCAGTTTGCTGATGCTGGTGGGCTGCCTGCTATCGGCGGTGGCCGCCACAGCGCCGTCCGAGCCCGCGAGTTACCCCACTGCGGACGCCGCAGCTACTGCTCTGGTGCAGGCAGTACGTGCGGACGACCAGACCGCATTGGTCAAAATCCTGGGCGGCGATTGGAAGGACTACATACCGGTGCAGGGCATCCAGCGCGCCAATGTGGACCTGTTCCTGAAGCGCTATGACGAGAAGCACAGCATCGACACGGACGGCGACACGGCGCACCTCAACGTGGGCACGGACAACTGGGTGCTCCCCATGCCGATCGTGAAGGCCTCGGGCAGCTGGCATTTTGACCTCAGAGGTGCCGAGGACGAGATCCGCACGCGCCGCATTGGCGCCAATGAACTTGCGGTACAGGAGGCGATGTTGGCCTATTACGACGCGCAGCGTGATTACGCGTCGGTGGATCGTGATGGCGACAAGGTGCTGCAGTACGCGCAGCGCTTCACGAGCAGTCCCGGCAAGCACGATGGACTGTATTGGCCGGTGAGCGGTGACGAGCAGCCCAGCCCATTGGGAGCGCTCTTCGCCGAGCAACAGCCAAAACTGGACTATCACGGCTACCACTTCCGCATTCTTACCGCGCAAGGGCCATCAGCCCCCGGTGGTGCCTACAACTACATCGTGGGCGGTCGCATGACCACGGGTTTCGCGTTGATCGCCTGGCCCGCGCAATACGGCGAAACCGGCGTGATGAGTTTCATGGTGAGCCACGATGGCGAGGTGTTCCAGCAGGACATGGGTAAGAACACTGCCGCCATTGCGGAGTCGATGAAGACCTTTGATCCCGACAGCAACTGGACGGAAGTGAAGCCAGACCAGCAGTGACAGCTTGCTGTCGCGCCGCCCATGCCGTCGGCGTTGTGCCGCGCTCCCTTGTGGAGCGCATCTGGCTTGACGTTTAGGTATTCCTACCCGCCTTGATGCCGAAGTTTTGCGGATTCGCAGGCGACGCCATGTCGGCAAAGTCATGGCCAAGGGGTATGTGCCCGTCCAGCAAAAGATGGAGGCTTGATGCGAAGGCGCGCCGCCGCATGGATCTTCGCAGTGTTTGGAGCCGTGTCTCTGACCGCCGGCGGGGATCTTGCCGCGCAGGGCACGCGAGCCGACCCTTCGCCCGCCACGGCGCAAAGCAACGCGCCGCTATCACCCGACGCACCGGCGGCGACTCCCAATGACTCGGACAAGCCCTCCTGGTGGAGCATGTTTCGCGACCCGAAGGACGGCGATCCCGACATGTCGCAATGGCTGCTCAAGCACAAGGGCGCGCTGCTGGTTCCGATCATCATCACCGAGCCGGCAGTCGGTAACGGCGGTGGCGTGGCCGCGGTGTTTTTCCATGCGCCCAAACAATCGGAAGAATCGAAAGAGCGCGGTGACCATATTCCTCCGGATATCTACGGCGTCGCCGCGTTCAAGACGGAGAACGGCACCTACGGCTACGGCCTGGGCGGCAGCTTTCATTTCAAGGACGACACCTGGCGCTATGCCGGCATCGTCGGGAAGGCCTCGGTCAACCTTGACTTCTACACACAGGGATTGCTGCTGGCGCCCAAGTCGATCGGCTATAACCTCGATGGCCTGTTCTCCTACCAGCAAGTATCGCGTCGGCTGGGCGCGACCGACCTGTTCGTATCCGCGCGCTGGATCTACATGGATATCGACAGTCGCCTGAACCTGCCAAGCAATGATCAGTTCTTTCAGCCCAAGGACTTCGCCCAGCGTGCTTCGGGCCTTGGCTTAGGTCTGAGTTACGACGCGCGCGACAACACCCTGACGCCGTCGAAGGGCTGGCTATGGCGGCTTGAGGAAACCTCGTACGCGCCGGCCTTCGGCAGCGACAACACGTTCCAGAGTTATCGCGCGCACGTCTACGGTTATTTCCAGCTATGGCAGGACTGGGTGCTCGGTACGCGCGCCGACTATCGCGCCGTTCGCGGCGACGCACCGTTCTACCAATTGCCCTCCATCGATTTGCGTGGCATCGCCTACGGTCGATACCAGGACCAGAACGTGGGCATGCTCGAAGCCGAGTTGCGCTGGAATTTTGCGCCGCGCTGGGCGGTGCTTGGTTTTGGTGGTGCGGGCCGCGCATGGGGCCGCAGTCTGGATTTTGGTGAGGCTGGCACGCACACCGCCGAGGGTGTGGGCTTTCGCTATTTGATTGCTCGTGCGTTGGGGTTGTATGTGGGTGTGGATTGGGCGTGGAGTGAGGGTGATCACGCGTATTACATCCAGATTGGAAGCGCGTGGCGCTAAGCGGCGCGGGACGCGTGCGCACCAGGTGGCGCTACTCTCCTGTAGGAGCGCACCCTGTGCGTGATCGGGCTGCGCGCGTTTCATTCTGGTCGCCATCCTAGCGAAGGCGGCACAAGCGCGAATCGCTGCCAAAGCAGGAGCCGCTTTACAACAGCGGAGCTGGTCATCCAGCGCCTTTGCGCTCGGTTGTTGCGTAAGCGGCACCCTGGCCATAACGCCACAACCAGCGCGCAGAGGCACTCGCTCCCCGCTTTCGCGGAAATGACGAAAAGCGGCGCTTCGAGCTTGAGCGACCTTCGCGCGGATGGCGAAAAGATAAAACGGACCCAGCCCAGTCGCGCACAGGGTGCGCCCCTGCAGAAGGCGCTGCCGTCCGCAGCCACCGCTGCGACTGCGGACGGCATGAAAACGGTCACCGCGATACGGTGACCAAGAGAATATCAGCGGATAACCCCGTCACTCTTGAGCTTGGGGATGAGGGTGGCGGCCAAGTCCTGCACGGCTTTGGAGATGTTGCCGGTGCCCACGCCCTGGGTCGTTACCGTCCAGATCACCTTCTGCGTCTTGGCATCCCATACGGTCGTCTCCAGGGTGACGACGTCATATTGGTTGACGTCGGGCGTGGAAGCCCACGCGCCGCCGTACCAGCCATAAAAGCCGCCGTACGCAGGTCCGCTTGGCGTAACACTGATTTTTTGTTCAACGCGCTCCACGCGCGTGGCCAGCAAGGCGTCTGCTCCGCTGGACTTGATGACATCGTCGAGCTTCGCTGACGCGCCGCCCGCGGGTATCTGCGTATAGCTCGGCGTGGCCGTTATGCCGGCGGCCTGCAGCTGCTGCGAGAACGTATCCTCGAATATGCGCCGCATGGTGTCGCTCTTGGTGATGCCCAATACCAGCACGCTGGACGCTGGCGGACCGGCCCAGCTCGGATCCTTCCACTGGTTGCTTACGCTGACGGTCGAACATGCGGCAAGCGCGAGCGGCAGGACAAACGCGGCAAATCGTAGTGGCTTCATGGCGACAGTTCTCCTTTGGCTAGATCAGGGAGCGGATCGTGCGATGGCGGAAGAAGAGGCGTGTTGGCTCATTGACACGACTCGTCCTCGGGCAGGGAATCGGGGGTGTAGGGTGCGATCGGGATAAGGCCGAGGCGTTCGGCCTCGCGGATGAGTGCAACGCCACTATGGACGCCGAGCAGTTCGAGCAACGCCTGGCGGTGGCTTTCCACCGTGCGTACCGAGATGCCCAACTCTGCAGCAATCTCGCTGGTGCGGCGCCCCTTGGCCATGCCTTCGATGACGTCACGCTGGCGCCGTGTGAGATGGTGCGCGGCGTCTGGCGCCTGCAGCAGCGAGGCCATCAGTTCTGGACTGACGTACTGGTTGCCAGCGGCGACTTCCGCGATGGCGGCATAGAGTTCGCCACTGGTCGACTGCTTGAGCACGTAGCCGTTGGCGCCAGATTGCATCGCCTCGCGCACGATCAATGGTTCGCCATGAGTGGAAAGCACGATGATCGGCACCAGGCAGCCTTGCCTGCGCAACCGGCGCAGGGCCTGCAGGGCGCTGAATGGTGGCATGGCGATGTCGGTGATGATCAGGTCGACCTCGCCACTGAGGGCAGCAAGCATTAACGCTTCACCGTTGTGCACCACCCGGACCGAATCGGTCTGCTTGGCCAGCAGGCCCGCAAGGCCCTCTGCCACGCAGCGGTGCTCATCGGCCAGCAGCACGCGCAGCTTGCGCGTGCTTTTGCCCTGCTTGGAAGGCGAGGTCTTCATGCCTTAGAGCGAAATGCTCACATTGAGCATCAACGGATCGCCTTTGATGCGGTTCTTCACATCAAACTCCTTAAGCCAGCGCAGCGTGAGGCTTACTTTGTCGGTCTTGCTCCAGGCCTTGGTGAAGTCAATCGCGGGGCCGAGGGAAAGCGCATGGCCCTTGAAGCCATTGAGCAGATCCGCAGTGGGACCGGTGTCGTTATTTATCTGCTGGATCCAGCCGCCTGCCACGCCGAACCCGAAGCCACTGGGCGTACGCTTCATCAACAGACCATCGAGGTGGAACACCGAACCATTGGAATAATCGGTGGCGGTGTTCTTGGTGTAGATGTCCACGCCCGCCAGCGCGCTGAACTCCAGCGTGCCTGCCTGGAATAAATGGGTGTAGCCGACCGCCGGCGTGAAGGTCCAGTTGTTGAGGCCGTTGTTGGCTAGATCGCCCTTGGTGTAATCGGCGGTGGGTGCGTAAATATAGACACCGAACGACCAGTGCTCCACTTCGCTGACGTGGTAGCTGGCTATGACGGGTGCGAAGTACAGGTCGTACATGCCCGATGAGCTATCCGTGACGCGGCCATTCAAGCGGCCCAGCGAGAGATCGGCGCTCACGTCGGTGTCGATGTAGGACAGCGTCAGCATCGACGCGAAATTCCATCGCCCGGGTTTGGTATCCCAGATATAGGCGCCGGTGAGGCTGTACAGATCGAGATTGGCGTGCAGGTTCAGGGCCGCGAGGCCGCCAATAGGAACCGTCTTGCTTCCGCCGATGTTGCCCGAGTAGTTGGCGAAGGCGAATGAGACCTGAAGGCCGGGAGTGGGCGGGATGATGCCCACATACGGCGTGAGCTGCACGCCGGTGATGGTGCGGCCTAACGCACCTTCCGTAGCCATGGCCGAGGTGCTGGCGACGCCGGCCATGCAGGCCAACAGCAACGGTGCGAGCTTGAACTTCATAGCGGTGGATCCTCGCCTTTGAGGCTTATGGGCCTGGTGCCAGCTTGGCCTGTCCGCGGCCGCCTGATAAGCGAACTTTCACTCAAACTTTCTCAGTAAAAATACCGAGGCGTGCACGTTCCGTCGGCGAGCCGAAGACAATAAAACAAAGCCGCTGTGGCGAATCCGGCGGGTAGCGAAGGTCCATTTCCAGCAGCCGCGGCGCGTCTCGCACTGGGTAGAACTACGCAGGTCATCACGGAGGCATGACGCGAATCGTGAGGAAATACGACGACACACCCAGAGCGCCCCAGAGAGGGGGCGCGTCGGGCATCCGTGAGGGGCGCGTCCCAGCGCCCTGGGTGTTTCGTCAGGTGACATGGAAACGGGGAGCTATGGACTGGAGAGCGCTGAGTGGTGGCTTGCCTCATCTCGTGCGCGGCGCGGGCATGCTTCTCGCGGCGGTGGTATCGGAGTGGGCTTCGCTGGCGCTGTGGATTAACCAGGGCGACGCGCAAATGATCTGGCTGTCGGGCCCGTTGCTGATGGCCGCACTATTGATCGAGCCGCGCCGGTATTGGATTGCGTATGACACCGGCTGGTTGCTTGGCATGATGGCGGTCGTCCTGCTGTTGGATCTGCCAGTGCCGGGCATGGCGGCGACAACCGTGCTGATCCTCGTGTTGATCCATCTTGCCGCGTTGCTGTTGGGCACGTTGGGCAGAGATCATTCCATTGACGACTTTTCGCGCCTGCTGAGTTTCCTTGCCGTGGCCGTGGTCCTGTTGCCGCTGATATCGGCCGCCGTCGTTGCCGGAACGGCACAGTTGCTGCCCATGCCTCCCTGGCTGTCGCAGCGCTGGTGGCACATGGCGCTGGCCGAATCGCTTGGTTATGCCTTGCTGCCGCCGGCGATCATCAGCCTTGCCAACCCCGGTTCAGCATTGCGGCGCGATGCCCTGCCAAGCTGGAACGTGCTTCTGTTGACCACGGGCGCCTTGATACTGCTTTGGCTAGGGTGGCGCGAGCTTGGCGCCGTCGCCACGATGCGGCCGCTGCTGTTGCTGGTGCCCGTGCCGCTGGCGATCTTCGTGGCGTTGCGAGCGCAGATTCCGGGCGCCAGCGTGGTGAGCCTGGTGATAGGTGTCATTGCGATACAGCTCAGCCTGTCCCAGCAAGGCCCGTTCGTGCAGCCGGATCCGGTGCTCACGACCATCAGCGTGCAGCTGTGGGTGCTCGCCATGGCCATGGCTGCACTGTTCCTGGCCGCGCTGGTGGAGCAGCGTCGTACGACGCAGCGTGCGCTGAGTATATCCAGCACCGAAGTGCGCGAGCTGGCCGGGCGGCTCATCGTGGCGCAGGAACAGGAGCGCGCCCGTATTGCGCGCGACCTGCACGATGACATCAATCAGCGTCTGGCCGTGGCTTCGATGCGGCTCAGTGCACTGCGTCGCAAGGTCGACGAGAGCAATCGGCAAGACGTGAGCCAGTTGCAGAGCGATCTGATCAGCCTCTCAGAAGACGTGCGCCATCTTTCGCACGAGTTGCATCCCAGCATGCTTACGCAGACCGGCTTGACCGCAGCGTTGGCTGGCCTATGCCAGACGCAGCGACACCGGTTCGGGCCGGCCATCGAACTACAGGTATCGCCTGACGCAAAGGACCTGCCCGAGGATGTGTCGCTGTGTCTTTATCGTGTAACGCAAGAAGCCCTGAGTAATGCAGTGAAGCACGCCGAAGCGCAGCAGATCGAGGTCACGCTGCTGGCTGGTGATGGAAAAGTGGATCTCACCATAAGGGATAACGGCAAGGGATTCACGGCAGCCGGGCAGGGATGTCGCGGTCTAGGGCTGATGAGCATCGACGAGCGTACCAAGCTGCTCGGTGGCAACTGTCGACTGTATTCGACTCCAGGAAAAGGAACCGAATTATGCATATGCATTCCGCTAGGAACATCCACGCTGGTACAAAGCCCAGCCTGATCATCGCCGACGACCATCGCATGGTCGCCGAAGGCGTACAGCATATTCTCGACGACGATTTCGAGTTGCTCGATATCGCCGCCGACGGCGAAGCATTGGTCGAGGCGGTGCGCCGTCTCTCGCCGGATCTGGTGGTCGCTGATATCAACATGCCCCGATGCAATGGCATGGATGCACTAAAGCGACTTCGCCAGGCCGGTATCGGTACGCGTTTCATCTTCCTCACCATGCATATGGAGCCTGCCTTGGCCGTGGCTGCGCTGCGTGCGGGCGCAAGCGGCTACATCCTCAAAAGCTCTGCCGGCGAGGACCTGCGTCACGCCGTGCAACAGGTGATGGTGGGTGGAACCTACGTGACGCCTGCGCTCGGCGCGCGCTACATCAGCGGTCAACTGACCGACATGCGCAACCTCACGTCCAAGCAGTTGCAGGTGTTGCGCCTGGTCGGCGAAGGTCTGCGCTCAAAGCAGATCGCCCTGCAGCTGGGCTTGTCGGTACGCACGGTCGAGGCCCACAAGTACACCATGATGCAGGTACTGGGCGTGCATTCCACCCTTGAGCTGGTGCGCCGGGCCGAGGATTTGGGCCTGCTTTTCTGAGGGAAGGGTTTCAGTGGGGCGGTACAGGCGCTGGACGGGTAGTTTTACTTAGCTTTAGTACGGGTCTCTTTCGGTGGCGTAAGACCTTGTGATCATGGATGCTCCTCAGGGAGCGTTATCCATCACTGGGGATAGGCGTGACGCGAGCCACCGTCATTTTGGCCGAAGACCACCTACCCGTCGCCGAGCAGATTCGCGAGCTGCTGGGTGAGGAGTTCGACGTGCTCGCGGTGGTCGGTCATGGGGAAGCTCTGGTGAAGGCTGCTCGTCGCCTGCGCCCCGATGTGGTGGTCACGGACATCAGCATGCCTGGCATGGACGGCATGCAGGCAGTGCGCGAGTTGGTGCAGGAACAGCCCGGTTTGCCGGCGGTGTTTATCACCGCGCACGACGACCCCTTGCTGGCCCGTGCGGCGCTCGCCATCGGCAAGGGCTATGTGCTCAAAGCCTCCGCAGGGGAGGAGCTGATAGACGCGGTGCGTGCGGCGTTGAATAACCGCTACTTCGTCTCTGCCGTGCTCGGTCGCGTGGAGACGCTGATTTCGTCGGGCGCCTTTGGCGCGATTGACGTTGCGCACAAGGCAGGCCCTGCGCGCTCGTAAGACGCCTCAGCATCCATGCATATCAGCAGGGCATCCAAACGGTCCTGCACGGATGCGTTGGCGGGGCCTCTCAGCTCGGCCATCTTGCGCTCGGTTTCACGAATCTGCAGCTCACCTGCCGTGTGCCGACGAAGCTGACCGCGTAGCAGTTCGTTCTCTTGTTCCAGCAAGCGGTACAGATGAAGCAATTCGTCGAATGCCTGGATCAGGCGACTCCGTGGGTCGTCCATTTCATGAGACATCGTGCATGGCTCCGTCATGGTGTACGTCCAAACTGCGAGCCATGCGGTTAATCACGAGTGATAGACCAATGTGGGGCAGATGGAATGGTTCAGATCTTGCTTCATCTTTGTTCAGAGAAAGCGAAGAGCCGTGCATCCGGTGTGAAGTGCGTGTTTTGTCATCGACGGGTGCCACGCTTAGGCCAAAGGTGACCGATGTAGTCGCTTTCTTACGCAACAGAGTGGTCGGGCCCGATGGGCTTCTTGGTTGAATGAGTGCACCTTTGATCGGTCCAGATAGGACGGTTTGCTGAGCTTTGCACCCACGCGATTTAGCTGAGGCAAGGTTCTCTACCTCACAGGGCAGAAGCATGGTCATCTATTCGCTCAAACCATCCACCGAAGGGCGGTGGAATGTGTGCCGGTCGGGTGTCTCGCTATTCAGTGATCTGCGCCTGGAAGCCGCCGTCAGACTCGCCCGCGAAGTCGCGCGTGACGAGCATTTCCGGTGTGCGCGTACGGTCTATGTGGAAATGCCGGGGCCGGAGTCGACCATCCGCCTGGCCCAGTACGTACTGGCGCCCCCGCTGGGACAGGCTGCCTGAGCCCTCCCTATCGCCGTAAGCACGCACCCTGCTTCGAGGCGGCTTGTGTGTGTCGGGCAGGCTAGGCAAAGTCGCCGGACCATCCGGCCGGATTACGCCCATGCGCCTGTCGCTTCGCTGCTGCTTTCTCGCCTCGCTCGCCGTTGTCGTGTTGCCGCTGCAGGCGACCACGCTGCTGCTCAACGCCCATATCCACACGATGGATCCCGCACGCCCGGAAGCCACTGCGCTGGCATGGCAGGGCGATGGCCGCCTGCTTGCCGTGGGCGACAGCACGGACCTGCAGAAGCGCTACCCCGACGCCACCCAGGTCGATGCCAAGGGCGCCAGCGTCATTCCCGGATTGATCGATGCGCACGGTCACATGCTGGGCCTGGGGATCACTCATATGCAGGTAGATCTGGTGGGTACCACCTCAAAGGCGCAGATCCTCGACCGACTGAAAGCCTGGGCGGCGAAGTTGCCCAAGGATGCCTGGCTGGTGGGACGTGGCTGGGATCAGAATCATTGGGCTGATAAACAATTCCCCACGGCGGCCGACCTGGATGCAGCCTTTCCCAATCGTCCGGTTTACCTGGAGCGTATCGATGGCCATGCGGCCTGGGTGAACTCGGCTGCGATGCGGCTTGCTACCAAGCCGCTCGACGGCGACTGGCAGCCTGACGGTGGCCGCATCATTCGCGCAGGTACGCGTGCCAGCGGAGTGCTGGTGGATGGGGCGGTCGGTCTCGTTGCCAAAGCGATTCCGCCACTTACCCGTGAGCAGACGCGAGAGGCCTATAAGGCGGCATTTGCGGACGCAGTGTCGGCGGGACTCACGGGTGTGCACGATCCAGGCACCAGCCTCGATGACTTCAAGGTGTTGCAGGAAATGGCGGCGGCTGGCGAAATTCCATTGCGCCTTTACGAGATGGCCGATGGCAACCACGCTGCATTGGATTGGCTGTGCGCGCAGGGCGGCCACTGGGCCGACGCTGGCGGACGCCTGCAGATGCGCACGGTCAAGCTCTACATGGATGGCGCACTGGGCAGTCGCGGCGCGGCGTTGCTGGCCGATTACAGCGATGATCACGGCAACCGCGGCATCCTGGTGACCGCACCAGACGCCTACAAGACTGCGGTCGACAAGGCCTATCGCTGCCACGTGCAGGTGGCCACGCATGCCATTGGCGATCGCGGCAATCGCATGGTGCTCGACACGTACCAGGCGATATTGGGCGATAACGCCACCGGCGATCATCGCTGGCGCGTGGAGCATGCGCAGATAGTCGCGCTCGATGACATCCCTCGCTTTGCCCAGCTGCACCTGGTGGCCTCCATGCAGCCCACTCACGCCACCTCCGACATGCCCTGGGCCGAGCAGCGCCTCGGTGCGGAACGGCTGAAGGGAGCCTACGCATGGCAGCGCTTTATCCACGAGCATGTGCCGCTGGCATTTGGCTCGGATTTCCCGGTGGAGCACGTCAATCCCATGCTTGGCTTGTATGCCGCCGTGACGCGCCAGGATCTCAATGGCCAGCCGCCCGGCGGTTGGTTGCCCGATCAGCGGGTCAGTCGTTTGCAGGCGCTAGCTGGTTTCACGCGCGGCGCGGCGTACGCGGCTTTCATGGAAAATGAAGTGGGCATGCTCAAGCCCGGCATGCGCGCGGACTTCGTGGTACTCGATGGCGACCTGATGACTGTACCGCCGCGCCAGATCGCCGACCTCAAACCGCTGAGCACCTGGGTGGATGGCAAGGCGGTTTATCGCGCCGAGAGCATGAACACCGCGCATTGATGCGCGATGTTTGCGCCTTTGCCTCCTCTCTACTTTCGGTTTGCCCGAAGGGAGGGAGGCAAGTTCCCATGTCGGTCGGACGCCTCAATCGCCGAGCCGGCGTCGCCTTATCGGAATTGTTTCCGAGTTTGAACAATAAGTCTCTTTATATCGATCTGATCATGGCGGACCTCCGCCCATACACTTGCTGCGTCGCCGGTTAGACCGCATCAGTCAGGGCATCATCATCAAACTGCAGCGCATCGATTCCTCCGCCTAGACGTCTTACTCGCGCCAACTGGCGGCCCTGGAAATACGTCGTACCAACCCACGAGATGCTCTGGGATGCCTGGGCGCCGATGTCATCGCGCTCGGCTCGCGGACGTGCAACTGCGGCCTTTCCAGCCAGCTCAAGTCCACAAGCCCGCGCCAAAGCTGCGCTCGGGTTGCCTCGATACAACGCGCCGCGAATAACCGAAGCGATCACGTGCTTCCAGTTACTCGCGCCCAGAGTCCGCTTAATCGCGTCGTTTAAAGCCCATCGAATAGCCGTCCATATGCGATTTCGGTTATCGCAGGCGAGCAAGCGCTTTCACTCATATTCAGGAGTTGCGCGACGTGTTTTTGACCCACTCACTTTTCGGCCAAGGGTCAAGTGCCAAGGCAGCGGCAGTGCTCGCCATGGCATTGCTGGCAGGCTGCGCGGCCGGCCGCAATAGCGTCAAGCCTGATGCCGTAGCGCTGGGTCCGCAGGCGCTCGATGCCGGCTCAGCCGTCGCAGGCGCGGCGCTTGAACACAATCAACCCCCGACGGCATCGTGGTGGAAAGGCGATGGCGATGGCGATGCTCAGCTCGACGACCTCGTTGAGATGGCGCTGGCGCACAACCCCACGATGGATATGGCCGCGGCCCGGATTCGGCAGGCGCAAGGCGCGTTCGATACGGTGCACGCCGATATTCGCACGATGTCCGGTGCGATCTTCAGCTCCATAGCTCGATGGCCTGAGCGCGCTCAACGACAACACCGCGCAGTCTGTGGCCGCGTTGCACCGCACGGGCCTTTCCACTCAGCAGGTCTGGGGCGCCATCGACCGACAGCTCACCATCCAGGCGAATATGTTGTCGTTGAACGACTTCTTCTACCTGTCGATGGTGCTGTTCGCGCTGGCGCTTGGCTTGGTCTGGTTGGCGCGCTCGCCCCATGCAGCGAGGCACTGATCTGCCCGACCTCAGGTGACTGACCGCGCTGAAAACAAAAAACGCCGCGCATTGATGCGCGGCGTTTTTTTTCTTTGTTTCCTCCCCGTGCAGGGGAAGAGAAGGCTAAGCGCCTTAAGCAGCCTTGCGGCTAACCACGCCGATGGCGGCGTGCGCATACTTCAATGCTTCGGCCTTCTGGTCGTCGCTGATCGCCAGGCCTTCGGCGCGCACGAACTCGATGTCCGTCACGCCGAGGAAACCGAACTGGACGCGCAGGTAGGTTTCCTGGAAATCAAACGGCGCCGCGGCGGAGCCTTCGCTGTAAACGCCGCCACGGGTCGACGCGATGATGAGGCGCTTGCCGCCGGAGAGGCCTTCCGCGCCATTGGCGGTGTAGCGGAACGTCTTGCCGGCCACCGAGATGCGGTCGATCCAGGCCTT
>OUWB011208392.1_pt1 | contig 19310 bp, 16 predicted proteins | sample 1779821 | NCBI WGS metagenome assembly OUWB01 (sample SAMEA3914806, study PRJEB12502) | metagenome | biome: forest; material: soil | place: Canada | collected 2011-08-03 | depth 0.1 m
GGCCCCCTCAATCCGAAGGTCCACCCCGGACCTTTCCCTCTTCAATGAGTCAATCGGCGGATTGGGAGATTTGTTTAGCGATCGGATGCAAAATAGCTGTGCAAAATTGCACTCCGAGAGTGTACTGCATGATGCTTGTCGAAAAATGCATCGGGCTGACCCGCCGGCGTCCTTATCGGCCCACGGTTTTCCAGCGCGGCGTTAGACGTTTCGGAAAGTGCTTAAAGCGATCATGGCCTGGGCGATCGTCTGTCCACCGGCGCCCACCGGCGCGTTCAAGGCAATATCCCTGACTCTTCGCGCCGCTTGCGGATCGCCGTCGTGTTCCAGCAGAAGCGTTTTCGCCAGGGCCCCGGCGAAACACCGCCGATCGAGGCGCAGGGCCGTATCCGTTCGCCGGCGCGCGCTCGCCAGGTCTTCGTCCAGCACATCGAGCACGGCCAGGGCGCCATGCGATTCGGCGAAGGTCTCGTCCAGCGCCAGCGCCCGATTGAAGATGACGCGCGCGCCCGAGCGGTCGCCGGCCGCGAAATGCGCCCAGCCCGAGGCGATCCAGGTTCCGAGGTGGCGTCCGAACAGTTCGGCGCTGCGGTCGATTGCCTTGGCCGCCCCACGCGCATCGCCACGCGCCATCAATACCAGGCCCTGGCCGAGCAGGTTGCGGGCGCTGTCGGAGCGCACATCGAGACCCCGCTCAAAATAGCCCATCGCGTCATCGACACGGTTATCCTGCAATGCCAAGGTGCCGAGCACCGACAGTCCTTCCGAGGTATCCTGCGCGTTGGATGCCCAGGTTTGGGCGAGCTCCGGCATTTGCAGATCCAGAGCGACGATGGACAAGGCGCCTTTGAGCGCGGTGTCGCGCGGCAGGCTTTCCAATGCCCGTCTCCCGGACGCAAGCGCCGCATCGAGTTGACCGAGGCGGTGCAGAGACTGCACCTGAAGCGATGCCGCCCCGGGGATCGCGGCGATCGTCGCCTCGTCCAGCAGATCGACCGCGCCGGCATCATCCCCCGTCATCGATTTGCACCAGGCCAGATTGAACCTGAGCCCCGTATCCTGCGGCCGGTCCACCAGCAGGCGCGCGAAAATGCCGGCGGCGTCAGCGAAACGATCCTGCTGCAGGGCCGCCAGCCCGCCGAGATTGCGCATGGCCGGCGGCAATGACGCAATCGCCTCGTACCGGTCCAGCAACTCAAGCGCCTTGTGGGGCAGGCGCGCGTCCACGGCCGCCGCACAAGCGTCACCCAGAAGGTTGAGATTGTCCGGATCGCTGTCCAGGTAACCGAGCAGCCGCGCCAGCGGCGGATGGCTCATGGCTGTCGTGTCGACCATCGTCGTGCATCTCCCCTTGCCCCCAAAGCATTGCCAACTGGGAACATGCCTGCCGCTTTCTTCCAGACTATAGCCATGAATCGCCGACGGCAAGCCGCGCCCTCGGCTTGCAAAATAAAATGGCTTCGCTTACGAATGGAGCGACACGGCGTAGTTGTGGCGGGGGAATTTCGAGATGGGGGCCGACGAAGCAACGGGGCTGATGAATCAGCTCTTCTGGTACGCGGCTGTGATTTCCGGGCCTGTCCTCATCGCCGTATTGATCGTCGGCCTGTTGGTCAGCGTCTTCCAGGTCGCCACCCAGCTCCAGGAAATGACCTTAAGCTATGTGCCGAAACTGTTGACGGCGGCCTTTGTCATGATCACGCTTGGGCCGTGGATGATCCACAAGATCGCCGAATTCGCCATTGCCATGGTCCGCCTGATTCCGTCACTCGCCGACTGACCGAATAACATGGCGTCGTTCGATATCGTCAATCGGGTCTGTGCGTGCCTGCTTCTGGGATTGCGGGTCTCGCCGGTGTTCGCGCTGGCGCCGCCGTTTTCCCTGGTTCGCGCGCCCGTCCTTTTTCGCGTCCTGTTCGGACTGGGCGTAGCGGCCTGTCTTGTCGGCGCCGATCCGCTGGCCGCCCGGATCGGGGATCTGGGCATCGGCAACCTCATCGTCGTGGCCGCACGGGAACTGCTGCTGGGCCTGATCTTCGTCATGGCGTTCCAGTTGATGTTCGGCATGTTGTACATGGCCGGACGCACGGTCGACATACAGGCGGGCTTCGGCCTCGCGCTCCTGATCGACCCGACCAGCCAGAACCAGACGCCGCTTGTCGGAACCCTGTTCGCCTATTGCGCGGCCGCCGTCTTTTTCGCCATGGGCGGCCATCAGGATCTGCTGCGCATGATGGAAGCCTCGCTGCGCGCCATTCCCCTGGGCACCGGCTTTTTACCGGCGGACAGTCTCGCGCGCATCACCCTGTTTCTGGGCGTCCTGTCGGTGACGAGTTTCGGTGTCGCCGGGGGGCTCATTTTGAGCCTGTTCCTGGTCGACGCGTCGATCGCCATGCTGTCGCGCACCGTGCCGCAGATGAACGTCATGATCCTCGGCTTCCAGGTCAAAACCCTGCTGCTCCTTCTGATCCTGCCCGTGGCGTTCGGCGCATCCGGCGCTCTGCTGGCGCGAATGTCGACGATCACGCTGGAGGCCGTACGCGGGATGCTGTGATGGAAGACCAGTCCGATCAGAACAAGTCCGAGGCCCCGACGCCGTTCAAACTGAGCAAGGCGCGGCAGAAGGGCTCCGTCGCCCGGGGCCTGGACCTCGGCTTCGCGACCAGCCTCGTCGCGTTTTCGGGCTATTTGTGGATATTCGGTCCCGGCCTTGCCGGCGCCGTCTCGCTGGCGGCCAAACGCGCGCTCGTGACGGCGTCGACCTTGGCGCCGGGGGCCGACGGAAGTCTTCAGATGGTCGGGATGCTTCTGGCGACCGTCGCGCAACCGATGCTGTTCATGTTCGGCACCATTTTCGTGACGGTCCTGGTCTTCGAAATCGTTCAGACCGGCTTCGTGTTTTCGTTCACGCCGCTGTCGCCCAACTTCAGCAAACTCAGTCCGGCCAACGGTTTCAAGCGTGTTTTTTCACTGCGCCAATTCGTCGATACCGGCAAGAACGTCTTCAAGCTCTGCCTTTATACCGCGCTGGCCGCGCTGACGATCCTCGACGCCCAGAAACTCATCGTCCCGGCCATCTTCGATGCCGGCGGCCTGGCCGATGCGCTGGGCCGGATGAGCTTCCGGATACTGATCCTGTTCACCGGAGCGGCGATCGTCGTCGCCGCGGTCGATCAACTGATCGCCAGGCGGGACTTCCTCAAGCGGATGCGGATGAGCCGGCAGGAGACCCGCCGGGAGACACGCGATCGCGAAGGCGACGCCCGCTTCAAGCAGCGGCGGCGCCAGATACACCGTGAGTACGCCAAACTCAGCAAGAGCCTCAGAAACATTCGCGGCGCCGATGTGCTGATCACCAACCCGACCCACTACGCCGTGGCGCTGAAATATACGGTCGGGGCGATGAGCGCGCCGAAGGTGGTGGCGCAGGGATCCGACCAGATGGCCCTGCGGTTGAAACGCATGGCCTTCCTGTACGGGGTCGTCACGATCGAGAATCGCGACCTGGCCAGGCGCCTCTATCACCGCTGCGACATCGACCGGGAAATACCCGAAGCCTATTTTCACGCAGTCGCCGATATTTACCGCCAGTTGCGCCGGCGGCCATCAACCCAGCCAAATGTAGCCCAGAGATGATCAAGGCATTTTTCTCCAAGAACCACGATCTGGTTTTGGTCGGCGGGGTCATTGCGATCCTGCTGATCCTGTTTTCGCCGATACCGCCGATCCTGCTGGATCTGCTCATCATCGTGAATTTCGCCTTCGGCATGACCATCCTGCTGATGACGTTCTACGTGGACAAGCCGGTCTCGTTCTCGACCTTTCCCTCGCTTCTGCTGGTCGCGACGCTCTATCGCCTGTCCCTGAACGTGGCCGCGACGCGCCTGATCCTGACCCAGGCGCATGCCGGCGAGGTTATCGGTTCGATCGGCGCATTCGCCGTCCAGGGCAGTTTCGTCATCGGGCTTGTCGTCTTTTTCATCCTCGTGATCGTGCAGTATGTCGTGGTGACGTCGGGCGCCCAGCGTGTGTCCGAAGTGGCCGCGCGATTTGTCCTCGACGCCGTTCCCGGCCAGCAGATGAGCATCGATGCCGACCTCAATATGGGCCTGATCGACCAGGACGAGGCCAAGCGCCGCCGCAAGGCGATCGAGAAGGAGGCGGCCTTTTACGGCGCGATGGACGGCGCCAGCAAGTTCGTGAAAGGCGACGCGGTCGCCGGCATCATCATTCTTCTGATCAATATCATCGCCGGCTGGATTATCGGCGTCGCCCAGATGGGCATGGACTGGTTGACGGCCTTGCAGACCTTCAGCCTGCTGACCATCGGCGACGGCATCGTCACCCAGGTGCCCGCGCTGATCATTTCGACCGCCACCGGCATTATCGTCACCCGCTCCTCGGCCGACCGGCAGCTCAGCGCGGAAATCATGTCCCAGCTCGCCTCCGTGCCCAAGATCCCGCTGATCGTCATGGGCGCGCTCTTTCTGTTGATGCTGCTTCCCGGCATGCCGAAGTGGCCGATAGCCATACTGGCGGCGCTGGCCGCCGCGCTTTGGCTGTCGTCGCGCCGCAAGTCCAAGACACAGGACGTCGATGTCGAAGCCTCGGACGGTGATGGAGCCCACGCCGGCAAGACGAGCGGTTCGGCCCGCGCCACGATCCAGGTTCTGCTGGGCAAGGACATCAGCCATCACTGGACCCAATTGAAGCCGCTCCTGGGCGAACGCATCGAAACCCTGAGGACCCAGCAGGAGCGCGCCTCGGGCATTGCGTTTCCGCCGGTGGTCTTCCAGGACGGCGCCCATCTCGGCCCGAATGACTATGAGGTGCAGATTTACGGCGTGAGACACGCCCGCGCCAAGATCTACCCCGACAAGACGCTGGCTATTCGCACGGCCACCGTCAAGGACGCCTTGCCGGGCGTGGAGACCCGCGATCCGGCTTTCGGCCTCGCCGCGGTGTGGATCGAAGCCGATCTGCGCGATCGTGCCGAGCAACTCGGCTACACCCTGGTCGACCCGATCACGGTCCTCATCACCCATTTGGGCGAAGTGCTGCGCAGCGAAGCCGGGCAGCTTTTGACGCGCACCCATGTCGTCGCCCTGCTCGACGACGTCCGCAGCCGGCAGCCGGGCATGATCGAGGAACTCATCCCCGCGGTCATGACGATGACCGACGTGCAGCGCATTCTGCAGAACCTGCTGGCCGAGGACGTATCCATCCGCAATATCGATCTGATCGTCGACGCCCTGCTCGATGTGGGCCGGCAAACAAAGGATCATGCCGACCTGACGGAACTGGTGCGTCACAAGCTCAGCCACACCATCTGCCACGACTTGCGCGCCAGCGGCGAGCAACTGGCCGTGCTCAGCCTCAATCCACGCCTGGAGGGGCAGATCACCGAAAATATCCGGCGCAGCGACGGCAAGGCCGGGCTGGTCATCGAACCCAAGCTGGCCGAACATCTGATCCGCACCCTCATGCCCCTGGCGGACAAGATGATGCAGCAGGGCCTATCGCCGGTCCTGCTGTGCGGTCCCGAAATACGGCGACATCTCAAGGCCTTCACGCGCCGCACGATCCCGCGGCTGGCGGTCGTGTCGGTCAATGAGATACCGTCGTCGATGGACCTCAGCTCATTCGATGTCGTGTCCGTCGAATAGAACGCGTTTCCGCTTTTAAACGATCCGGCCTTGCCGGATCACTTCGCGGTACCAGGCCGCGCTCAGCTTCGGCGTACGTTTTTGCGTGGCGAAATCGACGTAATGGATGCCGAAGCGCTTGGTATAGCCGTCCGCCCATTCGAAATTGTCCATGAGCGACCACAGGAAATAGCCTTTCAGCGGATAGCCTTCGACAACCGCCCGGCGAACGTTTTCGAAATAGTTGCGCAGGTACATGACCCGATCCACGTCATCGATATGGCCGTTGACGACGGGGTCGTCGGCCGAGGCGCCGTTCTCCGAGATATATAGCTTTTTCGGTCCCCACAGCTCGCTGACCTGGCGAACGCCCCAATAGGCCACTTCCGGTCCGACGACGAGCCAGGGCGAGGCCATGCGCGGCGACGAGGCGATATGCGGAATCGTCACATATCCCTTGGGATTGTCGTCCGCCCTCGCCCACTCCGGCGCATAGATATTGAGCGCCACGAAGTCGAGCGGGCTGCCGACAATGGCCATATCGCCCGCCTGAACCTTGGGCGCGTTGGCGCCTTCCTGCGCCAGATATTCATCGATGTAGCGGCCTTCCATAATGGCCGTAAGGAACATCGCATTCTGCTCGCGTGTCGCCTTCTTCGCGGCGGCGATGTGCTCGGGCGTCTCCATGACCGGCACATAAAAGACCGTATTGTCCGCCAGACCGACCTGCGTCCTGGACTTGGCGTGGGCGCGGATCGCCTGCACGCCCAGGCCGTGCGCCAGGACGCCATGGTGGCGGACCTGGTTGACATCGGCCGGCGCCAGCTTCAGGCCGGGCGCGTGGATACCAACCGCATGCCCCAGGTCGGTAAAGCAGCGCAACTCGTTCACGGTCATGAAGTTCGAAATGCGATCCGACAGTTTCGACGCCATGAAGCCGGCATAGTCGGCATAGGCGTAGGCGGTGTCGCGGTTCTGCCAGCCACCCGGCAAGGCCTGCGGCAGATCCCAATGGAAGAGCGTGACATAGGGCTCGATGCCCGCGGCCAAAACGCCGTCGATCACCCGGTTGTAGTAGTCGATGCCCTTCTGATTCGGCTTGCCGCGTCCTTCGGGGAAAATGCGCGCCCAGGCGATCGACATGCGATAGGTGCCGACACCGAGGTTCTTGAGAAGCTGCGTATCCTCGGCATAGCGATGGTAGCTGTCGCAGGCGACATCGGCGGTATCGCCGTGCGCGATCTTGCCGGGCGTCTGACAGAACACATCCCAGTTGGTCATCCCCCGCCCGTCTTCGTGGGTCGCGCCTTCGACCTGGTAGGCGGCCGTGGCGCAGCCCCAGCGAAAATCCTTTGGAAAACTCAGGTCCATGGTCGCGGCGGATGCCGAGGTCCCAGCAATGCCTCCCAAGGTCAGGGCCGAGGCTCCGGCGCCCAATGCCTTGCCCAAGGCGCGGCGGTTCATGTCCGTCATTTATATCTCCCAAAAGTGCGGCTCTTCGGCCGTTGTAATCGATTACACATTTGTCGTTGCTACGCAATAAAGCCCGATTGGCGCACGCCGGTCGCCGGTCCATGCCTTGCCTTCGCAAGGGCGGCGCCGTACGGCATAGAGGCTGTGGTGCGTCAGGATGTAAAGGGGCTTCGCGTCGATGCCGGCAAAAATCAACCGCAACGGTCGTTTGGGCGCGCGTCGTGCCATCCCGGATTACGGGAGTTCCGCCGGGAAAACCATTTGCAATGATTTGATTTTAAAGGGAAGCGTGGTGCTGGAGCCGGAATCGAAAAGTCCCGTAACTAATTATCTTTCCTAAATAAATCCAACCACACCTAAAGCCCTACCCGCATTTTTAAACTTTTAATCCACAGGTTTAATTTGGTTCGGCAACCCTATGATTTAGCGTGACCCTTCTCCACATTAGCTCCGACTGAGAATCGAACCGACGCCCAAACAGGTCCCCTTCTTCGGAATCCAATTGGTCAAAAAGTTTATATGAAACAGAGCGTTTGCCTGGATTGATGAGGGTATATACCCACAAGAGCGCTGTTTTTTTACGCCGATCCGGGCCGGCCATCCCTGCTGCGCTCCTCGATCCGCTGGTTTATCCAGGCGGTAATTTCCGCCTCCAGCCATCCCACGCTTCGCCCGCCGAGACCGACCGCATGGGGAAAAGCGTCTTCCTTCATCCGCCGATATAGTCCGGACCTACTAAGTCCTGTGAGCTTCCGGACTTCCGGCAACCGGACAATACGACCGGGTGGGGTCTGAATATCCAAGCCGGTGAATGGGTGCGCGTTTATTGACATGACTGATCTCTGTTCTGCTCCGCCCGTTCTGGGCTGTCACAGAATCATCCGTTTCATTCGATCGACCAATACCCTTTATGTACGCTGAAATACGGCTTGGGCCGGCTACTGAAAAGCTCCGATGTTACAATTGATCTCGACTGGATCAATTTGATGGAGAAGGCACGCGATCTTGCTGAATATTGCGATGTCGACCTGAGGACCGCGCGCCGAGATATTTTGGCACTCGTACGCTCACGCAAAGCGATTTTCAGGGGCGCAAGCGAAATGGCTGGTACGATCTCCCTCCTGAAAGGCTAGGACGCTGCCTTCGAAGGCGGGAGCATAATCTCCCGTCGCATTGATTTGAAGATGCGATTAGTGTCCTCGTCTCTTATTCCGACTTGTTCGGCAAGGTATGGCCAGGTTTCCACCGCCTCAAGGATTTCCCGGACCTGCTTTTCGGCCACAATCCTTTTGAGACCGCAGAACTCGCCGAACGTCACAAGGTCTTCAAGTTCGAAATGATCGCGCTTGCCGTTCAGGCTCATCTGATGCGTGCTCGTCCAAGGGCCTGAGGGATTATAGGCGTAGCAAACGTCGAAGGCCGGCGAGAGGCGCCACTCGCCTTTCCTATTCATCAGAAACGCGATGTTCTTGACGTGGTCGTCCTGGTTGCGAACCATGACGTTGAAAACGGCACGGCGGAATTGCTGTTCGATATCGTAAGCTGGCAGGCCCAGCATTCGAATGGTTTCAACGGCCTGTTCATATGAATAAGCGCCGGATGCATTGAAATCGTAATGCCGCAGGGCCGCGAGCGACTGCATGTGAAGTTTTTGACCGCTTCCCGAGCGATCAAAGCGGCGGGTCATGAAGTGGGATCGCCCACCTTCATGATGCAAACGACACTCGGTCATGTCGATGCCCGCCGCCTTGGCCAACAAATAGAAGCTATATTCGATCACTCCGAAGCCCTGAGGGTCGGCCAACTCCTTGTCACGATTATTGCTGATGCCATCGAACTTCATCAGCCAGTAGCTGAAGCCCTCACCGGCTTTGATCTGGCCAGAGCGAAATTCACCAGTCTGCTCATTCCACGCAAGAACAGCCTTGGCGCGGGCACCACCAGCCGACGTGCCAACGCGTAAGATCTCCTGGAGCGTTTCCTGGTCGTCCTTCCCAGTGAGAACGCCTTCCAGCTGGGTGCGATTGTTGAGCACGGTATTTGCCAGTTCGACCAGTGCATCGATGTGCACTTTTTGGCTCGGAGTCTTGCCCGGCTGTATCGCAGGATGAAATTCGAGGGCACCCATTCCGCGTGTTCCGATGTAGCATAGGCGCTCGACGGGGTTGAAACTGCTTGGCGTTCGGCCCTGTTGTGCAAGCCAGGTATCGATCAGGGCATTGCCAAATTTATCGGGAAGCGAATCGGCGAGAAGTCCTGGCAACCCCTTGAACGCCTCTTTCGGCAAGGCTGGAAATTCGTAGGGATTCGGCTCCAATGGCATGGTCAGGGGAGCGAGTTGAATCCCGCTGGCGAGAAAAGCCGGCTCGTACTGGAAAACGGCGATTTGACGCCCTTCGAGCCAACTCACGGCGCCGATGTCACGCCCCCATAGTCGAATGCTCGCATCGGTCATTCTTCGTCATCTCCCCACGCCCATTGCGATGCGGGTTTAGTCACGAAATCCTTTGGACGTGCACGCTGGCGTTCTTGCCCGCGCATTTTGACCCTTTCTACGGGACGGACGGCCGGGTCGGGCAGCAAACCGAGCAGATTGGATTCCAATTTTAGCGCGAGGAGAACGCGTATGAAGGCATCCAAGGACACACTCTCTCCAGATTCAAGCCGCGCTAAGGTTCGCTGCGAAGTTCCCGTCTCCTTTGCGAGTTGGGCTCTGGTAAGGTTTCGGCTTAGTCTGATCTTTGATAGTCTGTCACCTAGGTGCGCTTCAAGGCCACTTACGGTCTCAACAGAGATATCGGCATTAGTAGACATATTTGGCGCCTTAGCGGGCATATTGGCAGATAATATGCCATATATGGCTACTTATACGGAACACAAGTCAATTATCTATAAAACGCCAAATTTGGCATATTGACCTGATAAATTCATCATAATAAGCCAAATCTGGCATTCTATCCGCACATCGGCATCTTCCGAAGAAGATCCACTAGCGCCTTGATGTCCGAACAAACTCCTTATCTGCTGCCAAAAAGGCTTCAAGCATATAAGGCACGAGGTCTGGAACGCTTTCAGCAGAACCATACGCCTTTTGATATAAATCAGCGTAATCCTTCAAAGCTTGATTCAAATCCGCATTCAAGGTGATCGTCAATTTGACCGGTGTCCGGTCTGGCAACTTCTGCAATTTGATTTCAGCCATGATCAGGCCCCGTCACCGTATGGCCTGAGAACCAGATCCTTGTGCACGATCACCCGCACTGGCCAGCCCGGCCGCACCGTAATGCTGGGCTGTACGTTCAGATGTTTCTCGACGATCTTTTCGCCGGCCTGATTAGCGCTTTGCTCGGCTGATTCGCGAATGGCGCGGACAAGATCGCTGTCCTGACTACTGCCAGACACGGCCGTGACGCCAAGCAGAGTCGCAAGCCCCACGCCCTTTAGAAGAGCCCAAGTGTGATAATCAACCTTGTCGGCAAGGCCAGCGTAGCCCGAAGTGTCGGAGGCCGGCAGGTTATCGATCTGCATTGATGAGCCGTCAGGCAGAATCATGCGCTGCCACACCAGCAATGCCCGGGATTGGCCGAACGCCACCACGCTGTCGTATTGGCCAATCAGTCGTGTCCCTTGCGGGATAAGCAGGATATGCCCTGACACCGTGTCGTAGACGTTCTCCGTCACCTGAGCGATGACAGTTCCAGGCAGATCGGAATCGAGGCCGGTCACCAAACTCGCGGAAATGACGGTACCGGCAAGCACCTCGTCCGGTGACCGCGGCGCCTCAAGGTCGTGCGAGTTATAGATGCTGGCGTTGCCTGTCTTCCCCGCGAAGTCGAGCTTGCGGCCCTGGGCGTTCTGGTCCTTGTCGAAATCCAGCGTCAACGATGACGCCGGCGGCGCGGCTGGCGAAACTGCGGCTACAGGTTGAGCGCCGGTTAAGGCCGATATGGCGTCGCCGACCACGCCCTTATCGCTGACCTGGAAGAAAACCCCGGCCTGGCGCGCCGCGGTCGCTACCTGCGTAGCGGCCGTTTGGCCGCCGGCCTCAGGACCACTGCCGGCGACCAATCGCGCCTGCTGCTGTTCAAGAATAGGCTTGCCGAGGTCACCCGGCAGGGGCGGTCCGAGGACGGGGATTGCCGACGCGCTCGACGAAGCCAGTGCAGAATAGGTCGCGGGTAGCGCCTGCAGATGGTCGGGCGCCGGCTTCTTCGCGTCGGCGGATTTGTCCGGGTTGAAGAGCTCCGGCTGATCGCCGGCCGGCTTAGCGTGCGGCTTACCGAGGCCGATCCAGGCACACCCGACGATCGCGAGAAAGCCAACAGCGGCTGCGCCCATCAGCACGTTGCGCTTGAAGCGGACGGCCCGCCGCGGCTTGCCGCGGAGTATCAACGATTCCGGGGGAACCTTGGGCGAGGTCACGGGATCAGTCATGCGCCCCTCCCCTCGCCGACCCGGCAAAGGCCACAATAACGCCGATGGTAAGCGCCACCGTGAGACAAAGCCACTGGACCGAGCCGAGCCGACCGAGCCAAATGCGGACGCTGAAATTTCGGTCAAGCAAGCTTGGACCGCGATTCGCATCGCCCGAATTTGTCATGGCGAAATTGACTTTTTCGCCAAGCGGAGGGTCTCGATCATTAGACGCCGGCCCGAAGGCTTTCCTTGGATTGACGCCATCATCGACGTCCGAACCAGGTTCGCCTACATCGCCATCAGAAAGGTCTGGATCGGGAGTATCCGAGTATCCTGGCTCCGATCTTGCCTCGAAAGGCGCTGGCGGCTCTACCCGCCGAAATTGATCCCCTCGATTTTGGTGGGGCCATCGACTGGCCTCGAATTCCAGGAAAATCCGCGCCGCCTTACGGGTCGAGCCCACGCCCAACTTTTGGCGGGCCTCGTTGGCATAGCTCCGCACCGTGTTCTCGCTAATTTTCAAATCGATCGCTATTTCTTTGGCACTTTGATGTGACCAGCGACGCAGCACATCCATTGCTCTCGGCGACAAAGTGTTGCACCTGGTTATCAGGCTGCCTTTGTCCAGATCAGCACCCAAGGCACCGCTCCTCGTTTGATTTCTTTGTATTCTTTAGAGACCGCCTACGGCACGCCATTGCTGGCGTGCCGTGATATCCGCTCGGCTAAGGGCGTTTGCGCGCTTGGAGCGGGGGCCCGCTCGAAGGCAAACGCCTCAATGCGCACACGTCCAGGTAACTTTGTCGCTTGGAGCCCCCGCGGCCGACGCAGCAATTGTGTTCGCTCCAGGCTTTAGCGTTACATCCCAGGTTACAACGTGATCGTCGACAGGCTTCGAGCCAACGACCGCCCCATCGAGCGCCAACGTGACCGACGCCTGGTTACTGTAAACTTTAACCGTCACGTGATCCGTGTGCCTATCCACGTCTCGGCGGGAGGTGATGTAGACCATAGGCTTTGTGGTCCAATTTGCCTGGTACCAAAAATAGGCGTCCTTTTTCACCTTCCGGTCGAAGGTGATCAGTCCTTTGTCGTTTATTCCAGGCGTATCGCCCTCATTGCGCCCGCCCGAAGGGAAATCAAAGCCAACCCAGGCGAACGTCCCCCAAAGCCATGGCATATCTCGCAACTGGCGCCACGCCGCCTCATGATACAGCGACTCGTACTGTTCCGGATGCCAATGGCTCGCCGCGACGGGCCGCTTCGGCGGATCCTCTTCCTGAACAACGCTGCCGCCGGCACCATATTCGCTGATTGCCAAAGGCCGCCCGCCCAAAAGCGGCCGGGAGTCGGCCGCCCATTTGGAGAGATCGCCGAAGTCGCCACTGTACCACCCAAAATAGACGTTTGAGCCCAGCGCGTCGGTGTGGGAGGCGTGCGGCTGGTTGACCGGTCCGCAACAATTGGCATAAGTCGTCGGTCGAGACGGATCTTCCTCGTGGGCGACTTTCTGCAGGGTGTCCAAGACATGGTTGCTGGCGGCGTCCGACTTGTAGATTTCGTTTCCAAGTCCCCAGACGACGACGGATGGATGGTTGGCATTCTGGCGGATCAGTTCGCGCAATTGCTGCGTGACGTTGGCCAGGAATGCGTCCGAGCCGTTGGTTTCCGACACGGCGGGAACTTCGGTCCACAGCAGAAGCCCCTTCCGGTCGGAGAGGTCGTAGTCGCGTTGCGGATGCTGATAGTGCGCCAGGCGCAGGCCGGTGACGCCCATCTCGCTCAGCATGTCAAAGTCTTGATCCACGGCCTCATCGTCAACCGCCGGGCCTTTGCCGGGGCGCATGCTCTGGTGAATATCGACGCCGTGAACGCCGTAGACCTGGCCGTTGAGTATTAGTCCCTTTTCCGGATCCAAGCGGACGTCACGAATCCCGGTTGGGATATCAAGCCGGTCGAAGTTTTCCGGCTTGGGGCCGGTGGAGACGATCGCGACGTCACTGGTGTAGAGATATGGATCTTGAACGCCCTGCCATAGATGCGGCATATCCACGACTGCCGAGAGCATTACGGGCGACGTGCTGCGAGCTGCGAGATCAATCGTCTGCGACACCGTTCGGACCGCTTTGTGGTCCGCATCTTCCAGGCGTGCGACCACCTCAACCCTTTGCACGGAATTGCTGTCATTGGTCACGCGCGTCGACCAACTCAACTGAGCCGAACGAGCGGACACGTTAGTTGCGCGGACCTGTATGCCGGCGCTACCAAAGTCCAGCATGTCGAAGTGGACGTCCTTAGTCGTCACGAGCCGCACGGGCCGGTAAAGACCTCCAAATACCGTGAAATCCCCACCGAGCGGCGCCACGCCATCCATTTTCGAATTGTCCACGCGTACGGCCAGGACATTGACACCCTGGTGCAAACTCGACGTCACATCGAAACGGAACCTGGCAAATCCGCCTTCGTGACGGCCGATATGGACGCCGTTGAGCCATATGTCGGCCGCCAACGCAGCGCCGTCGAACTCCAGGAATTCGCGTTGCGACGGAGTAAGCTGACCAACCGTCAATAGGAGCCTGTACCAGCCTGGACCTCGGTAATAGGCACCTCCGTGTTCAACGTCTTGAGCGTTCCAGGTGTGGGGAAGCGCCACTCGCCCCCAGTCATGATCATCAAAAGCAACTTGCTCCGCTCCCGCTGGATCAGAGCGCTGGAACAGCCATCCCTGGTCCAGATTACGCTCGACACGAACCTGCCCAACGGCAGGCGCGACGTAAAACGCAAAAGACGCAAGAACACAGAGCACGATCGCGCGCAGCGGACTGGTAAGGCGAATAGGACGGGGCGTCATCATGTGACCTCTACTCCGATGTGACCTGAATGACGTCGGCGAAACCAAAGGGGCTATTCGGATCGGCATCAAAAATGACTGATAGCCGCCGTTCGCCCTGTCCCGCGGACAATGGAACTGACAAGGCGCGCACCGCTTGGTCCGTCTTTTCGCCGACCAGATGACCATCGATAAAGACACGGGCCCGGCCTTGGATGGCAAAGAAATTCACGTGGCCGCCCAGGCGCTGGACGCGCGCGAACGGTGTAAAACTCAAAGCACACAGAACAAAGCCGTTTTGCTCCGTTGGAGGTAACAGCGTGCCTGCTCTGAACCACTGCCAGCTATTATTATCGCCCGCTCCGGCTCGGCTCATGGAATCGGGAGGCGAAGTCGCAAACGGCGCACGGAACCAATCTTCTAAGGTCTGCAGGGGCGCTAAGGTCGTTTGGACTTTCGGAGCTGCCTTGCGCTCAACCACCACCGTCGCGGTCGCCGCCACCATACCCTCGGCCCCGGCCGTCAGAGTGATCGTGCCCCGGCTATCGGGCCTCGACTGAATAATGACCTGCGCCAAGCCATGAAAAAGCGACCGTTGGGACGCCTTATCGGGCTCAAGGCAATTCGGATCGCCATTGCCGACCCCCAGAATGTCACCATTGTCCACATTGAAAGCGACCAGATGTGCCGCGCCGGGTACGACCCGACCGTTGGCATCGATCGCCTCCACGGTAACCGGCATGGCGTCAATGCCATCGCCAAACAATGTGGACCGGTCGGGTGTGAGTCGAAGCGCGACCGCAGTTCCAGCGGTTTCGCAGATCGAAGTCGCGACCACCTTATCCCCAATCAACCCGCGCGCTTCGAGTTTCCCCGGACTGTAGGGCACGTCGAATAGATTCATTTCGTAGGAATCTACTGACTGAAGCCCGATGAGCCTCCCATTTAATCTTAATTCTACTGCTTCGGTATTGGCGCAGACCATCACCTTGATCGGTTGTCCGTCCCTCCCCGGCCACGTCCAATGGATAGCGATATTCACGACTGGGCGCTTCTTTATCCATTGGGCCTGGTGAATATAGAAGGGCACCTTTTCGAAACCGCAGGAGTCCATGATCCCAAACAAGGACGCATTGGTCGGCCAATCGTAGGGTGTCGGTTCCCCCCGATAATCGAAGCCGGTCCATACGAAACCACCGGCGATAAAATCGCGTTCGGCGATCGCTTTCCAAGCTCCTCTATGGGTTTCTCCCCAAGGCGCCGCGGTCGTATCAAATCCACCCTTGACGTGACGAGCCTCGTCGGAGGCGTATTCTCCACGCACGGAATAGGACGAAGTGTCCTCAGAAGACGTCATAGGAATGTGCGGATTGGCCTTGTGGAAGGCATCATAGGCATCTTGCTGATAGTTGAACCCAATGACGTCCAGAGTTTGTGAGACATTTACAGGTGCCGCCAGACCGTCATTCATTGCTCCGGTGACAGGTCGGGTTGTATCTAGCTCTCGCACCGCCTCACGCATTCGCCGGACCATCTCGTACCCGGCCTCCGTTCCCTGCATCGGTTCTTCATTGAATACGGACCAGAGAATCACACTGGGATGATTGCGGTCGCGACGCACCATCCATTGCAACTCTGCCATATGCTCAGGCGCCGGGTTGAACACCCGGTTCTCGTCCATCACCAAGAAGCCGAGGCGATCGCACGCATCAAGAAACTCTCTGGCCGGGGCATTGTGCGCGCATCGCACGGCGTTGCAGCCCAGAGCCTTGAGCCGTTTGAGGCGATAGTCCCAAAGCGCGGCGGGAACGGCGACACCAACACCGGCGTGATCCTGATGGAGGCAGACCCCTTGCAACTTCACATGCGTGTCGTTGAGGAAGAACCCGTGGTCGGCGTCAAAACGCTGAGTGCGAAAACCGCAGGTCGTTACGACTTCATCGGTGGTCACTCCGCCCTCGGTCACGCGGGTCGTCACCGTGTAAAGATTGGGATTGTCCAGCGTCCAAATATGCGGGTCCGCGCAGCGCATTTTCAAGCTTAAGACGGAAGTCTGTAGAGCCATGACCGTCGCCCCACCTTGGACGCGATCGACAATAAGCCCTTCCGCATCGCGCAACTCCGTTATGACCACGACGGTCTGGTCGGACTTGGCAATCGTATTGAGTGTGACCTCGACCGGCAGTTCCCATCCTTCCTCTGTGCGAACCGGATGCGCGAAGACGCCGTCGGTGACGATGTGAGTGGCAGACCGCTTTACAACCCAAGCGTCGCGGTAGATCCCTCCGCCCTCGTACCACCATCCTTGCATCTGATCGGCATCGACCCGCACGACGAGGGAGTTGCCGTGCCCGCCATAGGTCACGAACGGCGTAACGTCGAGGTATACCGAATTATAGCCGCTCCAATTATGATCAATCAGCGTCCCATTGAACCAAATGGTCGCAATCGTGCCGATACCTTCAAACTGAATTTCAATATGTTTGCCGCGATCGGCCTCTTCGAACCTCAGAAGATTCCGGTACCAGACCACGCCCCGCCGGCGGTATCCCTGAGAAGGGTTAGCCTCACGGACAATGGGCTGGGCGACAACGAAATCATGAGGTAACTGAATATCGGTTTGCCACTCGCTGTCATCGTAACCGGGCGCGGCGGCGCCTTGGGCGTTGCCGGCTTTCGCATTTGCATAGGTCCAGCCGTAACCCATGACCTTAGGGAACGCTATGTCGCCGTCGTGGAACCTCCATCCCCCATTCAGCGACAACACTTCGCGCGCTCCCGGGGACGACATTTGCTCAAGACGCGGCACGCCACTCCAAGCCGGCCATTCGCCGCCCAAGCTGGCGCAGACCGCGGTTGTGCCGATCATCAGTTGTCGACGATTCATGCCAGCCCCCTACTCATTCCCTGCGTGCGGCTTCGGAATCGTAACGGGCGCCACCCCCGCCTTGGTCCGCTTGACTTCGTTGATGGAGCCGTCCGGCGCATAGGTGAGATCATCTATGGCAATGGAGCGGCGGAAGTCACCGCCGCCGGGCAAAAGATTATCGTGATAGAAGAGGTAGGATTTTCCGTCGAACTCCATTATCGCCTGATGGTTGGTCGAGATTGTCAGGTAGTCGAGAATAACGCCTCTATAGACGTAAGGTCCCTCGGGATTTTTCGAGGTCGCATAGACGATTTGTCCAGGCCATCCGGTAGAGAAGCTGAAATAGTAGAGACCGTTATGCTTGTGCAGGAAGGGGGCCTCTCCGTACTTCTTTTTCGGGTCGTCGGTTGGAAAACCCTCGATGGCTATATTCCGGATCGGCCCGTCCGTATGGATCATGTCGGGCTTTAGCTTGACAATTTTCGGAACGCGCGTGCCGAACACGAGATAGGCTTGGCCGTCATCATCAATAAGGACCGCGGGATCGATCGGCTCGTCTCCGGCGTTTGGGTCACGCGCCTTGTCCACGAGCGCGTCCGTTCTGGCGTCGATGAATGGCCCCTCCGGCTTAGCGCTTACCGCAACGCCAATCCGGTCACCACCGACCGGTGCGTAGAAATAATATCGACCGTTGCGATAAGCCGCTTCCGGCGCCCAAGCCTTCGCATCGGGCCTCGCCCACTTAAACGCCGTGACGGAAAGGAACGACCCGTCGTCGACCCAATGGGCGAGATCTTTGGAGCTGAAGACCCGCCAATCCGTCGAGTCCCAATATTTCCCGGAATTATCCTGGTCGTTGGTCGCGTAGAGGTAAAACCGGCCGTTGAAATAGTGAGGTGATGGATCGGCATTGAATCGATTCGAGACCGGGTTCTCCGCCTGCGCAACCGCGCCAGCGAGCGCGCCCGCCAAGAGAAGGGCCCCGACCCAGGACACATTCGAGTGACGCATTTCATCCCCTTGTACTATTATCGTATAATTCAAATCTAGCCCAAAACCTTATTCTCGCCAACGACATAAGCGCGCGCCGCGCGATTTCGGCCGCCAAAGTCGTCAGACCATTTTGCCAAATCGGTCAGATTTCGCTTATAAAAAGCCCAACCATAGGCTACAAACCTTTCATTGGAGCGGGTTTCCGTAGCTTTTAGCTCGACATTCCAGAGGGCTTGGCAGGCGCACAAAATGCATATGAAATTTCCGCTTGGCACGACAATGTCCATGCGTGTCCACATGGAGCTTGGCCAAGCGATCGTCACGGGCGCCTATGATGAGACCCCGCTGCCGAGCGAGAACGAACTGTGTGAGCAATTTGGCGCAAGCCGCACGGTTATACGCGAGGCGATCAAACTTCTCACGGCAAAAGGGCTGATCTTTACCCGTCAACGTTTTGGCACGAGGATAAACCCGGTCAGGGACTGGAACCTGCTCGACCCAGATGTCACGACTTGGCTAGCGCTGCGCCCGCCATCGAAAAGGATGTGCCTGGAATTTGCCCACATGCGATTGGCAATTGAACCGGTGGCCGCGTCCCTTGCAGCGAAGTGCAGCAACGCCGAGCTGATTGGAGACGTCGAACGGCAATTTTCCGAGATGGAGCGCTTCAAAGACAATCCAGGCCGACTTCGTGAGGCCGACGTTGCCTTTCATATCGCAATCCTGAGAGCATCCGAAAATGATGTTTTCTGGCGCCTGAACGGTTTCATCAAAGCCGCGTTGGAAATGTCGATTGGGATTAGCCAGGAGTCCGGCGGCATAAGTATAGACTTACACAACGATCTGTTTCAGGCCATCATTTCGCGCCAACCTGACGAAGCGGAGCATCAAGCGCGCCGGCTGCTCCAAAATGCGATTCGCCTCATTGAAGCCCACGTATGGAATTCGGTCGACTAACACATTGGGTACCTCATCCCAGGTCTCGTCAAAATCCGCCAAATTCGATTAAAATCAATCACGCGAGAAATTTCGCGGAATAGTTGATCGCGCGCCACCTTCAAAAGCCGCATTATCAAGCTATTGA
>OUWB010181872.1_pt1 | contig 19277 bp, 21 predicted proteins | sample 1779821 | NCBI WGS metagenome assembly OUWB01 (sample SAMEA3914806, study PRJEB12502) | metagenome | biome: forest; material: soil | place: Canada | collected 2011-08-03 | depth 0.1 m
GCGGCCGGTCAGTTCGGCCATGACTTCCTTGGGATCCATGCCGGCGGCCAGCATGTGGCCGTGGTCGCGGTAACCGGTGATGACCTGGTCGCCCTTGTTTGCGGCGGCATACATACCGACCGCAACGGCTTCCTGACCGATATACAGGTGGCAGAAGCCACCGATCAGGCCCATGCCGTACAGCTGGCCGGCGCGCTCTTCGAAGCGGCGGATCAGCACCATCTCGCGGTAATACTTTAGCAGCTCGTCCTTCGACGTATTGCTGCGCGACTGCGAGGAAGCAGTGGATTTGTCTGCGGTCTTGGCGGCACGCGCCATGGACACCTCCCTGAGAGAAAAAGGCCTTTGGGGGAGCAAAAGCCTGGCCGTTGGATTGGACGGCCCCAGAAAGCCTTCGAATGAATCGCGATGCGCGCGAATAGCGCGCAAATCAGGCCCGGTTTCCTTAGGAGATGGGCGACGCGGCGTAAAGGGGCATTAAATGGGCGAAAAGGCTCAGCCGGCTGTTCCGGCATCGCGGATGACATAGGCGTCAGGCTGCGACAGGCCCAGCAGGACGCGGGCGCGTTCCTGCAGCAAATCACGCGATAGATTGTCGGTGCGCAGGTACTTGGCCCTGGCCTCAAGGTCAATGCGCTGGGCATTGAGTTGGGAAAGCTGCTGTTCCTTGGCCTTCATGTCGTGATCGCGGGCTTCCTGAGAAAAGAAGCCCTTGTTCCCGGTCAGATACTGAACGCAGACATAGGTCAATACTATGGCGATCAGCGCGGTCGGGATATAAGGTCTTAAACGGAACAGCAAAACTGAACTCCTCGCGGATCATCAAAGGCAGCGTGAGAGTCGAATTTTCGGCCTGTGCGGTTAACAAAGCGTTACGTTTCATGTCAGCCGAGGCTGAAGAATTTATCAAAATCAATCACCTGCGCACGCCATCAAATCACGGGGTTTTTATCGGTCCCGTCAAATTTGATAACGTGCGCAACTTGTTTGGCGCTCAAGCGCCGCGCGGGCTCGCGCAAACGTGCGCGACGGGCGGTCGCCCTTGCCTCAGCGCGAGCGCTTCGGAGATATCTCGAAGCGCTTATCGACTCAGGCCCTTCTGGCCGGCAGGAAGCGGCTGTTGCGCAGCAGGGCGGCCGAGATCAGCGAGACCAGGACGCCGACCGGGAAGATCTCGATAAAGGTCATCGGCCAGCGGTAAAGCGGATCGGCGTATTGCGTCTTGAAGACATTCATCTCGTTGGTGATCTTGGCCAATGCCGCACCGGTGACGCCCTTGGCCTGGGCTTGCGCGATCATCGCCCGGGCATAGGAGCCGGCGAAGTCCATATGGGTGATGGCGACGGTGATATCCCAGGCGGCGGCGTATAGGATACCGGCGACGACGCTGATGCCGAGCCCGAGCCCCAAGGCCGGCCAGAACTTGATCACGCCGCCCAGGTCGACGTCGCGGTGGCGTTTGATGGCGATGAAGATGGCGCTGAGCGCGACCAGCATCATCAGATAGCCGATGAGCATGGCCATGCCGCCGTGAAGGCTGTGGCTCGACGTCACCGTGGTGATGGACAAGGAAATGCCGGCGATCAGGCCGGCGATCAGGCCGTAGCCCAGGATTTTGCGGAACATGGTGTGCTCTCCCCTATGTGTGCAGGTTGCCTGGCAATCAGGCCCACGGCAAGGGGCGTTGGCAATCGCCCAAAAGGGTGATTTGGGTGGAATCCCCTAATTTCAGTCCTCCCCAACTTGATTGGGGAGGGGGACCGCACGACGCCGCGAAGCGGCTAGATGCGGTGGAGGGGTTTCTTGCTTTCTTTTCTCAGATAGCTCTTTTTGCGACTAGCTGTTCCGCCAAGAGCCAGACTTCTTTGGCCACTTCGTCGGCGTCGTCATAAACGTCCTCGGCAGAGATGCGATGGACGTGCAGGCCGTTACGAATGAGATAGGCGTCCTTGGCTTTATCCCGAGCCATGACCTCGTCTTCCCAATGGAGGGCGCCGTCCACTTCTATGGCAAGGCGAGCGGCGAAGCAGTAGAAATCGAGAATGTACGGCCCGTAGGCTTTTTGGCGTTTGAACACCAAGCCTTTTTCCCGGTCCTTGAGCCGATACCAAAGCATGACTTCCGGTTCGGTCATTGTCTTTCGCAATTGGCGCGCAAGGGCGACTTTGGGTCTTTTGGTCGTATCCGTCATAAGTAAGAAACCCCTCCACCGCATCTAGCCGCTTCGCGGCGTCGTGCGGTCCCCCTCCCCGGCGCTATGAGGGATTCAATTTAGTGAATTGATATTAAACAGATAATTCTGCATTTTTTAACCTGTGCAGAACTTGTGTAGGATATTTTTCCTGCACAGTGTCTTTTTGTATCTGAGGCACAGGCACTTTGGTGCCAGATTGAAGGGATTTAGTCCAACAGTTTTATCGCGTGTAAATCGTGGTTGGTGGGGCAGTCAGCGATATTTTGCGGCATGTTCTTCGCAGTGAACCCTGACACGATCCAGCCACCGGTCGAACCAGACCCAAGTGTTACGGTAATCTCCAACTCGACCATAGCCATTAGCCGGGTTTTTAGCGTCGAGTTCCTGCCATAGGTCAGAGTGTGAGCGCATCGTGAACCGCCTATAACCTTCCCTTTGGATTAGATTTACAATGTCAGATGCAGTATGTCGGCGCTTGTCTACTTCCTTTAAAAGGACGCGATTTACCTCTATTTCTTCATCTGATCCGGGTTTGACGAATTCGATAGCTTCGTCACCGGTTGAGGCCCTTGCGGCAATCTTGGGCACGAAGAATACGCGCCAGGCAAAGGCGCTGTCCGCGAACTGCTGCTCCGTCAATCCCTCGTGGAATGTGCTCATCATGGTTTCGATGTGCTGGGGCAGTCCTCCGGCAGCTTTTAAAGCCGCCCGCTGATCGGAATTAAAGGTCGCGAACTGCAAAGCAATTGACAGCCTGCGCTCCAAGCCAAACTGAGCGCCAAATTCCTTCGTCAGGACTTCATTGAAGTTGATGCAACATGCCTGGAGTTTGGCGCTTATCGCGTTATCAATTCGACTTGTTGAGCGATGTTCGATTTCGTGGCGAAGCCCAATAAGGAATTTGAGATTCAGCTTTGCCCCCGCGCCAACCGGGCACCGATGGTTGTCGAGGCATTTTTCCAGTTCCCAATAATTGTCTTCGCCCTGTTTCGTGCGGACGACCGTGCCATCCGGGCGCTTATATCTATAGTCGACTCCTTCTCGCTTGAACCACGCGTGGAGGAGATAGGTCCACGCGATGATCGCTGTCACAATAAATAGTTCAGACCGGAACGTTAGGCCCGCGCCGTTAAAGGTATGAACAGCCGCGATCATCGCTTCGCGCGCCTTTATGAGCAATTCGTCGCCGCGAACACTTAGCCCGGTTGAAGGATCGACGTCGGGCCAGATTGCCAAAAAACCATCCAACTGATCGTCAGTCGCGGCTCTAAGTTGGCGATGGTGCTTCTCATTCCGGATTTCAGAAATGACCCGGTGGTTTATTGAGCGCGTGGGACGCGTAAAGTAAGCGAGAATTTCCTGATCATTCCAATCGCCGCGATCGACCATGGCCTTTACAAGCGCAATCTCCCACCGCTCAAGCCTATTGTTTCCCCTGGCTTTCGTCATTTCCCCTCCCCATTTGTAACTTTAGTTATCCTTGGCCATCAGTATCCAATTCTGGAAGCACTGACGCGAGTTCCCCTTCGATCTCGATGTCGTAATACGCCGCCAGCATCGCGACCTGTTGGCCGATGGTCGCTCGCAGAGCGCCAAGGGCGACGAAGAAGCCGATATCTTCGTGATCATAATGGCGCGCATTGGTGTAGAGGCGGAAATCGAGGGTCGCATCGTCCTGAAACCGCCGGCAGGCAGCGCGGATGGCCTTGATCGGCACAATGGCGAAATCCGTCTCGCCAAAATCCTTGAGGGCGGCGGTACATGCTTCTCGAATCTGATGCAGCGAATGAATGACCTCGCTGCGAACCTCAAGGAAACCCGGATTGAATAGGACGCGGCGGTCTTCCAGCACCAAAATGAAATGACGGACCCGGTCTCGTTGTGTCGGACCAGGGTCCGCCCATTGAAAGCCGAATATGGGCGTCGAAATACCAGTGATGCGCCTGGCGGTGTCACCGGTCATCCGCGTTGAGCGTCGGAGCCAATCTTTCAAAGTTTATCTCCAAATTCACTTGTTTCAGACTGACTCAAACAGCCAATAGAGGAGTTGACGGGTAGAATTACTGAACGACTATATTGGCCAATTTCGCCGGGTCGTTTGGATATCTTCCTCCAGAAAATAGGAATATCAGCGGACTATCTGTTGGTGTCGTATGGGTGGCGCCAAAGATGTCTGTGTACTTTGGCCAAAACGATATTCTCAGAAATCCCACGCCATTTGCAACATTCCCAAACTCTTCAGGTGCTGAAAACGCGGGGGTGATTATATCCATGTTCCGAACTTTTTCAGGATAAACCGCGTGAATCTGAAATTGCAGTACCGTGGCGTTATTGTCGTTAAAACTACGCGGATGTTGGACCCCGGCTTCGTCGAATTCTGAAAGGCCTATCTCCGCTCTCAAATTGGACTGAAAATCAACGGCGGCAGTCTTGCCATAGTTTTCAAATTCGATCTGTAGCCGAAGCTTGTCGCCTAAAAATCTACAATCTTGGATATCAAGCCTGACATACGCTCGCTGTTCGCGCCGGTGGTTGCTTCTGTTATCCCGGTATCCGACGACTGCGAGTAAGAGGCTGGCTATAGCTATCCCAGGACCGGCAAGGGCTACGACCGCGTTCGCGACAGGCGAAGCAACCGCCGAAGTGGTTATTATTAAACCTACCACGAGGCCTAAAAACATTCCCCCGAGCAAAAGCGCGGCAGCGCACAAGATCATTTCTCGGGCGGTAGGGGCGGTCGCTTTACTCATCGACTGTGACTTTCGGTACGACGGCAATTTCCGGTGATTGCATGGCTAAATCGCCTGCCAGATATCTGCGGCGACTGATTTATTATATGACTTTATACGGCCAGAGGGGACGCGAACGGTCGAAATAACAAGGGTTTTAAATTTTAGAGCCGTGAGTGCCTTTATGGTCGCCCCGCGAGACCGAGCTGCGCAAATAATCACGTCGCATTTATGCGGTAAAAGGAAGGAAAGATTGGCCTTCACTCTGGCTAAATCGTCTCCGCCACTGGCAATGCCGAGCTTAAGGCGACGGGCGTCCTTTTTTATTGGTACAACCATGGTGATGTCGCCACGCGCACGCCAGATAAAAATTCCTGCGTGTTCCAGTGACAGCTTAATTGCGGTTGTCTTGCCGGTCGAACCCGGGCCGCTCACGACAATCAATCTTGTCACACTCCGCCTCCAAGCGCTTCCCTGGTTGTTGAATCCTGAAGGAATCAACTAATACATGTATAATTTTTAGATTTCTAGCGACGGCAAATTCATCCGCTGTCCCAAGCACGGAAAGCACATCATGCCAAATTCGTCAGAGCCACATATTTTTAGCTATGGCTCTCCAGACGCGGCTTCGATCTCCGAAGCATGCAAGAATTTCACGAGTGGCCGGTATTCGCCGTTTTCCTTCTGCACCACGCCGGTCGAAATTCTGGCGAACGACGGCTCCGGCAAGGTCATGAGTCATGGCACGGGATTTTACTGGCACAAAGATGGGAGGGACTGGCTCATAACCTGCTGGCATGTCGTGAGCGGACGCAATCCATTCACGGGCGAGCTTATGTCGTCAAATGGTCTAATCCCCAAAACCGTAAATATAAAAGGCTGGAAATTGCAGAGCCTTCCGGGCGTTGACATAGAGGTCAAACGCACAGGTTATACTTACACTTTTCCTGACCATGCGATTGAAGCGCTGGAAAAGCCGCCCGAAATCGACGGCAAGATCGTCGACATTTTCGCTCTTCCCTTGATGCCCGACTTCGCAATCAACAAGGATTTCTCCGAGGATGTGGGCGGGAACTGGGCTAATATCGACTCGCGCATCAACAACATCCCCACAGACAAGATCGCCACCATCGCCGGCGACGAATGCGTAATCTTGGGTTATCCGCTCAGCAATTATACCGGGCTCACGCTGCCAATATGGAAGACCGGAAGCCTCTCGACAGAAAGCAAGATGTCGCTCGACGGATCGCCAGCCTTTCTCATTGATGCTGCAACATCATCCGCGATGTCAGGCAGCCCTGTTTTACGCCGAAGCGCCGCGATAGCTACATATGACAAAGATACGCAGATCGTTTCGGAACATCGGGGTTATCAGCTGGTCGGCGTGTATGCGGGCCGACTTCAAAACAAGCAGCTTGAGCAAATTGGCGTTGGCTACGCTTGGTTTGCGTCCTTAATTCCACAGGTAATCGAATACTGCGCTCCATTTTGGGAAGGTGTTATCAAAAAAGAGCTAGAGATAAAACTACATGAGAAAAAAGAGCAGGAAAGTAGCGTTGAATAATGTGCATCCCGGCGGCCAAAAATGGTGTGGCCAAAGCCAATGAGCCGTCATGGGCTTGTACGCAACTAGGGGAATGGCCTTCAGCTACATTCCGCGCCCGCCCCTGCCGGGACTGAGCAGGCCTAATCCGTAGTCGGCGCTCCGCACTTCTTCCCGGGTCCGTTCTTCCCGCTGGCGTGCCATCTCAAGCGCGACGAAATATTGGCCTTCCTGCTGGTCAAAGATATTTGCCTCGTTTTCGTCGCGCGGGCCGACACGGGAATTGGGCCGGTCTTGCGAATGCGCAGGCTGTGAAGCCTGCGTTTTCAACGCACCGTAATTCGGCTGACGCGATGGGGCATAGCGCCGCAAGTCGGTCTTGGCTTCGGGGGCTGGGTTGACCGCAATCGGCAACGCCGTATCGCCGCTTAGGTTCAAGACCCGATAGACTCGATCTGGCTGACGGGCGCGGGCGTGACGGTCGAGGGAGGCCCCGCCGCCGGTGTCGCTCTGGTCCGGTATTGCCGCTTTATTCGGTATGCGAAGCTGGTCGCGATTTTGGCGCTGGTCAGGAGTTTGCGCCGGTCTTGCCGATTGCTCACTTTGCGAAAACTCCTGACGATAGGCGTCGAGCTTTTCTAGATGCGCGGCGGCGGTTGCGCCAAGCGCCCGATAGCTGGCCGCCACCTCGCGCTCTTGGTATTGCGCAAGCTCGCGCTCATTGCGCTCTTCCATTTTCGCTTTCTGCTGCTGGACGTATTGGCGCAACTGGCTTTCCTCAACGCCGCGTTTGACTTGATAGTGATCGTAAGTCCGGTCGATCTGGTTCAGTTCGTCACAATATGTCTCTCTTCGATCGGCGGCGCGGGCGGCGCGTTCCTCGGCTTCCTTCTGCTCGCGGTCACGCCGCATCTGCGGCGCGAAGAATTCGCCGACGCGTCGTATAAAACCGATTTTTTGAGGTTGGCTGTCGAATTCGACAGCGAGCGCTTCGCGCTTTTCCTGTTCCTGCTGCTTGCGTTTGACCGCTTCGTCGCGCGGAAGCCGAGGCTTCATTTTGTCGTCAAACGCTTGCAGGCCGCGCGTAATGCGAAGCTCAGAATAGGCTTCGAGCCGTTCCATCTGACTGTCGAGCTGAGCTTTATAGGTTTCAGCCTGACGAGCGACGAAGCGTTCAATGGCGCCGGCCATAGCTTCGGCGCGTAAGGCGTCTGCGCGCCGGTCGGTGCCGGGTTGGTCCGCTGGCCGTTCTTCTTGGTCTTTGCGCCCTGGCTCGGGTGCATCAGCCTGCTGGCGCACGGGCTCATTATCCGTGCTGGCGGGCGGCTGATTTTCTGGCTGATTGCTTTCAGCCCGCGCAGCACGGCGCTGCTTGAAGTCAGCGCGGGCCTGATCGGCGGAAGGCAAAATATCGGCAATCGGTTCCAGCCGCGCGCGAACGTCGGCGGTCTTCACGCCGTCGAGCCGACGGGCGAGCGCGTGGACGCCGCCGGCGGGATCTATCACGACAAAATCCCGCCGATCGCCGCGTGCCAGAATATAGCCTTCGGTATCCAGCGCCGCCGCAAAGGCCTGCGCGCCGTCCGTGTGCTGCCATAGGCCGGTGAGCGTCTCCTTGACCTGCCGCAGGTCAATTTTGAGGCGGTCGGCCTGCTGTGCTTCCGCCGTCTTGAATTCGGCCTCGGGCCGGGGCGTATCGGCATCGCGGTCGACATGAACGCCCTGGACCATCTCATGGCCGAAGCGTTTTTCAAGGCGGCGCGACACCGTTTCATGCTTGCGGTAATTATGGCTATCCGGAATTGCCCGCATGTGATCGGTGTCCACGCGCGACCAGACGATGTGCATATGCTCGCGGCCATGCTTGACGTGCTTGACGAGGACGCGGGGTTGATCGGTCAACCCGAGTTCCGTCTCAAGCTCGACAACGGCCTCGGCCCATTGCTCATCGGTCATGACATAGTCGCGCGCCGGGTCGATGTTGGCGTGATAGAGCGGGCGTCCGCACCGCGTACCAGCCGCCACGCCTTCCATCTCCCGGAAACAGCCTTGAAGATCAGAGGCAGCCGTGCCCCGGATTTCGAGGACGGAGACAAGCTCATTGGTATCTGCGCGCAGCAGATGCCGGGCGAGATCGACGGCGCCGGATCGGGCATTGCCTTTGATGATCATGGCTGACGCGTCCCGGTCATGGCTCGCGCCCCATCGCCCGCAGCAACACTTCGCGCATCTCTGTCACCGCAAGCGCTGCTTCGGTGATGGCGTTGCGTTCCGGCTCCTGGTCGGAATTAAGCTGGCGGGCGATCTGGTTGACGTTCGAGCCAATCTTGCCAACATGCCCCAGCATTTCGGCGACGGCGCGGAACTCGACCGGTGGGCGGCGCACCTGGCGGGGCGGCTTGGCTCCGAGGACGATAGAGCGGACGTAGGAGCCGAGGGGGAGACCAGCGCGGGCAGCGTTTTGGGATAGCAGGGTTTTTTCCTCCGGAGAAAGCCGGATAGACAAAACGCGATGACGCTGCCTCGTCTCTGTACCGCCCATATATACCGCACTAATAAGCCACTACGTTAACACATGTTAACGTAAAAATCAACGTTGACGCGTTGATCGTGGGGCGGGTGCGCGTGGGGCGTGCGGGTGTTGCATAGAGGGCGGCAAGCCCTTTTGCCGGGGGTTTGGGGCAAGAAGCCTCAATCTGGGGGGATGCAACGGGGGGCCAGACAGGCCCTCCCTTGCCAAGCGCGCGGTATGACCGCGCATGGCTTGCGCCGCACGATATTTGCAGATTTTGCGATGTTTGGGGCTTTGTTCCGGCCGCGCCATCTGCGCAATCTCGAGGGCAGGGATATCTCAGGAAGAGGCTTAGCATGAGTCTCGTCCGTTATGGTGAAGAAGATTTTAATGCTGCCAATGGAGCTTCGGTTACCTCACTGCGTGTATTGCTCGCTGGTAATCCGATAATGGCGTCGGAGGCGGAAATCGTATATCTTGGATAGCGTGACAGGCCTGCGGAGCAAAGCGGCATGGACGGCAAACCGACAACCGACGAGACGCCTGAACATCAGCAACGTGCTGCGGCTGAACAAGACGAGCGGGCACGCCAGGAGCAGGTCAAGCGTCGGTCCCAGGAAGCAGAAACAGCCCAACTGGAAAATCCCGGTCTCGAAACCCGGGCGCGCGAGCATGCTGATATTCAGGTTCGCCAGGCTGAAACCATGCGCGAGCAACGTCGCCGGCTCGATGCCTATGAGGCGGAGCAAAAACGCCACGCCGAAGAAGCTCACCAAGCTGAACAGAAGCGCCAGGCCGATATACGGGGCCAGCAAGCCGAAGGCGAAATGCGTGACGCTGGCAACCGTTATCGGATCGCGCTAGGTCAGAATTACGACATCATGGACCCTTATCGCTCACTCGCGCGAGCGGCAATGGCGGAATATGCGGCGTTCATTCAGGACCGCGAAAAGCTCACCCAGCAGATTGCCAGGGAGCAAGACCCGGATGCCCGACGGGCCCTGGATTTACGCAAGGAAATCGAAGCCAACGACTATATGGCGATAACCAGCCAACGCATTGCTTCACAAAGCGAGGCCATCACTGGCCGCCGTGATAGCGAGGAGGCCGTGCGGTTCCGCGAGCGGGCAAAGGAGCACGAGGCCCAAAGCAAGAATCTGCGCCAGGAAATGCGTGATCACGCCGCCAAACGTGCTGAGCACGCGGATGTCGAGCGGGCCGAACAGAAACAACGCGACCGCGACGACCAGGACAGAAAGAGCGCCCCACTAACGCCGACGCAAAGCGCCAGTTGGAAGACGGGTGAACAGGAAACCAAAGGCGAGATCACCGACGCCAAAGCGCAACGCATTGCCAAAATCCGAGAGCGTGGCCGCGATCTTGACGCTGCCGAGAAGGTAAGAGAGGGCTCGCCCAGCAAAGAGCGCGGCGGGCGAACCCGATAGCAACCAACACAAGGCAATTCGGCGAAAGCTTTAGACATCAGGCCGGCTTCTCCTCCAGGTATTTCGCGCGGCGGCGGCCCGCATATAAGGCAGCTCCGTAGGGTTGCCCACCGGCTATTTCAGCATGAGGGTCATGCAAACTCCGTTGGTGTGCGAAGCCATATGTCTCCGGTTCTCCGTCGTATGAGTGAGAATCAACAGGCTTGACGATTAATGGACGGCTTGCAATCGTGGGCAAGAATATCTGATGGCGTGGGAGCTTGCCTCGTTCTGGCCAAGACAACCCACGTCACAATGAGAAGGAAGCAATTCGGTCAACCATAACAGAGGTCTTTCATGCAGAAAGTCCACCGCCGATCCAGTCCTGCCTGCGCATTTGGTTTTTGGTTTTGTCTTTTTGCGAGTAGTCCTTCTATGGCGCAAAATTTTCCGACCGCTTTGGTAACAATCGATCCTTCAGTACCCGCTTCTGCTGCACGGATGGTGTCCTACATAATATCGCCGCTTGGCCAGGCCCCGATTGGGTCATCGGTAGAAATACCGCCGCTCGATCCTGGCGCCGAAACCATTTTGCTGGCCTCGAATAGCAATAATGACACCATCTTGGCCGCCATGTATTCAACCGGCGGAACCAAAAAAACATTTACATCGGCATCGACCGCCGTGGCGATCAGCCGCCTAATTCAAGGGCCATTACCCACGGGGTTGACGGACGCTCAAATGGATTCCGCGATTGAGGCCACGGCTGAATTTCCAAATCTGTTAAGCCTGATCAATAAAGACCTCGCCGCCGGAATCCCCCCGCAAAATGATCCAGGCTTCCCCTTGAGCGTAACGACCGTTCTTGGCGAGGCGTTGAAGGCCATGGCGGCTTCTCAGCGGGCGCCGATATCGAAATAGGCTTTGTCCGTGGAAGGCTCTCGTTGGCTCTCACGCGGACGTGTTTTTTGTAACTCCCGCGCGACACCAGGCAAAAAATCAGCCTCGCGGTTGAATTAACGTTTGATTAATCCCCAACCGAGTGTCCTCTAAAGCGTAGGCGCGACGACGGGGGTTGATGTGCGATTTTTAATTCGGCTGTCCTGCTGGCTTTTGACGGTTCTGTGTTGCTGCGCGCTCGTTGCCTGCAGCGGTTCACGAGGCTCCCTGTCTCAGTCTGCCGTAATTCCAACTGCCGCTATGTCCGTCGACAGTTCAGTACCGACTTCCGCTGCTCATACGGTGATGTATATTGTCTCGCCGCTTGGTCAGGCCCCCATTGGATCGTCGGTAGAAATACCGCCGCTCGATCCTGGCGCAGAGACCATCTTGTTGGCCTCAGATGGCAATAACAACATCATATTGGCCGCCATGTATTCAAGCGGCGGGGCCAACAAATCATTTACATCGACATCGACGGCCGTTGGGATCAGTCGACTGATTCAGGGCGCATTACCCACAGGGGTGACGGACGCCCAGATGGACTCAGCGATTCAAACTACGGCCGAATTTCCAAATCTGGTAAGCTTAATAAATAAGGCGCTCGCCGCTGGAGTTGCACCAGCAAATTATTCGGGTGTCCCGTTGAGCGTGACAACAGTCCTGGGAGAGGCCTTGTCGACCATTAATCCGAACACCGCCAGCATATCCGCTCATGTGGCCTCGTCGTTGGCCAACCCGACCGTAACCTATCCGGGAGCCTATACGGTTTTGCAAAGTACCCCTATCGGGTATTTCTCGATTAAAGTGACAGGCCCAGATAGCAATGTCAGCGGTGTTGACGTTGCCAATGGATTCCCCATCCAGTTTGCCGCATACGGGGCAAAGGCAGATGGGTCAGGAGCAATCATTCCTCCCGTCATCGTTAACTCTAGCTCGGAGGAGATCGGATCGGACGGGTTCATTCAAATGCCGCTGTCTGGAATATTGAGTCAGCCGAGAGTCACGCCTGTAACCGGTAACGGTGAGGAGTGGAATTTAACTATATTGCAGACGCCCGCATCAAGGTCAGCAAACGGTCAAAAGCTTGTTTCCGACTTTATGGACACTACACTTTCTCTCCTACAACTTGGTGCGCTGAAGGGAGATTGTACTACATCTATTGCGTCCGACATTTGGAGTTCATCAGCACTACAAACATGGGCAGACCAGCCGAGCGGGCAGTCTGCTTGGAATGATCTCATCGACGTGTTGTCGACGGGGGGGACATGGACGGCGATTGGTCAAACAGCCCACGATTGCGCATTAAGTGCGCTTCCAACACTGTCGTCTAGTACACAGCAAAAGGTAAATTCGGTTTTTGCTGATTTTAATCAGTCATCGTTTGCCCAGAAAATCGCGCCAATGATGAATAGATTAAAGCCTCTGCTAGACACATTCAATAAAGCAACAACGGTCTACGATGTCGCGGATCTAGGGACCGAAGCATGGGCCGATTGGAATTATTGGAATTCTTCGACCACGGTAGGCGTGTGTGAAACTACAAGCGCAGTTACTCAACTGGCAAACTGTGCAGCCTCACTCAAATTAAATTCCAACTCTGGATCATTGATAGCCGGAGGGACAACGGCTTTCACGGTATCTGCATTAGACTCAAATAATAATCCGACTCTGACACCTCAGAATTTAGTTTGGTCATCCTCAAATAGTTCGGTTGCAAGTGTTGATCCAGTGACCGGGGTGGTGACGGCACTCAATCCGTCGGCGACACCCGTAACAATTCAGGTGACTGATCCGATATCTGGTGCAACGGGCACCGTGACTGTCACGGTCAGTGGCGTCAGCGACAGTATAAGCGCTACGCCATCGTCAATCACATCCGGTGGCACGGCTACTTTAAATTGGTCGTCCACAAACGCCACGTCCTGCACAGCATCGGGCGCCTGGTCGGGGCCGCAAAGTACCAGCGGAACCTTGCAAGTAACGCCGTCGAGCCCAGGTGTTTATAACTATGGGCTCAGTTGTGCTGGCCCGGGCGGCCCAGCTACCAGCTCGTCGGCGCTAACCGTGGTGGGCTCAGGCACGCTTACATACAATTACGTTGGAGCAAGTTTCGACAATCAAGCCGGCAGTGACAACCCAATGATGAATGGGCACGTCACCGCAACTGTCACGTTCCAAAATATCCCAAATAATTATAGTGGATCTGTAGGAATTGCGAATGTTTCATCGTTCATGCTCAGCGTGAACAATCCTCTCTACCCAAATCTCACCTATCCCAACATCAACACGTGTAGCTACGAAGCAAATTTCATATTTGCAAATGGCAAGATTGTTTCGTGGGTGCTTAACATATATTCTAGCAACAATAATTGCAGCGATACACAAGTCAGCGGCATTGAAATACTTACCGCCTCAAATAACACGTTAACAGGGGGCGACTACGACGTCGGCGACTACAATGCCAACTTGCCCGCAGTCATTGGTGGAACAGATAACGGCCCTGGCACATGGACACAGCAGGTGGGCGGCTAGCACTTAGTCTTACGCCGAAGGATCGAGCCGACAGATGTCGCGCATATGAGGCAACTCTGTCGGGTAAGGCATATAGCTGCGCACGGTGCCTTTAGCCTTGTGGGAAAGCAGCACAGAATAGCCGTCGTCCATATTGCGTAAATCCTGGGGTAACATGAGCGGTACGCCCGTCTGCGAGAGGTTCACATTTGCACTGCCTGGCGCGTCATTGCCGGGCTCGCGGTTCAGTCCATAGGACAGCACCGCGCGGGTGGTCTGTCCGGTTCGTTTTGAGAGGTATTCCGCCGTTACGACATCCTGGGGCGCAAAGGATTGCAGTACGCCGGCATTGCCGAGAAAGCTCTCCCAGCGTTTTTCATAGATCGCATGGGCCTGGGACAGGTCCTGGAACACCGCCCACAGCTTCACGCCATAGCCGCGCATCAAAGCAATATTGTTCTCGATGACCGGCAGATGGCCCAGCTGTGCGAATTCATCGAGCATGAACAAGACAGGCGTCTTGCTTTTCCGGGTATCCTGCATCAGCGGCCGCAGCACGGACTCAATCATTAGTCTGAGCCAAGTCGAATGGGTTCCCAACCGACGCGCCGGAAGGATCAGATAGACCGTTGTCGGCGCCTCTTTCATGCGCGAGAAATCATAAGATCCGCGCGCAAGATCGGCTTTGACCGGACGGCTATCAAGCCAGCGTGTTTGCGTCAGCGCCGTCGAGATGACGGAGTTCAATTCTTTGCTGTCGGCTGTGATGTCTTGAAAACGCCCAGCCTTGACGACCAACTCCTCACAATCGTTTGCGACACCGATGACAAGCATCTCTTCGACCAAATGCCGGAAGTCGCTTGTCGATTTGCCGAGCATGGCGCGGACATGGGCAAGTGACCCGCCGTCCGGTTCGCTGAGCCGAGAATACATAATCAGCGCGGCCACTAAATCCTGCGCTGACTCGGCCCAATGCGGGTCCTTGCCGTTGGCGCGGATCAGCGCCTCGGCAAGCCCCAAAGCATCATCGGGAAAATCGTCGCTCGCGGGGTCGAGGGCGGCGACCGGATTAAAACCCTGCGAGCCAAGCCCAAGCGCGTCGAAAGGATTCAGCATGACAATCTTGCTGCCCTTGGCGGCCCGGTAGGCAGCCGTCATGGCGCATAGCTCGCCCTTCGGGTCCACCACCAGCATTGACCAGTTGGTCAGGCGGACCAGATTAGGCAGCAGCAACCGCCGGCTTTTCCCCGAACCATTGGGGCCGAATGTGACGATGTGACGGTCCCCGACATAGGGAAGCAGCAAGCTATCTTTGATTGGGGGCGGCAGGCCTTCGGTCGCGTCGCAAGCATAGCCAAAATACAACCCGCCATCCGTCGCCCAGATATCCTGTGCCATGTGGCGATTACTTTGTTCCCTCGCCACCGCCCATACGTTTGACGGCTTCCTCAGCAGTCAGATAGTCAGCCTCGCCATGGGCATTCTGGGCCTTCACATCGCCCAGGCCGGCTGGATGGATGTGTGGATCGACAACCTTGGCCCCGGTGACGAATTGCGCGCCGGTTTGGTAGACCAGTTCGTCGAACAAGGCCGCAATTGCACCGACAGTCAGGGGGATTACGGCGAACAGAAACACGGCCTTCACGGTACGCTCATTGCTCAGAAAACCAGCGACGCCGCTGCCCAGGACCGGCGAAAGATGTTCGGCCAGGCCGGGCACTGCCAACCATACAGCGAAGGCCAGCGCCACCCCGACGGTGTTGCCGGCAAGTTTTGTCCGGCGCTCGCGGATAGAATTCCACTGTTGCACCATCCGGTCACCGCGTACTGTCCGGTCAAAAAGATATTCGCCATTCTGACGCCGCCATTGAATCCGGAACGCGTCGCCACCGTCGGTTATGTGCCAGACAACCCCGCGTGCTTCGAGGCCAAGCCAGCGTTTCGCCAACCAAACAGCGGCCACCAAGTCCTTGAGACCAAATGACGCCAGCAGGAGGACAACAATCGTCGCCATCATGCCCCAGGTGGCGCTGCCATAAGCCTCATGCAGCCAGCTAAAGCTTGGGGATACCGGCCAGCGAGAAAGCCACAGGGCCGCGTAGCCCGCATAGACAGACAATATGACGCTGGAGCAGATCGCTCGTCGGAATCTGCTGTAATAGTGATCGACGCTCGTGCCGGCTTCGAAGGGCTGGTTAGGCGAAGAAGTTGCTTTAGCCGAAGCCCAGAACAGAGCTTCAAGTACCGCGACAGCTGTGCATAGCAACAGAACAGCGCCGATTGGCGTGATCGTTTGGAGGACGGCAAGGATCATAGTCACGACGCCGCTAGGCGTGGAGAGATCGTTCGTCATTTTTTGACCTTCGGAACCGTTCGGCATGACTGTGCAGTCAGCTACCAAGATTCTATTTTACGACCCTTGCTAGACTCGTTGTGTTAAAAGGCAAGATTTTGCAACCTGCGCGCTTTTACCGAAGGGAAGGAAAATACAAATACTCTCCTATAAGGAGATTTATTCCGATTGTATCGTCCCCTTCCAGCGAGGGGATAATGGAAACGGAAAATGGGCTCCGCGATGGCCTTGGTGACTTGCCATCAACTTTCTGCGTAAAATATCGCGGAGCCTATTGCAAAGCCGAACGGAGCCGTTTGCTTAGATCAGTTTGGTTGTTCCGCCCGTTTGACTCTCTAAGGGCAGACGTTGAAATCCATTATTCCGTCATGAAGCAATTAGACAAATTTTGGACGTCGAAGTCAGCTTTCTTTGCCCATCCAAGAGGTTTTCCCTCCGGAATTTCAGGAGCGGACTCGGCGGAGCCTTTAATATAGTAATATTTCCCAGAAATGGCCGTTACGAAAAAGTCTGACATGTTCGTCGTTTGGCCAATTACTTTTGCAGTTGGGCTTGGCGCATCAAGAAGCACAATCGGATGGTTGATAACTACCGTGTCCTTAACTGTATGATTTTTTGCCACTACGCACCCGCGATTGTTCGGGTCATCTGGCGGAGGTGGCGCGGCGAAAGTCGAACTCGCGAAAATTGAAACTGAAAGCAACCCAACTATGAGAAGAAGATTTGTCTTCATCGCTAATCCCTCTTTTGAATGTTGAAGCCGACGAACGCCCACCTTCTGCTAAAGGCTGAGAGGCGCTTTGCGCATCGAGGGGGCGCCAAAGCCCCCTTGCGTCCTTCAGTCTGTTCGCTGGTCAAGGAGCTTCTTTTAGAATTTTCCAATTGGTTACGACGACGTCGATGCCGACATAGTCAGAATCCCCGTAAAATTCCGTGCCATTTGGGTCAACGCCCATCCCAAATCTATCTAGCTTACCGTCAAACTCTATTATGTCGCCCGGGTAAATTCCCCCCTTTTCTTCGAAGGTTGCCCCGTTTGGCAATGCGAGTTGCAGCGTAAGGCGTGGCATTCCGCGGACTCTGTTATCGCAGTCGAGATACCATTCCCAATTTCTAGTTCCGCTTTTCACAAAGCAAACCCAACCAATCACGTTTGTATATTTGAGGACAATTGCGTGATCTTCAGCACCAATTCTGGGCATGTTTTCATCATATGCGCGAGTGTTGGGTGTATATTTAGCGGCTTCGATATTGTTAGAAACCGCTTCCCTTATAAAAGCGGCCTGTGACGGCGGCACCATTTTAGCCGGGATATTAACATCGTCTTGCGCCAGCGCCGAAACTGGTGAGGCAATTGATGCCGCCACCAACAATAAGCTTATGCCGTATTTAAGAGTCATTTCTCGTCCGCCATGCTTCGGATTTTGACACGTCGGATGACATCGTCATCCTGAGAGGGGAATGCCACGCGCAGAACTGATATTTCCCATATTGCAGATAGGACTGTCAGTCTGTGGACTGTCAGTCAAGTTAATTATCTCATCAACGCATGGTGGATGAGAAAATTGCGCTTGCTGTGTTGGGAAAACACATCAGAGAGGCCCGCGTTACGGCTGGCCTGACGCAAGAGCGTCTCGCAGAGCTTTGCGACTTCGACTCGACCTATGTCAGCCTGCTGGAGCGCGGCCAAAGAAACCCGCCATATCTCACGCTCTGCAATTTGGCTGAGCAACTGGGCTGTTCGGTCGCCCAACTCATCGGCTGAAAAGCCTGCTGCGTCATCGTCTTCCGGCGTGTCCTGCCGCGCGTTGAATTCGGGCGGTTTAGCCGACTGCGCCCGGTCTCCAAGGCTTCTCGCTTCCGCGCCCAAATAAGAATGGGCTTGTGCAGCTTCGACCGTGCCGGCGCTGACGCGGCCTGTTTCGAGCGGGTGCGATCTGTCGGCTCCGACCTCCTCATCAACGCGCGAAGGCGCACGACATAGGAGGACAGATGACAGCATTTGAATTCAGCTTGACTGTTTTGGCAATTTCCAAGCTTCTCAATGCTCTGGCAAACCTCATCAGGACTTTGCGGCGGAGGCCGGTGTCATAGGCCCGGCGGTCCGCCGCAACCGTGATCCTAACCGCACCTGTGGACATAGCGCTTATTCGCCAAAGTGATTTCGCTATATTCCATGCAAAGCTCGTACGCGATGGCGTCATAGTCGACGTAGTTTTGGATGCGGGCGGGAATATCGCCGAACAGCCCCTCATCAACAAACTGGCGCGCCAAGTCGCGAAGGTTGTCGCACTCATAGATATCGACATCAATGTCGCCCGGCGCATCGGTCGCCAGATCGAATTTATAACCAGCCTCGCCAACGGCCAGAATGACTTTGATCTTATCCTGTTCGTCCCATTCGTCGCATGCATCAAGGAAACGGGCAAAGCTCCCCTGATGGACTGACAGCGCCCGGAACAGCTCCGCATCCAGGTCGTCGCCGTCGATGAATTGGATTTCGTATTCTTCGACAATACCGCCCCAATCGTTACGGTTCTTCGCCGCCCTGGCGTCGTACTCCTCCGCCGTGCCAAAATAAAAACCACGGGCAGAGATATCATAGGGCTGGGCATAGAGCTTGATCATGTTGTTCCCCTTTTTGGGTTACGGTTGCGCATAGCAACCGCTGGCCCTCGCCGAGAGTGGGGTTAGCAACCGCAAGGGCGGCCAGGGCCGAGGGGTATCACCCGGCTGCACAAGCCGCAGGCGCGGAAGCTGGGGATACGGCCCTGGTCCGTTTATCGCAGACCCTTGCGGGCGCGTGGGGCAAGGCCCCTAGCAAAACTGAAACGATAAATGTTGGCAAAGCCGCCAATCAATCGCGCCAGCGGCGCATCGGCGTCAGAACGCGGGGCATGGGGTGTCAAAAGCCCGGCGGGCACACCCTGTTTAATGCCCCGCTGGCGGGTCGTGCTGATCGGAAAGCACCGGCGGTGCATCAGCGCAACCCGCAAAGAGAATATCGAAGCGCGCAGACCATCGGCGCATCCCGGCAGGACGCTTTTTTCCGACGCCGCCCGCTTCGTC